>Ga0209062_1000955_pt1 | contig 62126 bp, 51 predicted proteins | sample Coa_R2_2_FD_187158 | JGI IMG/M metagenome (GOLD analysis project Ga0209062, IMG submission 187158) | Surface soil microbial communities from Centralia Pennsylvania, which are recovering from an underground coalmine fire - Coalmine... | ecosystem: Environmental > Terrestrial > Soil > Unclassified... | reverse complement strand
GAGCCACCTGCGGGTGCGCAAGACAAAGCTCTTGAAAATCCTTCTTGCGAATGTGGAGCAGCGTGGATTCGGTCAGAGCCGCTGCCGAGGCGGGATAATTTCCCCCGTCAAAAACCGGCAATTCCGCTGCTGCGCGTGCAAAGGCTGCTCGTGATTATCAGAGAGGGGCGCGCACAAAGCCCTCGCCCAAGCGATCTTGTGCGAGACTCAGGGCACTTCAACCGGAAGGGCGAAAACCGGCCAGCTATCAGGCCTTGGCGAAACAGGCGCATGCGAGCGCCATGAGACGTGGGAGCGCTGACCGACGCCGGGGGGCGGCGAAAGCGGCTCATACCCGAGCGATTAAATCTGCTGCGTAAGCTGCACAAGTTCGGTCTAAGCGTAACTCCTTGAGGCAGAGCCAGAATATCTTAGCGCGGAGCATTTCGGCGAGCTTTTGTGTATCCATTCAGTCATTCCTAGGGTCAACTTCAGCCACTCCGTACCCATAGCCCCACCAATAGACGCAACGGGTTAGGATCCTCTAAAAAGGTCGCGCGAATATTACTGTAATTGTGGAAGACTCTGCCAGCCTTTTCAATTGGCGGAGGGCTGATTTTCGCCTCTTGATATTACTTGTATTATGCAAGCAAGGTTGATATAGTGCATGGAGTGGCCGGGGGGTTCAAATCAAAGCGGTCCCGTTGTCCGGTGAGTATTTCCCTTGAGATATTCGGAGACCGCTGGTCACTGCTGATCATCCGCGACTTGATGGTTCGGGGCTTCCGGACCTTCAAAGAATTCTTAGGGTCCGGTGAAGGGATTTCGACGAACATTCTGGCGGATCGTCTGCGGAAGCTCGAAACAGCTGGGATCATCATCGCGGAACCGGAAGAGGAGGATGCGCGAAGGGTGAACTACCGGTTGACGGAGAAGGGAATTGATCTGGCTCCGGTGCTCCTGGAGTTGCTGATATGGGGTGCGCGACACGAGGAGACGGGCCTTCCTTGCACACTCATTGAGGAGATGGCAAGCCATCGCGAAGAAGTCCTTGCCGAAGTAAGGCGGCGGTGGCGGGAACGCGATTCGACTCCACTGATGCCGAAATTTCGAGGCTATAGCACTGGCAGTAACCCGGGGCGACCGCGGAAACAGGTCTGACTTTCGTCATCAGCCGACCCTGCTTTTGTGCAAAAACTGGCGAAAGTTTGCGTCAGGGAAGCCGTGCGTGGACCAATATTTTTTATCAGAGCTGTCGATTTCAAGCGAGTCCAAACGACAATAGCGTGGAGGAGAAGGAGAGCGCGCAAGCGCGGTTGCGGATAGTCTTGTAAGGCGTGGTTGAAAGGCCCATTCATACAAAAGATTCATTCGAAGTTTAAGAAGGAGGTGAAGCATGAGCAAGGTGCGAGTACTGGTTGGGACACGGAAAGGCGCATTTATCCTGGAATCAGATGGTAAGCGTGAAAAGTGGGAGGTGAACGGCCCCTATTTTACAGGATGGGAGATTTACCACATTAAAGGGTCGCCCGCGGATCCGAACCGGCTGTACGCATCGCAGTCCAGCGCCTGGTTCGGGCAGGTGATTCAGCGCTCGAACGATGGCGGGAAGACCTGGGAGGCGCCCGGCGGGGGAGTGACTGTGAGTCCGGAGGGTTTTCCCAAAGGTGAGAGCAACAAGTTCGTCTATGACACAACTTCCGAAACCGGCAAGCCCCTCACGACGCATCAGTGGTACGACGGCACGCAGCACCCCTGGGAATTCAAACGCGTCTGGCATCTCGAGCCGTCACTGGACGATCCGGACACCGTTTATGCGGGAGTCGAAGACGCTGGTCTGTTCCGCTCGACCGATGGTGGACATTCATGGCAGGAGCTTTCCGGGCTGCGCGGACATGGCACGGGACCCAAATGGCAACCAGGCGCGGGTGGCATGTGCCTGCATTCGATTATTCTCGATCCAAACAATCCGGAACGCATCTATATTGCGATCTCGGCGGCAGGGGCTTTTCGCACCGATGATGGAGGCAAAACGTGGAAACCGATCAATCGCGGCCTTCATTCACAGTACATTCCGGATCCCAATGCGGAAGTGGGTCACTGCGTGCATCATATTGCCATGAACCCCTCGCGACCCGGTGTGCTCTTCATGCAAAAACATTGGGACGTGATGCGCAGCGATAATGCCGGCGAGTCCTGGGAGGAGGTCAGCGGGAACCTGCCGACTGACTTTGGTTTCGTGATTGACGTTCACGCGCACGAGCCCGAAACCATCTACGTTGTGCCGATCAAGAGTGATTCGGAACACTTCCCGATGGATGGCAAGCTCCGCGTTTATCGCAGCCGCACGGGCGGAAATGAGTGGGAACCGCTTACCAAAGGTCTGCCGCAACAGAACTGCTACGTCAACGTTCTGCGCGATGCGATGGCTGTGGATACGCTCGATCAATGCGGAGTATATTTCGGTACCACCGGTGGGCAGGTCTACGCATCGGCTGACGCAGGGGACACATGGAATCCCATTGTAGAGCACCTTCCTCCTGTGCTTTCCGTGGAGGTTCAAACCCTTTAATGGTCCGAGTGATGCTTCCCTATCATTTGCGGAGGCTTGCGGGCGTTGATGGCGAGATTAAGCTTGAAGTGGAAGGACAGGTCACACAACGCTCCATACTTGATGCGCTTGAGGCCCGGTATCCGGTGCTGTGTGGAACCATCCGTGATCACGTGACGCAGCAGCGACGACCCTTCTTGAGGTTCTTTGCCTGCGAGCAGGATCTCTCCCACGACTCGCCGGACACTCAACTCCCCGACGCGGTGGCAACAGGGGCCGAACCCTTTCTAATTATTGGAGCCATTGCTGGGGGCTAGCGTCTGGTCCCGTTGAATGATTTACAGGGCTACAAAATCGTCCCCCTTCGTCCCAGTCGGGCCTTGCCTTTGCTTTCTGCAATCAAGCTCCACACCACTGAATAATGAATAATCGCGATTGACATTCAAGGTTCGGTCGCGTAACATCCCCTAAAACCTTCCCTAAAATGAAGGAGGATCAGTGCATGGCCGGTCCGGCTTCTGTGCAGGATATTATCAATGCGGCGGAAAAGTTTGTAGGGAATGCAGGAAGCACTGAAGAAGCGCTGTTTGCAGCGATGGGAATTATTGGGAACGATGCTCCCAAGGCGAATTTCTTGGTTACGCATGGCATGATCTCGCTGGATGCTGCTGCCATGGCCCTCCGCGGACGGGAGCTTTTTGCCAAGTTTCGTGGCGCTTTGCAACAGGCCGTGTGTCAGGACTTCAGCTACTGCGCGAAAAGAGCTCAGGTGGATCAGGCGCTTAAAAATTATCTGCCTGACATCGTGAAGTGCATCTTGGTGCGCATCCCCATGTCAGATAAGTTGCCTGACTGGCTCCCGCCTGTCCTCGGCATGTTCGGCATTTCGGCCACTTCGCTGGACGTCGTCGTCGGCTTCCTCGTGGCATGGCTCCTTATCAAGGGTTGCAACGAACTTTGCGCCTGCCCCAACCCCTGAGTTTCAGGTTCAGCCGATTGAAGTGTTGCGGAAATAAGCCTGAGTGGGAACAGAATTCTTGTGTTGTTGCTCTCTGACCTCATCAACCCCCAAAAGCAAAAAGGCCGCGATCAATCGCAGCCCCTTGATGATTCGGATCTCAACTGTGAGATTTGAAAGCAGCCTGAGAACCTTGACAACTGAGTTGAGCAGCCACGCCGCTCTGTAATCTCAAATTTGAAATTTCAGATGCGCCAAGCTTTGCCTCCGATGCCTACCCTGAGAAATCAGGGTCATCGGAGCGGTTCTCTCTTAGAAAGGAGGTGATCCAGCCACAGGTTCTCCTACAGCTACCTTGTTACGACTTCACCCCAATCATGATTCATACCTTGGGCGTTACCCTCCCTTGCGGGTTGGGATCACGACTTCTAGTACAAACCACTTTCGTGATGTGACGGGCGGTGTGTACAAGGCCCGGGAACGTATTCACCGCGTCGTTCTGATACGCGATTACTAGCGATTCCAGCTTCATGCAGTCGAGTTGCAGACTGCAATCCGAACTGAGACCGGCTTTTGGCGATTGGCTCCCCCTCGCGGGTTCGCAGCGCTTTGTACCGGCCATTGTAGCACGTGTGTAGCCCTGGGCATAAAGGCCATGAGGACTTGACGTCATCCCCACCTTCCTCCCCGTTATCCGAGGCGGTTCCCTTAGGGTGCTTTCCTTGCGGACGAGCAACTAAGGGTAAGGGTTGCGCTCGTTGCGGGACTTAACCCAACATCTCACGACACGAGCTGACGACAGCCATGCAGCACCTATACAGCCGTCCCTTGCGGGAAAGCCTCATCTCTGAGGCGGTCGACTGCATTTCGAGTCCAGGTAAGGTTCTTCGCGTTGCGTCGAATTGAACCACATGCTCCACCGCTTGTGCGGGCCCCCGTCAATTCCTTTGAGTTTCAGCCTTGCGACCGTACTCCCCAGGCGGAGCACTTAATGCGTTAGCTTCGGCACGGCCCCATACGGGGCCACACCCAGTGCTCATCGTTTAGGGCTAGGACTACCAGGGTATCTAATCCTGTTTGCTCCCCTAGCTTTCGCGCCTCAGCGTCGGTTACGGTCCAGGAAGCCGCCTTCGCCGCAGGTGTTCCTCCCGATATCTACGCATTTCACCGCTACACCGGGAATTCCACTTCCCTCTCCCGCACCCTAGCACGGCAGTCTGGAGCGACCGCCCCGAGTTAAGCTCGGGGATTTCACGCCCCACTTACCGCACCGCCTACACGCCCTTTACGCCCAGTAATTCCGAACAACGCTCGCCCCCTACGTATTACCGCGGCTGCTGGCACGTAGTTGGCCGGGGCTTCTTCCACCGGTACCATCAGAACCCGTTCTTCGCGGGCCCATTTTTCCCGGTCGAAAGAGGTTTACGACCCGAAGGCCTTCATCCCTCACGCGGCGTTGCTGCATCACCCTTTCGGGCATTGTGCAAAATTCCCCACTGCTGCCTCCCGTAGGAGTCTGGCCCGTGTTTCAGTGCCAGTGTGGCCGTGCGCCCTCTCAGGCCGGCTACCGATCATCGCCTTGGTGGGCCATTACCCCGCCAACTAGCTAATCGGCCGCAGCCCCCTCCTCAAGCGGCCCTTGCGGACCTTTGCTCCTCGCTGCTTGGGCAACAAGGAGGTTATGCGGTATTAGCCCGAGTTTCCCCAGGTTATCCCCCACTCAAGGGTAGGTTAGCTACGTGTTACTCACCCGTACGCCACTTTACTCACGGGGTTGCCCCCGCTTTCTCGTTCGACTTGCATGTGTTAGGCACGCCGCCAGCGTTGATTCTGAGCCAGGATCAAACTCTCGTTTGAAACTTGGCAGGCCTCATCGCTGTAACAGCCATCATAAAACGCTGATACAGCATGGCCCAAAATTTTGGAGCTCTCCCGGTTCCGCAAAATGCGAACCCGGAAGAATGAATGTCCCTATCTTTGCCATCAGAAAGGAACATGTTCGCTCGGCTTTGCGCTTCGCATCCAAAGCAAAGGAATCCACACTCGAACTCTGCGCTTTGTCTGCATGCGCGCATTGACGTGGCATGCTCAACTCAATTGTCAAGGAGCCGTTCAGTCCGAGAGGATCGGACTCCCCTTCCAGGGGTTTCGGGAGACAATGCCTTTCATCGTCTCCCTTCGCTCTGCCGGAATTTCTCCCAACAGACAATTATTAAGATTATAAGACACGCATCCTGTTGTCAAGACCTTCAATTTTCTTCTGTAGAGAAATTCCCCCTTATCTGTACACTTTCGTAAGTCCCACTATAGAATTGGATGAGGAAAACTCCGAGCGCGATGGAATGAGAACAACGGAAACAGGGATTCTTCTTTTCGCCCACGGAAGTCGTGTGGCGGAGGCCAATGAAGGGGTGCGCGACCTGGCGAGCCAAGTCCAGAAGGCAAGCGGCTTCCAATACGTGCGTGCGGCATTTCTGGAAATCGCCTCGCCAAATCTCGCAACTGCCATTCATGATGCGGTCCAGGCTGGAATCGAAAGGATTATCGTCATCCCCTATTTTCTGACGATGGGTGCTCACTTGCGTTACGACCTTCCCAAGTTGCTTGCAGAGCAGAAACAGCAATACCCTGGTCTGGAGATCTATGCTGGGAAATCGCTGGAAGGACATCCTCTGATGCCACGCCTCATTCTGGACCGCATCCAGGCGGTTTGTGAAACATGCAAAGAGGAACCTTAACCCATCCCATCTACCACGCGGTTCTGCGCCGTGTTTGGGGATCGAGCGAGCGTACCAGGCACCTTGAATTCGAGGTAGCCAATGGGAAGAGATTCGATTTCCGTTCTGGCCAGTTCATTGCTCTGCATTTCTACCAGAATGGCGAACAGCATGTTCGTGCTTTCTCCATGGCCACCGCGTATCGAGCCGATAATTGTTTCGAGCTTTGTCTGAACCTGAAGCGCGAGGGGAACGTCTCACGTTGGCTCTTGGGCCTCAAGGAAGGCAGCATCATTGAATTCACCGGCCCTTACGGCGGATTCAGGCTTCATCATCCTCCACACCGGGTTTCGGCGTTCATCGCCACAGGCACCGGTATCGCCCCTATCCGCGCCATGCTTCAGGAACTCTATTGTCAGGAACACCCGGAGGAGACTTGGCTGATTTTTGGCGTTAGAAAAGAGGCCGATATCCTTTATCGTAACGAGTTTGAAAAACTCGCGCGCGAGAATCCTTCCTTCCACTTTGTCCCGACCCTCAGCCGTCCTGATCCTGATTGGAAAGGACACATCGGATATGTGCAACAACAAATCAGAAGGTATCTTTCCGGAAAGCAAGGTCTCCATGCCTACATCTGTGGAACTCCGAAAATGGTGGAGGGCGTTCGTCGGCTGTTTCGCGGGATGGGCTACGGTCCGGAAGCGGTAAGCTATGAGAAGTTTGAGTGAGAGCGCACTCCGGCGTGGGACGGGTCAGAAAATCCCACACGCCAATGTCCGTGACCAGAGTCGCTAAAAATGCTTCGAATTTGCCAAGGTCCGAGTGTCTCGGAAAAAGGGAGCCTGCGGGAAAGAGGAGGAGATCCCGCAGGCAGTGGCGATCGGCGTTAAGGGAGAACGTAGCGTATGTCCGTGTAAACCTGGCTCAGGTTGGCGTTCTTCGGATTTCCTGGCGCAACGTTCCAGGGAGAGCGAGTGAGGTATGAGTACTGCGTAATCAATTGCAAGGCACCGTAACGCTCATTCTTCCAGAAGGTGCGAATGATGCCAAACGTGGCCTCCTGAACAGATTTGTTAGCGGAAGAAGGGGAGCCTGGAAAGCCAAAACCCACGTAGGTGGGCGCTCCGCCGAGAGTTGCTGCGGGAATGATGCTGTAATTCCGATCAAAATAGGCGCCGCCGTAGTAGCCGTAATACATTGTTTTGGGCGTGATCTGATACTCAAACCCGCCAATTCCAGAATCGGCATGCACCAGCGACAGCGTATTGTCCGGACGCACGATAAAGTTCGGACCGAGACCGAAAATATAGCGACCGCCGCCATCGCTGTAAAATGAGGTAGCAATGAGGTGAAAGTTTTTGAAAAGCTCCAGGTTCGCATTCAATGAACCGCCGCCTCCCGTGACTGAGGTCGTGGCGTTTGCCGTCGGATTGAAAATCTTGAAAGTGGAAAGCAGCCCCGCAAGCTCCACATGCATCAGCTTGCCGCCAGCATGACCGTCAAAAGCAAGCTTCCCGATGATATCCGGATGGAGGTTGGGAGTGGCGGTGTTGGAGCCTGTGTCCACCTGGTTGGAATTGAAGCCTGTGGGCAGCACGACAGCCCCGCCCACATATTGTTGGGGATTCTCAAGCGATAATCCGGCGGTAATGTTCGGGGTGGCATGGTAAACAAACCGGAACTGAAGCTGCCGCGTCCAGGTCAAGCCCACCTGGTAGTTCGTATCCATATCCTGTGAGTAGAAGATATCGGAAGGCATGGGCGAGATTCCGACTCGGCCCGGCGTGAGCATGCTCCAGGATTGGCCGGCCAGAAATTCAAACCGGCCGCGGCGCAGGTTGAGCCAGTAGAGGCGGAGCCGCAGGCTGTCGCTGTTGCTCGTGACAAATGCATTCGCCGGCTGCGCTCCCAAAAAGTCTGTTTCAAGGTAACCGCGCACCTGATTGCCGCCAAATTGGCTGTCCATCATCAGGCCAATGCGCGAGTTCTGGGCAGTCAGGCGGGTCTCTGAGAGCCTGCCTTGCACCGTATTTGAAAACGGCAGGGAACCGAACTGGGCTCCGATTCCGCTCCCCAGATTCCGAGTGCGGAAGAAAGCTGTCGCATCGACAAACCCCACAGGCGTCAGCGTTGCGTTGCCAATATGAATCGGCAAGGGCTTGACAGGGGAGTTTACCAGTGCGGGATTCTGCTGCCCACCTGAATCAGAAGATTCTGACTGATCCAGATTTGGCTTTGGCTCACTTGCCACAGACGGAACCCCTGTGCTAGCCACCAGGGGGCCATGGCTAACTGCCTGCTCTGCAGCCTTGCGTGCGATTCGATCCAAGTCGGATGGCTGAGTTTGCTCAGACTGTAAACTTGGGGCGGGTGCAAGGTTTGCTGCTGGCTTATTCCCTTCTGCCTCGCCCTTTTCTTGCTGGGAGAGCCGTTCCAGGAGTTGCTGCTGCTTCTCAAGCGCTGCGCGAAGCTCCTCAATTTGTTTCTGTTGCAACTGAAGCTGTTGTTTCAGAAGCTCGACCTCTCCACTCTGCGGCTGAGCATTCCGAGAGCCCGGTTGCTCTGTTGCGGTGGCCGTGGGGTTTTGCGAATTCACACCCTGAGCGCCGGTATTCTGCGCAGGCAGGGATGGGGAAATCATCAGGCTGCCCGCGAAAAATAAAGCTGCTGCGAGCAACCCCCGAATGTCTCTTTGCATTTTGTGCTCCTTTGGATGGCATGGGTTGCAAAACTGGTGTCGCAATTTTCACCGGTTCTCCATGCTTGCCGGCGAATGAGACTGACTAAAGATCCTACGATGTTTAACTTGTATTAAGGCAGGTTCACGAAGTCATGAAGTTTACGTTACACAAGGGATCAGGCGTCCTTAGAGGAAGATCCCTCCGTGGCTTTGGGACAGACAGGCAAAACCAGAGTGAATGCTGAGCCTTTGCCCACCTGGCTTTCCACCTTCACAGTTCCGTTCATACGCTCAATCGTATGCTTCACGATGGAGAGACCAAGTCCGGTCCCGCCCACTTCGCGAGAGCGAGCCTTATCCACGCGATAGAAACGCTCGAAGATGCGCGACAGGTCTTCGGAAGGAATACCGATGCCCGTGTCGGCGACGGTGACAAAGACATGGTCCTGACCTTCGTGTCCCGACTCGACGCGCACGATGCCGTCAGGACGATTGAACTTGACCGCGTTATCCAGAAGATTGATGAGGGCCTGTTCCAGGCGCACCCGGCTGCCCAGCACCTCCGCATCTTCCATAGTCCCTTGCACCAGGTGAACGCCTCGACGTTCGGCTTCCGGCTCGATGGCGCGCAAAGCTGAATCAACGGCCGCGCGAATCGAAACAGGTTCCGGCGGGGACTGACCCCGGGCCGACTCAAGTTCGGAGAGAGTGAGAAGGTCCGAGGCGATGTTATTCAAGCGAATCGAATGGCTCAGGATCACTTCTAGAAATTTCCGGCTCTGCTCAGGATCCTGAAGTGCCCCGTCAAGGAGCGCTTCGGTATATCCCCGAATTGCCGTAAGCGGCGTGCGCAACTCATGCGAGACATTAGCAACAAAGTCCTTCCGGACACGCTCGAGCCTTTCGAGGTCAGTCACATCGTGTAGAATCGCAATAGCACCCGGATGGGAGGATTCAGTCAAAGGGGCGGCCTGCACTTCAAAGATCCGGCCATCAGCCGCGGCCAGTTGGAATCGCTGCTTCATGGGATGGCGGGTGGCCAGCACTTTTTTGAGCATTTCCGTGAGGCTCGGATCCCGCGCCAAATCCAGCAAAGGCAGCCGTGCTGGAAGCGGAAGCTTGGCCCCGGTCAGCCGGGCAAAAGAATCATTACAGAAGATGACGCGCAGGTCGCTATCCACCGCAAGCACGCCCTCCACCATGCTGGCCAGGATTGCCTCGCGCCGGGCTGACTCCAGTTTCAACCGGGCCAGCATTTCCTCCCATTGCGTGGCAGCCCGGCTGAGAGATCGCGCAAGGGCTCCCAATTCGCCCTCCGCGCCAGGCAAAGGATTTTCCACGGGTCGACGCATATGGACCCAATCATCCGTGAATGCCCGCAGGCGCAGGATTTGTTGGCGGACGGAGTGAGATGCAAGCCACGCGGCGGCGAACGCAATCATCGTGGCAAGTACCAGAGTTTCAAGAAGCCGTAAATGGAAAGCTGCCATCGCCAGAAGCGCAACTATGGCGGGGAGAAGCGCGCTCCAGAGCGACTTGTAGAAGAGGGGAGCCTTCATGGCGGAATGTGGAAAGACAGTCTCCACGGCTATGATACGCTGTCCGGAGCGATGGAGTATACCTGCGTGCAGCCGTGTGACAACTCTTCAAGAGTTTTGAGGGGAAGGGAAGCCTGGAAAGCCACCAGGCACGCTTACATGGGGAGTGGCGGCCGCATGACAAGTCAGAGGCAGAAGTTTTGCAACGCGAAAACGAGCAGGGATCTGGTGGAAGGGGGCCGAGGAGGTCAGAAACAATCCCTAAGCCTCCATTTCCGATTCCTCAAGCGGCAAAGGAGTGAACCGATAACCGGACCCACGCACAGTCTGAAGATAGCGGGGTTTCTCTGGTTGAATCTCAATCTTCTCGCGCAACCGTCGGATATGGACATCCACGGTGCGCGGGGTTACAAAGCGATCGCGCCCCCAAACCTCATCCAGCAGGCTTTCGCGCGCAAAGATGCGTCGTGGATGCGAAGCCAGAAAGTGGAGTAATCTGAACTCCAGGGTACTCAGTTCGATAGGCTGACCACGGACGATCACTTCCTGGGTGCGGGTATCCAAGCGTAAGTCGCGAGTCTCGATGACGGGAGGGCCTTCCTCTTTCCGCTCCTGACGGCGGAGCACCGCTTTGATGCGCGCAACAAGTTCCCGAGGGCTGAACGGCTTCACAACGTAGTCATCCGCACCGATTTCCAGGCCCAGGATACGATCGACTTCTTCACCCTTTGCCGTCAGAAAAATGACGGGCAGATTCTTCAGGCTTTTATCCTGGCGCAGTCGCCTGCACACTTCGAGCCCATCAAGGTCCGGCAGCATAATGTCGATCAAGGCGAGAGCCGCCGGACCTCGCTGGAGAAGTTCCAGACCTTCCTGGCCGCGCCCGGCGCTTCGGACGTCGAATCCTTCCTTGCGCAAAGTGTAACTCAGAAGCTCGACAATATCCTTTTCGTCCTCAATCACAATGACGCGCTGCATCATGGGAGGATTATAACACCTCGAATGTTAACGATAAGTTAAGGCTTGGTGACAAGATTGCGACGAGGGGGCGCGTCAAAAACGGATCAGAAGGTCGATAATTCCATATTGTTTTTCTCTTCCGTTCGGCCATACCATGAAGGTATTCATGGCGCGCGGGATTCGGGATGATTGGCTGCCTCCCGACACGGAAAGGCTTGGAAAATGAACGATCCCAAGCAGCATGACTTCCTGGCCTTACTGCCTTCCACTGGTTATGACAGACGCGGTTGGCTGAGTAAGGGATGCCGCGTTGCTCTGGTGCTTGTTGGAGTTCTAGGTTCGTTTTGCATTTCCCTCCAAGCCGATGAATTTCATCGGGTTCAACACTATTCGGTGCGTATGTTTTCCTTTGGCACGCTGATTGTGGATACACGCATGGGCGACCTGGAAATTGAAGGCTGGGATAATCCCCGCCTCTCGATAGAGGCGGAAAAGGTGGTGCGTGCCGGTTCTGCGAAGAAAGCGGCCAAGCTTTATGATCAAGTCAAGGTTCAAATCGAGGGCCGGGACCATCGAATCAAACTCAGCACGCTTTATCCCAAGCGCCGTTTGTGGCGCCCTTTTCGCGGTGAATCAAAGCTTTCCGTTAATTTCACTGTCAAGATGCCGTACGATGCCAACCTGCAATTGAGGTGTGTGGATGGCGATGTGACGGTGAGCGGAATCACCGGACAGGAAAGTTTGAAGGTAAATTACGGCGACGTCGAAATCGATGTTCCTGATGTTTACAGCCTGCGATTGCTCGACGCGCACGCCTGGCTGGGATATGTTCAAAGCGACCTCCACGGCATGACACAAGACAGCGCCGGGTTCGCCCGCTCCCTTTCCTTCAGCAACCTTCGAGGATCACAAATCATTATCGTTCGAGTGCGCATGGGAGGCGTCTTTATCTATGGCAATGGGGAGTAAGGATGATCATGGCACGCCACGACACCCCGCAATTTCCAGCCTGATTTGAACAGGTCTATTCAGATGAGACCCGAACAGAACATCTCTCCGGCGATCATTCTGGATTATTTGCACTCTCGGCCGCGTTGGGTACGCACGCGGGAATGGCTCAGCGGGCGAAGGTATCTTTCCACTCATCCTGGCGACCGTCTGACGCCGCTGGTCATTATTGCGCATTCATTTTTTGACCGCCGAATTGCCCATCAGTTGTCATTGGCGCTCGAACAGGACTGGCTGGAATCGCCCGCCGCTTGCCGCGAAGCTTATGATGAAATTCTCTTCAAGGCGCCGGGAATCATCGTCGTTCAGCTTCGGCAGAATAACGTGTGTGGATGCCTGGGTCACCGCCATCCGATCGTGAAAGAAGCGCCATTTGCAGAATCGCACGATGCTTTTGGCGGGGCTCATGTGGGCGAGATGGACATTGCCTATAAGCGCGTCCAAATGTGGCAGGCCCTGCCGCTTTCTGATGCCGCCCTGGATGCGAAATTCCGGGAAGGCAGCCGGCTGGAAGAGTTTCACGAAAAGCAGTTCCGCCTGAAGCTGCTCAGCATCGTTCTGCACGAGACAAACCACCTGGTCTCCCCACAGGAACCTGAAAACGCCATCCGCGAACGCAGCCTAGCCTTCTACCGCGATACCATGACGAGCTATGTCGAGAACGCTCTAGCGACCCTTTCACTCACGATTGACCGGTCATTCTCTCGCTTGGGCTGAGCTCTTCACAAATGAGCTTTCGGGCGTTGATTTAAGCCAAGGCAACTTTAGTCAGGTCATACCTGACCTCCCCAAGAAGCCAGCGAAGTATTCCCCACTCACGATCATCCTGAGTCTCTTCCCAATTGTTCTTGCATCCAACGGGAGTCTATGTGTATCCTATCCCCTGGGTGGGGATATGATAAGATGAAAAAGGGAACATACTCGACCAGCACTAGGAGGCGCTGACACCCGGCCACGAGCGAACGCTGGATGGCGAAACATCCCATAACGCCCCTGGATTTGCTCAGCAAGGCTTTCGTTCCAGCGAAGTGCTGTACGTCAAAAACATCAGAACGGAACCGAGGCGCGCATGATCGGCAATCGTGACACGGCGGAACTCAGGCTGCCGCTTGCTTTGGGCGTCGAGCAGGAGTGTCCAGGCATGATCATAACAAGGAGACCACGATGAATAAGGCGTTATCTGTGACGAAAAGCATCTACCTGGATCCTGAGGTTGAAGCGGAGCTTCAAAATCGTCTGAGCCGCATTGAGGGACATGTTCGTGGCATTAAACGAATGTTAGCGGCGCATGCCTCCTGTGAAGACTTGCTCATTCAGCTCTCGGCGGTGCGCTCCGCACTGAACCAAGTCACAGGACGACTGTTGGAAAACCATATGGAGACTTGCGTCGCTGAGGGCGTGCGTGCCGGCCAGGGAGAAAAAGCCCTGCGTCAATTGAAGAGTGCCTTGACGCAGGTCATTAAGAATCTTTAGGAGGATTTATGAAAGAGAATCACTTCACGCTCGGTTCAATCATTGCTGCGTTTCTGGCATCGCTTTGCTGCCTGGGTCCCTTGGTGCTCGGCGGGTTAGGACTTGGAACAGTTCTGGTGGCCACATTTGCTCCCTTGCGACCCTACTTTCTCGGTCTGAGTGCCGTCCTGCTGGCGCTGGGCTTCTATCTTGTGTACCGAAAACCAAAGTTAGTTCCGGCGTGCCAGGATGAAACATGTCCTCCACACCCTCCCCGAAAACAAGCTGCGAAGGTGATGCTATGGCTGGCGGCTGCCGCAGTTCTCGCACTGGCGTTTTTTCCACAATATGGAAGCAAGCTGGTGGAGGCTGGAGCGGTCCCGGCCGGCGTAAAGAGTGCTGCGCTGGAGACCTCTGAGCTGAAAATCGTCGGGATGGATTGTCCGGTCTGCGCAAGTGTGATCCAGCGCAAGCTTCTTGAAACGCATGGAGTGGCCAAGGCTAACATCGACTACCCTGCCGGCCGTGCCACGGTGCAATTTGACCCGTCGCAGATCAGTCCCGGGAGACTCCTCGAAATTGTAAAAAGTGCCGGCTACAAAGCCTTCCTATTGCGCTCTGAAGGGAACTAATGTCATGACCGGATGTGTTCCTCCGAACAAACCTCGGTAATGCGCAGGCGACGCCTCATCTTATAAGCGGGGGGCAGTCTTGCCCCAGGATAGCCGCCGTCATCAGGCGAAGCTAAGCGATGACCACTCTGTTCCCTGGGAAATTCACTTTCGAGAGGATGCGCATGGCAAAACGCTGTGATTTTTTAATTTTAGGTTCTGGGTCAACCGCGTTTGCGGCGGCGCTGCGCGCGGCGGAGCTGGGGAAAACCGTCGTGATGGCCGAATCGCGTATCGTCGGAGGCACGTGCGCGAATCGTGGCTGCCTCCCGTCCAAAAATCTCATCGAAGCCGCACGGATTGTCTACGAAGCCGCCTACCCTCGTTATCCCGGCCTGACTCCGGCGAAAATCGCTGTGGATTTCCGTCGTCTCGTGCAACAGAAGGATGACATCGTACGTGAATACCGCAGAAAAAAATACGAGAGCCTAGTCGGAAGTCGCATCAGGATCGAAAAGGGGCAGGCACGGTTTATCGACTCGCATACGATTACGATTAACGGCCACCGGGTGACTGGTGACAAGGTCCTGATTGCGACGGGCTCTCGGCCCATGATTCCTCCTATCGCGGGATTAGACCAGGTTCCTTATCTCACGAGCGACCTGCTTACCTCGGATGAGCCTATGGAATTGACTGAACTTCCCCGCTCGTTCGTCATCGTCGGCGGCGGCTACATCGCTTTGGAACTAGGACAGATGTTCCGGCGCTTCGGTAGCGAGGTCACCCTTCTCGAACGTGACGGGCAGTTACTCGCCCATGGCTACGAGCCCGAACTGGGTCCGGTGATGCAGGCAATCTTTGCCTCGGAGGGCATCCCTGTCGTTACAGGGGCATCCGTGCGCTGCGTCCGCCGGGACGGAGACCGGGTGATCGTTTCAGCTTCCGTTGCCGGCGTGGAGCGTGAATTCTCCGCCGAAAGACTCCTTTTGGCTACTGGGCGTCGTCCCAACTCAGACCAAATTGATATCGAACGCGCAGGCGTTCAGACCGGGCCGAACGGCGAAGTCAGGGTCGACGAATACCTCCGCACCAACGTCCCTCACATTTTCGCCGCTGGCGATGTTATTGGCCGGGAAACCGACAGCCAAATGGCGACTCCCGTAGGGAGTCATGACGGAGGTATCGCTGCGCACAATGCTTTTTCGAGCGGGCCGGCGCGACCAGTGAATCATCGCGTTGTTCCGCGCGCTATTTTCACAGACCCGCAAGTCGCCATGGTGGGGTTCACTGAACAACAGGCCGTCGAGGCGGGCCATCCATGTTGGTGCAATACGGTCCCATTGTCTCTGGTACCGCGTGCCGGAGCCATTCGCGATGCGCGCGGGATCATCAAAATGGTGGCCGACAACAAAACTGAAGAGGTGCTGGGTGTCTCCATGATCGGCTCCAACGCGGGCGAAGTTATTCATGAGGCAGCCATGGGATTGCGCTTCCATGCAAGGATCCCGGACTTCATTGACCTTTTACATGTCTATCCCACGATAGCGGAGGCGCTGAAGATCGCAGCGATTTCCAGGTATAAAGACCCAGCAAAGCTTTCCTGCTGCGCAGAATGATTAGGCCAAGCTCGGCACGCTTGGGGTATGGATTTTTGTGAACCTCCGCCTCGTAACAGCAACCTGACTTGGATCTCCGAAAAAGAGGTTCGAGGGAAGAGATCTTCTCTCCTTGTTGCAAAGATATTGCCAGTAATTTCGGCGAGAATCGTCATCACTGGCTGAGGGGAAACTATCCTTTTATCAAAGGATAGATATGTTTGCCTTCCACCCGAGGAGTCTAAAAAAAGAGATTCCACTCCGCAGAACATCTGCGCGCCAATGGCAGCTTGAGAGTCTGCTAAAGCTCAGCGCGCAAGGCGGTACAATGGAAGGGTGATGGGGATCGGTCGAACCGTCGTTGTCTGTGTCATCGCCCTTATGACGGCTTTTGAAGCGGGCTGTCAAAGGGCGCTTAAGGCCACGCGATCACAAGTTCCGCAAGTCGTTGTGCTGGGTTTTGATGGTGCAGACCCGCAGTTGCTCTCAAAATGGATGAGCCAGGGCAAGCTCCCCCACCTTGCGCAACTGGCGCACACAGGCACCTTCAAGCCGCTAGGAACGACTAATCCTCCGGAATCGCCCGTGGCCTGGGCTTCTTTCGCAACCGGCCTCAATCCGGGAGGCACCGGTATCTTTGACTTCCTCACGCGGAATCCCCAAACCTATCTTCCGCAATTAGCCCTTGCCAAATCCAAGAAGCCTGAATTTCTCTTCAGCCTCGTTCCAATCAAAGGACCTGAGATCACGAACGAACGCCATGGCACGCCATTCTACAAGGCTGTGGCGGACGCCGGCTACAAAACGGTTGTCCTGCGCATGCCGCTCGAATTTCCCCCGACGCCACTCGGGGGGGGAAAGCTCTGGGCAGGGCTTGGTGTTCCTGACATTCGGGCCACGTGGGGAACATTTTTCTATTTCAGCACCGACCTTGAGCCCTGGGATGCCGGCGACACGGAATTCGGAGGGAGGCTGGTAAGCCTGCAAGTGCGGGGCGACACAGCCACCGCCTCGATTGACGGGCCTGTAGACCCCACATCGAAAACGTTCAGGCGCATCTCGGTGCCGGTTCGGTTCACGGTTCATCCTATCCAGAATTCTGTCACCATCCATTTAGGCGCGGACAACGAAACGGTGAGTCAGGGACATTGGAGCGCCTGGTTTCATGTTGCGTTTCCTATTACGCCTATTTTTGCAGTCCATGCCATCGCGCGGTTTTACGTCATCAGCGCTTTCCCGGAAGTGCGCGTTTACATGTCCCCGCTGAATATCGATCCGGCCTCACCTGCTCTACCGATTTCCTACCCTTCGGACTTTGCTGCGGACCTGGCTAAGAGTCATGGTCTTTTCAAAACTCTCGGTTGGTGGGACGACACCTGGGCGTTGAACGAGGAAAAAATCGATGAAGGGGTCTTTCTGGATGATGCTTTACGCACGATGGAAAAGCTTTCTGAAATCACTCTGGATGAATTAAGGCGCGAACATCCTCGGCTGCTTGTCTCCATCTTCACCGGCACCGATAGCGTCTCTCATATGTTTTATCGGCTGATCGATCCGAAGAGCCCGCGCTATGATCCCCAATTGGCCCGGCAGTATGGCAATGCCATTTTGGAGACCTACGAGCTGATGGACCGGGTTGTGGGCGAGATTGAAAAAGCGATGGAACCGGGCGGGACATTGCTGATGGTCTCTGATCACGGATTCCACAGTTACCGCTACGGATTCAATACCAACACCTGGCTGGTGGAGAATGGGTTCATGCAACTGAAGAATCCCTCCGCGGCCGGCAAGGCCTATACGCTGAGCGATCTCTTTGGCCAGGGCAGCTTCTTTCCGAACGTGGATTGGCGGCACACAAAGGCTTATGCACTCGGCCTGGGCCAGATTTATTTAAACCTGCGTGGCCGGGAGCACGACGGCATCGTGAGTCCGGGCCAGGAAGCTGATGAGGTGATGAATGCCATTCGTCGCAAGCTTTTGGCCTATCGTGATCCGCACACGGGCCGGCCGGTACTGGAAAATGTCTATCTGGGCCGTCAAATTTTCCATGGCGCATATCTCCGCGACGCACCCGATCTTCAGCTTGATTTCCGTCCTGGCTACCGGACATCGTGGCAGACATCATTGGGCGCCATCCCGCCCGGGATCATCCAGCCCAACAGGCGAAAGTGGAGCGGCGACCATTGCTCTTCTGACCCGTCGGATACGCCGGGAATCTTCCTCTCAAATCGCGCCGTTGCAAACTTCCGCCCCAGTATTCTCGATATCGCGCCTACAGTTCTAAGCTTATTCCACATCAGTCCGCCGGGAACTCTGGATGGACACGCCCTCCAGTTTGCTCCTCGAGACACGATCAGGCATTAACAGGAAAAAATTTCACAGCCTGTTATTCCGAGGAGCCAAGGCGAGCTGGATCTCGCGAGGGAGGAATCTCGCCAATCTTTTCCTCCCAGCGCGAGATTTCCCCTGGAGTTTATCGTGAGCCGAAATACAGTAATCAGAACTGTTTTTCAGCAACGCATCGACCCGCGGGGTCGGGAGCGCCGCCGGAAAATGGGTATGACAATTTCTCCATTTTTTCGCTCCCCTCCTCTTCCTCAGCGGTGATAAACTGAAGTCGATCGAATCCTGCGTTTGCAGGAAGTTCCTCCATGTTATTGTCCGGGGGCGGATTCAAAAACCGCCCCTCCTGCCTTCTCCAGCATCACGGACAGCAACGCTGCAGAAGCTTTTCAGCCAGACCCGGGGAGGACATTGGGCAAAGATGCGGAAGTTGAGATGGAAGATTCTGGGATGGGTGCTTGGGATTGTCATTCTGCTGCTGATTGCGTTCTTCTACGGCTTTGTTCCGTGGAGCCTTACGAAGCTGATTACCACTAATCGGTTTCATTATCGCGACCCCAATGACGGCAAAACTCCGCTCGCGTGGGGCATGCCATTTGAGAACGTGGAATTCAAATCTCACGATGGAATTCTATTGAAGGGCTGGTACGTTCCAGCGAACGCGGGCCATGGACAGAAAACTCAGGGAACGATTATTTACTGTCATGGATTGAACCGCAGCCGCGTCGAGATGCTGCCTATGGCTCAATTCGGGCACAAGTTGGGCTATGACGGTCTGCTGTTCGATTTCCGTCATCAGGGTGCAAGCGGCGGTAGAATCACTTCGTTGGGCTATTGGGAGCGGCTGGATGCCGAGGCCGCTGTGGACGAGGCTTTAGTCCGCCAGCAAGCACCCCATCCGGTGATCCTTTGGGGTGTTTCGATGGGGGCCGCCGCGGCGCTCATGGCGGCTGCTGAAGATCCGCAGGTGGATGCGGTGATTTCCGATAGCACCTTCCTCTCCTTCGCCCGTGTCATCAAGCATCACTATCTTCTGGTGCGGGGGATGATTCGAAGGCGTTGGTGGTGGTTTCCGCCTCTGCCAAGCTTTCCTCTTACTAATGAAGTCATCGCGTGGTCAGCCTCGCGAGCTCACTTCAGGCCTTCTGACTTCGACTTGCAAAAGGCTGTGGAGCGGATCGGCTCTCGCCCCATCCTGTTTGTGGCTGTCCAAGGCGACGTTCGCATGCCTCCGAGCATTGCGGAGGATCTCTACTCGTTGGCCGCAAGCCCTTACAAGCAGATTGTCATTGTTCCTGGTCAACGGCACGGAGAGGGGTTCAACGAAGGCAGAGAACCTTATGAAAAGGCAGTAACGACATTTCTGGAAAGCCTCCAGACCCGAAAATCCTCGCCTGCACTCTGACGATGCATGGCGATCGCAAGCATCACAGGGTTGCCCTCCGTGAATTCTTCACGGAAGACATGAGTCTTCAACGAGGACGGCATAAAGATACTTAGGACCATGGACGCCGCGGATGCTGATCTGTTCGATATCGGCCGTGCGACTGGGACCAGTAATGAACACAACCGATCTTCCCGCCAACTGAGTGGGTTTGCGGAGTGGCGGAAGCCGGGCGAGAACTTCTTCCAGTGACTCAACGACCTGAGCTCGACGATAAAGCGCGACATGGATGGGCGGCGCCAGCGAGGCAAGCTGGCTACCTTCTGTGTCGCTGGTCAGAACAAGGGTTCCGGATTCTGCCAGGGCGAATTCGACCCCTGTGATGCCGACTTGCGCCTCAAAACATCGGCGACGAAAGTCAGCCAGGCTTTTCTCACTTACGTTTTCGTCGCTTGGCCAGATGAGGCAATCTCTGCCCCAGGCCGCAAGCTTTTCCGGTAGTTTCAGCTGAGATAACAGGGCGTTGCGGGAGAGCACAACCGGTCCAACTTCGCTTTTCGATAGAACATCTTTTAGGGTTTGTTCCAGATCCGCGATTGACGCTGCGCGGTGTGCAATGCCAGCCAGTTTTTGAAGCTCATCTTCGAATTTTTCGACGAGTTCAGAAGGAGCAACAGGCGGCAATACAGGACCCAAAGGGGGCAGGGAGTCTAACGAGCGAGAGGCTCTCTTCAGGTCAGCCGCTCCATGATACCCCAGCGCTTGACGTGCTTTTTCCAGCATTTCCTTGCGAGTCGTCATGAAATCCGGTCTCTCCCAACGAGTCAAAACGCCAGCCGCGTATTCTAACACGGCAAGATGGACCTTGTAAGTTATAGAAGATAAATCTCTTGTTTTTTTTGTAAAAGATTGTTAAGATGGCGCAACCTTATCGCTCCCTCGATCATCTGTAATGACGAATGAGAAGAAAGCGCAGGTATCAACGTATAAAAGGAATAAGAATCCATGCCGACAATTGTCAAAACTCGAAAAGATCCGTTTCGCACATTATTGCTGAAGAAGCGCAATGAATTGCTTGCGGAAGTGAAACGCGGGCCAGAAGCGCTGGCCACAAATATTCAGAGCCCTGATGCAGTTGAGTTTGCCGTCAAAGCAGCGGAACAGGATCTGACTGCACGCACGGCTGACCTTCGCAGCCGCATGCTCCAGGAAATCGATCGCGCTCTGGAGCGCGTTGCGAGGGGAAGTTATGGTGTTTGTGAAAGCTGCGGTGAGGAAATTTCTCAGGCACGTCTTAAGGCAATTCCATGGGCTCGGTATTGTGTCCATTGCCAGGAAGTCATCTCAAGAAACTAGCCTCATCACCCGTTGCAGGGTATGCCCAGGGGCATACCCTGTGATCTCTTCTTGACTCAGATCAGAGTTCGGCCCAGAGTGCGAGACTTCATCGGAAAAGAAGTTTCGACCGGATAAGCTGGGCTAGCGCTTATCGAGGCGTTGCATCGGGCAATCCACCATCCACCGGAATCGTTGCTCCGGTCGTTGGCGTTTGACGTGTGGCGAAGAAAAGCACCGCATTTGCTACATGCTGCGCCGTCACTTTCGCCTTCAGCAAATTGCGTTGCTGATAGTATTCTTCAAGGCCCTGCTCGCTGAGACCCCGGGCCCGCATCCTGTCCGGCCCTACTTCCGCCCATAATCCTGATTTTCGCGCACCATGAGAAAAGACCGCATCGGGCGAAACCATGTTCACTCGCACGCCGAATTCGGCCAGTTCAAGGCTTGCTATTCGCGCCAGCTGATGCGCTGCCGCCTTGGTTGCGCTGTAGGCTCCAAAGCGTGCACCGGGTGAAAAAACATTCTTGGTTGAAATGAGTACGATATCTCCGCCAGTGGCTTGAAACCTGAAATGCCGAGCTGCTTCCGAGAGAACCAGAAGCGATCCTTCCACATTAATTTTCTCCAGTCTGCGAAACGCTTCCAGTGGCATTTCAGAAAGAGCTGAAACCATCGCGGCACCGGCATTCACAACCACCAGATCAATCCCTCCCCATTCTTGAATCACCGCTTTGAATCCCTCGGCCACGGAAACGCCGTCGGTCACGTCGAGGGGAACTCCAATCACTCTGTCTCGAAAACGAGATCGCAATTCGCCGGCAAGTCGCTCCAGATTCTCTCCCGGCAGGTCCGTCACGGCCACGTGACAACCTTGGTTAAGCAAGGCTTCAGCAATTGCCGACCCAATGGCTCCAGCAGCGCCTGTCACCAGGCCCACATGCCGTGCCAGTGGAAGTTCCTCCTGCCGCAGCTTGGCATGCTGGAAGATGTGGTATTCCATATGAAAAAGCTCTTCTTCAGGCAGTCCCTCATAACATCCCATAGCTGCAATCTGGGCTTTGACGCGCAGCGTGTGCTCGGCGATATCTCTCGCGATTCGGGCATCGAAAACGTTTGTGCCCGCGCAGACCACTCCCAAGCCCGGCAGCAGGGCTACTTTGGGAGCGGTCTGGAATTTTCTCACTCCTCCCGGCATCCTGCTTGCGTGTCGCTCGACATAGGCGTCGTAGTTCGTCGTGTAATCCATCAGTGCCCGCGCGATTTGCTCACGCAACTCGGCCAAATGATCGAAATGGGGCGCATCGATCCAAAGCGGCAGAGGTTTGATGCGAATCAGATGATCTGAAGTGAGCGGGGGCGTGAGCGCCAGTTGTTTCCCTCGCTCCGAATCCACAAAATCCAGCGCCTCACGAGTGATTAGAGGCTGAAGAATAACGCGGGCATACGGCCGATCTGGGTCGCCCGAAGGTTGCGCCAACAGGCCGCGGAGCAAGGGTGCCGCCTTCGCCCATCGTTCACGCGCGATTTCGAGCGAAGTGAGAACGGGCACAACCAGCGGATGCCGACGGTGAGTGGCCAGGAAGGCTTCAGCTTTCGAAACCAATTCAATGGTTCTTTCGTAGGATTCCTGCGCCGTCGCCCCCCAGGTGACCAGTCCGTGTTTCATCCAGACCATCCCCTTGGCGCCTGGATTTGCTTCATAGGCCGCCGCGGCCGCTTTCGCTAATTCAAATCCGGGAGTCACATAATCCAGGATCGTCGCCTCCGAGCCCAGCGCTTCCTGGACAAATTTCCGTCCCTCCCGCTGATTGGTCAAGGCAAGAATCGCATCGGCATGCGTGTGGTCAATAAATTTCTCAGGAAGGAAGGCATGGGCGAGTGACTCGATCGAAGGAGTGGCCGCACGGGAATCCAGCAGATGTGTGCGCAGCTCATTCATCATGTCTTCATCGGACAATCGGTCGAGCGTGCGCAGCTTGCGCAGGTATTGCAGCGGCAGACCCGGATGCCCTTCCGGTTCGATGGAAGCCATATCGAAGCCGGAGGCCTTTACAAAAATCGCCTCCATGCGCTCGCCCAGAATATTGGTGTGAAAAGATTTTACTGAGGCATTGCCGCCGCCATGAAGCACCAGATTCGGCTCGGCGCCCAGCAGGCGGGAAGTGTAGGTCCGCAAAGCCAGATCTTCACCATATTGCGGGGCATAGCGCTCCACGAATTTTGCCGCTTCAGTATTGGACCATCGACTTTGCATTTTGACTCAGTGCGGCGAGCATCGACTTCAGATTTTGTTCGGGCGTTTTGCCGTCGAAAATTGCACTGCCGGTTACGATGATGTCCACCCCCGTCTTTGCGATTTCCTCCAGATTGGCGTGTGTCACGCCGCCATCGACGCCCAACAGGATATCCCTTTGCGATTCCGCGATCATCCGTTTGACGCGCGCGATGCGCTGCATCGTCGAGCCGATGAATGCCTGTCCTGACCAGCCTGGGTTCACCGAAAGCACCAGGACCAATTCCACCTCGTCCAACAGCGGGACCAACACTTCCACAGGCGTTCCGGGATTCAGCGCAATGCCTCGCAGCAGGCTGCGTTCGGGATGATTGGCGCTCATCAGGCCGCGCATCGCCTGGAGCGCCCGGTGGATATGTCGGCAGGATTCAACGTGCACCGTAATAATATCCGCTCCCGCTGCGGCAAAATCTTTTACCTTCTCCAGCGGGTCTGCGATCATCAGATGCACGTCTTTCAACAGACGCGTTCGGGCAGCCTTGACGATGGGCGGCCCGAAAGTCATCATGGGGCAAAAGCAGCCATCCATGATGTCAAAGTGAACCAACGGCGCCCCCGCGTTTTCCAACAAGGCGATTTCAGACCCGAGATTTCCCAGGTCTGCCGTCAGGATGCCCGCGCTGAGGGTGGGCGAGAAGCGGCGTATAACCTCCAGAGTTGAGTTTGCTGGTGCCATCAGGCCTCCGAGTGGGCCAGAGCTTCGCGGCGCTCGTGCTGAAGAGTCTGGTAGAAGTCATAGGCCTGGTCTGGTTCCATCAACTCGTGCACCACTTTTCGCACTGCCTGGATCATCGCCCAGGGGGCTTCAGACTGGAAAATGTTCCGTCCCATGTCCACTCCCGAAGCTCCTTCAGTCACCGCCCGGTATGCCAGCCGCAACGCGTCTTTCTCGCCAATTTTCTTTCCTCCTGCCATCACGACGGGAACCGGGCAAGAGGCCGTCACCGTCTCAAACCCATCTTCCACGTAATAGGTTTTCACAAAATGCGCTCCTAACTCCGCGCAAATCCGGCACGCCAGGCGCAGGTATCGCGCATCGCGGGTCAACTCCTTTCCGACTGCTGTGACACCAAGCACGGGAATCCCATAGCGATTTCCCGCATCCACCAGTCGTGTCAGATTGTGTACTGACTGCGTTTCGTACTCGCCGCCGATGAACACCTGCACCGCCATGGCGGAAGCATTGAGCCGGATTGCATCTTCAATGTCTACTGCAATCTGCTCGTTCGAGAGCTCCTTCAGAATGCTCGGCCCTCCACTCGCCCGCAAGACAATCGGCTTGCCTGACGCTGCCGGAATGGTGCTCCGCAAAATTCCGCGTGTCAGCATCAGCGCATCCGCGTAGGGCACGAGAGGCACAATATTCACATCCACCCGCTCCAGCCCGGACGTTGGTCCCTGGAAATAGCCGTGGTCAATGGCCAGCATCACTGTGCGCCCGGATTGCGGCTGGAAAATCCGCGCCAGCCGGTCCTGCATGCCCCAATCCAGCGCGCCCGATCCTTTGAGAAAGAATGCCTCCTTCCGTGGCGGAATCTTGAGATAGAACTCCTTGGTTTCACGTGTGTTATCCATGTCTGGCATGTTTCATTCTCCTCTTCTTCTACGGTGAACTCAAAAATGATACCGAAGTCTTCCAGCCCTTGTCGATGAATTAATTTTCCAGATGGGGTAACCGGAGAATTTGCGGAAAAGAGGCTTCTTATTCGGGCGGAGTCTGTAAAACACTCGCCGTCTGCAAGCCGGTCGCTACTTCCGGGATGATGCCAAGCTGGGCGTAAAGAGGTCGGACGACTGCGCGCACCCGCGGCAACTCCCTGGAAAACCACAAGGCACCCAGGACGCACAGCGCTCCTCCGATGACCAAGGTGGCAGGGGCTCCGATCCAATTCGCGGCGGCTCCCTCAATGAGATTCCCAAAGGGAGCCGCACCGGCGAAAGCAATGGTGTAATAGCTCATCACGCGCCCGCGCTTGTTCTCCTCAACGATGGTCTGGAGGATGGTGTTGCTGGCCGCCATCTGCTGCATCATTCCGTAGCCTGCCAGCAGCATCAGGAGCAGAGAAAGCCAAAGCCAGCGCGACAGGCCAAATCCGATGAGCGCGGCGCCAAAAAGCCCAGCCGTCATGGCAATGAGCCTGCCAAGACCCAGAACGGTGCGGCGCATGGCCAGCACGATGGCACTTGCGAGCGCCCCCACGCCCGATGCGGCCATCAGAAAGCCGAGCGTGCTGGGACCGCCGTGCAGAACCTTGCCGGCGAAAATCGGCATCAGCGTGGTATAAGGCATTCCCATCAGGCTCACGAAGGCAAGCAGCAAGAGAATATTCCGAATGGGAATGAAATCCACGATGTATTGCCAACCCTCTTTGAGTTCACTGAAGACCCCTTCCACTCCTCTCCTGGATTCCACGTGATCGAGGTGCATCAGCATCAATGAAATGATGACGGCAATGTAGCTGATACCATCCAGTAGAAAGCAATAACCCTCGCCCACCGCTGCAATGACCATGCCGGCAAGAGCCGGGCCGATCAGTCGCGATCCATTGACCATGGAAGAATTCAACGCGATGGCATTGGGAAGATCGTCCCGAGCCTCCAGCATCTCAACAACAAAAGCTTGTCGCGCCGGCATGTCAAAGGCATTGATGGCGCCCTGAAGTAAGCTCAGAACAAAAATATCCCAAAAGGTTATCCTGCCGCTCAGAGTGAGTCCTGCCAGCAGGAAAGACTGAATCATGGATGACACCTGGGTGATCACCAGCACTCGGTGGCGGTCCCAGCGGTCCACCCACACTCCAGCAATTGGTCCAAGGATTAAAGAAGGGATCTGACCCGAAAAGCCAATCAGTCCTAACAGAAATGCGGATTTCGTCAGCCGATAGACCAGCCAAATGGTGGCAATGCGCGTCATCCACGTTCCGATCAGCGACACGCTCTGACCGCTGAAGAATAAGCGGTAATTCCGGTGGCGCAGAGCACGCAGAGCGAAACGCCAACCCGCGGAAAACGTTTCCTCGCCCCAATGTTTGGTGCCGGTCCGGTTGTTATGCTGTGCGTGATGGTGGGGCATAAGATCGTTGGACATGATTTCCACCGGGAGTTGCCCTCAAAAGCTGAGCCGATATTGAATCCGGCGAAACCAGTTTGGCTTTCACTCTTTCACGAGTCAGCAGCCAAGGCCAAAAAATTTATTGTATACTCAGAGCCTTCCCGGGGCGTTTTAGCGATAAAATTTATTGCCGATGGGCGGAAAACCGAGCTTTGGACGCACAGGACCGCCCTTGACGAGTAACACGCAAGGTGCAGGAGTCGACAATTTTTATACCAAGCAATGACCAACTCCTGAGGATGAGGATAACGATGATGAAACGCCTATCAACGATTCTTCTGCTTGTCTTCTTTGCTGTGGCCTCGACTTCCGGGTTGGGCCAGGCGCCGCCCTCACCGCCCATCGTTTCGCCCGAGGTGCATGCCGACCATTCCGTAACCTTTCGGTTTCGTGATCCGAATGCAAAATCGGTTTTGCTCGCGCGCGAAGGCGTTGAGAAGCCAGCACCCATGCAGAAGGATGCGCAGGGCGTCTGGAGCATTACGACGCCCCCACTCGAACCGGACTTCTACGGTTACTCCTTCGTGGCGGATGGAGTCCGTTTGATGGACCCTTCGAACTCACTGATCAAACCGAACCTGCTCTTTCCTCAAAGCATGGTTCACGTGCCCGGCCCTTCATCGCTGCCCTGGGAGATGAATAACGTAGCACATGGAGTCATTCATCATCATTTCTATCACTCCGCTGTTGTAGGGGATGATCGCGATTACTATGTTTATACGCCGCCGGGCTATAACCCAGGGGCGGGTCAGCTCTATCCCGTGCTGTGCCTTCTGCACGGTTACAGCGACGGAGCGGACGCCTGGACAGCGGTGGGGCGTGCGAACGTCATTCTCGATAATCTGATTGCTCAGGGGAAGGTCAAGCCCATGATTGTGGTGATGCCTCTCGGCTATGGCGCGCCGGAAATCCTTAGGCGCAACGGTCTGGCGCCTTTCCATGATCCCAATCTGGTGAAACGCAACATGGACCGATTCGGCGAAGCCCTCCTCACGGAAGTGATGCCACAAGTGGAGCAGGATTACCAAGTGTCAAAGGATCGCAACGATCGGGCAATCGCGGGACTCTCCATGGGAGGTGCCGAGTCCCTCTACGTGGGCCTGAATCATCTGGATCACTTTGCGTGGGTAGGCTCATTCAGCGCAGGCGGGCTTGGGGAGGATTACAATGCGGAATTTCCATCGCTCAACTCCGGTGCTAATTCACAACTGCATCTTCTATGGATTGCCTGCGGGACAGACGACCGTCTCATCGCTCCAAACCGGAAGTTTCGCGCCTGGCTGACTTCCAAGGGGATTCGGCACACCGATATTGAAACACCAGGTATGCACACCTGGATGGTGTGGCGCCGGAATCTTGCCGCTTTCGCACCACTCTTATTCCAGAGCCATACTCCCTGATGTTGTTTTACCGCGCTTTAAACGTGGCGCGCCTTTGCCTGGATTTTCGTCTGCTGTCCAGAGCAGCTGCGGAAAATCATCAGGATGACTTCAGCGCTCAGCAAGCAGCTTTCCAGGATCAGTGTGAAGGAGCTGGAGCGAGAATCTGAATACCGATGGTTGAGGCTGATCGCTGGAATCCAGAGTTTCTCCTCTCTGCGACACCCCCGAGAAAAGGGAAGTGGTCCGTTGACGTGAAGGTCCCGAAAAATTGTCTTATCCAGAAGAACCCTATACTAGGCTAGTGGTGTAGTTATACCGCTCCGTTTTGTCTCCATACCCATTGCTGCTTTCTCGCCCTGAATTTGCTCTTCGCTGTGTAAGTTTTTCCGGCCACAGAAGCGCTGATAACCTCCCATGGACATGTATGTGCATGAAAAACCGGCTCCAGGCGGAAATGGCCTGCGGTTTGCTGTTATTGAGTTTGTTACTCGTCTTCCCGACTGTCCGGAAGAAAGCAGGAGGGACAAGCTCATGGTGAAGCGGATCTGTTTAATTCTGGTCTTGTGGGGGTTGCCGAGCGCTGGGCTTAGGGCGCAACAGCCTTCCGGCAACCAAACCCAATCGACGAATCAAACTCAGGCTCACAATCAAGGATCCGTGCCGGTTTATCGCATCACGGTGGTGGGTCGCACGGTGAAAGCGATTAATTACCGCCATCTGAGTGGTTCGACGAAAATCGATTTCGTCGGCACAGCCCTGCTGGCGCAGGCTCACGGTACGGCCGAAGTGAGGAGTCGGGCTGGCGCAACGGATATCGATCTCGATTTGAAAAATCTGCGCCCGGCCACGAAGTTCGGTCCCGAATATCTGACTTACGTGCTCTGGGCCATCACGCCGGATGGCCGCCCGGTGAATTTAGGCGAAGTTCTGCTGAGCGGCGATCGCAGCAAGTTGCACGTCACCACGAGTCTTCAGGCTTTTGGCCTGATCATTACCGCCGAGCCTTACTTTGCCGTCACAAGGCCCAGCGACGTGGTGGTGATGGAAAACCAGATTCGGCCGGATACGGTGGGCAAGATCGAAGAAATCAATGCCAGATTTGAACTCCTGCGGCGCGGCCAATACACCGCAAACGCCAACGCTTCGGAGGTGACGCCTCTGACCATGAAGACCAAAACGCCGCTCGAACTTTATGAAGCCCGAAACGCGGTACGCATTGCCAAGTGGGCCGGGGCGGATCAGTATGCCTCCGATACCTTTACAAAAGCCCAGCAGGAGCTGGAGCAGGCTGAGGACTACCTGGCTCGAAAACAGGGAAAGCCGGTGCTGACTGCGGCGCGCGAGGCCACACAGACAGCGGAAGATGCGCGCGTGATTGCGTTGCGGAAACGGCGGCAGGAGCAATTGGCTAACGAACAGCGGGCGGCTGCGGAACGCGCCGCCGCCGCGAAAGCTCAGGCTGAGGTCGAAAAAGAGAGGGCTGAGCACGCCCGCGCGCAGGCGGAAGCGGCGGCGCGTGCGCGCGTGCAGGCCGAAGCAGCCCGCCAAGCGGCTGAAGCTCAACAACAGGAGGCGCAGGCCGAAGCGGCTCGCGCTCAGCAGGCGGCACAACAGGCTATGGCCGAGAAGGAGCAGATGCGCGCCCGGCTGCTTCAACAGTTGAACACCATTCTGCAAACGCGCGATACACCGCGTGGGCTGGTGGTAACTATGTCGGATGTGCTTTTTGCAACCGGCAAATATACGCTACAGCAGGATGCTCGTGAAAAACTCGCCAAAATGGCCGGCGTTCTGCTGACCTATCCTAACTTAAAACTGGAAATTGACGGCTACACGGATTCGACCGGAAGCGACAGTGTGAATCAGGAACTTTCTGAAAAGCGCGCGGATGCAGTCCGTGATTATCTGGCCCAGCAGGGTGTGCCAGTCAGTTCGATGACTCCTGTGGGCATGGGAGCAACGAATCCCGTTGCATCCAACGAGACGGCCGCCGGTCGGAAACAGAATCGCCGCGTGGAGGTGGTCATTACGGGAAGCGCCATCGGCGCCCAGGCTGCCGCTGCGGTGCCGGCGGTTCAGAACCCATGAGTATGGAGGCTTGCCGGTGCGTTCCTGCTCAAACTCCCGCCACCCTCTCCCCCCATCAGAGGGGGAGAGGGCAGCCTCCGGGAAAAGGCGGTGATCAGGAGACGAATCCTGATCAATCCGGAGATGAAGTTTTGGGGGCGTCTTCGGCAGGTGAAGGCAATGAAGTGCAGAGTTCTGGTCGTGGATGACTATGCCCCTGAACGACAAGCCATGGCTGAGTTGCTCGATCTCTGGGGGTACCAGGTGGAGACTGCCGGGGATGGCTTGGAGGCTCTCGAAAAGATCTTCGCATCGTCACCCGACCTGGTCCTTACCGAGTTATCCCTGCCCCTGATGAGTGGCATTGAGCTTTTACAGGAACTCAAACGTCGATCCCACATGATGCCTTTCATCATCGTCACCAGTGAAGCGGCGCCGTCTGAACAACATCAGGCTCTCGCGCTTGGGGCCTTCACGCTTCTCGAGAAACCCATCAATCCTGAACGACTGAAAGCCGAGGTGGAGAATTGCCTTCAGGCGGGGCAACGCCGCTCTTCGGAAGCCGCTGCCGGATGTGGTTCTGTAAAATAACTTCGGCCAGCCGTCCTTGGTCTGCTGGAAGCCATTCAACCTGAACAGATAATCTTGATTTTATGTGGCCTAGGTATATAGACTAGTCCAAGAGGACCAATTTGACTTCCGGTTTCCCTGCCAGGTCAGCCTCTTATGCCGAGAGGGGTCAAAGGAGACGAGGGAGCGCCAGTCGTTTATTTGCAGATCGAGCCCCCTTCGCTTCGCTCAAAAGGACGATGTTATCATCGGAATAGCTTCAACAACCTGCCATTCAAAGTCGAGTCGCGTAAAAATTTCAGGAACGAACCCTAAGGATATGTTAATTTTAATCCTATGTTTCATTATGTAAAATATCGGAAAAGGGTTTCACGATAGCCAAGACTGTAAGGAGCGCCGAGTTTGCGCAAAATTACGAGTGCACAGAATTCGCTGATTAAAAAGTTTCGACGAGCCTTGAGCGAAGGCATTACGCGCGAAGGCTGGATGGGTATCGAAGGGCCGTTGTTGGTCGAGGAAGCGCTTGAGACTTTGGCCCGAGGGGAGAGTCGGCTTGGCATTCGCAGCGTTCTTCTGGCTCATAGCGCAGTGGGCCGGTTTGAGAAATTACTGCAACAGCTTCCACGGGACGCCGATTTGGCCGAGATTCCTGACCGGCTCTTCGAGCAATTGTCGCCGACTGTAAATCCGCAAGGCATCGCTGCCCTCCTTGAAATTCAGCCGCCGGACCTCGCGGCTATCCTCAGACAAGAACCGGTTTTGTTGCTGATCCTTTGCGGATTGCAAGATCCTGGCAATCTTGGGACAATCCTCCGTACCGCCGAGGCGTTTGGCGCGAATGCTGTGATGACTCTCAAAACCACTGTAAGTCCCTGGAATCCAAAGGTGATTCGTTCAAGTGGCGGAGCCATCTTTCGGTTGCCACTGTTTCCGGGCCTTGAGGCGGATGGGCTGTTTGAGCGCCTGCGGTGCCAGCGAATCCAACTGATTGCAGCGGACCGGTCAGGGAATGCATCTATCTCAGATGCGGACTTCCGCAAATCGGTGGCATTTCTGATTGGAAATGAGGCTGGTGGGCTCGAGCGGGAAGTCCTTAAAAAGGCTGACTGCACGCTTAAGATCCCGATGCGGCCAGGCATTGATTCAGTCAATGCGGCAATAGCTGCGGGCATTTTTCTTTACGAAGCGGCGCGCCAGAGGGGATTGCGGTATTGATTCAATGACTCAATCAAGACGATGAGCTTATTTGAACCTCAGCCTCGCACGATTGAAACTTCAGGCGGTCGTCCGCTGGCTGACCGCATGCGTCCTGAAACACTGGAGGATTACGTCGGGCAGGCTCACCTGCTCGGCCCCGGCAAACCCTTGCGGCAGAGGATTGAGCGGGATGAACTGGCCTCGATGATTCTCTGGGGGCCGCCCGGCTCAGGCAAGACCACGCTGGCCGTCATCATTGCCCACCGGACGCGCAGCGAGTTCATTAAATTTAGCGCCGTTCTTTCCGGCATCCGCGAGATTCGGGAGGTGATGGCCGCCGCTGAAAAATCGAGGCAATACGGCCGCCGCACCATTCTGTTTATCGATGAAATTCACCGCTTCAATAAGGCGCAGCAGGATGCCTTTCTGCCCTACGTTGAGCGAGGAGACGTTATCCTGATCGGCGCAACCACGGAGAATCCGTCGTTCGAAGTGAATTCCGCCCTGCTTTCGCGGGTGAAAGTCTATGTGCTTTCACCCCTTTCGACCGACGAAATCGAGACGCTCCTGAAACGCGCCTTGCGGGATGAAAAGAACGGCCTGGGCGGGAAGGGAATCGAAATCTCCGAAGCGCAATTGCGGCAGATTGCGATCTTCGCCAATGGTGATGCCCGCTCAGCCTACAACACCTTGGAAGCTGCGGCCGCCGCAGCTTCGCGCGATGAGGGCGGGCGCGCGGTGGTGACGGATGCCATTCTGGAAGACGCCATCCAACGCAAAATGCTGCTCTATGACAAGGCCGGCGAGGAACATTACAATCTGATTTCGGCTCTGCATAAATCCGTGCGCAACTCCGATGCGGACGCCGCGCTTTACTGGCTGGGCAGAATGCTGGAGTCGGGCGAAGATCCGCTTTACATCGCGCGAAGACTGATTCGCATGGCCTCCGAGGACATCGGACTGGCCGACCCCGATGCGCTCACAGTCAGCGTGGCGGCAATGCAGGCGGCCCATTTCATCGGGCCGCCGGAAGGGAACCTGGCTCTGGCGGAGGCCGCAGTGTACCTGGCGCTGGCACCCAAATCCAATGCGCTTTACGTGGGGTTAAATGAAGTGAGCAAGGACGCGCAGGAGAGCCTTGCCGAACCCGTCCCTTTGCACCTTCGCAATCCGGTGACGGGCTTGACGGCGAGCTTCGGATATGGCAAGGGATATCAATACGCTCATGATGCCCCCGACCATTTGACCGATATGCGCTGCCTTCCTGAAAGCCTTAAAGACCGGCGCTACTATCGGCCGACTGCGGAAGGATTTGAGGCAGAGTTACGAAAGAAAATCGAGGCCATTCGAGAGTGGAAGCGGAAGCACGAGAAACCGTAGGAGAACCTAATTGTGAGCCTTGCAGCTTGTCGAATTCTCACCGCTGGCAAAGATCAAAAGCAGAGAGATTCATGGCGGTTTACTCCCTACAGAAAAAAGGGCTGGCTTTCATGACCAGCCCCTCGACGTCTCAAGGCGGTTCCGTTCCGTTTTTGACATTGTGCCGAAAAGCTCGTGTCATTCCGAGCGAAGCAAGGAATCTCACTCTAAATACAGTGCTTATGAGATTCCTTGCCGCCTTGGGCTCCTCCTCAGAATGACAGACTGACCGGGTGTTTCATCAACCCTGTCAGGAGGCGCGCTGAATTTTCGAGATGTGGATAGAGTTATTGGATGGATTCAGCGTCCCGACGATTCGCACCTCTTCACCGGCATATTTCTTGGCTTTTCGCTTATTGGAAATCTTGTAGGTTGCATGACTGCTCTTGTCGACGAACATCAGGTGCTTGCCTTGCTGCTCAATCCTGCCGGTGAAGACCTGTTGGGGTTGTTGCTGTTGTTGCTGCTGTGCTTGCTGCTGTTCGATCTGCTGCTGCTCCTCCGGCCCCATGGGTTGCTGAGGTTGCGGCTGCTGCTGAGGCACTGTGCCAGGGGTTGAAGGTACCTGTTGCCCCGGTACCTGTAAACCCGCCATGGGGCTTGCCACCAGGTTGGGCACAGTACCCGAAGGGACAAACCAGGCAAACACTCCAAGCGCCGTTCCTAAGCTGAGGAGACGAAGTTTTTTCATCATAGCACCTCCGCAAAAAGTGAATTTCTTTCTCCCGCAGTGGAGGAGTCGTTTCCTCCGTTTCCCCAAACCTCGCGCACAAATTTCCTTCCTGACCTTTGCTTTTCGCAAATAGCGTGCCAAAAAGACAGGTTTGCCTGTTTAAGCAGGCTGCAAGCTATTCATTCATGGTGTTCTTGAAACGAAGCGCACAAAGAGAAAGGAGCAGGGGCAGATTATGAGAAGGGTCGTGAAATTCTAACCCAGCGCGGGTAAATTTTTCGGGTGAAGTGTTGCCATGGCATGTGAAAGATGAAGAGAGGGTGAAGCAATCGTCATTCCGCCTCAGCGGAAAATCTCTTTCCGAAGATATCCGGAAGAGAGGTTTCTCTCGTGTGGGAACGACAACGTGCAAAGCGACAGCGCCTTGGGCTACGGCCAGAGATGGACGTGAATTGCCACAGAACCGAGTGGAATTCCGAATTTCAAACGGATTTCGTCAATAGACTGCTGTTGCCTCGATCTCAACCAGCATCTCTGGATCGACGAGACGCGCCACTCCTACAAGGCTGGTGGCGGGATGAATCTGACCGAAGAATTCGGCGTGTGCCTTGGCCACTTCCTGCCAGCGGTCAATCTGGGTAAGGTAAATGCGAGTCTGGACGACGTGTTCAAGACCCAACCCCAGACGCTTCAGGGCGTTTTCGATATTGCGGATCGCCTGCGTGGTTTGAGCATAGGCATCGCCGGGCGATAACACCTTGCCGGAAGGATCGGTGCCGGTGGTCCCGGAGACATAAACCACGTCGCCGGCCTGCACTGCGCGTGCATAGCCCGCCAGGGGCTCCCAGGGCGTTCCAGAAAATATCTTGTTCCGCTTAACCTTCATAGTCATCTCCTTTAAACCCTGGGGCCATTTGCAAGCGCAAGATTATGGTCCGGGTACATATCGAGCCGCGCTCACATGCAGAAATCGAAACAACCGCACGGCCTTCGGAAATCAATCCTTATCCAGTTTGATTCGGGCGCGCAGCTTTGACGAACCTGGATGTCAGGCCTTTCACTGAGATTGCGAGTAAGCTCCCAAGAATGACGAGGATTGTTGCCGCCTGCTTTCCCGGCAAATTATCCCTCCTTTTCAAAATACCGACGATGATTGCGCGCGGCAAGTGCTAATCTTCTTTTCCTTCTTTCCAGAGCCTCCCGGTAACGGCGTTGCTCTTCTTGTGTGCGCACGATCAGAGGCGGTACGAGCGTGGGTTTTCCAGATGCGTCCACGGCCACATAGGTGACGAAGGCGGAACTCGTCTGCCGCCGTTCTCCCTTGATGTAGTCCTCAAGATACACGTTCACTTCAACTTCCATCGAAGTTCTAAAAGCTCGGGTGACAAACGCCCGCAGCATCAGAATCTGGCCCACGCGGACCGGATGAAGGAAGTCCAGCCGGTCAACCGATGCGGTCACAACGTGAGACCGTGCGTGCCGATGGGCGGCAATGGCTCCGGCGATATCGATCAGGTGCATGACTTTTCCGCCCAGAATATTTCCCAAGGGATTGGCATCATTCGGGAGGACGACCTGAGCCATCTCAACTCGCGATTCACTAACAGTTCTTCCTTTGATTCTGGTCATTTTGCCTCAATCTTTAAAAGATGTTTACCCCTTAAACGATTGGGCTGATACCCGTGCGGCCACTTCTTCGACGCAACACGGGAAAACCGATTTTACCTCACATCATTTGATCAAATGACGGGTAAGAATGGATGCGGTTGTGGGCTAAGGGTATCGCTCGGCCAGAGGGTGATGGGTGAGCCGGTGGAAAAAGGCTGCCAAAAGCAGCAAGCCGCTGGCGAGGAGGAGCGCCGTAACGGGCTCTGGAGTGACGGTGATAGTCTCACCGAAAAACTCAAGAGCGAAATTGGAATTCCGGCAGGCGCCAGTGACATCGGCAAACTTGGGGCAGTCTCCGAAAAGGCCGCTTGTGAAATTTCCATTCCCCTCTTCCGCGAACGATCCTGAGTCAAGATTAGCCGGCGGCGTGTTATCCCATTCCGTCAGCACATAGAGATAGGCTCCAGGAGGAAGGATGTCGGCCAGCTCAGCATCGAATGATTCTCCCGTTGCGGGATCAGCCGGCAACGTGAATAAGGAAGGGTTATCGCTGCTATTGTTGTTATTGAAATCGAGCAGTGCGCCGGTGGTGAGATCGAAAAGCGAGAGGACAGGATCAAAGCCACCGCTGGGCACGGTGTTTCCGCAGAAATCCACCCCACCCGGATCGCTGGCTGTCCCGGCGTAACTGGTGGTTTGCGCATAGACCAGAGTTGGTTGCTTCAGAACAAACGTGAATGCCGCAGCATTATCGTCGCGGGTGAATGAACCGGAAGCGCAAGCCACAAATGCAGAGGCTTTCGTGGATGAAGCTGCCGCAAGAGACAGGATCATCACCAGCGCTCCGGACAAAAGGCAGAATCTCAAGCTGTGACACATCGTCATCATCCCTTCTTCCTCAGGCTAGAAAATCAACAGCAGGAGTACAGTGTGTTCAGCATTGGCCTGAAACCCCGACCCTCACCGCAATGCTGCGGGCGCAGGGCAAGGATTATTGGAAAGAATCCGACGGAAATCTTCATAAAGTGAAATGCTGCCGCCCTTGCTGGTTGCGTAAACAAGGGGTACCAGGCTGCCAAAGGCGGCTTGAGGGCTGCCACCGAAATCATTTGTCGTACCCGGAATATAATCTCCACCCAGTTGCCAAAAGCAAACACCGCCCAGGGTTGTTGTTGAGTAAAACGGGTAAAAGCTTGCACGCGGCGGCGGATTGGCGCAGCCCTCACCCGTCCGCTGGTTGCATGCCGGGTGGGTGGCGTATTCGATGCCGGGCAGGTCTGTCTCAAACCCCACCTGGCTGTAGTTCTCGAGGCCGTTTGGACCGCGGAACAAGGGGCTCATCAGGCGAATGGGCGTGGGGTGAACCCGGAAATCCTCATCTGCGTTCCGAAATGTCCCGGGCCAGTTCTTCTGATACGACACGCCGTCAAAATCAGTCTCGGTGGTGGTGCAGCCGCCAATCTGGATGAAGGGTGGAGGCGGGAAGCCCTGAAGCGAGGGAGTGAGGCAAAGCGCGTCATCGGCGTCCAGGCCGTCGCCATTATCCTTGTCGTTCACCCCAGCCTGGGTGCAATTCAGTGTTTGAGCATTGGCTTGGTCACAATATTCAAAATGCCCGATCTCGTCGGAGAACGCCGTATTGTAAGAATGCGCCGCCCAGGGCACGCGCGTATGCACCGTAGAGGTACTGTACATGGGATGAAAGCTATAAGGTCTTACAGAACAGGTCTTCGCATTCGGATCGAAAACAACCTGTCCAAATCCATTCTGAGCGGATGCCGTCATCGCGCCGGAAGCCCCAGTGGTCAAGTCATTTACCGTCACGCGTAGACCCTGGGAAGTATCCCGCAGGACGACCACAACAACGTCGCCCGGGTTCAGGGTTAGCACCTGGCTGAGATCGTATCGGGATACAGAGGATGGAAAGGCAATTCCCAAAGGGTTAGGCGGAAACAGCGGAATGCCATCCCGCGTGATGAAGGCGAAATTCACGCTCTCCGGGCTCCCCCCAAAGTCGTTCAGACAATCTGGGTTGTTTTCCTGAGTGAGGCTTTCGCCGTCACTGTCAATATTGATTGCAACCAGCCACTGCGAGGCGTCAATCAAATAGGGCGTATCCACCCAGCCGGGAGGGTAGAACTGTAATTCCAGGAAAGCCGTGCCGGGATGATGGCCAATGTAATGAGGGTCTGTCGCATCGGGGCTGTCGTAAATATTGCTATCGCTGTCGGGAACGCACACACTGGTGTAATTGGGATAAGATTGAGTGTCACAAAGCGCCATCCCAACCCAGAAAGATGGATAGAGTTGAAAATTAAAAGTTCCTCCCGTGCCATCCTGTAGAGGGGCAGTGGGAGGATCGGTGGGCAGAATGATCAGGTAAACGCCGGTGTTGCCCGCTCCCGGCGCGCTGGAATAGAAAATCAGAGACGGCTCATCGTGACCGGAATACCTCCATCCGGAGATATAGCGCTTCCCAAGCTCGGTACAGAGGCCGGTGTTTAAGGCACAGTCAAGTAATTTCGACCCCAGCGGTGAAGGCTGAATGTCTGGACGCGATGACTTGGAGCGGACAACCTGGGCTAATGCCGCTTCTCCCCCAAGTAGTGCCACCGCAGCCAGCAAAAGCCACGTTTTCTTGCGCATCGTTCCCCTCCCCCGGCAGGTGTAGAGCCTGACAAAACCTGCCCGTGATTGGAATGCACATCGAGTGGGAAATTAATGGTAATGATCGTCAAAGTCAAGGGCTTTTTGGCTTGGTGCCCCAAGCTTCAGACCTCTTGGCCGGAGCGGGGACGAGGTCGCCCAGGCTGAACCGTAGATTGATCGAAGGTCAATCCACTGCGCAGGGTCGGAAACCCATGCAATGCATCATTTAGAATTCTTTCCTGACCGTTTGTGTTTTGCATTCCGCTGCTTCATCAGGTTTTGTCACATTACTGAAAACTCGCCATGGCCTGTCATCCTGACGCCTTGCTGAGCATGGCGGAAGGGATCCGGTATTTGGAAGATCAGACCAATGCAGGGATTCTACCTTCGTTTCACTCAGAGCTTCATTCATGAAAGCCAAAAAACCGCCCCGGCTCATCAGAATGACACCCTCTCCGGAGGAAAACCTTAACCATTTTCTTCTTGACAAGGCCGAGCAAGTCGATTAATGTCCCATCGTAAACGTTCACGGTCATTATCTGGCAGGTGGCTGAGAGAGCCCGGGAACGTGCCACTCGGGTAAGTAGCGGAAAACAGAGAATCTGAGTTGTTTTGAGATGAGAAGCAGATACCACACCAGTGATCTGTCCGTTGAATTCTTTACAGTGGATGATGGTGACGACGCTGACCATCCCTTTGCTGGTCCTCAGAAAAGAAGGGGAAAATTCCCTCACGGATAAAAGAGGGGCAAGGGAGTGGTTGTTGTAAGAATTCGCTGGGGCAGGAAACTACGCTCAGCGCGGCAAAATCCATTTTGTTGGCAATCGCCACAAGGAGATGACCATGCGACAGCCTGAAAGGATTCTCCGTCACATTATTCTGGTTTTCGGAACCCTCTTGCTGGCATTTACGGCGCTCTGGGCACAGGTAGACACGGGCTCGATTGGAGGCGTCGTAAAAGATCAAAGCGGTGCTGTGATTCCGCATGCGCGAGTCACTCTGACCAATGAGGAAACGTCGTTTTCCATCAGCACCGTCACCGATGCGGACGGCAGCTACACGTTTACTCCTATCAAGATCGGGGTGTACACCGTTTCGGCTGAGTTTCGCGGCTTCCAGAAGGCCACGCATGTGCATATTCGGGTGAACGTGCAACAGCAGGTGGTTGTCAATTTCACGCTTCAACCTGGCCAAGTGACGCAGACCATCATGGTGACGGCTGCGCCTCCGCAGCTTCAGACTCAAAATGCTTCAACCGGACAGGTGGTGGGCCAGCAGGAAGTGAACAATCTTCCCTTGAATGGCCGCAATTATACGTTCCTTGCCCAACTGGCCGCAGGAGTGAATGCCCAGAATCCGAGCGGGCGCGGGCTGGAGGGCAATGGAAGTTTTGTGGCGAATGGAATTCCGCCGACGGAGAATAACTACATTCTCGACGGCATCGATAACAACAATGACTCAGTGGATTTTCTGAACGGCGCAGCCTACGCCATCAAGCCGCCCGTGGATGCGATTGCGGAGTTCAAAATTCAGACCAGCGATTTCAGCGCCGAATTTGGCCGGGCAGGCGGTGCCGTGCTGAATGCAACGACGAAGTCCGGCACCAATCAACTGCATGGCGATGCCTGGGAGTTTTTGCGTAACAGCGGTCTTGATGCGGCCAACTTCTTTGAAAACGCTTCGAACGAACAGAAAGGGGCCTTCCGCCAGAACCAATTTGGGTTTACTTTGGGCGGCCCGATTGTAATTCCCCGGGTTTACAACGGCCGCGACAAGACATTCTTCTTTGTGGATTATGAGGGAACGCGCATCCGACAGGCGGAGCCTCAATTGGTTTCCGTGCCCACAGCCACTGAGCGGTCAAGTGGTTATACGGATTTGCAGGACCTGATTACAGGCCAGAGCGGTACGCGATCTGATCTCCTGGGGCGAACATTTCCGTTGGGCACTGTATTTGACCCGGCCACCACTCGACAGGTCACGGCAGGACAAATAGATCCTGTGACTGGGCTTCAGGCCTCAGGCACGGGCTACGTCCGCGATCCTTTCTATCAAGGCAGCCTGGTGGGAGTCACGAATTTCACGTCGTCTGCGCAGGAGGCTCTGCTCAATCTTCTTCCCGCTGGACGATTTGATCCGAACGCGATCAAGTTGCTGAACCTATATCCTGACCCCAACCTTCCCGGGTTGTTCAATAACTACGCCACTGACCCTTCCATTCGCAACGATACGAACCAATTTGATGCGCGCGTCGATCACAACTTCAGCAGTAAGGATCAGATTTTTGGCCGCGTGAGCTACGCCAATAATCCGGATTTTGTCCCCGGACCGTTTCGAAATATTGCCGACGGCAGCAGCTTTTCACAAGATGACTTCCTGAATATCAGCATCAATACGGTCTTAAGCGAAACGCATACCTTCAATCCCACGACGATTAACGAGTTTCGGCTGGGCTTCAGTCGTCTGACCACCAATCAGCTTCAACCTTTCGCCAACACGATGGGCATCCCGGCGCAATTCGGAATTCAGGGGATTCCGCAGATTCCGCAAAATGGAGGATTGCCGCTCATCAGCATTTCGGGCCTTCAGCAGATGGGGCCCGCGGCTTTTGTACCGGGGAAACGGGTGAGTGATACGTCACAGCTTACGGAGAATCTGACCAAAATTTATGGAAACCACACCTTCAAAAGCGGTTTTGAGATGCAGCATCTTCGTTTCCCTTGGTTTGCCCCTGCCTACCCGCGCGGTCAGTTTCAGTTTGATGGAACGTATACCGAGGTTCCCACGGCAAGTGGCGGCAGCACGGGCATTGCTCAACTGCTTCTTGCGCCCACGACTACCATTGTGCCAGGCGGAATTGATAACGTAGGAGGAGCGGATCAGGTGCTGGCCACCAACTTTACCGGACCGGATGACCAGCGTCATTACTACGGTCTTTATTTCCAAGACGACTGGAAAGCCACCCCGAAATTGACATTGAACCTCGGACTAAGATGGGAATTTTTTGGCCAGGTTGTTGAGCGCTATGGCGCGCAGGCCAATATGATTCCGGGAATCCCGGGAAGTGGCGCCGAATATCTCATCACTACGCGGCGTCAGAATACTCCGCTTTCACCCTCATTTCCGGCTACGCTCACGAAGGATGGCATCAAGCTGGCCTACAGCAACACGCCCGGTTTGACCAATACGCCGCTGAATAACTTCGGGCCTCGCTTTGGTTTTGCCTATCAGCCTACTCACAAGCTTGTGGTGCGTGCCGGCTACGGGCTGTTTTACGCCGGATTTACCGATATTGGTGGCTCGCCGGATATCGGATCAAACTATCCGTTTCTATTCAATTTTTCTTTCCCTGCCCCCGACCCGGCACATCCTATTGTTTACTCCAATGGGGCACTTGGTACGCTGGAGACCGGATTGACAGCGATTCCACTAAGTCCTGAGTTTGTAAATGCGGAGGGATTAGGATTGGAAGGTCTGCAGACGAATTACAAGACTCCCTATACGCAGGAATACAATTTCACCCTGCAATATCAGTTGACTCCTAACCAGACCTTTCAAGTTGGATACGTGGGAAACAATTCCCGACATCTTGAAGCAAGCGTGGGACTGAATCAGACCAGTGAAATTCTTCCCGTAGGAACCAATCCTCAACTCTATGTTCCTTTTCCGGATTTTGCGCGCGGGGCAACTTACGTCACGACGCAAAGCAACGATTACTACAATTCGCTGCAAGTCAATTTCGAGCGTAGGTTCAGCAACGGGTTGGCGTTCCTGACAAACTACACTTGGTCCAAATGCCTTTCGGATATGCACGATCTGCTGGGCCTCAACGGCAACCAGGGAGGCTATCGCGCGCCTTACCTCCCCCATTTTGGCATTCAGGCGGATTATGGCCTCTGCGGCTTTGACGTGCCCAACGTGTTTCACCTGAGTGGTTCGTATCAGCTTCCCATCGGAAACGGTCAGCATTTCCTCCGCAGCAGCAGCGGCATCGTCAATCAAGTGTTAGGGGGCTGGACGATGAACTGGATTCTGACCTTGGAGGATGGCTACCCCGGCACAATTGGATGCCATCCGAGCGGCACGGCGAATTTTGGATGTAATGCCTTGCTCGTTCCAGGTGAGAACATTTATGCTGGCCCGCACGACGTCAATGACTGGCTGAATCCCAACGCCTTTGCAAACCCCCCGCAGGCCATCAGCATTGGTCAGACGGACTATGCTCCGCTCGGAGGACGGCCTACGCAGTATCTCAGCCCGGGTTTCCACCGCCTGGACTTCTCGCTTTTCAAGGAGTTCAGAACTTCCGAAAGCACGCGTTTGGAATTTCGAACGGAGGTCTTTAACCTGACGAATACGCCCCAGTTCAGTTTTCCGAGCTTCACCGATTTCACCAGCAAAAGTACATTCGGACGAATCACTTCGTTGCGGGATGGCGCAAACGATCCGCGCGAGATCCAGTTTGCGTTGAAATTCTACTGGTAGGTTTAAATGCGACGGCCCATATTTTGCGGGTTCTTACTGTTTAGCGTTTTTTGCTTCACAGCGTGCCATCGAAAACAACAGAAAGGGACGGACTTCATCAGGATTGACGGGCGTGGCAGCGGCCGGATTTTTCAAGGCATCGGCGGCGTCAGTGCGGGAGCTTCCTCCCGCCTGCTGATTGACTACCCCGAGCCTTATCGCAGCCAGATTCTGGATTATCTTTTCAAGCCGAATTATGGTGCTTCGCTTCAGCACCTTAAAGTCGAAATCGGCAGCGACGTGAACTCGACCGATGGCTCAGAGCCCAGCCACATGCGCACTCCTGAGGATCAGAACTACAAGCGCGGCTACGAATGGTGGCTGATGGAGCAGGCCCGGAAGCGGAATCCCGAAATCATTCTTGATTGCCTGGCCTGGGGCGCACCGGCGTGGATTGGCCATGGGCATTTCTTTTCCCAGGACATGGCGAATTACGAGGTTCGTTTCATCCAGGGAGGACAGAAAGCACATCATCTTGACATTCAGTATGCGGGTGTCTGGAACGAAAAGAAGCCTGAATTCAGCTACGTGAACCTGCTGAAAATGGATTTCCAGAGCGCCGGGCTTTCCACGAAGCTGGTCTGTTGTGATTTATATCCTGCCGAAGACCAATGGCAAATGCTTGACGCTATGAAGAACGACGCTACGCTGCGCGATTCCATTGATGTTGTCAGCGTCCATTATCCTCGCGTTAAAGGAAAAATGACTGCTCCCAAGGCGGCGAAACAGATGGGGAAACCTCTCTGGTCGAGTGAGGATGGTCCCTGGCGTGGAGATTGGAAAGGCGCTGAGGAGCTTGCCAAGATCTACAACCGAAACTATATCGATGGCCGGATGACAGCGACCGAAATCTGGAGTCCCGTCACATCCTACTACGACGTTCTTCCCGTGCCAGGCTCCGGGTTGATGTACGCCAATACGCCATGGTCCGGACACTATGAGGTACAGCCCGCGATTTGGGCCACGGCGCAAACGACCCAGTTTGCGCAACCGGGCTGGCGATATATCGACAGTGCCTGCGGTTATCTGAAAGGCCAAGGATCGTTTGTGACGCTGCGCTCGCCCCGTTCGGGCGATTACAGCGTGATTATCGAAACTATAGACGCCACCCAACCCCAGTCGGTGAGCTTCCGGGTGACAGGAGGGCTTTCAGGCGGCATGGTCCACGTTTGGGAAACAAATTCTACGAAAATGTTTGGACATGTCAAAGATGTCACGCCGCAGAATGGCTCATTTCGCATGTTACTCGATCCGGATGCGATCTATTCGCTGACCACAACCACAGGGCAGGGCAAAGGCGAGGCCAAGCCGCCGCGGGCGCGGCCCTTTCCGCTTCCCTACAGCGAAAATTTTGAACGCACCGAAGAAGGCCAGGCGCCGCGATATTTTTCCGACCAGGATGGAGCCTTCGAGGTGTGGCATTGCACCGGGAGATCAGGCCGTTGCCTTTTCCAGGTGATTGATAAAATGCCGATTCCATGGGACGGAACGCCCGATCCTTACACCCTGCTGGGCGACGTGGATTGGGCGGACTACCACGTAAGTGCGGATGTCCTGATGGAACAGCCCGGACATGCCAGCGTTTTGGGCCGTATCGACTCCGCCGATAACTTCAAGGACGCCAAAGCTTTATGGCCGAGCGCTTATATTCTGAATGTCGAACAGAACGGGCAATGGCAGCTTTTGAACGCAAAGTATAAAGCGCCCACTACGACACTCGCTTCCGGCTCTGCTTCCTTTCCGCTCAATACCTGGCATCATCTGGGACTGAGTTTTAAGGGCTCTGCGATTACGGCTTCGATTGATGGCAAAATCGTGGCGCGCGTGAGTGACACAACCCATGTGCATGGCATGGTGGCAATCGGCTCGGGATGGAACCGAGCTGAATTCGATAACTTTCAAGTGCAGCCTGAACGGCAGTGACGAATGATAAGTGAAGATTGACAAGTAAGGATCGATTTCGGCGCTTGGATCTTTTCCTCTTTACATGTCACTTTTCACTCATCACTGACGTTCATTAATGGTCTTGCGCTCACGGACCTCCATCTGTAACACGCAAATCGTCTCGGCTGCCGGACTTAACTCCAAGTCCCACACTGGCATCACGGCAGATCCCTGATAGACACGTTCAAAGCCTGATTCTGACTGAGAGATCGTCTCAATGGGTGCAATCCACCAGCATTTTGCTGAAGGGGCATCGAGGTTGATTTCCAGGCGCGTCCATTCATCCACCAGCGAGAGCTGTGATCCGGGAATCTCGCCCTGGAATTCCAACGGGTGGTGCAAATCGCCAACCTTAAAGTATCGATCCGGGCTGTCGGGCGCGAGCAGGTTAATCACCATCTCCATGCCTAGCGCCCAGCACGCCAAAGCTGGGCTTGGGGAGGAGAAGCGCAGCGTGCATTGAGTTCGCCAGGTGGAATCCTCAGTGCTGGTTTCAAAAATCTTCGCGGCACAAAGGTTCAGTTCACGCTGTGCGAGCCACGCAACTCCCTCATATTGCAACTCAATTGTTGCCGGAGCCTTGGCCCAGCGGGTCAAAAGCCATGGATCGCGGGCAAGTCCCACGTACTCATCCAGGTTGAGATGATCAAAATCCTGCCAGGTTTTCTCTCGCGGAAAAAGATAGGTGCGAAATGCGTGACGGGCGTAACGGTCATAGCGAAGCAGCGCAGCCAGGTTCGACTCCTTATTTCGGATCAGGTCATGAATGGAAGCCGGCGTGCCGCCTGATGTGCTATGTTCATCGGCATGCTGCTGAACCAGCCGATGATAAGCTTCGGGGCGCCGCGCGAGCGAGTTGATTAGCTCGATGCTTCGCGGCTTGAAGCGCAGGCTTGAGACAGTGCCGCCATCCCCCGGCCGAATCACCAGCCCAAAAGCCGGATGATCTACCAGGACTTCTTCCTGGCCATCCACATCAAAATCTTTCGCTTCGATCCGGGTGCCGGAGTTTGACCCTCCAATCCGGTCAAGAATGCTCTCGGCCTGGATCAGGTGATGGAGAATGGCGCTGCGCAAATGTGGAGCGTAGAGACCACCGAAAATGCCATGCCAATAAGCGTCATTGCACTGGGAGGCCAGCAAGTGATGGTAAGCTTCGCTCAGCAATTCGCTCTCGCGGCTCCCAGGCGCCACGACCCGATTTATCTGATGCCAACGGCGGCAGATTCTCAGCATCAGTTTGTGATTCTGGTTCGCCTCCGGGTACTTGCTCAGGAAATTCAGCCACTGCCCGCCGCGAAGGAAGCGGAGAAACCGCTGCCCGTCAGGGATCTGGCGCGATTGATGAAAACATTCTTCGAGCGCCTGAGAGGCCACGGGCGGCAAGGCCCAAGTCATCATTTCCGCATAACTCGCGGTGGGCAGATAGACTCTGCGAGTTGGTCTTTGCCGGGTGAGGTAGTCTGAAAGCGTGATCACTTCAAGCCAGCCATGAGCTTCCTCAAGAGCGTGAAAGAAAGCGTCAAGCCAACCGTGGGTGTAGCAGTGGTCGAAAGTGCCGGGCCACACGCCGAACTTCTCGCAGTCATCCCCTACCGCAAAAAGCGCGGAGGATTTGTGGAGACCTTCGCGCAGGATTGCCAGTGTCTCGTGCGGCTCACGAAACGGAATGGTGTAGCGGAGCGACTGAAGGCTCGGGACCAGTTTGATAGGGAGCCCGGCATCCTCGGTTAGATAGGGCTGGTGCAGTTCGCCGGACTCAAGGCCCGCTGCCAGAAAATGCGTATCATCGAGGACTGTGTATTCAATTCCAGCTTCGACCAGGGGTGGAATCAGATCCTGCTGCCAGACGCGCTCCGTAATCCAGGCTCCGCGCGGCGTCTGGCTGAAATGCTTGCGCAGAAAATCAGACTGCCGCCGAATCTGCGCCACTTTCTCCGCATCGGGTATTCCCGCGAGAATCGGCTCAAAATAACCTCCGCCCATATGCTCAATCTGGCTTCTTTGGGTCAATTCCAACAGGCGTTCCATGAACTCCGGATGACGTTCTGCAAGCCATTCGAGGAGGGTTCCTGAATAGTGTAAACTGAGCCGAATGTGCGGGTGACGTTCCAGAACGTCGATGAAAGGCTTATAAGACTTTTGGAATGCTTCTTCGATGACATGATCGAAATTCCCGACGGGCTGGTGGGAATGAATGACCATGGAGAACGAGACTTTATTGGGCATGGGGCCTTCGATGCGGGGAAGCCCGCGATTTTCCAGACCTGAAGTTTTATTGTAGCAGGTTGCGGAAACCATTTTGGAACACGGTCATTGGGTTGATTCATTGCTCATCACTCGTCACTGATCACTGTTTCTGATTTCTTGGGATGATAGTGTCTCCGACGATTTTTTCAATCACACGTCAGAAATTGAAAAGGAGGAGAGCTTGGACTTTCGCTCACTGCTTTCCTATTGTGAATCTCAATTGAGAGAAATGCTCGAATGCTTGCGTCAGGCTGTTGAGATCGAGTCCCCCAGTCATTCCCAGTCTGCCGTCAATAAGGCTGGGGCATTTTTTGCGCGTGAACTGCGGCAAGTTGGGGGGAAAGTCACCGTGCATCGCCACCCAAGCGCCGGGTCCGCAGTGACTGCAGAATTCCGGGGTGTTGACCGAAGCCAAAAACCCATTTTGCTGCTGGGTCACTCCGACACCGTCTGGGAGTGCGGCACATTGGCGCGCATGCCTTTTCGAATTCAAAGAGGGCGCGCGTATGGCCCCGGTATTCTGGACATGAAATCCGGTATTGTATGCGGTCTTTGGGCTTTCCGGGCGCTTCGTGCCTTTAAGATAACGCCTCCCAGCCCAGTGCGGTTCTTCCTCAACTCTGATGAGGAAATAGGTTCTATAGCCTTTCGCTCGCAAATTCTGGCGGAAGCCCGCCGGGCGCGCGCCTGCCTGGTCTTGGAACCGGCGGCGGCAGGCGGGGCGCTCAAGACTTCTCGAAAAGGGGTGGGTGAGTTTCGAATCGACGTTCAGGGGCGTTCCGCACATGCGGGCATCGATCCGACCTCGGGCGTAAATGCTATCAATGAACTTGCTCGCCAGCTTTTACGCATCGAGAGATTTGCCCGGCCGAAAACGGGCCTTACCCTCAACGTCGGCGTTATTGAAGGGGGCACGCGTCCCAACGTGGTGCCTGAATCGGCCTCGGCGTGGTTGGACGTCCGCATCCCTCGGCTGCGCGATGGCGAGCGAATCGAGCGCAGTTTACGCGAGCTGAAACCTTTTCTACGTGGTGCAAAACTTCGGGTGAGCGGTGGCATTAACCGTCCGCCCATGGAACGCCGCATGGCGGAAGGACTGTTTCGGAAGGCGCGAGATCTGGCTTTACAACTGGGTTTTCATCTGGGCGAAGCCTCGACCGGAGGGGGGTCGGATGGGAATTTCAGCGCAGCGCTTGGCATCCCGACCCTTGACGGATTAGGGGGTGTGGGTGACGGAGCGCATGCCCTGGATGAGCATATCCTGATTCGGGAGTTGCCGCGACGCGCAGCTCTGTTGGCTGCTTTGCTCTCGGTGATCTGACAGCGTTGCCATTCGTCCCAATCGGAAAAAGCTGTCCATCAGGTGGTTGGATAGAACAATTTCCCGCCTCGCACCGTGACAACCGGCGCAAGCTTATGGGTTCCGGCGCGGGTTTTGCCATCGGAATCTGTGAAAGTGAAATGTCCTTCCTCAATTTTCAAGATGCTCACATCACCTTCCGCGCCTGGTTTCAGGGTACCGATTTGTGCGCCGAAGGGGAAAACGCCCGCCGCATTCTCTGTTGTCCTGCGGACAACTTCCGGAAGGCTGAGACCCAGCAGGAGAAATTTGGACATCGTCGTCAGCATGTCGTAAACCGGACCGTTGACATTGGCTGTGTAAAGATCGGTTGAAATGGTATCAGGTAGGAAGCCCTGCTCAATGCACTTCTGCGCTATCCCCCAGGAAAAGCTCCCCGCGCCATGGCCGACATCAAAAAGCACGCCACGCCGTCGCGCATCCAGCACTTCCTCTCGTATTTTGCCGGCCTCATCCAGAAGCCCATGAGGATGGCTATTGAAGGAGTGAGTCACAATGTCCCCTTTTTTCATAAGAGACAGGAAATCTTTGAGGGGCGAATAAGACCCTCCGATATGGATCATCAGTGGTAAGTGAGCCTCGTCGGCAGCCTCGCGGGCGCGTTTCATGCCTTCCACATCGTTCGGTCCGGTATATTGTTTGGAAAAGCGAATTTTGAAGCCTACGATCACGTCCTGATTTTCTCGGGCGCACTGGACAGCGAGTTGCGGAACACAATAACGAAGATCTTCCAGTTCGCCCATGTTGGGCGTGCTTCCGGCCACCATGCCGATGGAAACAACGTGAAGCAGGGCGCGAATGCGCGTAGCGGCACGTTCGATGTTGTAACGGCGAAAAGCGGGGAAAGTAAAGGCGCCCGAAGTTCCGGCGTCAATCACCGTTGTAACGCCCTTCCGCACGCAGTGCGGATCAGCCTCGATGCCGTAAGGCCCGACAAAGGGAAAGACATGGGTATGAAGATCGATCAGCCCGGGTGTGACAATGTTGCCCTCGGCGCGGATCACCTGGCGCGCATGACCTGCCGGAATGTTCGTTTCAAGACGGGCAATCTTGCCGGAATGAATTGCCACGTCTCTCGTTCCGTCAATCTGTTGAGAGGGGTCAATGACCCTTCCACCTTTGATCAGCAGATCGTATAAAATCACGCCGCGATTTCTTTGCAACGAATCGACGGTGGGATCAGCCTCAAGAGGCGCTGAACTTGCCAGGAGAGAGGTTCCCATTGTCATGAGCGCATCTCGCCTGGTCATCATTGCCGATCGATTTGAGGTCATGGAAGTCGTGTGCTGCTGACTGATCTGCGCCTGGAATTATACGGCAAATCGATCAACTTTCAAATTCCAGGAGCGTGACGCCGCCGGGGGCGAGCGTAACGGACACTTCCGTCGAGCGACCTCCAGCCACCAGGCTTTTGTCTGGTGGCGGAAGCTCCGCCGCCTGCTGCAATTCGCGGATTTGCTTCATGGAGGGATATTGGGGACTGCCCATCGACTGATAGGCTGCAAACACGGAGCCATGATCATCGTCGACAGACGTGACGGAGAGCCTGTTGCGATGGCCGAGGTTTTGGACGACCAGGCGTAACGAAAGCGGTTGGCCGGGCTTCGGCTTTCCTCTCTGATCGCGGCGCGTCAAATTCCAGACCATTACGGCGACCGAATCATCCGCACGGCGAGTAGCGATTAGAGGCCCTTCACTGGATGCGAGACGCTCATGTCCGAGGCGGTGGAGAAGCGTAAATGCATGAAAAGAGGGTTTGGGGATGCGGCGCATTGCGATCATGCCGTAACCGCCATAAAAAATATTCTGGGCCACGCCTTGTTCCTCAAAGACGTCGCTGAAGCACCAGTACGACATTGCGTCCACCAACCCTGAACAACGATGAAGCGTGTGCGCGATGAAGGCAGCGTTGAACGATGTATCGGTGAGAGCAGGGTCATTCATGAACGTTGAATTCCATTCCGTAATGTAAATGGGAAGGTGAGGCATATCGGAGGAACGCACCTGGTTCTTCACTTTTTGAAGCGCCAGGGGAATCACATCTTCCAGGGCGTAGTGGGCGTCGTGACCAAAGACCTTATTTTGCGGGTCATTGGCGTAAATGTGTGTACTGAAGAAATCGAGTGGGACGTTATTTTTGGAGCAGTATTCGATGAAGTCCGGCGCCCAGGCTGCCTCTGCCGTCGCGGGTCCGCCCACGCGCAATCGCTTATCGACCGCTTTCAGAGTGGTGGCTGTGTGGCGATAGAAATCAAAATACTGCTCCTGCGTTCCCGCCCAAAAGTCAATGTTGGGCTCATTCCAAACCTCAAAAAGCCAGCGGCTGAGTTCGGAGCCTCCATAGCGGAGAAAGAGGTGACGGGCGAACGCGGTGACCATTTCCGACCAAGCCTGAATATCTTTGGGCGGGGTTACGTTGGCCTTGTACCAGAAGATCGTTTTGTTGCCGCTCGCCAGAACTTGGGGCATGAAGCTGAGTTCGACAAAGGGTCGTACGCCAACTTCGAGCAGACTGTCGTAAATCTGATCGACGTATTGAAAGTTATAAATGACGTCGCCGCGCGGGGTGACGCGGCATACCCCGACTTCGTCATCGAAGATGCCATGGAAGCGCACGGAATCGATGCCGACTTTCTGGTGAACCATCTTGAGATCTTCCTGATAGTCAGCACGCAGCGCCAGAACCGCTCGGCCCGAGCCAACCATGGTTTCCCAGTAGTGTGGAAAGGGGCCCACCACACGGTGGGCATCAATGGTGAGTAAGGAGGAGCCTTCCGGCTGGGGGCGCTGCGGGGCCGAGGAAAGTTCTTGACTTTCCTGCCCAGCAAGAACTTTCTCCCCCGAAGCGGCCAGCGCAGCGGCGCTCATGGAAGATATAAATTGTCGGCGATTTAGCACGGCAGTAACCCTCCCTGATTTGATCCAACCTGGTTCATCGATGATTCCTCTCGATGTGAAAGGCGGCTCTCAGCCGCCGGTTCAGAAGCGCTTGGTTGCGGCTCAAGATTGCTGGCGGGCAATTCCAAGTGGAAAGTGCCATTATAGATGTAATTTGGATAAGCCCCAATCTCGCATGGCCCGGTAACGCCCCATAGCTCCCTGGAAGTTATACTCTCGTTTGAGGTGCACTAAGTCCAACGCATGTTGGATGCTGCGGTTGCGCATAAACCAATGCCAAACGCTGCCTGTGGCCAGATTCTCAGCGCTGAGAAGTGTGATCCCGGTATCAATGGCGATCACATCGGGGTCCACCCATCCGATTGTAGGGTTGAAGGCATCCACAAAACCGTATCGGCTATAAATATCTTTTCCAAAACGTGCTTGCATCGTTTCTAGGGCTGTCAGGCAGATTCGAGGCAGAAACATGAGTGATCCGCCCGGAGCGCAAGGGACTACGGTGCCATCGACGATGAAGGGCTCCGTGGGGGCTCCCCAAACCATATAGCCATTTGGCCCGTCCGAGGCCGTGATACCCCAGACGTTCTCAGAGTAACTCTTGGGGAAAACCCGCCGGAGTGAGATGCAAAAAGCGCTATTGGCTTCGGTGGCAATCATGGAGTTTTGGAAAAAATCCACATTCGAAGGCGGCTGGTCGCGGCGCCCGCGAAAGTCTACCCAGGCCTGGGCATATTGTTGTGTAAACAGTGGACCTTCACCGACGTAAGTATAGCCCGCAAAATGGACTTGTGGGCGGCGCCACGCGTACCAGGAGTTGGCTGATATTGGATGGGTTGGGGAGCCGATAGCCAGCAGATAGAGCAGCATAAGTTCACTGTAGGTGTCCCATCGTTGGTGAAGAAAGCCATGCTCAGGAGTCCAGCCGTGTGAGAGAAGGTAGGGGTCGCCGTTGAGCATCCATGGGAAATCCACCCGTTCATAGATGAACCGGGACAGGCGCGCGATTTCACGGTCGTGAGGAAAGGCCTGGGGTGCAGTCAGGATACCTGCCAGAAGCAATGAGGTGTCAATAGAAGAAATTTCACTGTGCAGGAGCCGCTGCCCATTAGTCTTGTCCATCCAGTGGTAATACCAACCGTGCACCACAGGCGCCCGATAAGCCAGGAACTCGAGTGTAGTCCGTATTCGCTCACGCGCTTGATGCTTGGTGATCCAATGCCGCTCGGCACCGATACAAATGGCAGTCAAACCAAAACCGGTCGCGGCCACGTTGGCGATATTCCGCAAATGCCCTTTTTCCGGCAACCCGACTACCAATGCGCGATCAGGCTCAAGACCCGTGTGAGGATCAGCTTGCTCCCAGAAAAACAAAAAGCATCGATAAGTTAAATTTTCAAGAAAGGCCCTGTCTCGCCATCCGGGCCATTTCGGAAATGCCAGCACGGGGGCATGAAAAGTGGCGAGCAAAGCAGCACAAGAGAGCAGCCAAATGATCGAATGGACTCCTGGATGGTCCTTCCTGTTGTTTGAATTCACCCTGATTGGGTCCCCCGAAAACAGAGAGTCCTGTGAGGCTGGATTCTTGCCTGCCCACGTTGTGCAGAACCTTTTTAGCAACCTTCCGTGGAGTGTGGCAATATTTACTTGCAAAAATGTTAAGGTTCATGAAAGACATTCGAGTGAAGTTCAATTCTTGAAAGCGCGGACCTCAGGCGGATTCCCGATGTTGAGAAACGACAATTTCGATGACCCGATGGGAATAGCCAGAGAGTTCTGGTGTTTCCACGTAGCCTGAGAATAACAAAGTTAAGGATTGGATTGGCGCGATTTTTAGACGGTTTTTCAGCGACTTGCTGAAATCAAAAATTCAACCGGGCTTGCAATTCGATCACCCGACCGGATGAAAACGTAATGTTCAACCCCCGATTCGTCCGAACGCCTACCGTTTCGTTTTGGTGAGTCGTCATTTTGAATCCAGTCACTTTTATCGTCACGGTGTAGCTGCCCGGGGGCAATATTGTGAAACTGTAGAGACCGTGACTATTCGTCGTCTGTCGTGCTTACGCTGGGACACACCAGCCCTTCGCGCCCTTATTGTCAGGAGCAAGGAGCCGGACCTCTGAAGTGACCCCATGGTTGATGAGAACTTGCTGGATGGCCTCGCCGATGACAGCCGTGTTCCCTTTGGTGATTGCCAGGATGGAGGGGCCGGCGCCACTCAGACAAACACCCAGCAGACCCGGGAGGCTCATATTCAGAATTTCCTGAAGCCCCGGGATGAGCGGCGCGCGATAAGGTTGATGCCATCGATCATCGAAGAGTACGCGTTGCAGATCAGCTTTCCCGGAGAAGAGTTTGGCCACCAGCATCGCGCCTCTTTGCAGGTTGTGAATGGCGTCCGCGCGCGAGTATGAGGAAGGCAAAGCCAGGCGGGCTTTTTCTGTGGAAAGGGGGTAATCCGGGATTACCAGGACAAAGTGGAGTTGTTCCGGGATGGAACAGGAATAAGAAATCACCTTGTCATTCGATTGGGCGGAGACGGTGAACCCCCCATGCCACGCCGCGGCCACGTTGTCAGGATGTCCCTCCATTTGAGTGGCCAGCGAGACGATCTCCTCATCAAACAGGACCTTATCGGCCAGCCAATGGCAGGCTGCAAGGGCGCCAATGATGGCGGCGGCACTAGATCCAAGCCCCACACCCACTGGAATCTGATTCTCAATTTCCAGGTCAAAACCGCGATGCTTCCCGCACCCGCGCATCGTCTCGCGGATAGTACGAGCGATGAGATTGTTCTCGTCAGTAGGAATCCGTTCCGGATTCACGCCCTTGTACTGCACGGTAATGGAGTCGTCTGTCCGCGGAGAAACATGTAAATCCAGATAAAGGCTTAAGGCCAAAGCGGCGCAATCAAAAAGGCAGCCGAGATTGGCCGTGGTGGCGGGGACTCGAACCGAGATTCGCTTTAACATAGAAAGTTTTATTTTGCTGATGACGGCGCTTGAATCAGCAGCCGCTTGAAAGTATATGCCGGATGAGGTTGCAGAAGGTAGGGAGATGTCAACGGGTATGGCTTACACCCGCGCAGCAGTCTCCGCCAGGTAATGCTCTTCAAAATCCACCAGCTTCGGTCGAATAACCGCCGCCTCATGGGCAGACTCGGTCATCGCGCTGAGGGTTTTCAATCCGTTGCCGGTGATTACCAGCACCAGAGATTCTTCCGGATTCAGCAATCCCTGACGGATTAGCTTTCGAGCCACCGCAACGGTGACACCGCCTGCAGTCTCCGTAAAAACACCCTCGGTTTCAGCCAGCAGCCGGATGCCTTCCAGAATTTCATCGTCGCTTGCATCTTCGCCTGCACCGCCGCTTTCCAGAATGGTTTTCACCGCAAAGGGGCCATCGGCGGGGTTGCCGATGGCGAGCGATCGGCAAATTGTATCGGGTTTCTGAGGTGTGATTTCCGGATCGCCTTTCTTGGCGGCGGTGGTGATCGGAGAGCAGCCCGTAGCCTGAGCGCCAAAGAATCGTGTTGAGACCGGCTCAACCCAGCCGAGTTTCTTGAGGTCTTCAAAGGCCTTGTGAACCTTGGTGATGAGCGAGCCGCCTGCCATCGGAATCACAATGTTCTGCGGCAGCCGCCAGCCGAGTTGTTCCGCCACTTCGTAACCCACCGTTTTCGAGCCTTCGGAATAATATGACCGCAGGTTGACGTTCACGATGCCCCAGGGATACTTCATGGCAATTTCCGAACAAAGACGGTTCACCTGATCGTAATTGCCGTCAATCCGCACCAGCTTCGCGCCGAATACTTCAGTGGCAATAATCTTTTCCCTCTCAATATCGGCAGGAATGAAGATGAAAGCGCTGAAACCTCCCGCCGCAGCCTGGGCTGCAACAGCATTTGCAAGATTGCCGGTTGAAGAGCAGCCCACAGTGTTGAATCCGAATTCACGCGCTTTACTGAGGGCTACGGCGACGACGCGATCTTTGAAAGAAAGTGTGGGATGATTCACGGCGTCGTTCTTGATATAAACCTCTTTCGCCCCCAGCGCGCGAGCCAGTCGGGGCGCCGGGAAGAGCGGAGTGAATCCCGTCTGGTGTCCTACACTCGGCTCCTCAATCACTGGCAGAAGCTCCCGATAACGCCACATATTGGGAGCGCGCGCGGCAATCTCCTCAGGCCGCAGGTCGGACCATAACCGCCCGTAATCGTAAATCACTTCCAGCGGCGCCCAGCATTCCTCGCATGCGGCGATCGGCTTTAACTCATATTCGTGACGACATTCCCGGCATTGCAGGTGCGATGCGTAGCTCACGTCTCCTCCTCAACCTGGGAATCTCAGTCCAGAGCCTTTCGGTTCGCTAGAGTTTTGGAGGGATGAAAACGGGAGGCAGATAAACTAAAAAGCCTCCCCGATTCATCGGGGAGGCTTGGTTTAGACCGTTAATGGCCCTTCTCATCTTCCCCAAAACCGGGCAGGAGTTGGCACCTGACCCCCGCTTGGAGCGGGGCGGTTGCCGTGGCGTCATCGGGCCCGTCCCTCGGCCACTCTGGATGAGATTCAGGGTAACTGAATCAGCTATTTAATTTTAAGCCCCCATCATAGGGGTTGAAAAAGCAACTGTCAAGCAAATTTTTTTCATGAATGGGTTGTGCGACCTTGGCAAATATCAATCGCGTGAGGAAGAAGATCTAAAATGCTTTCCAGGGATTCGCGTGCACCGCGCGGACTGCCAGGAAGATTCACAATCATTTTGCCGTTGCGAATGCCGACTATGCCGCGGGAGAGTGCCGCGCGCCGTGTCTTTTTCAGGCCTTCGGCGCGGATCAATTCGGCAAGCCCTGGCGCCTCCTTTTCGATCACGGCACGCGTCGCCTCAGGAGTTACGTCACGCGGAGCAAAGCCCGTGCCGCCTGTTGTAAAGATGGCATCGCAATCATCCGCCTTCGCCCAGGCTTCCAATTGATTGCTAATCTGCCCGAACTCATCCGGCAAAATAGTGCTTTCGACCACCGTCCAATGATGAGCTTCGAGCATCTCGCGCAAGGCTTGGCCGGAAAGATCCTGCCGCTCGCCGCGCGAGCAAGCATCGCTCAGAACCAGGATTTTAGCGCGAAGTGCCATTGATATCGTAAAACCTGAAGGGAGTAGCCGGAACGCTGAAAGTGGTTACCCCATTAAAGCGCCGCCTCCCTTTGCCGTCGCAGAAATTTTTGTGGTGGTCGATGCCAGATGAAAGCTCGGCGCTCATCCGCTCGGGTCACCAAAATTTTCCGTCATCCAAGCTGTTCTTTTTTATATGTGTATGAAGATTGCTGTTCAAATCTGGAACTGGCCGCTGTGCGAAATCTGAAATTAGATATTGGCAGCGGCCCTGCCGACGCGAAACCTTGGAATGCTCAGCTAATTTTTATTTCACCTTTTGCCTTCTGCGATACGTTCCGCTCTTCCCCCCGGTTTTCTCGATAAGGCGCAAATGGGTGATCTCAATTCCCTGGTCCAAGGCCTTGCACATATCATAAATCGTCAGTGCGGCAACGGAAGCGGCGGTGAGCGCTTCCATTTCAACGCCTGTCGGCCCTATGGAGCGGACCACTGAAGTAATATGCACGCCTGTTGAGTCCATCTGAGTTTTTACGTCCGCATGAGTCAAAAACAATGTATGGCAAAGAGGAATCAGCTCCGCAGTCTTCTTTGCCGCCGCAATACCGGCAATTCGGGCAATCTCCAGAGGGTCGCCTTTGGGGTTATGTCTGACCTCGCGAAGTGTTTTTGCGTCCATCCTGACATGAGCTTCGGCAATGGCCTGGCGAACAGTGTCGGGTTTGCCAGAAACATCCACCATCCGGATGCGGCCTTTCGGATCATAATGGCTCAAACTCTTGGCCATAACCTTAAGCCACGAATAGATTGGCTCAATGGCTCCTTGATTCAATGATTCAATGGCATTACGTCCACCCACTCACCGGTTTCCAGATGCGCCCGCTCAGGATGCACTACCAGAAACGAATTAGCGGCAGCCAGACCGACCAGGTCTCCTGAGCCTTGCCACTTGACCGGGTTAACTGTTGGAACGCCTTCCTCTGAATCTACCCATGCAGGAACAAAGGTGGTGAGTTCAGGCTTGCGCGATACAGAACTTGCAAGGCGAGCCCGCAAAAACAGAGGCCTGAGGAATCCGGCGCCAGAAAGTGCATGAATCGTGGGCCGAACGAAAACGTGGAAGGTGACGTAAGTGGAGACCGGGTTTCCCGGAAGGCCGAAAAAAAACTTTTCGCGGGCGCGTCCGAAAACCACCGGCATCCCCGGTCGAATGGCAACCTTTTGAAAGTAGAATTCTGCCTCCAGTTCGGCGAGAACTTGCTCGACCAGATCGTACTTTCCCGCGGAAACGCCACCGCTCAACAGAAGCAAATCTGTCTTAAGTCCCTGATCAATAAGCCGCCGCAGCCCCATCCTCTCGTCCGGTGCAGTTTCGAGAATACGCGCGCTGCCTCCCGCCTCCATGATCTGTGCCGCAAGCAGCGCGGAATTGCTATTGCGAATCTGAAACCACTCCGGCCTCCGGTCCATATCAACCAGTTCGTCTCCCGTCGCCAGAACTGCCACCGAAGGCTTACAAAAAACCCTGACGGAGACCTTGCCGACAGCGGCCAGAAGTCCGATTTCACCCGCGCCAAGCCTTCGTCCAGGTGAAAGGACACGACTGCCCTCGGGCGCTTCGCTGGCTTTGAGAATGACATTCTCAAATTCCTGAATGGGCCTTTGAACCGTCACCCGAGAGCCTTCCACCTGTGCATGCTCGATCATGACAACGGCATCCGTCCCCTCCGGCAATGGAGCTCCGGTCATGATGCTGACGCACTGGCCCTGCCCGACGCTGCCGTGGAAATATCCGCCCGCCCGGACTTCGCCAACACACTTGAGCGTAACAGGAAGGGCTGTGAAGTCGCCTGATCTCACCGCGAAGCCGTCCCGCGCCGAGCGGTGGAATGGTGGAAGGTCTCGATCTGCAAACACCTCTTCGGCGAGAATTCGACCGAAAACTTCCGCCAAGGGTAAGGTTTCCGTTGGGATGCTCGGCGCGGGTGCGGAAAGCTTTTCTTCGATGGTTTGAAGTGCTTGCTTAAAAGTCAGGATCATGATCTCTGACGGCTTATTGCTGCTTCAAGGCCGTCTGCTTCATCCATTCACAATTTTCCATCCAGATTGTTTGTTCGCGGCCGGGCCCGGTTGAGATCATGGCGATTTCCACCTCAACCTGGTCTGAGATGAACTGAAGATAATCTTTTGCTTTTTGGGGCAATTGAGAGTAATCACGCAGTCCGAAGGTGGATTGTTGCCAGCCGGGCAGCATCTTGTAGCGGGTTTTGACTCGCTCAAGTTTTTCCACTTCCGCCGGAAATTCCGAAAGGATCTGGCCATCCAATTCGTATTCCATTCCCACTGGAATTTCAGCCAGGTGATCGAGGATATCGAGTTTGGTGATAATGAGCGCGCTCAGATGGTTGATCCGGGAACTGTAGCGCGCTGCGGGCACATCAAACCAGCCGCAGCGCCGGGGACGCCCGGTGACGGCGCCGTATTCTCCGCCTCGCTCACGAAGCAGTTCAGCGCCGCGGCCTTCCACTTCGGTTGGAAAAGGTCCGCTGCCCACCCTCGTGGTGTAGGCTTTGGAGACCCCGATGACGGCCCCAATTCGTGTGGGGCCCACACCCGCGCCGGTGCAGGCTCCGCCGGCGGCGGCGCTCGAAGAGGTCACAAACGGATAAGTTCCGTGATCCAGATCAAGCAGAGTGCCCTGCGCTCCTTCAAAAAGCACGGTCTTACCCCGGTCCATTTCGCGGTTCAAGTACTCCGCAGTGTTGACCAGATAGGGGATAATGCGCCGTGCCTGAGACCAGTAGCTCTCTATCACTTGATCCGTGTCTGCAATGACTTCCCCGCAGAATGCCGCGGCATAGCGGTTTTTTTCAAGGAGCGCCCTCTTGCATTTTTCCCTGAAGATTCGGGCATCGCGCAGGTCGCAGCAGCGCAATCCGCGCCGCGAGGCTTTGTCTTCATAAGAAGGTCCAATGCCTTTGGACGTGGTTCCAATTTTGTCATCGCCGCGGGCGGCTTCGGCGGCTTGCTCATGCATGCGATGGTAGGGAAGGATCAAATGCGAACGGTCGCTGATCCGCAGGCGGTCTCCCACCGGGATGCCCGCCCTTTCAATGGTTTCCACTTCACAAAGGAGAGCTTCCGGATCGAGGACTACGCCGTTGCCGATCACAGCAATCTTCCCGGGGCGCAGAATGCCGCTCGGGATGAGTTGAAGGATAAATTTTTTGCCCTCCACGACGACCGTATGCCCGGCATTGGCGCCACCCTGGTAGCGGGCAACGATGTCAAACTGGTCGGCCAGGACATCCACCACTTTGCCCTTGCCTTCATCCCCCCATTGAACACCGACTAAAACTGTATTCTTTTCCATATCGAGAAAATACTCACCCGCTAGGATGAGCCGTGCTTATTGTAACCTGAAAACATCCATTCAAGGGGGCGCTTCGCAGACTGAGGTTCGACGGCTGTTGCCAGACTTTCGGAGATGTTATTGCCCTGGGGAGGACAGAGGTTTTCTCGCCGTGTCCTTTGTGCCATCCATGATCCAGCTCTCCTTGCTCGTGGAGGACTGTTATGACAAGCCTGGGAACGACTCAGCTGCGGTGGCGATGTTCACAACCTGAGGACGTCTTTGAGGTACCACATCCCTGAAGACGCAGCCTTTTCGACAACTCCGGGACCTGAACATGCGCGTGCCGGGAATCAGACGCAAGCTTGCGCTCCGGCCTTGAAAGGCTTCAAGGGGTCTCGGCTACAATTTATTGAGGTTTTGATCAGATGATGGAAAACTGAGCGGGTTAGAGATGCTTTTCGATCATCTTCGTGATGACGTCCTTAGAAGTCGCGCCCACCACTTGTTCCCGGACCTGCCCATCTTTGAACAAAAGCAGTGCCGGAATACCTCGGATGTTGTAGCGGGTTGCGAGAGACTGATGATCATCCACATTCAATTTTCCCACCACAGCCCGGTCCGCATATTCGGCCGCAATAGCATCCACGGTGGGAGCCATCATGCGGCAGGGCGCGCACCAGGGAGCCCAGAAATCCACCAGCACGGGCTTTGCGGATTTCAAGACTTGCTCGTCAAAGTTTTGTTCTGTAAATTCCATGATGTGATTTCCTGCCATAGGGTTCCTTCTCCTCCGATGTTGCGTTCAGAAAATAAACAGGCCAACTGTAACGCTTCGAGGGGTCGCGCGCCGGATGTGAAGCCGGGCGCTATAGTCAATAAACATCTACCAGCTAAGTCACTGTATTTTCCAAACGTAACGCTACAGTATTGGATGTTTATGAGGCCATCTTGGTTCGGACCTTTGCCGCTCGGAGCCGCTCATAAATCTCAGCGTATGCACGCGCTGAAACCGTCCATGAGAAGTCTTGACTCATGCCATTCTGCATGACTCGTGCCCAGGCCGCCGGTTGGCGGTAAAACTCAAGTGCCTTCCGAAGCGCCCCGAGCAGGGCAGCAGCCGAATAATCACTGAATTTGAAGCCCGTACCTTCTTTCCCGTCAAATTCCTGGATGGTGTCATCGAGCCCGCCGGTGGCCCTCACGACGGGCACGGTCCCGTATTTAAGGCTGTAAATCTGGTTCAGCCCGCAAGGCTCATAACGCGAGGGCATCAGGAAGATGTCAGAACCGGCTTCAATCTGGTGTGCCAGCTCATTGTCGTAGGCTACTTTAACCAGGAACTTGTCAGGATATTGTGCGGCAAGCGCGAGGAATAATTGCTCATATTTCGGCTCACCGGTTCCTAATGCAACGATGTAGAGGTCCGTTTTAACTAACTCTTCAGCAATCTCAGCAATCAGATCAAAACCTTTCTGAATGGCAAAGCGCGATACAATTCCAATGACTGGCCGGTCAAGTACGGGCTGGGTGACGCCCATCCGCATCAGCAGAGCTTTCTTGCAAACCTTTTTCCCCTCCAGATTCTGCGGAGTATACCGGGCGGGAATGAGCCTGTCTGTTGCCGGGTTCCAGGCTTCATAGTCGACGCCGTTCAGGATGCCTTGGATGCGATCGGCTCGTGAGCGGAGCACGCCGTCGAGGCCGTAACCTAATTCCGGTGTTTGAATCTCCATTGCATAACGCCGGCTGACGGTTGTGATAAAGTCCGAAAAAAGTATGCCGCCCTTCAGAAAGTTGACTTTGCCGAAAAATTCCAGGCCGTTAATGTTGAAGAGATCGGAATCGAGCGTAATCTGCGACAGCACTTCCGCGGGGAAAAGCCCCGGATAGCCGAGGTTGTGGATGGTGAGAACGGTCGAGGTCTGCCGGTAAAAGGGGTCGCTCGCGTACAGGCGTTTCAGATAGACGGGCACCAGCGACGTTTGCCAGTCGTGGCAGTGAAGAATTTCCGGCGGCTCGCTCACATGCTTCAAAGCTTCGAGAGCTGCGAGAGAGAAGGCGGCAAAGCGGAGGGCGTTATCAGGGTAATCCTTTCCATCCTTGGTTTGGTAAAGACCATCGCGGTCAAAAAGCTCCGGGCAGTCCACAAAGTAATGCTGCACCCCCTTGAGAATATCCCCGCGCTGAATCGCGGCAGATTTGAACCCCGAAGTGAGCGGAACAGTGAGATTGGAAGCGTGGGGTAAAATTGTCCCCGGCTTCGTTGCGCGATAGCGCGGAATGATGACTTCCACTTTGTGGCCTAATGCCTGGAGCGCTTCCGGCAAGGCTCCCACTACGTCTGCAAGACCGCCTGTTTTCGAAAACGGCACACATTCCGAAGCAATAAAAACGATTCGCATAGGGTGTAGCCTTTCATCATCCTCAAAACATTAACGTAAGTTAGAGGATGCTTTTCAGGATGTCAAGATAATGTGAAGTTCGTGAGTAACCCCTTAATGCTTTGCCTTCTGCCATGTTGTATGATGAAACGAAGAGGGTTCCCGATGCAGGATAATGGATCATGAAGGATGGCGGGAACGTAATTTATGGAATCGCATTCT
>Ga0209062_1000951_pt1 | contig 62342 bp, 55 predicted proteins | sample Coa_R2_2_FD_187158 | JGI IMG/M metagenome (GOLD analysis project Ga0209062, IMG submission 187158) | Surface soil microbial communities from Centralia Pennsylvania, which are recovering from an underground coalmine fire - Coalmine... | ecosystem: Environmental > Terrestrial > Soil > Unclassified... | reverse complement strand
CGGCCGGCGGCCGCGGCTGGGCTGAACTGCAGGACGACGGTTCCCTCAAGGGCGAGATCTCCCTCGACAACGGTGATGACATTGCCTTCATCGCTCGCCGTTAACCGACTTCTTCAACAGCCTGCTAGAGAGTCGCGCGCCATGAAGCGGTGCGTGTCTTTGTTGGTGATCGCCCTGCTGGCGTTCGCATTGCCGGCGGCGGCGCAGGATTTGCGGATCGGACTCAAGGCCGAGCCGACGTCGCTCGATCCGCAGTACCAGAACCTCGCGGCCAACAACCAGATCGCCCTCAGCATCTTCGAGCCGCTGATCGCGCGCGATGCCCAGCAGCTTCTGGTGCCGGCGCTGGCGCTGTCGTGGAAGCCGGTCAGCGACACGGTGTGGGAGTTCAAGCTGCGTCCGAACGTGACATTCCAGGATGGCTCGCCGTTCACGGCCGAGGACGTGGTCTTCACCTTCGAGCGCGCCGCCAAGGTGCCCAACAGCCCGACGCCCTTCAGCGCGATCACGCGCCAGGTGACGCGCGTCGAGATCGTCGATCCGCTCACGCTCCGCATCACGACCGGCCAGCCCGCGCCGTTGCTGCCGGTCGATCTCTCGAACCTGCCGATCCTGTCGCACATCGCGGCCGCCGGCGGCGCGCCGGAAGGCCGGACGACCGACGAACTCAACAGCGGCGAGGGGCTGGTCGGCACCGGGCCCTTCAAGTTCGTCGAATGGAAGCGCGGCGGCGATCTCGTGCTGGCGCGCAACGACAGCTACTGGGGGGCCGAGCCCGCCTGGGCGCACGTCGTCTTCAAGCCGCTGACCAAAGCCGATGCGCGCGTCGCGGCGCTGGTCGCGGGCGACGTCGACCTGATCGAGGATCCGCCGTTTGATGACCTCGCCAAGCTGCGGGCCGATCCGAAGCTCACCCTGGCCAAGGCGGTATCGAGTCGCGTCATCTATATCGGGCTCGACCAGCATGCCGAGCCGTCGCCCGGCATTCCCGACACCAAGGGCAAGAACCCGCTGATGGATCGGCGCGTGCGCGAGGCGCTCTCCCGCGCCATCGACCGCCAGCGGATCGTCGACAGCGTCATGGACGGCGTGGCGGCGCCGGCCGGCGATCTCCTGCCGTATCCCGCTTTCGGCACCTCGCGCGACACCCGGCCCGAGCGCCACGACCCGGCAGGAGCGAAGCGGCTGCTGGCTGAGGCCGGCTATCCCGACGGCTTCGCCATCACCCTCGGCACGCCCAACGGCCGGTACCTCAACGATCTCAAGATCGCGCAGGCCGTCGCGTCCATGTGGAACCATGTCGGCGTGAAGACCGGGGTCGAGGCGACCGAGCCGCCGGCATTCTTCAAGAACCGCGACGACTACAAATACAGCGCCTTCCTCTCCGGCTGGGGCGCCGAATCGGGCGAGATGTCGAACCCGTTGAGGGCGCTGGTCGCCACACCCAGCCGCGAAAAGGGCATGGGCGGGACCAACCGCGGCCGCTACTCAAATCCGGCGATGGATGCCAAGCTCGAGGAAGCGATGCGGACGGTCGACGACAGGAAGCGCGAGGCGCTGCTGCAGGAGGCAGGCCGGCTGGTGCGGGCCGACTTCGGCATCCTGCCGCTGCAGTTCGAGATGTCGGTCTGGGCGATGCGCAAGGATCTCAGCTACGTTGCCCGCGCCGACCAGGCCACCCTGGCCCAGTTCGTCAGACCCACCGCCGTCACCCGATAGGGCGAACCGACCGATGTCCAGTCCCACCACGCGCGTCACGTACCACCCGCAGGTCTTCGACGTGCCCAACATCGACAAGGCGCGCCAGATCATCCTGACCGGCGAGGGCTCGACCACCGACGAGCGCTGGGTCACCGAGACGCCGTGGCTGGCCGACGAGATCTCCAACTCGATGGCGATCACGCCCGAGACGATCCTCATCGACTATGGCTGCGGCATCGGCCGGATGGCGAAGGAGCTGATCGAGCGCTACGGCTGCCGGGTGGTCGGCGTCGACATCAGCGACAACATGCGGGCGCTGGCGATTGACTATGTCCGCTCGAACCGCTTCATGTCGGTCGCGCCCGAGATGCTCGACGCGCTGGTCGAGCGCGGCTTCCGGGCGGACGCCGGCATCTCGATCTGGGTGCTGCAGCACTGCCTCAAGCCCGGCGAGGACATCGAGCGCATCCACCGCGCCTTGAAGCCCGGCGCGGACTTCTTCCTGCTGAACAACATCTATCGCGCCGTGCCGACGCGCGAGAAGGCCTGGGTCAACGACGGCCTCGACATCAAGGCGATGGTCGGCGAGCGCTTCGCGATGCAGCGCGACGGCATCCCGCCGCTCGAGCGCACCCCGAAGGACCTCGTCGGCATCATCTTCTGGGCGGCGTACCGGAAGGAATAGATAGCAACAAAAAACACCTCACCCTGAGGAGGCCGCGTAGCGGCCGTCTCGAAGGGTGGGCACGAGCACATCGTCTGTTGCCCATCCTTCGAGACGCTCGCTGCGCTCGCTCCTCAGGATGAGGTGGTGCTGTTCGTTCTGCTGAGGGCGTTAAGCCGCGGCGTCGCCGAGCTCGACCTGGACCAGGTTGACCCAATAGGCCGCACCCGTCGTCAGGATCTCGTCGCTGAAGTCGTAGAGCGGCGAGTGGACGTTGTGGCAGCCGCCTTCGCCGGTGCCGCCGTTTCCGATCATGATGTAGGCGCCCGGCTTTTTCTCCAGCATGAAGGCGAAATCCTCGGCGCCGGCGATCGGCGTCACGTTGGCCTCGACATGCTCGCGGCCGACGGTCAGGGCCGCCGCCTCGACGGCGATCTTGGTCTGGTCGGGTGCGTTGACCAGCGACGGATAGCGGCGATGGTACTTGGAGATCGCCTCGCAGCCGCCCGCCTTGGCGATGCCGTCGGCGACCTCGGCGAGCCGCCGCTCGAGCAGGTCGCGCACCTCGCGCGAGAAGCTGCGGGCGGTGCCCTTCACCAGAACCTCGGACGGAATGACGTTGGGCGAACCGGGCGTGCCGGCATGGATGTGGCCGACGCTCAGAACGGCCGCTTGGCTCGGCGGCACGTTGCGACCGATGATGCCTTGCACGGCGACGATGAACTGAGCCGCGACATAGGTCGGGTCGGTCCCGCGATCGGGCATTGCGCCGTGGCCGCCGGTGCCCTTGAAGGTCACTTCCCAGCTGTCCGACGAGGCCAGCATCGGGCCGGTGCGGATGGCGAAGTGGCCCTTTTCGAAACCCGGCATGTTGTGCATGCCGTAGACGGCGTCGCAGTTGAACTTCTCGAACAGCCCTTCCTCGATCATCACGCGCGCGCCGCCGAGGCCTTCCTCGGCCGGCTGGAAGATGAAATGCACGGTTCCGGCAAAGTCCGGCTCGGCCGCAAGATGCTTGGCCGCCCCCAGCAGCATGGTGGTGTGGCCGTCGTGACCACAGGCATGCATCTTGTTGGGGATCGACGAGGCGTACTCGAAGGCGTTCTTTTCCTGCAGGTGCAGCGCGTCCATGTCGGCACGCAGGCCGATCGTCTTCTGGCCCGGCCGCTTGCCCTTCAGCGTGCCGACCACGCCGGTGGTCGCAAGGCCGCGATGGATCTCGATGCCCCACGAGCTGAGCTTGTCGGCGACGATCTGCGCCGTGCGCGTTTCCTCGAAGGCGGTTTCCGGATGGCGATGGATGTCGCGGCGGATCTTGGTCAGCTCGGCCGCGAGGCCGGCGAGACGGTCGGGAGTGATGTGTGACATGGCGGCAGACTAGCCCTCGCCGTCGAGCCTTGCCATAAGTCTCCTGCAGAGCGGATGAGTTTCGGAGGGGTCATGGTGAAGTTGGGCAGGCGCGCCGCTTTCGCGGGCGCTTTGGCGTTCACGGGTGTTGCGGCTTCAGGTCCCTCGAAGGCGCAGTCGCAGGAACTCAAGATCGGCATCAAGACCGAGCCCTCCTCGCTCGACCCGCAGTTCCACACGCTCAATCCCAACATCCAGGTGGCGCAGCATTTCTTCGATGCGCTGGTGCTGCAGGACGAGAACCTGAAGACCAAGCCCGGCCTCGCCTTGTCGTGGAAGACGCTCGACGACACCACATGGGAATTCAAGCTGCGGCCCGACGTGAAGTTCCATGACGGCTCGGACTTCACCGCCGAGGACGTGGTGTTCACCTACGAGCGCATTCCCAAGGTGCCCAACAGCCCGGGCCCCTACACGATCTACACCCGCGCGATGAAGAGCTTCGAGATCGTCGATCCGCTCACGCTGCGCATCCACACCAACGGTCCTGCGCCGCTGCTGCCGCTCGATCTTGCGGCGCTGTCGATCCTGTCGAAGAAGGCGATGCAGGGTCCGGCGCCCGAGGGCAAGACGTCGGCCGAGCTCAATGCCGGCAACGGCCTGGTCGGCACCGGCCCGTTCAAGTTCGTCGAATGGCAGCGCGGCAGCCGTATCGTCGGCGAGCGCAACGACAATTACTGGGGCGGCAAGCCCGTCTGGTCGAAGGTGATCCTGCGGCCGCTCAGCAACAATACCGCGCGCGTCGCGGCGCTGCTGTCGGGCGACGTCGACATGATCGAGGATCCGCCGACCACCGATCTCGCCAAGCTCAAGAACGATCCGAAGATCCACCTGGACCGGGCGGTGTCGAACCGCGTGATCTATATCCATCTCGACCAGCACGGCGAGCCGTCGGTCGGCATCCCCGACACCAACGGCAAGAACCCGCTGCTCGACAAGCGGGTGCGCGAGGCCCTGTCGATCGCGATCGACCGCAAGGGCATCGACGACAAGATCATGGAAGGCGTCGCGGTCCCGGCGGGCGACCTGCTTCCCTATCCGATGGGCGGCACGCGCAAGGACACGGCGGTCGATGCATACGATCCGGCCAAGGCCAAGAAGCTGCTGGCCGACGCGGGCTATCCCAACGGCTTCCACATCACGCTGGGCGCGCCGAACGGCCGCTACATCAACGACCTCAAGATCGCCCAGGCGGTCGCCTCGATGTGGAGCCGCATCGGCGTCAAGACCGAGGTCGATGCCGCCGCACCGCCGGTGTTCTTCAAGAACCGCGACAGCTTCAAGTACTCGGCCTATCTCGCCGGCTGGGGCGCCAGCACCGGCGAGCTCAGCAATGCGCTGAAGGCGCTGCTCGCCACGCCCGATCGTCCCAAGGGCATGGGCACGACCAACTCCGGCCGCTACTCCAACAAGGAGATGGACGCCAAGCTCGAGCAGGCGCTGGTCACCAACGACGACGCCGAGCGCGAGGGGCTGCTGGCCGAGGCGAGCAAGATCGCCATTCAGCAGGACCACGGCCTGATCCCGATCCACTTCGAGCTCTCGGTGTGGGCGATGAAGAAGGGCCTGACCTACCAGGGCCGCGCCGACCAGAACACGCTGGCGATCGGCGTGAAGCCGGCGGCGTGACCATGGTCATGCGTCTTGCCGGACCGCGGGCGTCCCGCCCGCTCATGAATCATGATCATGAAGCGGGCGGGACGGCCGCGGTCCGGCAAGAAAGATGATCGTCTACATCGTCCGCCGCCTGATGCAGGCGGCGCTGGTCATGGTGGTGATGTCGATCCTCGTGTTCGTCGGCATCTACCTGATCGGCGATCCGGTCCTGATGATGATCAGCCCGGATGCCTCGGAGCTCGAGCGCGAGGCGGTGCGCAAGGCGCTGCATCTCGACCTGCCGATGTGGCAGCAGTACCTGCTGTTCGTGAACGACGCCCTGCACGGCAATTTCGGCAAGAGCTTCCTGGCCGGCCAGCCGGCGATGGGCCTGATCTTCGAGCGCTTCCCCGCGACGCTGGAGCTCGCCTTCATGTCGCTCGTGATCTCGCTGGCGCTCGGCCTGCCGATGGGCGTCTATGCCGGGCTGCGCCCCCATGCGCCGGGCTCCAAGGCCATCATGACCGGCTCGATCCTGGGCTTCTCGCTGCCCAACTTCTGGGTCGGTTTGATGCTGATCATGGTGTTCGCCGTGATGCTGCCCGACCTGATCCCGGGCTGGCCCCGGCTCCCGGCCTCGGGCCGCGGCGCCACGGTCGATGTGCTGGGCGTAAAGCTCTCGTTCCTCACCCTCGACGGGCTGCGCCACCTGCTGCTGCCCGCGATCACGCTCTCCTTGTATAAGGGCGCGCTGATCGTGCGTCTCGCCCGCGCCACCGCGCGCGAGGTCCTGCCGATGGACTACGTGAAATTCGCGCGTGCCAAGGGCCTCAGCGAGCGGCGCATCGTCGGCGTGCACGTGCTGAAGAACATCATGATCCCGATCGCAACCGTGAGCGGCCTGGAGTTCGGCCAGACCGTGGCCTTCGCCGTGGTCACGGAGACCGTCTTCTCCTGGCCGGGCGTCGGCAAGCTCCTGATCGACTCGATCCTGCTGCTCGACCGGCCGGTCGTGGTCGCCTACCTGGTGATCATCGTCTTCTTCTTCGTCGTGCTGAACCTGGTGGTCGACCTGCTGTACTCGGTGCTCGACCCGCGGGTCCGCCTCGAAAGCCGCGCGACGTGACAGACGCAGCCCTCGAACCTGTCGTCGCGGCCAAACCGCAGGCGCCGTTGCGTCGCGTCGTCTCCGACTTCTGCGAAAACCGGCTTGCCGTGTTCGGACTGGTCCTCGTCGTGCTGTCGATCTTCGTCGCCGTGTTCGCGCCGCTGATCTCGCCGCAAAACCCGTTCGATATCGCCAACCTCGACTTGCTCGATGCCAAGGCGCCGCCGGGCAGCGTGTCGGGCGATGGCAAGATCACCTATTGGCTGGGCACCGACGGCCAGGCGCGCGACATGATGTCGGCGATCTTCTACGGCATGCGGCTCAGCCTGTTCGTCGGCTTCGTCTCCGTCCTGGCGGCGCTGGCGATCGGCGTCGTGGTCGGCCTGGTCGCGGCCTATGCCGGCGGCCGCACCGATGCGTTCCTGATGCGCATCGTCGACATCATGCTGTCCTTCCCAGCGATCCTGGTGGCGCTGATCCTGCTGTCGGTGCTGGGCAAGGGCATCGACAAGGTGCTGATCGCCCTGATCCTGGTGCAATGGGCCTACTTCGCTCGCGCCGCCCGCGGCGCCGCGCTGGTCGAGCGCAACAAGGAATATGTCGAGGCCGCGACCTGCCTCGCCTTGCCACCGTGGCGCATCGTGTTCCGCCACATGCTGCCCAACTGCATGCCGTCGCTGATCGTGATCGCCACCATCACGCTCGCCCGCGCGATCGCGCTGGAGGCGACGCTCTCCTTCCTCGGCGTCGGCGTGCCGGTCACCCAGCCGTCGCTCGGCATGCTGATCTCCAACGGCTTCGAGTTCCTGCTCTCGGGCAGCTACTGGATCAGCTTCTTTCCGGGCGTGGCGCTGGCGATCGCCATCGTCGGCATCAACCTCGCCGGCGACCATCTGCGCGACGTGCTGAACCCCCGGAATCTCCGATGAGCGACTGGCGATGAGCGACCTCAGATGACCGTGGGGCTCAGCGTCCGGAACCTGCGCACGCACTTCTTCACCAAGGAGGGCGTGGCCAAGGCGGTCGACGGTGTCGATTTCGATGTGGCGCCCGGCGAGATCCTGGGCCTGGTGGGCGAATCGGGCTCCGGCAAGACGGTGACCGGCTTCTCGATCCTGGGCCTGATCGATCCGCCCGGCCGCATCGTCGAAGGCAGCTCCATCAGGTTCAACGGCGAGGAGTTGACCGCAGCGAAGCCCGAGCGCTTGCGCGCGATCCGCGGAGCGGAGATCGCCATGATCTTCCAGGATCCGATGATGACCCTCAATCCGGTCCTGCGGGTCGACACCCAGATGATCGAGACCGTGCAGGCGCATGTGAGGGTGAGCGACGCCGAGGCGCGCGACCGCGCCCGCAAGGCGCTGGTCCAGGTCGGCATCCCCTCGCCCGACGAGCGGCTGCGCGCCTATCCGCACCAGTTCTCCGGCGGCATGCGCCAGCGCGTGGCGATCGCCATCGCGCTCCTGCACAAGCCCAAGCTGATCGTGGCCGACGAGCCGACCACTGCCCTCGACGTCACCATCCAGGGCCAGATCCTGTTCGAGGCGCAGCGGCTCTGCCGCGACTCCGGCACCGCGATGATCTGGGTGACGCACGACCTCGCCGTCGTCGCGGGCCTCGCCGACCGTATTGCCGTGATGTATGCCGGGCGCATCGTCGAGCTGGGCCGTACCGCCGATGTGATCGAGCGGCCGATGCACCCCTACACCAAGGGCCTGATCGGCTCGGTGCCGTCGCAGAACACGCGCGGCCATCGGCTGGCGCAGATTCCCGGCATGACGCCGTCGCTGCTCAAGCTGCCCGAGGGCTGCGCCTTCAAGGCGCGCTGCCCGATCGCGGTCGACAGGTGCAACGAAATGCCGGCGCTGGAAGAACACCGGCCCGGTCACTGGGCGCGCTGCTGGCGCGCCTCTGTTTAGGGTGAGGAGGGGGAAGATGACGGCTAGACGTTCCTTGATATTGGGTGGCGCGCTGGCGCTTGCCGGGATGTCCACTGCGTTTGCGCAGTCCGGCGATGTCATGAAGCTGCGCGAGGAGCTGATGGCCCTCGAGAAGGGCAGCTGGGGCTTCATGCGCGACAAGAACTACGACGGCATGAAGAACTTCCTGGGCGATGATGCCCTGCTGATCTTCGGCGACGGCAACCGCTACAACAAGCGCCAGACGCTCGAGCTGATGAAGGACTTCTCGCTGCTCAACATCGAGTACGAGCCGAACTATGCCGTGCGCATGCTGAGCCCCGACGTGGCGACCCTGCTCTATCGCGTCACCTACACGGCCACGGTCAAGGGCGGGACGCCCGAGACCATGAAGGTACTGTCGTCGAGCGTCTATGCCAGCCGCGACGGCAAGTGGTGGAGCGTGCTGTACCAGGAAACGCCGATCAAATGATCGGCCGCCGGTCCCTCGCGGGCGCTGCCCTGCTGGCTTTCGCCGACGTCGACCTCGTCGAGACGGCGGCGTGCGCGCAGGATCAGGCCGATACGGCCAAGCTGCGCGAGGAGCTGATGGCGCTCGAGCGGCAGAGCTGGGACTATATGAAGACGCGGGACCGCGGCGCCTTGCGCCGCTTCCTCGCCGACGACCTGCTGCAGGTCTATGCCGACGGCAGCCGCTACTACAAGAACGACTTCCTCGACTACATCGCGAATTACCGGCTCGACAGCTACGACATCGAGCCGACATACGCGGTGCGCCGGATCGGGCCCGACGTCGCCGTGCTGATCTATCGCGTCACCTCCCGCGGCACGCCGCGCTTCGATCGCGCGCGGACCGACAAGGTGATCGCGAGCAGCACCTATGTCCGGCGCAACGGAAAGTGGACGAGCGTCCTGTACCAAGAGACGCCCATCAAATGAGCGAACCGAAGACCCGGCCGATCCTCTCCCTGCGCGGCGTCACCAAGCGCTTCGTCCAGCGGGTCGACCTCGCCGGCAAGATCGCCAATGCCTTCGGCGCCGGCGTGCGCGAGACGGTCGTGCAGGCGGTGTCGGACGTCGACCTCGACGTGGCCGAGGGCGAGGTGGTCGGTCTGGTGGGAGAGTCCGGCTGCGGCAAGAGCACCCTCGGCCGCATCGTCGCCGGCATCATGCCGCAGACCGCCGGCACGATGACATGGCGCGGCCGGGACGTCGCCGCGATGGACGCCGGCGACAAGCACGCCTGGCAGCTTGCCGTGCAGATGATCTTCCAGGACCCGTTCGCCTCGCTCAATCCGCGGCTGCGCGTGTCGGAGATCGTCGGCGAGGCGCCGCGGGTGCACGGGCTGGTCCCTCGCGCCCAGCAAGGCGACTACGTCGCCGAGACGCTGACCAAGGTCGGTCTCGATCCGGCCTATGCCAGCCGCTACCCGCACCAGTTCTCCGGCGGCCAGCGCCAGCGCGTCGGCATCGCCCGCGCTCTCGCGGTGAAGCCGCGTTTCATTGTCTGCGACGAGGCGGTGGCGGCGCTCGACGTGTCGATCCAGGCGCAGGTGCTGAACCTGTTCATGGACCTGCGCCAGCAGCTCGGCCTCACCTACCTGTTCATCAGCCACAATCTCGCGGTGGTCGAGCATCTCTCCGATCGCGTCGCGATCATGTATCTCGGCCGCCTGGTCGAGATCGCGCCGGCCGACGAGCTGTTCGCGCGGCCCAACCATCCTTACACCCAGGCGCTGCTCGCCGAGGTGCCCAAGCTCGAGGCCAGCCAGCGGAGCTACAAGCCGATCGCCGGCGAGCTGCCCTCGCCGCTCGATCCGCCGCCCGGCTGCGCCTTCCACCCCCGCTGCCCGCACGCCGTCGCCCGCTGCAAGGTCGAGCGCCCGGCGCTCCGAGAAGTCGCCCCCGGCCACGTCAGCGCCTGCCATCTGAACGATAGGACTTGATCCTGTCGTCCCGACCGAAGCCGAGCGGAGCGAGGCGTAGTGGAGGGACCTTCCCTCAACGAATGGCTGCAAATCGTGGAAAGAAGGTCCCTCCACTTCGCGCCTTCGGCGCTTCGGTCGGGACGACGGATACACAAAAGAAAACGGCGAGACCAGTTTCCTAGTCTCGCCGCTTCGCACGCACCTTCGTCGAGCGTTCGTCGCACTCGCCGCGGGGCGCGGCTGGCCACAACTCCTTTACGGAGCCGCGAGTGGCCGGTGAACTGCGGGATCCCCGCCCGCCATCACCATCCTCGGGGCACGTCCAGTCCATGCGCATGGACCGTTCGCATCGGACCCCGGCACCGGTTTCCCGTCGCACACTCCCCTCGAGAGGAGGTGCGGTGCCCCGTCGAAGACGATTTCGGCGCGGCACTCCAGAGCCCATCAGCGGCTTTCGCCACCGCGAGAAACCTTACGGTCCCTCTCTCCATCCGGTCCCCGCCTGGGCGGTCGCCGAACTTCGTGAGAAGAACCTTCTGCCTCCACACGCGATCCGACAAGCGGGAGATTCCCCAGGTTTCGGTGAGTCAGTGGGATAACGGGGATGGTTTTCCCGGCAATACCATAGAGGGTGGCGCACCGGGGCCCAACGCGCTAAATCCCGCGCCGCGATGATCCTTTTTCCGGCGATCGATTTGAAGGACGGCAAGTGCGTGCGCCTGCTGCGGGGCGACATGGCCAAGGCCACCGTGTTCAACGACAGCCCGGCGACCCAGGCCAAGGCCTTCGCGCAGGCCGGTTGCGAATGGCTGCACCTGGTCGACCTCAACGGCGCCGTCGAGGGCCATCCGGTCAACCGGGCCGCGGTGGTGGAGATCCTGAAGACGGTCGAGGTGCCGACCCAGCTGGGCGGCGGCATCCGCACCATCGAGAGCATCGCGCAATGGATCGAGGCGGGCGTGAAGCGCGTCATCCTCGGCACCATCGCGGTCAAGGAGCCCGGCCTGGTGAAGGCCGCCTGCAAGCAGTGGCCGGGCCAGGTCGCGGTCGGCATCGATGCGCGCGACGGCATCGTTGCAGTCGACGGCTGGACCAAGCAGAGCACGGTGCGGGCGCTCGACCTGGCGCTGCGCTTCGAGGATGCCGGCGTCGCCGCCATCATCTACACCGACATCGAGCGCGATGGGGCGATGGGCGGCGTGAACATCGACGCCACCATTACGCTGGCCCAGCACCTCACGACGCCGGTGATCGCCTCGGGCGGCGTGAGCTCGCTCGACGATCTGCGCGAGCTCAGGCCCGCCGAGGAGCACGGCATCGTCGGCGCCATCGTCGGCCGCGCGCTGTACGACGGCCGCGTCACCGTGCCGGATGCGATCCGCGTCCTGAAGGGCGACTGATGGACATGCTCAAGGTCCGCATCATCCCCTGCCTCGACGTCAAGGACGGCCGCGTCGTCAAGGGCGTGCAGTTCGTCGACCTGCGCGACGCCGGCGACCCCGTCGAGCAGGCCCGCGTCTACGACGCCGCCGGGGCCGACGAGCTCACCTTCCTCGACATCACGGCCAGCCACGAGAACCGCGACACCATCCTCGACGTGGTCGGCCGCACGGCCGAGCAGTGCTTCATGCCGCTGACGGTCGGCGGCGGGGTGCGCACGATAGAGGACATCCGCCGCCTGCTGCTGGCCGGCGCCGACAAGGTCTCGATCAACTCCGCCGCCGTCGCGCGGCCGGAATTCGTGCGCGAGGCGGCCGAGAAGTACGGCGATCAGTGCATCGTCGTGGCGATCGACGCTCGCCAGACCGCGCCCGGCAAGTGGGAGGTTTTCACCCATGGCGGACGCAAGGGCACCGGCCTCGATGCGATCGACTGGGCGCGGCGCATGACCGAGCACGGCGCGGGCGAGATCCTGCTGACCTCGATGGACCGCGACGGCACCAAGTCGGGCTTCGACCTCGCGCTGACCCGCGCGGTCTCGGATGCGGTGCCGGTGCCGGTCGTCGCGTCGGGCGGCGTCGGCACGCTCGATCATCTGGTCGAAGGCGTGACGCAGGGCGGCGCCTCGGCGGTGCTGGCAGCGTCGATCTTCCACTTCGGTACGTTTACGATCGCCGAGGCCAAGGAACATCTCGCGCGAGCCGGCGTTGCCGTGCGGCCAATCTCGCAACGGGCGTAATTTTGGCGTAGTATGCCCTCAGCGCCTTGGGAAGGGCGCCCGAGAGTACCCCTCAGATGGCGAAAAAGAAGAAAGCCAAGAAGGCGCTCAAGAAGCGCAACGACACCGGAGTCGCCGTCGAGCACGTGCTGGACCGACTGTATGCCGTGATCGACAGCCGCAAGGGCGCCGATCCCGATACCTCGTACACCGCCCGCCTGTTCAGCCGCGGCCGCCAGCAGATCGCCAAGAAGCTGGGCGAGGAAGCGGTCGAGGCCGTGATCGAGGGCGTCCGCGGCGACAGGCCCAAACTGGTCGGCGAAAGCGCCGACATGCTCTATCACCTGTTGACCCTGTGGGCGGCCAACAGCGTGAAGCCGAGCGCGGTGTGGAACGAGCTGGCGCGGCGCGAGGGTCTGAGCGGCCTTGCCGAGAAGGCGGCGCGCAAGCACAAATAGCGGCGCCATGCCGTCCCCAGTGTCGCTCCAATCGCCGGCCTACGATCGCAACAACATCTTCGCCAGGATCCTGCGCGGCGAAGCGCCCTGCACCAAAGTCTACGAGGACGAGTATGCGCTCGCCTTCAAGGACATCTACCCCAAGGCCAGGGTGCATGTGCTGGCGATCCCCAGGGCGAATACGTGTCGCTGATCGACTTCTCGCAGTCGGCGCCGCCGGACATGATCGCAGGCTTCTGGCGGGCCGTGACCAAGGTGGCCGACTCTCTCGGGATCGCCGACGGCTACCGTATCGGCTCCAATGTCGGGCCGGGCGGCGGCCAGGTCGTGTTCCACTTCCACGTCCATATCCTGAGCGGTCCCAGGACGTGATCCGCCGGCGCGCGCTGCTCGCCGGCGCCGCATTTGCCGCGCGGCCGGCCACGGCGCAGAAATACCCGATGGGCACCAAGCACCGCGACGTGCAGTTTGCCGGCGCCGCAGGCGCCACCTTGAGCGGCACCCTGCTGCTGCCGCTGATCAGCGAGCTGCAGCGCGTGCCGGGCGTGGTGCTGGTCGCGGGCAGCGGTCCGACCGACCGTGACGGCAACAACCGGTATCTCGCGGAGAAGATCGATCTCCTGAAACAGATCGCCGAGCTGCTGGCCCGGAACGGCATCGCCTCGCTGCGCTACGACAAGCGCGGCATCGGCGCCTCGACGCCGCAGCCCGAGAACAGCCTCGCCGCCGAGGAACGCTTCTGGGCGTGGGACCATTTCGTCGCCGACGTGCAGGCGGCCCATGCCGAGCTGCTGCGTCACGACGAGATCAAGTCCTACGCCACGGCGCTGCTCGGCCACAGCGAGGGCGGGCTGCTGTCGCTCGCCGCAACGGCGGCAATGGGCAAAAAGGCGCCGTATGCCCTGGTGCTCGCCTCGACGCCCGGCAGACCCCTGCGCGACATCGTGCATGACCAGATCGCGCGCAATGCCCCCAAGTTCGTCGCGGAGGCCGACCGGATCATGCAGACCATCATCGACTCCGGCCACGCACCGCACGACACGCCGCAGGAGCTGAAGCTGGTGTTCCCCGCCAATGTCGGGGCCTTCCTGCAGCGCGCGCTCGTCTTCGATCCCGCCAAGACGCTCGCGCCGCTCGAGGCGAGCTGCCTGCTGGTGCAGGGCGGCGCCGACACGCAAGTCGTGCCCATGGGCGACATCCAGCCCCTGGTCGATGCGCTCGCGAAGCGCACCAAGCCTGGCGAGGTCCAGGTGTTCCCGATGGTCAGCCACAATCTCAAGACGGTGTCGGGCCCAGCCGATCCGGGATTCGGCGGGCCGATCGCACCCGCGGTGGCGGACAAGCTCGCGGGCTGGCTGAAGCTGGTGCTGGATGCTTGATCGGCCGCGCGTGCGGGTCGATCATCTGAAGCGATTTGCCGGAAATCGCTCCGGCCAATCAAGGAGGAAAGCGATGGCAGTGACCGTGCGGCCGCTCAGCGCCGCCGTTGGCGTCGAGCTGTTGGGCGTCGACCTCAGGCAGATGAGCGAGGCGGACTTCCGCGCGGTCGAGGAGGCTTGGCACGAGCACTCGGTCATCCTGTTGCGCGACCAGAAGCTGAACGACGATCACCTGCTGGCCTTCAGCCGTCGCTTCGGGGAGCTCGATCCGCCGCCCAACCAGGAGCGCGGTCGCATCAGCCCGCCCGGCTATCCCGACATCTATGTCGTTTCGAACGTGCTCGACAAGAACGGCGATCCCATCGGCGCGCTCGGCAACGGCGAGGCGGTCTGGCACACGGACATGAGCTACCTCGACATGCCGCCCGACGCGTCGATGCTGTTCGCCCTGGAGATTCCGCCCACCGGCGGCAACACCTGGTTCTGCGGCATGCAGGCGGCGGCCGCGGCGCTGCCGGACGACCTGCGCCGACGCCTCGGCAACCGCCGGGTCAAGCATGACGGCACCTACAATTCCGGCGGCTATCTGCGCAAGGGCGTGACGCCGACCGACGATCCGATGAAGGCGCCGGGCGCCTGGCATCCGGCGATCCTCAAGCATCCGGCGAACGGCAGACCGACGCTCTATCTCGGCCGCCGCCGCAACTCCTACATCGAGGGCCTCACGCGCGCGGAGTCCGACGCGCTGCTCGAGGACCTGTGGGCGCACTGCACGCAGCCGCAGTTCCTGTACGAGCATGTCTGGCGGCTGGGCGATCTCGTGATGTGGGACAACCGCTCGACCATGCACCGCCGCGATCCGTTCGACGGGACCGCGCGCCGCATCATGCATCGCACCCAGATCAAGGGCAGCGGCAAGCCGATTGCTTATGCGGCGTAAAGGTCATTCTCCTCTCCCCCGATAGGGGGAGAGGTTGGGAGAGGGGGTTCGGACGATGCGCGCAACCCCCTCTCCTAGCCTCTCCCCCTAACGGGGGAGAGGAACCTGAAGGGAAACGTCATGCGTCGTCAGAAGAAGTTCTATGCCTGGGGCTATGCCGACGAGGACCTGTCGGCCGACGAGATCAAGCCATGGGAGGCCGAGATCGCCGAGCGCTATCGCCTGCCGGGCTTCGACGTCACGCCCGCGCCCAAGCCTGAAGAGATCACGCTCCGCAAGCCACGCGTCGACATACCGACGGCGCTGCAGTCGATGGTGCAGACCGATCACCTGACGCGACTCGAGCACAGCTACGGCAAGGCGGGCTTCGACACCTGGCGCATGTTCATGCGCTCGGTGCCCAATCCGCCGGATGCGGTCGCCTTCCCCGAGACCGAGCAGGACGTCGTGCGGGTGCTCGACTGGTGCGATCAGATCGGCGCCAAGGCGATCCCCTATGGCGGCGGCTCGTCGGTCGTGAAGGGCATCGAGCCGCAGGCCTCGTTCGACAAGGTCGTCACGATCTCGACGCGGCACATGGACAAGATCCTGGAAGTCGACGACGTGAGCGAAGCGGCCCGCATCCAGGGCGGCATATATGGCCCCGCGATCGAGGACGCACTGCGCAAGACGCCGTTGACCATGCGGCATTACATGCAGGCCTATCGCTGCTCGACCCTGGGCGGCTGGATCGCGACACGCTCGGGCGGCCACTACGCCACGCTCTATACCCACATCGACGACTTCGTCGAAAGCACGCGCATGGTGACGCCGGCCGGCATGATGGAATCGCGCCGCCTCCCAGGCTCCGGCGCCGGGCCGAGCCCCGACCGCATGGTGCTGGGCTCCGAAGGCATCCTGGGCATCATCACCGAGGCCTGGGTGCGCCTGAGGCGCAAGCCGACCTTCCGCGCCTCGGCCTCCGTGCGGTTCAAGAGCTTCTACGACGGCGCCGATGCGGTGCGCGGCATCACACAGGCGGGCCTCTATCCCGCCAACTGCCGCCTGCTCGAGGCGCGCGAAGCGCTGCCGGGCATCCCGTGGACCAGCGAGGAAGCAGTGCTCGTGCTGGCGTTCGAATCGGCCGACCATCCGTTGGACGCCTGGATGAAGCGCGCGCTGGAGATCTGCGCCGATCATGGCGGCGTCGCCGACCGGTCCGATCCCGACGACGAGAATGCCCATCGTTCGGGCGCGGCCGGCGCCTGGCGCAACCGCTTCATCCGTGCGCCGCATTACGGCGAGCATGCCGTGGCGCGCGGAATCCTGAGCTCGACCTTCGAGACGGCGATGACCTGGGAGCGCATGCGCGACTTCCATCAGAAGATCACGAAGATCACCAAGGATACGATCAAGCGCGTGACCGGCCGCGAGGGCACGGTCACCTGCCGCTTCACCCACGTCTATCCCGACGGGCCGTGCCTCTACTTCACTTTCGGCGGCATGGTCGACAAGGCCAAGGGGCTCGAGCAGTTCATGGAGGTGCTGACCACCTGCACGGCGGCGACCGTCGACCATGGCGGCACGACCACGCACCATCACGCCGTCGGCCGATTCCACCGGCCGTTCTACGACAAGCAGCGGCCCGAGCTGTTCGCCCGCGCCCTGCGCGGCGCCAAGCGCGAGCTCGATCCCAAGGGCTTGATGAATCCCGGTGTGCTGATCGATCCCTGAGCTTATTCTCGCGGCATGAAGTGTGACCGCGTCTGGCGCGGCGCGCGGCTTGCCACCATGGCGGCCCCGCCGGGCCTCGGGATCGTCGAGAAGGGCATCGTCGCATCGAGCGACGGCCGCATCGTCTATGCCGGCGCCGAAGCCGACGCGCCGGTGTTCGAGGCGGCTGAGACGGTCGACTGCGAGGGCCGCTGGATCACGCCCGGCCTGGTCGATTGCCACACCCACATCGTCTATGGCGGCAACCGCGCCCACGAGTTCGAATTGCGGCTGGCGGGCGCGACCTACGACGAGATCGCGCGGGCCGGCGGCGGCATCGTCTCGACCATGCGCGCCACGCGCAGCGAGAGCGAGGACCAGCTGCTCGCCAGCGCGCGCAAGCGCGTCGAGACGCTGATGCGCGACGGCGTCACGACCCTGGAGATCAAGTCCGGCTACGGCCTCGATGCAGACAGCGAAATGAAGTCGCTCAAGGTGGCTCGGCGTCTCGGCGAAGTGCTGCCTCTGTCCGTCGTCACCACCTTCCTCGGCGCGCATGCCCTTCCGCCCGAGGCCAAGGGCGACAAGGACGCCTACATCGCCGACGTCTGCGAGCGCCAAATGCCGGCCATCGCAAAAGCGGGATTGGCCGACGCCGTCGACGCCTTCTGCGAATCGATCGCCTTCTCGCCCGAGCAGGTGACACGCGTGTTCGAGACCGCGCGCAACTTCGGCCTGCCAGTGAAGCTCCACGCCGAGCAGCTCACGACGCTCGGCGGCGCCGCCCTGGCCGCCCGCTTCGGCGCCTTGTCGGCCGATCACCTCGAACACGCCGACGAGGCCGGCATCCAGGCCATGGGTCGAGCAGGCACCGTCGCGGTTCTGCTGCCCGGCGCCTTTTATTTCCTGCGCGAGACGCAGAAGCCGCCCGTCGACCTCCTGCGCAAGCACGGCGTGCCGATCGCCATCTCCAGCGATTCCAACCCCGGCACCTCGCCGCTGACCTCGCTGCTGCTGACAACGAACATGGCGGCGACCTTCTTCCGACTCACCGTCGACGAATGCCTGCTGGGCGTAACCCGCCACGCTGCGCAGGCGTTGGGCCGGCTCGACCAGGTGGGCACCCTCGAGGCCGGCAAGTCATGCGACCTCGCCATCTGGGACATCGAGCGTCCGGCCGAGCTGGTCTACCGCATCGGCTTCACGCCGTTGCACCAGCGCGTCTGGAGAGGCCAATGAAGCCCGGCGCGATGACCCTCCGCGACTGGCGCGATATCTATCGCGGTGCCGTGCCGACGCTCGATCCGGCCTGCGTGCCAGCCATCGAACGCTCCGCCGCCGCGGTCTCGGCGATCATCGCCAAGGGCGCGCCGGTCTACGGTATCAACACCGGCTTCGGAAAGCTCGCGAACGTCCATATCCCGCCGGCCGATCTCGCCACGCTCCAGCGCAACATCGTGCTGTCGCACTCCGCCGGCGCCGGCGCGCCCATGCCGGTGCCGGTCGCGCGCCTGATGATGGCGCTCAAGCTCGCGAGCCTCGCCCAGGGCGCCTCTGGCGTGCGGCTGGAAACTGTGCGCCTGATCGAGGCGATGCTGGCCAAGGGTCTGACGCCGGTCGTGCCTTGCCAGGGTTCGGTCGGCGCTTCCGGCGATCTCGCGCCGCTCGCCCATATGTCGGCGGCGATGATCGGCAAGGGCGAGATCATCGTCGACGGCCGTGTGGTGCCTGCCGACAAGGCTCTGGCCGACACCGGCTTGAAGCCGCTGACGCTCGGCGCCAAGGAAGGCCTCGCGCTGCTGAACGGCACGCAGTTCTCGGCCGCCTATGCGCTTGCTGCCCTGTTCGAGGTCGAGACGCTGTTCCAGTCGGCGCTGGTGACCGGCGCGCTCTCGACCGACGCCGCGCGGGGCTCCGATGCGCCGTTCGATCACCGCATCCACACGCTGCGCCGCCACCGCGGCCAAATCGACACGGCCGACGCGCTACGCGACCTGATGCACGGCTCGGCGATCCGCGCCTCGCACCTGGTCGGAGACGAGCGGGTGCAGGACCCGTATTGCCTACGCTGCCAGCCGCAGGTCATGGGCGCATGCCTCGACCTGCTGCGCCAGGTGGCGGCGACGCTCGAGACCGAGGCCAACGGCGTCACCGACAATCCGCTGATCTTCGCCGACACTCAGGAGGCGTTGTCCGGCGGCAACTTCCACGCCGAGCCGGTCGCCTTCGCCGCAGACACCATGGCGCTGGCGATCTGCGAGATCGGCTCGCTCAGCGAGCGGCGCATCGCTATGCTGGTCGATCCCGCGTTGTCCGGCCTGCCCGCGTTCCTGACGCCGCGTCCGGGGCTGAACTCCGGCTTCATGATCCCGCAGGTCACCGCGGCAGCGCTGGTTTCGGAGAACAAGCAGCGCGCCCATCCGGCCAGCGTCGATTCGATCCCGACCTCGGCCAACCAGGAGGACCACGTCTCGATGGCCGCGCACGCCGCGCGCCGGCTGATGGACATGGCCGACAATTGCGGCGCGGTGATCGGCATCGAGCTTCTCGTTGCCGCCCAAGGTTGCGATTTCCATATACCCCTGAGATCGAGCCCGCGGCTCGAGGCGGTGCGCACCCTGTTGCGCCGCGAGGTGCCGCATCTCGACGAGGATCGTTCGCTCCATCCCGACCAGCAGACGGCGATGCGGCTGGTCCGCAGTGGCGCTGTCGTCGAGGCCGCCGGCCCGCTTCCGTCTCTTTGTGCCTGAGGACCCATGACCCGCATCGACAACAGCCGCACCATCCGCGCGCCGCATGGCACGACCCTCACGGCCAAGAGCTGGCTGACCGAGGCGCCGATGCGCATGTTGATGAACAACCTCGATCCCGACGTCGCCGAGAAGCCAGGCGAGCTGGTGGTCTATGGCGGCGTCGGCCGCGCCGCGCGCGACTGGCAGAGCTTCGACCGCATCGTCGCTTCGCTGCGCAGCCTCGAGGCCGACCAGACGCTGCTGGTGCAGTCGGGCAAGCCGGTCGGCATCTTCCGCACCCATCCCGATGCGCCGCGGGTGCTGATCGCCAACTCCAATCTCGTGCCGCGCTGGGCGACCTGGGAGCACTTCAACGAGCTCGACCGCAAGGGCCTGATGATGTTCGGCCAGATGACCGCGGGCTCGTGGATCTACATCGGCAGCCAGGGCATCGTGCAGGGTACGTACGAGACCTTCGTCGAGATGGGCCGCCAGCATTATGGCGGCAACCTCGCCGGCCGCTGGATCCTGACCGCGGGCCTCGGCGGCATGGGCGGCGCTCAGCCGCTCGCGGCGACCATGGCCGGCGCATCCTGCCTCGCGATCGAATGCCGGCCGAGCAGCATCGAGTTCCGCCTGCGCACCGGCTATCTCGATAAGCAGGCGAAGGACCTCGACGACGCGCTGGCGATCATCCGGCAGGCGACCGCCGAGAAGAAGGCCGTGTCGGTCGGCCTGCTGGGCAACGCGGCCGAAGTGCTGCCCGAGCTGCTGCGACGCGGCGTGCGGCCCGACTGCCTGACCGACCAGACCTCCGCGCACGATCCGGGCAACGGCTACCTGCCCGCCGACTGGAGCCTCGCCGACTGGGAGGACAGGAAGACCAGGGACCCGGCCGGCGTCGCGAAAGCGGCCAAGAAGTCGATGGCGGCGCATGTCCGGGCGATGCTCGAGTTCCACAAGCTCGGCGTGCCGACGGTCGACTACGGCAACAACATCCGCCAGATGGCGCTGGAGGAAGGCGTGGCCGACGCCTTCTCCTTCCCGGGCTTCGTGCCGGCCTATGTGCGGCCGCTGTTCTGCCGCGGCATCGGACCGTTCCGCTGGGCCGCCCTTTCCGGAGATCCCGAGGACATCTATCGCACCGACGAGAAGGTGAAGGAGCTGCTGCCCGACAACAAGCATCTCCACACCTGGCTCGACATGGCGCGCACGCGCATCAAGTTCCAGGGCCTGCCGGCGCGCATCTGCTGGATCGGGCTAGGCGACCGCGACCGCGTCGGCCTCGCCTTCAACGAGATGGTCGCCAAGGGCGAGCTCAAGGCGCCGATCGTGATCGGCCGCGACCACCTCGATTCAGGCTCGGTCGCCAGCCCCAACCGCGAGACCGAGGCCATGCGCGACGGCACCGACGCGGTGTCGGACTGGCCGATGCTGAACGCCCTGCTGAACTGCGCCTCGGGCGCGACCTGGGTGTCGCTGCATCATGGCGGGGGCGTCGGCATGGGCTTCTCGCAGCATGCCGGCATGGTGATCGTGTGCGACGGCACGCCGGAAGCGGCCCGGCGCATCGGCCGCGTGCTGTGGAACGACCCGGCGAGCGGCGTCATGCGCCACGCCGATGCGGGTTACGAATCGGCGATCGAATGTGCCCGCGAGCACGGGCTGAACCTCCCGAGTCTTTAGCGAGCCAAGGCCTGTAGCGATCAGCGCAAATTACCCGTGTGGCCGAGCGAGTAGCGGCCGGGCTGGGGCCACACGGTGAGGCCGTGCGGCTCCTTGCCGACCTTGATCTTGTCGACGCCGCCGGACGTGGTGTCGATGCGATAGACCACGTCGTCGAAGCGGCCGCTCAGCCACAGGTACTTCCCATCGGCGCTGACATTGCCCATGTCGGGGCTGCCGCCGCCGGGGATCGGCCAGGTCTGCTCGACCTTGCGGGTGGCGAAGTCGATCACCGAGACGCTGCCCTTCGCCACGCCGTTGCGCACCATCATCTTGTTGGTGCCGCGGTTGGCGACATAGAGCTTCTTGCCGTCGCGGCTGGGGTAGAGGCCGTGCGCGCCGGTGCCGGTCGGGATGAAGCCGATCTGCTTGAACGACTCGCCGTCGACCACGTGGACGCCGTCGGCCAGCATGTCGGCGACGAAGAAGATCTTGCCGTCCGGCGAGATGCGGACGTCCTGCGGCATGCCGCGCGAGGTGCAGATCGCGCCGCCGAGCTCGGGCGACTCCTGCACCAGCACCTGCTTGTCGGTGATGAGCTGGCCCTTCTTCTTCTCGAGCGAGGCGAGCTGGGCGACCACGTCCGGGCGCTGCCAGTAGGGGCTCAACGTGAGTGTGCCGACGACGGTGCGGTTCACCATGTCGATCTTGGTGATGGCGCCGTCGAACTCGCAGGTGAATAGCGCGTAGCGGCCGTCGATCGAGAAGTCGGCATGGTTGATGCCGCCGCAGCGCGGGGTGGCGATCGAGTATTCGAGCTTCAGCGTCCCGGGAGCGCGGAAGTCGAGCCGCTTCAGCTCCTCGGCGACGACGATCACGTACTTGCCGTCGGGCGTGGCGTAGACGTTGTAGGGATCGTCGACCGCGATCGAGGCGCCGGGCTTGCCGGTCCGGGGATCGATCGGCGTCAGGCTGCCGTCGGTGCGGCCCTCGGCATTGTTGGCAACCCACAGCGTCTTGAGATCCCACGACGGCACGACGTGCTGCGGGTTGCGGCCGACCTTGTAGGTGTCGACGACCTGCAGGGTCTCGGGGTCGATCACCGACACGCTGTTGCCGCGCCGGTTGGGCACGTAGACCCGCGGGAGCGCACCCTGGACGGCAGGACTGAGCTTGCCGGTCGCCGTCTCGCTGTAGAGGTTGGTCGGGTCCACCACCGGCGGCATGCCGGGCACGGTCGTGACGGCCGCCACGACCGGTCGCGGCTGGGCCATCGCCCACCATCCGACAGCTGCTCCCAGCGTGGCGACGCAGGCAAGGACGACCGGACGAACCTTCATGACCTTCAATGCTTCTCTGCGCGCGCTTTGCGGATGGCGGCGACAGTCTGCGACACGATCAGGTCGACGCCAAGCCGGCCCAATGACGCGCTCGACATCGTGGGATCGCCCTGTGTTCCGTCTGCAACACCGTGACCGCCGAGCCGGTCGGCGCGGACATAGGCCGGATCGATCGCCATCATCAAGGACGTATCCGCCACGCCGGCATGCTCGCCGATCTGCGCATCGGTCAAGCCTTTCGCGCGCAGCGCCTGCACATAGGCGGTCTGCGTCGCGCCATAATACTCGGCGATGAAATGGGCATGCACGCCATGCCCGGCCCACTCCTTGTTGAGGTCGGCGGCGGCCTGCTTCAGCAGCGTCTGGTAACCACCGTGGTCGCCCAGCAGCACGATGTGCGTGAAGCCGGCCTGACGGAAGCTGCGGGCGGCCGACTCGACGGTGCTCTTGAAGGTCGCGTCGGGGATCGAGATGGTCCCCGGAAACCGCATGTGGCCAACCGGCGGCGAGATCGACCCTTCCGGCACATAGGCCAAGACCGGCGCCACCAGCGTGTCGCCCAGGATCGCGGCGATCTTGCCCGATAGAATGCGGGCGCGGACATTGTGCTTGCCGAGCGCCATGTGCGGCCCGCTTTGCTCGGTGCCGCCCGCCGGGATGATGATGGTCGTCGTGCCGGATTGCAGGGCCGCCTTGACGTCGGTCCACGTCAGCTCCTCGAGCTGCACGCTGGGCGGCGCGGCTCGCGCCGGTGCGACCGCGGCCAGCATCAAAGCGACCAGGAGAAAGACCCGACACACGGGCTCAATGACCGAGCAGCTTGAGCGCCGTGAACACCACCGTCTGGCCAACGATCAGCATGACAACCCATTTCAAGAAGTCGATCTTGTCGGCCTTCATGGCCGCCAACAGACCGCCACGAAGACTGGCCATCTCGCCCCGGAGACTGCCTGCCTCGCTTCTGAAGTCGCCCCTCAGTTCGACCCGAAGCAAGTTCATCTCGGTGCGCAGGCCGGCCATGTCGGTCTTGGTCGCGACCTCTTCGCGCAACGCCTGATCGAGGCCGTCGGCCATGCCTCGGGCTTGCGATTCGGTGAAGCCTACCGCTTTCAGCCGGTCGATGTAGGCGAGTTTGTCGAACGTCATCGTGGTCATTGAGAAGGGGTCCCTAAGATAAGGCCGGGCGGGTCATGCTGCCAGCACCGAACGAGGGTCCTGCCGGCGGTAGCTCAGCGCCTCGGCGATGTGCAGACGGCGCACGGCGTCGGAGCCGTCGAGGTCGGCGAGCGTGCGCGCCACGCGCAGGGTGCGGTGCCAAGCGCGGGCCGAGAGGCCGAGGCGCTCGGCGGCGCGCACCAGCAGGGCGCGGCCCTCGGCATCGGGCTCGGCGATGGTGGCCAGCAGGTGGCCGTCGGTATCGGCGTTGCAGCGTGGCTTCGACCAGCCGCGCGCCCAGTCGGACAGGAGGCCCGCGGTCGGCTCGGCTTCGACCGCCGCGGTCTTCGCCTGCAGCTTGGCCAGCCGCTCGCGCTGGACAGTACGGGCGGCGGCCACGCGCGCTGCGACATCGGCCGAGCGCTCGGCCGGCGGCGGCAAGGCGAGATCGGCGGCCTCGACCCGCGGCACCTCGATGCAGAGGTCGATGCGGTCGAGGAACGGACCGGACAGGCGGCTCTGGTACTCGATGGCGCAGCGCGGGCCTCGCGCGCAGTTCGCACCGCCGCAGCGGCAGGGGTTCATCGCCGCGACGAGCTGGAAGCGCGCCGGATAGGTCACGTGCGCACTCGCCCGTGCCACGGTCACCCGGCCGGTCTCGAGCGGCTGGCGCAGCGCCTCCAGGGTCGAGCGGGCGAACTCGGGCAGCTCGTCGAGGAACAGCACGCCGTGATGGGCCAGCGACACCTCGCCCGGGCGCGCGCGATGGCCGCCGCCGACCAGCGCCTGCAGGGTCGCCGAATTGTGCGGGTCGCGGAAGCTGCGCCGCCGCGAGAGCTTGCCGTCGCCGGTCTCGCCGGCCAGCGAGCGGACCATCGTGGCTTCGAGCGCCTCGTCGGGCTCGAGCGGCGGCAGCACGCCGGGAAGTCGTGCCGCCAGCATCGACTTGCCCGAGCCGGGGGGGCCGACCATCAGCAGGTTGTGTCCGCCCGCCGCCGCGACCTCGAGCACGCGCTTGGCGGTCTCCTGGCCCTTGATGTCGGCGAGGTCGGGATAGACGCCGGCGTCGTCGCACGCGATCGCCTGCGGCCGCGGCAGGACCTGATGGCCGCGCAGGTGGTTGATCAGCGCCAGCAGCGACGGCGCGGCGACGATCTCGACATGCTCGCCCGCCCAGGTCGCCTCGCCGCCGCACGCGGCCGGACAGACCAGGCTGCTCCCCGTTTGCGACGCGAACAGCGCCGCCGGCAGCACGCCCGGCACGCGGGTGATCGAGCCGTCGAGCGCCAGCTCGCCCAGCGCCACGACCTCGGCCAGGCTTTCCTTCGGGATCACGCCCATCGCCGCCAGCAGCCCGAGCGCGATCGGCAGGTCGTAGTGGCTGCCCTCCTTGGCGAGATCGGCCGGCGAGAGATTGACGCTGATGCGCTGGGGCGGCAGCGCCAGGCCCAGCGCCCGCAGCGCCGCCCGCACCCGCTCGCGGCTTTCGACCACCGACTTGTCGGCCAGCCCGACGATCGGGAAAGCCAGGTTGCCGGGCGCGACCAGCACCTGCACATCGACGCTCAGGACCTCGGCTCCCTGGAAAGCGACCGTCCGCACCTTTGCCTGCATGTGTCCTCCGAGTGAGCGGAGAACACTTATAGAACGAATATCGATTCGGTAAAGCACGCAACAGTTGTATCGACGTTCCAGCCGTCCGCTGATTGAATGCGCGCCGTCATGGACCGCCGTTCGTTTCTGCCTTTCGCCGCCGCCGCGCTCGCGGCCCCTGTCGCTTTCAGGGCGGCCTTCGCCTGGCCCGAGCAGCCGGTGCGCATCGTCGTGCCCTTCACGCCCGGCACCGGGCCCGACATCATCGCCCGCTTCGTCGGCGAGAAGCTCTCGCCCCGGCTCGGCCAGCCGGTGGTGGTCGACAACGTCGCCGGTGCCTCGGGCAATATCGGCAGCCAGCAGGTGGCGCGCGCCAAGCCTGACGGCCTCACCCTGATGTCCTCGGTGAACACGCTGGTGATGAACGCCGGCCTGTTCAAGAACCTGCCCTACGACCCGGTCACCGACTTCGCGCCGATCGGCCTGACCGCCTGGGGCTCGCTGGTGCTGGTCGCCAATCCGAGCCAGCCGCCGAACACGCTCGCCGAACTGGTCACTGCCGCGAAGGCCAACCCCAGGAAGCTCACCTACGGCAGCCCCGGCGTCGGCACGCCGCATCACCTGTCGATGGCGCTGGTCGAGCAGGCCGCCGGCATCGAGCTGCTGCACGTGCCCTACAAGGGCACGGCCGGCGCCGTGCAAGACCTGCTGGGCGGCCAGATCGGCTACATGTTCCTGCCGGTTCATGTCTCGGCCCAGTACATCAAGGCCGGCAAGCTGAAAGCCATCGCCGCCGGCAGCCCCAGGCGCCTGCCGCAGCTGCCCGACGTGCCGACCCTCATCGAAGCGGGCCTCGCCGGCGCCGACGTCGACATGTGGTACGGGCTGTTCGCCCCGAAGGGCACGCCGCGGCCGATCGTCGACCAGCTCAACCGCGAGGTCGCTGCGATCCTCAATGCACCCGAGGCCAAGAAGGTGTTCGAAGCCCAAGGCCTCGTCCCCACCGCCTCGACTCCGGCGGCGCTGGAGGAGATCGTCGTCAAGGACCGCCAGCGCTGGGCCGAGGTCGTGAAGAGCCGCGGGATCCAGCCCGAATGAGCACGCCTCCTTCCTCTTCCACGCCGGACGTCCTGATCATCGGCGGCGGCATCGGCGGGCTGACCTTGGCGCTCTCCTGCCACCAGGCCGGCATCTCGGCCCAGGTCTTCGAGGCCGCGCCCGAGATCCATCCGCTGGGCGTCGGCATCAACCTGCTGCCGCACGGCATGCGCGAGCTCTCCGAGCTCGGCCTCGCCGACAAGCTCGCCGCCCACGCCATCGAGACGCGCACGCTCGCCTACTACAGCCGCTACGGTACACCCATCATCAGCGACCTGCGCGGCCGCTATGCCGGCTACGACTGGCCGCAGCTCTCGATCCATCGCGCCGACCTCCACAAGGTGCTGCTCGACGCCACCCTCGAGCGGCTGGGCAAGGACGCCGTGAAGCTCGGCCATCGCGCCATCCGCTTCGATCAGAATGCCAGCCGGGTCACCGCCCACTTCGACAACGGCCACTTCCAGTCGGCCAAGCTGGCGATCGGCTGCGACGGCATCCATTCGGCGGTGCGCCGGCAGCTCTTCCCCAACGAGGGCCCGCCCAAATACTCCGGCGTCAACATGTGGCGCGGCGCGGTGCGCTGGCCGGCCTTCCTCGGCGGCGACACCATGCTGTCGTCGGGCTGGTTCACCGTCGGCAAGACGGTGATCTACCCGATTCGGCCCGGCACGCCTGCCACCGGCGGCCTGCCGATGATCAACTGGGTCGCCGAGCTGGCGCGCGACGAGGCGGTGCGGCAGGACTGGACCGGCCGCGGCCGGCTCGAGGACATGATGCCGGCCTTCGCGAACCTCGACTTCGGCTTCCTCGACATCACCGGCATGATCGAGGCGACCGAGGAGATCCTCGAATACCCGATGGTCGACCGCGACCCGCTCGACCGCTGGAGCTTCGGCCGCCTCACCCTGCTGGGCGATGCCGCCCATCCGATGTACCCGCGCGGCTCCAACGGCGCCGGCCAGGCGATCGTCGATGCGCGCTTCCTCACGGGGCAGATCAAGCGGCTGGGCGCGACGCCCGAGGCGCTGATCGCCTACGAGACGGTCCGCAATCCCGCGACCGCCAAGGTCGTGCTCACCAACCGCAGCGATCCGCCCGACGCCATCCTGCGCGAGGTCTGGACCCGCTCCGGCGGCAAGCCCTTCGCCAGGATCGAGGACGTCATGCCGATCGCCGAGCTGCAGGCCATCCTCGACCGCTACAAGAAGGTGGCCGGCTTCGACATCGAGACCCTGCGCACCCGGCCGAGCTTCGTCTGATAAACGGAGAGTCGGCCAAAAACGGGAAAAACGGTCGAAAACGGCAAAAAAACGGTAGGCCCTCCTATTGAATAAAAATTGACGTTCATCGATTAATGATGTACCGCTTCAAGGAAGCGAGCGCAAGGGTTTTCCGCTGGCGCCTCGAGCCGCACCTCGCGTGGGTACGGCAACAGACTGAACGCTGGAATCGACGGGAATATCTTTGCGGCGCGTTCGCACGGTCTTTTGGGGAGAGAGAGTCGTGGGTCGTAGGGTTGTGGTTGCGCTGATCGCCGCGCTCGCAGGCCTGGGTGCATTCGGATCTGGAAAGGCGCTCGCGGATCCCGAGAGTTGCGCGAAGTTCCGCCAGGACATCATCAACATGGAGAAGGCGTCCGTCCGGCCCGACGGCTGGGTCGGTCTCGACCTCTACCTTCGCGCGCTTTACGCGCACGAGTGCGTGCTCCAGCCCAAGCGCAAGCCCGCGCAGCAATACTGGTTTCGCGCCGATGGCACGCCGCTCGGCATCCCGGCCGAATCCGCCCGGCCCGAAGAGGGCGCCTACGCCACGACACCCGAGATTGCCGCGGCGTGCCGCAACGTTCCCCAGCTGACGCCGGGCATGTGCGCGCTGATGAAGGAGGTCGAGGCGGACTGCCGCCAGCCGGTCGATTCGCTGGGACGCACCCAATGCGCGGCGCTGCTCAATGGCCGGGCGCCCGAGCTGCCCGAGCCGACCGACCCTCTGCCCCCGCTCGACGCGCTGCTCGGCCCGCCGCAGCCGGGAGTGCCCGCCAGCTCGAACGCCGCCCTGGGCGCCGACCCCGGCTTCCAGCGGATGTGTGGCGAGGCGCAACGCAACTTCAACACCTGCACGGTGCGCCGCGAGAACATGAGCAGCATCGGCACGACGCAGCAGGGCGGCACCGGGCAGGCCGGCGCCTTCTACGAATGCCAGAAGCTCTATGACGGTGTGCTGCAGATGTGCCGGGCGGTGACCGGTCAGCGCCTGCCGAGAATGGCGATTCGAGCGCCCTCGGCGGCGACACCACCATCAAAGCCCGTGCCGACGACCGGGGCTTCAGCAGCACCGCCGCCGCGAAAGGCAGCCATCCCACCGCCAAACGAACGGGTCGACTGCGGTAACGGCAACTATTGCCCGGCCGGCAATGCTTGCCTCGAGAACGGGCTTTGCGCGCCGATGATCGGCATGTCTCAGGTGCCCGGCGCGGTTCCGATATCGGGTGGGAAATTCTGCCCTCCAGGAGAGCACGAAAGCCGCCTTGATCCCGGTCTGTGCGTCGACGACAACCATATCGACTGCGGCGGCGGTGCTACGTGCCCGATCGGCTACAGGTGCGGTCCCAACGCGACTTGCCTCGGCCCTCGCGGGAGCGGCCCGATCTGCAGCTACGGTTCACTGCCCTGTCAGGACAGCAGGTTCACCTGTTCGAGAAAGGGATTGTGCGTGGGCCCTGATAGCCACGAGTGCCGGGGCGGACAGATCTGCGGCAAGATATCGGAGTGCACCGCATCCGGTGGCTGCGCGCTTGTCGCTGGCACCAGGACGCCGCAGATCCCGGTGTCGGCAGGCAACCGCTAGCCGACCTGCGTCTAGGGCGCCATCGTCGTCTGGGCTAGAGCGAGATGACTTCAGGTCGACTCATCCCTCGTCCCGACCGAAGCGCCGAAGGCGCGTAGTGGAGGGACCTTTTTCAACAATCAAGCCGCAAATCGTAGAAAAAAGGTCCCTCCACTGCGCCTCGCTTCGCTCGGCTCCGGTCGGGACGACGGATGGGCTAGCCTCATCTCGCTCTAGCTCTGCAACCGTGCAGAGGGCGCCCATGCTAGCGTGGCGCCATGGACATCAACTTCGCCCCGCCCAAGGAGCTCGTCGAGCTCGCCGCCAAGACCAAGGCCTTCGTCGTCGACAAGGTCATCCCCTACGAGAAGGACCCGCGCTGGACGGCGCACGGACCGACCGACGAGCTGCGTCTGGAGCTGAATGCGCTCGCCAAGGCGGCCGGCGTGTTCGCGCCGCATGTCCCGAAGGAGTATGGCGGCAGGGGACTCACGCAGATCGGCCGCGCCCTGGTGTTCGAGGCGGCCGGGTATTCGATCCTCGGGCCGACCGCGATCCATTGCGCCTCGCCGGACGAGGGCAACATCCACCTGCTCGACGTCGTGGCGCGGCCCGACCAGCGCGAGCACTTCCTGAAGCCGCTGGCCGAGGGCCGGGTCCGCTCCTGCTTCTGCATGACCGAGCCGGGCGGCGCGGGCTCGGACCCGAGCCTGCTCAAGACCACAGCGCGCCAGGACGGCAACGAATGGGTGATCTCCGGCCGCAAGTGGCTGATCACCGGCGCCGACAAGGCCGGCTGGGCGATCATCATGGCCAAGATGGAGGGCGGGCCGATGGACGGCCATGCCACGCTGTTCCTGGCCGATCTTCCCAATCCGAAGATTCGGATCGAGCGCACGCTCGACACGATCGACAGCTCGTTCACCGGCGGCCATGCGGTGATGTCGTTCGACGAGCTGCGGCTGCCGGCCGACGCGGTGCTGGGCGAGATCGGCAAGGGCTTCCGCTACGCCCAGGTGCGGCTGGCGCCGGCGCGGCTCAGCCACTGCATGCGCTGGCTGGGCTCGGCCAACCGGGCGCAGGACATCGCGACGGACTACGCCCGCACGCGCCAGGCGTTCGGCAAGACGCTGGGCGAGCACGAGGGCGTGTCGTTCATGCTGGCCGACAACGCGATGGACATCCACCTGGCGCGGCTCGCGATCTGGCACACCGCCTGGGTCCTCGACCAGGGCCACCGCGCCTCGAACGAAAGCTCGATGAGCAAGGTGATCTGCTCCGAGGCGATCGCCCGCGTCGCCGACCGCTCGCTGCAGATCCTGGGCGGCATGGGCATCACCCGCGACACGGTGGTCGAGCGGATCTTCAGGGATACGCGCGCGTTCCGCATCTACGACGGGCCGAGCGAGGTGCACCGCTGGGCGCTGGGGGCGCGGATCGTGGGCGGGAAGATGTAGCGCCGGCTCGGCATCACTGCCGCTTGGGTGCGGCACGCGCTCCCATCAGTCGATTGGCTTGAACCCCGTTTGTTTGACGACGGCACCCCAGCGACTGATGTCCGATTCGATGAGCTGACGGAGCTCGGCCGGTGTACTGGGAGCTGGCTCGAACCCCTGCTTGGCCAAACCGTCCTTGAGGGCGTCCGTGTCCAATGCGGCGCGAACCTGCGCGTTGAGCCGAGCAATCCTATTCTCAGGGGTTCCCGCCGGAACGAACAGCTCGAAGAACTCGACCCCCTCAGCCGCCGGATAGCCCGCCTCCCGGATCGTCGGGACGTTTGGCAGTATCGGCGACCGCTTCGGAGCGGTGATGGCCAATGCCCTCAGCTGGCCGGACTGCACGTTCGACAGCGCGTTCGACACCACAGTGAGAGAGCAGGCGATTTGTCCTGCGAGCAGGTCCTGCACGATCGGAGGTCCCCCTTTATACGGGACGTGCGTCATCTCCAGTCCGGCTTCCCGCGCGAAACTCGCCCCCATGAAATGCGGCCGCGTGCCTTCTCCGGGCGAACCGTAGTTGGCGTGTTTCGGGTTGGCGCGGCACCACGCCACGAAATCGGCCACGGATTTCACTTCAGGAGGCACCAGCGGTCCGACCGCCAGAATGAACTGCACGGTGCACAGGGTGGAGACGGGTGCAAAATCGCGCTCGCTATCGTAGCCGAGCTTCGCATAGACGTGAGGGAAGAGTGCCACCTGGTCACCCGGGGTCAGCACCATTACCGAGCCGTCATGATCGGCAGCCTTCAAGGCTTCGAGGGGTAGCCGGCCGCCGGCTCCCGGTCGATTGTCGACGACGATGGTGGATGCGTAGTCCCTGAGGTGCTCGGCCAGCAATCGCGCAACGAAGTCGGGGGACGACCCCGCCGGAAAGCCCACCAGCAGACGAGCCGGCCGATCGAGGGTGCGCGCCTCGCCGACGCGGGAAGCTTCTGCCGCGAACAGCGCTGCCGACAGCGCCATGAAACGACGTCGATTGGGCATCTGGTCCTCCATGATGGGATGGGCTCGGGCTACTCCATCGTGATTCCCGCTTCCTGAATGATCTGCTTCCAGCGCGCATAGTCGGCGCGCACGACCTTCGCGAACTCGTCCGCATCGTCGCCGATCACTTCGGCGCCCTGGTCGAGAAACCACGCCCTCGCTGCCGGTTGGCGCAGCGCGCGAACCAGTTCGGTGTTGAGCCGGGTGACAATGGCGGCCGGCGTCCCTGCGGGTACGGCAACGCCCATCCACGAGTTGTATTCGTATCCTGCCAACCCGGCTTCGCCGAGGGTCGGAACCTCCGGCGCGACCTTCGTCCGGCTTGAGCCCGTCACCGCAAGAGCGCGCAGCCTTCCGGCCCTGACAGCCGGCATCTGCATGACCGGACTGTCGATCGTGTAGGCGATCCGGCCGGCCAGGAGGTCGGCCAGCGCGAGCGCGGCACCCTTGTATGGAGTGTGGACGACATCGATGCCGGCCATTCTCTTGAACAGTTCGCCCGCGAGATGCGGCGGCGTGCCGATACCGGGCGAGCCGTAGTAGAGCGACCCCGGTTTGGCCTTCGCCAGTGCGATCAACTCGGCGACCGAGCGCGCGGGCACATCGGGATGGACCGCCAGCATCAGCGAGCCATTCACGAGTCGCGTCGCTGGAATGAAATCGGCCAGCGGATCGTAGCCGATGTGCGGATACAGATGAGGATTCTGGGCCATCGTGCCCAGGTCCACGACGACCATCGTATGGCCGTCCGGCAGGCTCTTCGCAGCCGCCTCCATGCCGATGTTCCCACCGGCCCCCGGCTTGTTCTCGACGATAACCGGCTTTCCCAGTGCGGAGGCCAGCCGATCGGCAACCCAACGCGCCCGGATATCCCGAGGACTTCCCGGCGGGGACGGCGCGATGATGCGCACAGGACCAGTCGGATAGCTTTGGGCACCCACAGTCCAGGCGAGGCCGGATACGAGCAGGAAGGCAATCAGGGAGATGGTGCGCACTTGGCCGCTCCCCGCAAGACGTGCAGGCGTCAATAGAACACCACCTCACTCGCCAAGTAAGATGCTGCGGAGTCTCGCCTGATAACCTACGGTTATCGCTGCATGCGGCTCAATCAGATCCGGGACTTGCTGGCGGTCGTCGAGGCGGGCAGCCTGCGCGCGGCAGCGCGGCACATCGGTGTGTCCCAGCCCTCGATCAGCAAGAGCATCGCGCAACTGGAACGCGAGGTGCAGGCTCAGTTGCTCCTACGGACAGCGCGGGGCGTCATGCTGACGGCTGCCGGGCGTGCTTTCGTGGCGCGTGGGCGCGTGATCCACGGCGAGTTGCGTAAAGTCCATGATGACCTCGCGGCCCTGCATGGCAGAGCCGAAGGCGAAGTCTCCTTCGGCTGTGGGCCCGCGGTGGCTTTTCCGCTGGTACCGGACGCCATGTCCCGCTTTCGGGCTAAATGGCCGCGCGCCCATGTTCGAATCCGCGAGGGCATGAGAAGTGCCCTCCTTCCTTTCGTGCGCGACGAAACGCTGGACTTCTCGATCTCGGAAAAGGTCTCTCGCGGAGATGAAGCCGGGCTCCAATTCAAACCGCTGATACAGCCCGAGCTTGCGATCGCCGCGCGGCGGGGACATCCACTGGCCAACGCTGCATCACTGCAGGATCTGGCAAAGGCCAACTGGCTGGTATTCAACGTTCCGGGTGCAGGCGGCGCCCTGGAACGGACATTCAGCCTGCACGGTCTGCCGGCGCCCAGCGCGCTCGTCCATTGCGAGTCCTATGCAACCGCGCTGGGACTTGTAGCACGCAGCGATCTCCTCGCACTGGTCTTGCGCCAGGTGCTGGAAGGGCCGATGACCGAGCCGTTCCTGCAGCGCATCCGCACTCGAGAGAAGATCTTGCGTCCGACGATTGGCATCTTCTTCCGGGTCGGGGCGCCTCTCTCACCCACCGCTGCGGCGATGGTCCAGGCCTTCGGCGCCGCGGCACGCGCTTTTAGCCGGGCTGAGACCAGCGAAGCAGGAGCTCATAGCAAAGGCATTGCTCGTCGCTGAGAACGAAAGCCGGCACGCACGAGGGCGTGTCGTTCATGCTGGCCGACAACGCCATGGACATCCACCTGGCGCGGCTCGCGATCTGGCACACCGCCTGGGTGCTCGACCAGGACCACCGCGCCTCGAACGAAAGCTCGATGAGCAAGGTGATCCGCTCCGAGGCGATCGCCCGCGTCGCCGACCGCTCGCTGCAGATACTGGGCGGCCTGGGCATCACCCGCGACACGGTGGTCGAGCGAATCTTCAGGGATGCGCGCGTCACGGCACCGTCGTTGGACTCTCGGCCAGTTCGCCGATGCAGAAATTGGCCATGTGCGCGACGGCTTCGGCGCTGTGGTAGTCGCCGAATTCGGCAGTGGCTTCCTTGCCGGCGTACATGCGCGCGATGCCGGCCCCGCCGGGGTGATGGGGCGCCCACTCGGTGATGTCGTAGACCTTTCCGGCGATGATGACCCAGCAGTCGTCCCTTGTGTTGTGCCGGGCGACCTCCTCCCGCGTGACCCGGCGGTTGCCCTTGGCAGGAACTGCCGGCGTCCAGAGCGTGCGGGCGATCCTGGCGGTGCTGGCCTTGGCGGCCCGGCGGAAGTCCCACGGTCCCAGTCTCTTGGTTGGCAACGCGGCGCCGATCTCGCTGGCGTCGTAGGCGTAGATCCAGGAATCGTCCTCGCCGCCGCGCTTGTCGTGGGCGAAGGCGGGGCTGACCCGCTCGTTGAGCGTCTCGAGCAGCGCCTTCTGCTCTTCGGTGTCCCGGGCCCGCAGGTGGTCGAACGCGAACTTGGAGCCGAGCTGGAAGCGGGTGGCGCGATAGTGGCGCACGCGCTCGTAATGCAATAGCGCCGTCGCCACGTCGCTTCCGTGCAAGGCAAAGGCCTTGGCGAGCGCGGCGGCGTCCTCGAAGGACTGCGCGCAGCCCTGGCCGAAGGTGGGCAGCATCGGGTGCGCGGCGTCGCCCAGCAGGCAGATGCGGCCCTGCACCCAGGTTTCGAGCGCGTCGCGATCGTAGAGACCCCACTTGGTGGGCCGCACGATCGCCCCCGCGAGCGCGACCAGATCGTCCCGCCAGGCGCTGCCCGCGAAGGCCTCGTCCACCTCGCGCAGGATCTCCTCCCGGCTGACGGGAAACCAGTCGCCCTCCTCCTGCTCGAATGCGGCCGAGTTGGGCTCGTAATGGGCGATCCACACGTTCAGCAACTCGCCGCCGCGCACCCAGTAGGTCGTCGCCCCGCTTCTCTCGGTCCGGTAGCGGTCCATGCTGAAGGAGTTGATGGGACTGTGCTCAAGCAGGCTGCCGTCGGCCTTGCGCAGCGCGGCGACCGCCGGTCGCGGAATGAGCCCGCGAAAGCAGGTCACCTCGGTCCAGCGCCGGGGACGCGGGTTGGGCCAGGCCAGCTGCAAGGTAGCGGAGTTGATCCCGTCGGCGCCCACAAGAACCTCGGCCGTGGCGGTCCGGCCATCCGAGAAGGTCGCCGTCACCTCGCCGGCGGTCTGACTGAGCCCGGTCAGCCGGCTGTTCATGTGCACGGTGATCGGGCACGGCTTGCCGCTGTCGGGGCCGAACTCGAACACCCGCTTGTACAGGCACATCAACAGGTCGAGACGGTGCATGTGATGAAACCCGGCGCCGTCGCCCGCCGCGGTGACATGATCGAACGGCCGCTTGGTCATGCTCCCGTCGGCGTTGAACTGCCGGGTCGACTCCAGGATGGCGGCCCGGCCCCCGTCGATCACGCCATCCGGGCCCTTGGGATCCCCGCCATCGAGGTCGACGCCCAGCCAACGGCAGAGCCGCGCCCCGTTCGGCGGCACGTTCAACCCGGCACCGGCGGTGCTGGGCACCTTCGTCTGCTCATAGACATCGACCGAGGCGAAGACGCCGGACTGCCGCAGCGCCAGCGCCGTCATCAACCCGCCCATTCCCGCACCGACGATCACGGCTCGCATGCTGTCGTCCTCCGCCCGACCTACGGGAGCAGCCTCGAGCGTAACATGGAGAAATCTCCGCTCGCAGTGCCAGAGCGACGCCGGAGGTCGGCGGCTACCGCAGCGCCGCCTCCAGGCTCCCGTGGAAGCGGCGGAGGTTCTGCTCGTAGCGGCCGATCAGGAGGCGATCGTTGGCGCCGCAGGAGAGGCCGCGCTGGATCTGCTCGCAGACCGCAATGTCCTCGCCGTTGAACACCGCGCCGTCGAGCAGCTCGAAGGAGCGCCGCCAGTGCGCCTCGGCCTTCTCGTCCTTGGGCTTCTCGGGCGTGAGCATGGTGTGCACGAACAGCGTCCGGTCGGCCGCCTCGGGGAACATGCCGAGATGGCTGATGTAGTCGGGATGATAGACGACGATCGAGTTGGGGAAGATCAGGTGCACCAGGGTGGCGTGGCGCTGCGGGCTCCACTCGGCGACCGGCAGCTCGCGGATCTCCTGGGTGCTCTGGCGTCCCACCAGGTAGCGCCCATGCCGGCCGAGCGGCTCGCTGACCAGCACCGAATCGACGAAGTACTCGGCGAGCGTCCCCGCATGCAGGCGGGTCACGTGATAGACCTCGAGGAAGGCGTCGACGATCAGCTTCCAGTTGGTGGCGCGCCGCGTGACGCTCTGGCGGTAGAAGCGGTGGCCCACCATGCCGATCGCCGACAGGTCGGCATCGAGCGCGCCGAGATGGCCCGCGATGTCGATTGGCGCGGCGTCGGGATCGAGCACGACGAAGACCAGGCCGTGCCGCACCGCCGACGGCAGTTCGCGCAAATGGATCGCGGCGCGATCGAGGCCGGGGAAGCCTTCGGCGCGCGGGATGCCGGCGAGCGTGCCGTCGAGCCGGTAGGTCCAGCCGTGATACGGGCAGGAGAGCGCCTGCTTGCACAGCACCTCGTCCTGCTCGACCAGCAGGCGGGCGCCGCGATGGCGGCAGACGTTCAGGAAGGCGCGGACCGAACCGTCGCGGGCGCGGGTGAGCAGCACCGGCACGCCGCAGATCTCGCGGGCGAGCACGCTGCCCGGCTCGGCGAGCTGGTCGGCATGGCCGAGGCAGAGCGGCAGCCGGCGGAACAGCTTCGCGCGCTCCTGTTCGAAGCGAGCGGGGTCGCAATAGATCGCGGGATCGAGCGTGGCCATGTCGGCGGCGCCGTCCGGCGTGCTGCCGCGATTGTCGAGCTCGCCGAGCAGCTGCTCGAACATCCTTTGCCAATGGCTCATGACTCACTCCTTCACGGCTCTGAGGCGCGGCGTCGGGTCCGAGGACCAGGGGCGTGCCGCGACGGCCTGCAGGCAGAAGGCGACGATCGCGTCGACCAGGGTCGTCGTGTCGGGATCGCCCTTCTGCGGCCGGACATCGGGCGCGAGCGGGCCGACCAGGCCCTGGTTCAGCGCGCCCATCACGCAGGCCGCGGCGGTGCGCGCATTCTGCTGCGGCGGGAACTCGCCGCGCCGGATACCGTCCTCGATCAGCGCCTCGAAGACGTCGGCGAAGGCGCGGTGATAGACGAGGCGCTGCGCGTCGACCTCGGGCTCGGCCGGCTCGGCCATCATGGCGTAGGCCAGCCGCGGCACGGCAAGCGCGCGCAGCGCGAAGACGCGAACCGCATCGGCGAGCCGCGCCGCCGCCGGACCGTCGCTCTGCGCCACGGCCGCGACCACCTCGACCTCGTGGCTGGCGTTGAGCGCCAGCGCCTCGGCGAACAGCTCGCCCTTGGAGGGAAAATGGCGATAGACGGTGCCGGTCGCGACGTCCGCCGCCTCGGCCACCAGGCTGACCTGCGCGCGGCGAAAGCCGACGTCGCCCACGACGGCGCGCACCGCCTGGAGGATGCGGTTGCGCTTGTCGAGAAGCTGCTCCTGAACGCGCTCGGTCCGGCGATAGGCCATGATGTGAATCTCGATTCACTTCATGGTCAAAGGAATGAACCGGAATTCAATTCATGTCAACGGCTATTCGCCGCGCCCGCCGCGCGGTTACGGTGGCGCCCGCAAATCCGGAGAGCCCGCGGGCACAGCGAGAGGAGATCGCATGAACAGGAATTGGCGCGCAGATCCCCTGGTCTGGGGCCATGGTCCGACCATCCTCGAGGTGTTCCTCGAGCCGACCTGCCCGTTTTCGGTAAAGGCCTTCGGCAAGCTCGACGCGCTGCTCGACCAGGTCGGCGAGGATCGCCTCACCGTCAAGCTGCGCCTCCAGTCGCAGCCCTGGCACATGTACTCGGGCGTGATCGTGCGCTGCATCCTGGCGGCCTCGACCCTGGACGCCGGGAAGGCGGCCGCGAAAGCGGTCATGGCGGCGGTCGCCGCGCATCGCGAGGAGTTCGAGTTCGATCGCCATTGCGGCGGGCCGAACATGGAGACAACACCAAACGGGATCATCCGTCGGCTCGAAGGCCATAGCGGCGTCAAGCTGGCCGAGGCCTTTGCGATCCCCGACCTCGACCGCGAGGTGAAGTGGCATTGCAAGTACGCCCGCCAGAACGGGATCCACGTCTCGCCGACCTTCATGGTCGACGGGCTGGTCCGGGCCGACATGAGCAGCGGCGATTCCGTCGCCGATTGGGCAGCGCGCCTGGCCGCGTGACCCGACCGGCCGGGTGGCCGGTCGACGGCACAAGATGGAGTGCCACAAGGAGGTCGCACCCGTAGGGCGGCGCGACGCCTTCCTACTCCCGCTGGATTGACGTAGCGTGCGTGCCGAGAAGGGCGCACGTGCCGCACAACGCCTCCGCCTCGGAGGCCAGCCGGAGCACGGGCTCGAGGGCAAGGTCACTCAGAAGGGAGAGAGTGATGGTGCTGCCTGGTCGTCCGATGCTCCACTTCGAAAGCCCCCTTCTCGGCGCGCTGATACTCGCGGGATGGGCCCTCGCGACGCCGGCCGAAGGACAAGCCGGAAAGGTCGCGGCGAAGCTCGTGCCGTTCGGCAAGGAGTTCGCGCTTCACGTGATGGAGCATGTCGCGGCGTCGGGAGTCGTCGAAGGCGTCGTGGCGATCGTGACGCCGACCAAACCTGAAGCGCCAGCGGGGCCGCCCAAGGCGGTCACCAACAACACGACCATATTCGCACCCAAGTCGAACACGACGAACATCTTCATCACGACTCCCAAAACGCAAAGCGGGTGCGTGGAAGGCATCTGCGTCGGGACCAACCTCTCCAAGCTCTACGCCACGCCGAAGCCGGTCGACGCGGAGACGCTGACCAGGAAGTGGAATCCAAATCTCGGCTGCAACACGCTCACGGATCCGAGCCAATCGCTGGGCAAGGCGGTGAATCTCGACAACGGCATCGGCGTCCCGTCGCGGAATCCCGCCGGGGCCGTCGCCTGCTACGAGGTGGCTGCCCGGGCCGGCATTCCCCTGGCCCAATACCGTCTCGCCAGCATCTATGACGAGGGGGACGACGGCGTGCCGGCAAATCCGCCCCTTGCGCGTCACTGGCTGCAGGAAGCGGCCGCACGCAACTTCGCGCCGGCTCAGACCGAGTTGGGCATGCAGCTGGAAGACGAAGGCAATGGCTTCACGGCGGCGAATTTGTACATGCAAGCCGCGCTGGCCGGAGAACCATACGCCTTGTTCGAAGTCTTCAAGATCCTTCGCTACGGCAAATTCGGCGCCGACCGAGACTACCAGGCTGCCTTCAATTGTCTTTACCTGTCGCTGCAACTCGGCGGCTTCGACGATCCCGCCTTCACTGCAGAACGCCGGCAGGAAATGCAGAGCTTGCTGGCCATGGTGGAGCGCGACGCGCGCAACGGCGTGCCGGAGGCTCAGCTCATACTGGCGAACGCATACGAGCTCGGCGCACCCGGGGTTCTCGTGCCGAACGGGCCCCGCGCCTTGTGCTGGGCGATCCGGGCAGCGCAACAAAGGCCGTACGTCTGGGCCGACATCAACGCGTTCTGTCGCTTCGACTATCCGCGCTCCTGTCCGTTCCCACCGTCGCCGTGCTGAGGGCGGCTCGCAACGCCGCCCGCAGCAGGTCAGCCGTGAGCGCCAGGGCGCCCTACGGATACTCTTCCTTGCCGAACACTTCGAGGTCGGGCACCAGCACCTTGCCCTTGGTCTCGGGGCCCAGGAAGACGAAGACGACGAACACGGCCAGCGAGCCGATCGTGGCGTACATCATCGGCTTGGCGAAGCCCATGCCCTGGTTGACCGCGAAGTAGGTCAGGACCGGCGCCACCGCCGCGCCCCACACCGCGCCCTGGTGATAGATGAAGCCCGATGCGGTGGCGCGCACCTCGGTCGGGAAGCGTTCCGACAGCCAGCCGGGGTTGAGCGAATCCTTGCCGCCGAAGAACAGGATGAACAGCAGGAAGTAGACCAGGAACCAGGTCCGGTCGGTCTGCCCGATGTAGAGCGGCACCAGGAACATGGCGATGGTGAGCGGGATGATCAGCGCCCAGCGCCGTCCCAGCCGTTCCGACATCCCGCCGCACAGCGCGCAGGACAGGAACGTGATGATGTTGCCCCAGAACACCGGGACCGATGCCTGCGCTGGCGTCCAGCCCAGCTCCTTGGTGAGGTAGGTGCCGAGCATCGCCCAGACCGCGTAGTAGGAGCAGAAATTCGCCGCCATCCACATGATGGCGGTGAACGTGTTCCACAGGTACCTGGGCTTGAAGATCGCGAACAGCGGCAGCGTGACCTGCTTCTGCTCGGTGTTCTGGATCTTCTTATTCTCGGTCCAGACCTCGGGCTCCTTGACGTACATCCGGATCCAGACGACAGCCAGCGCCGGCAGCACGCCCAGGATCAGCATGCCGCGCCAGCCGTAGCCCGGGTGCCAGGCTTCCAGCGGCGCATACAGAGTCCCGTAGGCCAGGGCCGACAAGGCGAAGCCCAGGCCCCACGAGCCCTGCAGGATGCCGGACATCAATCCGCGCGAGCGGGCCGGCCAGGATTCCATCGCCAGCGCCGCGCCGGCCGGCCATTCCGCACCCATGCCGATGCCCAGCAGGGCCCGGACGATGAACAGGAAGGCGAAGCTGGGCGACAATCCCGCGAGCAGATTGCACACGGAATACCAGAGGATGGAGATCATCAGCGGCGCCCGCCGGCCCAGCCGGTCGGCCAGCCAGCCGGAGGCTGTCGCGCCGCCCAGGCGCATGATCAGGGTGACCGAGAAGATCGCCGTCACGTCGATCAGCGGCACGCCGAACTCCTGGGAGATCGGCACCATGATCAGCAGGAAGACGGTGAAGTCGAACGCGTCGAGCGTCCAACCGAGCCACGCCGCGACGTAGGCGTACCATTGATCCCGGGTCGGCTCTTTCCACCAGGGCAGGTTTGACGAAGCAACTGACGCGGACATGCGGTAAGCCTCCCGTTGTTCATGGGTCTTACGCGACGCGACGCTGCGCTTGATTTTTCAGGGACTCGAGGGCGCAAGTGTCTCTCCGCCCCTCGGTGGTTGGCAACACCGCCCTATCGCCTTGCGGCTGCCATCACTCGCAATGAAGGTCCAGCGTCCCCAAGAGGCAACCTCCCGGCGTGGCCACCGTTGTGTGCGGGTCCTTGGGCGAGTGTCGGATGCAGACTCCTTCTGCCGGCGGCCGGAAGCGGTTGGACGTGTCGCCCGTTCCCGGCGTCCCGCCAGGTCCGACGGGCACCATCATCGTCGGCGCCATCACCGTAGCCGCTCTCTATTTCGGCCGGGAAGTTCTCGTCCCGATCGCGCTGGCGTTCCTGCTGAGCTTCGTGCTGGCGCCCCTGGTACGGCTCTTGCGGCGCCTTCGGATGGGGCGGGCACCTTCGGTCCTGATCGCCGTGCTCCTGGCCTTCCTGGTCATCTCCGGGATCGGCACTCTGATTGGCAGCCAGGCCGCGGATCTTGCCGGCAATCTGGCCCTGTACGAGAGCACGATCACCAGGAAGATCGAGTCCCTGCAATCCGCGGCGACGGGCAGCGGCATCATCGGCCGGGCATCGACGATGCTCAGCGATCTCAAGAAGGAGATGACCCGGACGGCCGAGAAGGCGAGAGAGGACGCGACAGCCGCGCCCAGGACCGCCCCCGGCGGCGAGCAACCGCCCAAACCGATCCCGGTCGAGATTCAGGCGCCGCCACCAGCGCCCTTCGAGACCATACGCAGCATCATCGGGCCGCTGGCCGGGCCGCTCGCGACGGCCGGCATCGTCATCGTGTTCCTGACTTTCATCCTGCTTCAGCGCGAGGATCTGCGTGACCGGTTCATTCACCTGGTCGGCGGCGGCGATCTGCAGCGGACGACGCAGGCGCTCGACGATGGGGCGACCCGCCTCAGCCGTTTCTTCCTGACGCAGATCGCGATCAACGCCGGCTTCGGCGTCGTCATCGGAACGGGACTCTTCTTCATCGGCGTGCCGAGCGCCGTCCTGTGGGGCATCCTGGCGATGCTGCTGCGCTTTCTTCCCTACATCGGCGCCTGGATCGCCGCCTTCTTTCCGGCCGCGCTGGCCCTCGCCGTCGATCCGACCTGGTCGATGCTCGTGTGGACCTTGGTGCTGTTCGGCGCGGTCGAACTTCTGCTCTCGCAAGGCATCGAACCGCTGCTCAACGCACACAGCACCGGCCTCTCTGCGCTCGCGGTGGTCGTCGCCGCCACGTTCTGGACCTGGCTATGGGGGCCCGTCGGCCTGCTGCTTTCGACGCCGTTGACAGTCTGCCTCGTCGTGCTGGGCCGACACGTCGAGCGGCTGCGGTTCCTGGACGTGCTGTTGGGCGATCAGCCGGCGCTGGCGCCCGAGGAGAGCTTCTATCAGCGCATGCTTGCCGGCGATCCCGACGAGGCTGCCCGCCAGGCCGAGGAGTTCCTGAAGGAAAGGTCTCTTGCCGACTACTACGATGAAATCGCCATCAAGGGGCTGGCGCTCGCCCAATCGGACGCGCGGCGGGGAGTGCTGGACCGCGAGCGCCGGGCCGAGGTCAAGCAAACGATCGAGGGACTGATCGACAACCTTTCCGGGCGCGAAGAGGCCGACCTGCCCAAGACGACCGTGCTGTGCGTTTCCGGCGGCGGTACGCTCGACGAGGCAGCGGCGGCCATGCTGGCGCAAGTCCTGGTGGAACGCGGCTTCGGTGCGCGAGTCGTTCCCAGTCATGAGGTTTCGCCGGGCAACGTCTTCCGGCTGGACGCTGAAGGCGTGGAGACCATCGTGATCTCCTATCTCGACGCGGGCGGCTTCGCGAATGCGCGGTATCTGGTGCGGCGCCTGCGCCGCCGGCTTGCGCCAAGCGCGACGATCGTGCTGGGCCTGTGGACCCAATCCGAAGCGGCGATCAACCGGTCCGACGTCGTCGATCGAACAGAGGCCAACGCCGTCGTCACCTCGCTGGCACAGGCCGTCGAGGCGGTCGCCACCAGGGGCAAGGAGCCCGAGGCCCAGCGGGTTCAGTAGCCCTCGAGCATCTCGCCGAGCAGGCGCGCCGCGGCAGGCCTGTCGTAGGTGCGGTAGGAATGGCCGGTCGTGACGAAGCTCGCGCCGGAATAGAACATCTCGTACTGCTCGTGGCGCGAGGCGAACTCCGAGCCGACCGCGTCCCAGGCGAGCTTGTAGAACCGGACCTTGTCGCGGCCGCTGGCGGCCGGCGACTGCTGGGTCTTCTCGATCAGGGCCGCGATCTCGGGATGGGCGAAGTCCTCGACCGAGGAGGGCAGCATGATCATGCCACCGCCGGCGAGGTCGCGCAGCGTGTCGAGCACCTTCGGGTAAAGCTTCTGGGTCAGCGTCACCGCGGCGTAGAGCGTGTGGCGGTCGGGCACGAAATACGGACCGTAGCGCGTCCCCTTGGCCTCCATCGCCGCGACGAAGGCGTCGACCATCGCCGCCTCGGCCGCGAGATGGCCGAGCGTCTCGCGCACCTGCGGGAAGCCGGTCGTGCCGTTGACCTCGGTGATGCGGTGCGCCACGCCCATCAGGAAGCGCAGCTTGACCGACAACCGCACCATCGCCTGGTAGTTCTGGTAGACGTGCGCCGGCGTGGCGTGGAACTGCTTCTGGCACATCTCCAGGCTGTCGATCACGAACACCCGCTCCCACGGCACGTGCACGTCCTCGAAATAGAGCACGGCATCGTTCTCGTCGAAGCGGCTGGCCAGCGGGTTGTCGAAGGTGCTGGGCGCTGCCTGCTCGTACGACTTGCGCGACAGGATCTTGAGGCCCTTGGCGTTCATCGGCACGGCGAAGGTGACGGCGTGCTTCTCGTCGCCCGGCTGCAGCGGCTGGATGGAGGTGACCAGGACCTCGTTGGCCAGGATACCCCCGGTCGACAGCATCTTGGCGCCGCGCACGATGATGCCCCTGGCGTCGCGGTCGACCACGCCCGCGGTCAGGAACGGGTCCTTCTGCTGGCTCGCCGTCTTCGAGCGGTCGGCCTGCGGGTTGATGATGACGTAGGTCAGGTAGAGATCGCTGTCCCGCGCGTGGCGATAGTAGTCGGCCAGCGCCTTCGCGCGCGCCGGATCGTAGGCCTCGAACACGTCGAGCCCCATGAACATCCCGGAGAGGCACGAGGCGACATGGTCGGGCGCGCGGCCCATGAAGCCGGCATGCAGGCCGTTCCACGCCTCGAGCGCCTTGCGGCGGCCGACCAGCTCCTCGTAGTTCGTCGGCAACTGCCAGATCCGGTTGGCCCGCCCGCCATTGTCGGCGACGAAGCTCATCAGGTCGGGTTGCTCCCGGGCGAAATCGAACAGGCGGCCGGTCGTCCTCACCGCATTGGCGTAGGCCGGATGGGTGGTGACGTCGGCGACGCTCTGGCCCTGCAGGTAGACGGCCCGACCGTCGCGCAGGCTGGCGATATGCTCGGCTCCAGACTTGATCATGGCCGAAGGCTACACCATCCCGGCCGGACCGCGAGTGGCCGTCCGTCAGGACCGGCGTTCGGGGAAGGCGACCTTCTTCGCCGCCATGTCGTCGATCTCGGCCGCGCTGTAACCGGCCTCGGCCAGAATCTCGCAGGTGTGCTGGCCGAGCCGCGGCGCAAACCGGTCGTCGGGCGGCGGCGTCTCCGACCAGGTGCTGGGCTCGCGCATGGTGCGGATCCTTCCCTCCGAGGGATGGTCGCGGAACTGGAAGAAGTCGCGGTCCTTGAGGTGCGGGTCCTCCAGCAGCGTCTCCAGCGTGTGCGGCACCATGTGGGCGATGTCGGCCTCGTGCAGGATCTTCAGCCATTCCGATGTCGGGCGGGTCCTGAGCTCGTCGGCGATCATGTCGTACAGGACGTCGATGTTCGCGGTGCGCGCCGCGATGTCGGCGAAGCGCGGATCCTCGGTGAACAGGTGGCCCTTGCCGACCGCCTCGAAGAAGCGCCGCCACTGGCCGTCATTGTAGGGCAGCACCGCGAGGAACCCGTCCTTCGTCGCGTACGGCCGGCGCGAGCGCGACAGGGTGCGGGCGTAGCCGGGCGGGCCGGTCGGCGGGTCGAAGGTCGCGCCCTGCATGTGCTCCGACAGCACGAACTGCACCATGGTCTCGAACATCGGCACCTCGATCTTCTGGCCGACGCCGGTGCGTTCCTTCGCCAGCAGGCCGGCCAGCAGCGCGTTGGCGGCCGCCGTGCCGACGATGCGGTCGATCGCCGCCATCGGAATGAAGCGCGGCTCGCCGGTCGAGCGCTGCAGCAGCATCGGGATCGCCGAGGCGGCCTGGATCAGGTCGTCATACGCCGGCCGGCCGGCATAGCGGCCGCCGCTGCCGTAGCCCACCATTCCGAGATAGACGATCGACGCTTTGGCCTTCCGCACCGCCTCGTAGCCCAGCCCGAGTCGCTCCAAAGCCGCCGGCCGGATGTTCGACACGAAGGCGTCGGCCCCGGCCGCCAGACGCAGGATCGCGTCTCGCGCCTCGGGCTTCTTGAGGTCGAGCGCGATCGAACGCTTGCCGCGGGCATTGTGCTGGAAGCCGCCGCTCATGCCGCGGTTGCGGGCGTTGTTGCCGTAGCGGCTGGAATCGCCCTCCGGCGCCTCGACCTTGATCACCTCGGCGCCGAGGTCGGCGACGATGCGGGTGCACCACGGCCCCATCTGGACGGTGGTGAGGTCGAGAATCCGCAGCCCGGCAAGAGGTCCGGTCATGACGCTTACGCTCCCTTGATCATCAACCGATGGCGCCGCCGGTGCGCAATGCCGTCACCTCGGCGGCGCCGAAGCCCCAGTCGCGCAGCACATCGTCGACCTGCTGATCGACCGTTCCCGCAGCATGCCGGATCTCGGGCCGGGTGCGGCTGAAGCGCGGCGCGGGCGCCGGCTGGACGACGCCGTCGAGCTCGACGAAGGTGCCGCGCGCCTTCATGTGCGGGTGCTGCGGCGCCTCGGCCATGGACAGCACGGGCGCGAAGCAGACCTCGCAGCCGGTCATGATCTCGCACCATTCGTCCCGCGTCTTCTCGCGGAACCTGGCGGTGAAGAACGCCCGGATGGCCGGCCAGCCCGTGCGATCTTGCCGGTCGGCCGGCAGCGTGGCGCGGTCGGCGCCGAGCCGGTCGAGCAGCGCCTCGTAGAACTGCGGCTCGTTGCAGCCGACCGAGATCCATTTGCCGTCGGACGTCTCGTACACATCGTACCACGGCGTCCCCGAATCGAGTCGGTTCGAGCCGCGATCGTCGGTCCACAGCCCCGCGGCGTGCATGCCGTACATCATGGTCATCAGGCTGGCGGCACCGTCGATCATCGCGGCATCGACGACCTGCCCCTTGCCGGATGACCGCGCCTCGAGGAGGGCGCAGACCATGCCGAAGGCGAGATACATCGCGCCGCCGCCGAAATCGCCGACGAGGTTGAGCGGCGGCACCGGCGGTCCGTCCTTGCGGCCGATGGCGTGCAGCGCGCCGGTCAGGGCGATGTAGTTGATGTCGTGCCCCGGCTCCGCGGCGAGCGGCCCGTCCTGCCCCCAGCCGGTGATGCGGCCATAGACCAGCTTCGGGTTAAGGCGCAGGCACTCGTCGGGGCCGAGTCCCAGCCGCTCGGCAACACCCGGGCGGAATCCCTCGGTGACCGCGTCCGATCGGGCGATCATCGTTTTGACCGCGTCGATCGCGCGCGGGTTCTTGAGGTCCATGAACACGGCTCGGCGGCCGCGATTGAGCAGCTGGTGGCGCGCCTCGAGCCCTTTAACGGCGCGGGCTGCGGTCGGCCGGCGGGCGATGCGCAGCACATCCGCGCCCATCTCGGAGAAGAGCATGGACGCGAACGGGCCGGGGCCGATTCCCCCGAGCTCAACGATCCGGACGCCGGCCAATGGCCCCATTCCTATCTCCGATGACGGCTGCGGTCCATTCCATGGTCCGGAACGGATCGTCACATATCTGTACACAGTCCCGCCGGCCTGTCACATGATCTCTTTCGCTAACAAGAACTGCTTTGCGTATATAGGGAATTCGAGAACTGAAGGACCGCAGAACGGATGACCGTCAGGACCGCAGATCGCACGCTCGACATCTTCGAAAGCTTCGCGCGCCGACAGCGCCCGATCACCGTGTCCGAGCTCGCGCGTGAACTGGCCCTGCCGACCTCCACCTGCTTCGGGCTGGTGCGGACGCTGGTCGATCGCGGCTTCCTGTACTACCTGCGCCCGCGGGGCCCGTTCTACCCGACGCGGCGGCTGCGCCATGTGGCGGAGGCGATCGGCCATCACGATCCGATCGCCCAGAACGTTCGCCCGCTGCTCGAAGCGCTGCGGGATGCGACCGGCGAGACCGTGATCCTCGGCAAGCTGCAGGGGCTGGGCGTCGTCTATCTCGAGATCGTCGAGTCCAGGCAGGCCGTCCGCTACACCATGACCGTCGGCGCCGTACGCGAGCTGCATGCGTCGTCGATCGGCAAGGCGATCCTGGCGGCGATGGACCAGGAGCCGCGCGACCGTCTCCTGGCCAAGCTCAAGTATCCGAAGATCACCGAGCGCACGATCCGCAGCCGCGCCCAGTACGTGAAGAGCCTCGAGGAGGGCCGCAAGCGCGGCTACTGGACCAATGTCGGCGAAAGCTCGCCCGACGTGATGGGCGTGGCGCTGTCGGTCCGCCTCTTCGGCGACCTGTACGGCATCAACATCGTCGGCCCGCAGTCGCGCTTCGAGCGGCATCTCAAGGCGTACGTCGAGGCCTTGCGCGCGACGGTCCGAAAGGTCGGCTCCGTCCGAACCTCGCTCTACGACGACTAGCGGTGAAGGGATGTGTGCGTATGACCCGTAGTTTATCTCCATTGGGCTGGCTGGGGATGGCCGTCTTGGCTGCAGCTATGGCACTCGGCGGTGCAGCACAGGCGCAGAAGCCAGGCGGCACGCTGCGGGTGCTGCTGCCGGATACGCCGCCCAGTCCCTCACCGCTCGAGGAGATCACGGTCTCCGTCGCCGTGCCGATGATGGGCGTGTTCAACAATCTCGTGATCTACGACCAGTCTGTGCCGCGCAATACCTTCGACAGCATCCGCCCCGAGCTGGCGACCGACTGGACCGTCAGCGAGGACGGACGGGAGGTGCGGCTCAACCTGCGCAAGGGCGTCAAGTGGCACGACGGCAAGCCCTTCACTGCGGCCGACGTGCGCTGCACCTTCGACCTCTTGATGGAGAAGGGCGAGGCCAAGCTGCGCCGCAACCCGCGAGGCGTCTGGTACAAGAACGTGCAGGACGTCACGGCCGACAACGACTTCCAGGTGACCTTCCATCTCAAGCAGCCGCAGCCGTCTCTGATGGCCTTCCTGGCGGCAGGCTGGTCGGCGATCTATCCCTGCCATGTCTCGCCCGCCCAGATGCGCCGCCATCCGATCGGTACCGGCCCGTTCAAGTTCGTCGAGCTCAAGAGCAACGAGCGCCTGCGCGTCGAGAAGAACCCCGAGTACTGGAAGCCCGGCAGGCCCTATCTCGATGCCATCGACTACACGATCGTTCCCAGCCGGGCGACGCGCATGCTGGCTTTCAACGCCGACCGCGCCGACATGGCCTTCCCGACCGACATCACCGTGCCGCTCTTGAAGGACGTCAAGGCGCAGGTGCCCACGGCGCAATGCACGCTGCGGCCGTTGGGCGTGACCTACAACCTGATCATCAACCGCGAGGCCGCGCCGTTCGACGATGCGCGGGCGCGCACCGCGCTGGCGCTGACGCTCGACCGCAAGTCCTTCGTCGACATCACCAGCGAGGGCAAGGACCTGATCGGCGGTTCGATGCTGCCGCAGCCGGCCGGCGTCTGGGGTGTCGGTCCCGATGTCCTCAAGGACCTGCCCGGCTATGGCGGCGATGTCGAGGCTGCGCGCGAGAAGGCGCGCGCGCTGATGCGCGAGCTGGGCTACGGGCCCGACAAGCACCTGAAGATCAAGGTCAGCACGCGCAACGACGCCTCCTATCGCGACCTGGCGGTGATCCTGATCGACCAGCTGAAGCCCATCTACATCGACGGCGAGCTCGAGCCGATCGAAAGCGCGGTCTACTTCAACCGCATGTACCAGAAGAAATACGTGCTGGCCGTCAACGCCACCGGCAGCTCGCTCGACGATCCCGACCAGCATTTTGCCGAGAACTACGGCTGCGGCTCGCCGCGCAACTTCAACGGCTACTGCGATCCCGGGCTCACGGAGATGATCGCCGCGCAGTCCCAGGAACGCGACGTCGAGAAGCGCCGTGCCCTGGTGCGCGACATCGAGCGAAAGCTGGCGGGGGATGTGATTCGCCCGATCTTCTCGCACACCGTCGCCGCCGCCTGCCAGCAATCGCGGGTGCACGGCCTGACCATCATGGTGAACAGCATATACAACGGCTGGCGATTCGAGGACGTCTGGCTCGACCACTGATGCTATGGTCGGCCTCCGCCCTCGAGGCGACTGAAAGGCCGACCATGGGTTCCGCAACGGTTATCGCCCAACTCGCTGCCCGCCGAGACCGCGCGCTGGGTGCCGGCGCGCCGCTCTTCTACAACACGCCCCTGCACATCGTGCGGGGCGAGGGCGTCTACGTGTTCGACGCCGACGGCCGGCGCTATCTCGACATGTACAACAACGTGCCCTGCGTCGGTCACGGCAATCCCGTCGTCGTCGAGGCGATGGCCAGGCAGCAGGCGACCCTCAACGTCCACAGCCGCTACCTGCACGAAGGCATCGTCACCTTTGCCGAGCGCCTCGCGGCCCTGCACGGGCCCACCATCGAGAGCGTGATCTTCACCTGCTCGGGCACCGAGGCCAACGAGGTCGCGCTGCGCATGGCGCGGATCGCGACCGGCAAGACCGGCATCGTCTGCACCAACGCCACCTATCACGGCAACAGCGAGGCGGTCGGCAAGCTGACGCGCATCGGCAACGGCGCGAACACCGCAGGCGACGTGCGCGCGATCCCGTTTCCGGAGAAGCTGCGGCCGCTGGTGCCGGGCGCCAGCGAGGACGAGCTGTGCGAGGCCTATCTCGGCCGCCTGCGCCAAGCGATCCGCGGCCTCGAGGAGGACGGCACGGGCTTCGCCGGTCTGATCGTCTGCTCGATCTTCGCCAACGAGGGTCTACCCGACGTGCCGCGCGGATTCATGCCGAAGGCCGCCGAGATCGTACGCGCCGCCGGCGGCCTGGTGATCGCCGACGAGGTGCAGGCGGGCTACTGCCGCACCGGCCGCTGGTGGGGCTACGACCTCACCGGCTTCACGCCCGACATCGTCGTCACAGGAAAGCCGATGGGCAACGGCCTGCCGCTGGGCGCGGCCGCCGCCAGCCGCAAGCTGGTCGAGAGCTTCCGCGCGGGCACGCGCTACTTCAACACCTTCGCCTCGAGCCCATTGCAGGCGGCGGTCGGTATGGCCGTGCTCGACGTCATCGAGCGCGATCGCCTGGCCGACAATGTCGCCAAGGTGGGCGCGTTCCTGAAGGCGGCATTGGCCCAACGCAAGGGCCGCTTCGGGTCGATCGCCGATGTGCGTGGCCACGGGCTGTTCGTCGGCGTCGAAATCGCCAAGGCCGACGTGGCCCGCACGCCCGACGCCGATCGTGCGGTCGAGGTGGTGAATCGCCTGAAGGACAAGGGCTTCATGACGAGCAACGCCGGCGCCTACCGCAACGTGCTGAAGATCCGGCCGCCGCTCACCTTCGGGCAGAAGCATGCCGAGGACTTCCTCGGCGCGTTCGACGAGACGATGGCCGAAATCGATGGATAAGGAGGCCATCGGCCGAACCTTCGCACCAGCAGCCCGGGACGTCCTGCCCGCCTTCCCGATCGAGGCGCCCGAGATCACGTTGGTCTCGCTGGCCGAGAACGTCACGTTCAAGGTGACCGATCGCGCCGGCGAGGCTTACGTGCTGCGCCTGCATCGACCGGGCTATCACACGCTGGACGAGCTGGTCTCCGAGCGGGCCTGGATCCGGGCGCTGGCCGAGGCCGGCATCGACGTGCCGACGCCGGTGACCGCGCGCGACGGCCGCGACTATGTCCCGGTAACCATACAAGCCACCGGCGAGCAGCGGTTTGCCGGCATGCTGCGCTGGACCGAAGGGCGCCTGCTGTCGCACGTCCTCGCGGAAGCGGCCGATCCCCGCGCGGTCGAACACTATTTCCGCCAGCTCGGCGCGCTCACGGCCGCGATGCACAACCAGGCGAGCGCCTGGCGGCCGCCGGCCGGCTTCACGCGCCACGCGCTGGATCGCGACGGGCTGATGGGCGACGCGCCGCACTGGGGGCCGTTCTGGGAGCACCGCTCGCTCTCGCCCGCCGAGCGGCGCCTGCTGCTCGAGGCCCGGGCGCAGATGCGGGACAAGCTTGGACGCCTCAGCCGCGACCCGTCGGTCTTCAGCCTGATCCATGCCGACATGCATCCCGGCAACATCCTGGTCGACGGCGACCGGCTGACGGTCATCGACTTCGACGATGCGGGCTTCGGCTGGCACTCCTACGACATTGCCGTCGTGCTCACCTACTACCAGAGCAAGCCGAACGCCCGCGAGATCGAATGCGCCTTCCTCGACGGCTATCGCGCCACCCGGCCGCCGACCGACGAGACGCTGGGCCTGATCCCGATGTTCCGGCTGATTCGCTGGATGGCGTCGATCGGCTGGTTCCACGAGCGCCCCGAGTTCGAGCCTTCGCCGGTGCTCGAGGAGCGCAAGGCCTGGGTGCTCGAGAAGTGCGCCGCTCTCCAGCGGCGCTCTTCGGGCGAGACGATGTTTGCAGACTGATCAGCTGCTTTCCGCGTGCATGATCTCGCCGAACAGGTCCCAGCTGTCCTTCTTGAAACGCGAGAGCTGCACGGCCTGGATGGGATAGAAGTCGGTCGGGCTGGTGTTCACGGTGATCCCCGGCAGCAGCATGGGCACCCGGAACTTCTGGAAGCTCGACGCCTGCTTCATCAGGTTGGCGCGCGTGAGGTTGTCGCCGCACCGCTTCAAGGTCTCGTGCATCAGGGACGACGCGGCGTAGCCGTAGACGTGGTTGGCATCGGCCTTGTTGGCGCCCGGCATGTTCTTGTCCATCCAGGCCGACCAGGTCTTCATCTCCTCGTCGTTGTCCCATTGATGGTCGGTCGCATCCTTGAGGTACGACGCCGTGATGATGCCCTGGCTGTTGTCGAAGCCGGCGGGCTTCATGACGGCGGCGACCGAGACCGAGACGTTCACGAGGTAGTGCGCCGGCTTCCAGCCGATGTCGGCCGCCTTGCGGATCGCCTGGGCGGCCTGCTTCGGCGCGGTGATGTTCATGAAGACGTTGGCGCCGGAATCCTTGAGCTGGATGATCTGCGAATCGACCGTGGGATCGGTGACCTCGTAGGTGACCTGCTTGATGATCTTGCCGAGATTGTCCTTGCCGAGGCCCTCCTTGAAACCGTCGAGATAGTCGCGGCCGAAATCGTCGTTCTGCATCAGGATGCCGACTTTGGCGTCCTTGACGTTCGCCAGCACGTGCTTGGCGTAGATCACCGCCTCGGTGTGGTAGTCGGGCTGGAAGCCCATGGTCCACGGGAAGTTCTTCGGGTCGCCCCACTTCGAGGCGCCGGTCGCCACGTAGAGCTGCGGCACCTTCTTCTGGTTCATGTACTTGTGGATCGCCGTATTGCACGGCGTGCCGAGCGACTGGAACAGCGCAAAGATCTTCTCCTGCTCGACCAGCTGGCGGACGACCTCGACCGTCTTCGGCGGGCTGTAGCCGTCGTCCATGCTGATGAAGTTGATCTTGCGGCCGTTGATGCCCCCCGCCGCGTTGACGGCCTTCCAGTAGGCATCGATCGTCTTGCCGATCGCACCGTAGGACGAAGCCGGGCCGCTATAGGGATTGGTGTTGCCTAGCTTGATCTCGCTGTCCGACGCACCGTCGTCGTACTTCTTCTGGCTGAACGCGGCCGGGGCCGGAAACGCCGCCACCATCGACGCACCGGCAACGAAAGCACGCCTGCTCACTTTACTCTTCATTTGTTTGAGCCTCCCTTTGTGCAGCCTGCGATCTTCCATCGAAACCGGGGCAAAGACAAAGCGAAGCTCGAATCAGAGCGGATGGTGACACGCGGCGAATTGCCCCTCGCCGATCTCGCGCAGCTCCGGGACTTCGGACGCGCAGCGCGCGTCGGCGCGCGGGCAGCGGGTGCGGAAGCGGCAGCCTGACGGCGGAGCGAGCGGCGATGGCGGCTCGCCGACGGCGAGGTTCGCCGCGGGACGCACTTCGGGATCGGGCACCGGGATCGCCTCGAGCAGCAACGCTGTGTAGGGGTGCGCGGGCCGGGCGAACAGGCGCTCGGTCGGGCCGACCTCGCAGAGCTTGCCGAGATACATCACGGCGATGCGGTCGCTCACCGCTTTCACCACCGCGAGATCGTGGGCGATGAACAGCAGGGTCAGGCCGTAGCGCCGCTTCATCTCCTCCAGCAGGTTCAGGATCTGGGCCCGGATCGAGACGTCGAGTGCCGACACCGGCTCGTCGCAGATCACCAGCTCGGGCTCGAGGATCAGGGCGCGCGCGATGCAGATACGCTGGCACTGGCCGCCCGAGAATTCGTGCGGCAGCCGGCCCATCGCATTGTCGGGATCGAGCCCGACCGCGACCATCACCTCGCGCACCCGCCGCTCGCGCTCGGCGCGGTCAGTGATCCCGGCGATCACCAGCGGTTCGGCGATGATGTCGCCGACCGAGCGGCGCGGGTTCAGCGAGGCGATCGGGTCCTGGAAGATGAGCTGCAGGCGCCGGCGCATCAGCCGCATCGCCTCGCCGCCCAGGGTCGTGAGTTCGGTGCCGTCGAACCTTACCCTGCCGCCGGTCGGGCGCCTGAGCTGCAGGACGGCGCGGCCGAGCGTGGACTTGCCGCAGCCCGATTCGCCCACCAGCCCCAGCGTCTCGCCCTTGGCGACGGTGAGGCTCACGCCCGCCACGGCCGACAAGGTCTTGCCGCCGACTTCGTATTCGACGGTGAGATCGTGCACGGAGAGCAGCGGCGTCATGTCAGCGGATGCCAGCAGGCGAACAGCGCGCCCGCCCCCTCGGGATCGTCCAGCGCGGGCTTGGTGTGTTCGCACACATCGTCGGCATACTTGCAGCGCGGCGCGAAGGAGCAGCCGGGCAGTGGCCGCGTCGGATCGGGCGGACGGCCGCCGATCGCCGGCAAGGGCGTGTGCGGTGCGCTGTCGAGCTTGGGAATCGCGGCCAGCAGCGCCTCGGTGTAGGGCATGCGCATGTGCCTGAAGAGCCGCGGCGTGGGCGCGCGCTCGACGACTCGGCCGGCGTACATCACCGCGACCTCGTCGGTGCGGCCGGCGACGACGCCCAGATCGTGGGTGATCAGGATCATCGCCATGTGCCGGCGCTTCTGCTCGCGGGCCAGCAGGTCGAGGATCTGAGCCTGCACGGTGACGTCGAGCGCCGTGGTCGGCTCGTCGGCGATGAGGAGCTTGGGCTCGCACGACAGCGCGATGGCGATCGCCACGCGCTGGCGCATGCCGCCCGAGAGCTGGTGCGGATACTGGCGCAGGCGCTGCCCCGGCGCGGGGATGCCGACCTCGGCCAGCAGCTCGGTCGCGCGCCGCGCCGCGTTGGCCGCATCGAGGCCGAGATGGACCTGCAGCGTCTCGACGATCTGCGTTCCGATGGTCAGCACGGGATTGAGCGAGGTCATCGGATCCTGAAAGATCACCGCCAGCTCGGGCCCGCGCAGGCGGCGCAGCTCCTCCGCGGGCAGCCTCGCGAGGTCGCGGCCGTTGAACATCACCCGGCCCTTCAGCGTCGCGCTCTTCGGCAGCAGCTGCAGGATGGCGCGCGACAGCATGGTCTTGCCGCAGCCCGATTCGCCCACCACGCCGAGGGTGCGGCCGGCCTCCACCGCGAGATCGACGCCATCGACCGCGTGCAGCAAGCCGCGCGGCGTGGGCAGGCTGACGGAGACGGCTTCGATCGACAGCAACGGCTGAGGCGTCATCGGAGCTCGCCCCTACAACTTCGCCGGCCGCGGGTCGGTCAGGGCGCGCAGCGTGTCGCCGATGACGTTGAAGGCGAGCACGGTCAGGAACATGAAGAGCGCCGGCAGGAAGGCGAGCCACGGCGCGATGTCGAGGCTCTCCCGGCCCTCGCCGATCATGCTGCCCCACGACGGCGCCGGCGGCGGTACGCCGAGGCCGAGGAAGGAGAGCGCACCCTCGACCACGATGGTGACCGCCACGCCGAGCAGGAAGAAGGCGACCAGCGGCAGGGCGACGTTGGGCAGGAGCTCGCGCAGCAGGATGCGGCTGTGGGTGGCGCCGAGCGCGCGCGCCGCGGTCACGAACTCGCGCTCGCTGAGCGACAGCGTCACCGCGCAGGCCACGCGCGTGAAGGCCGGGATGCCGAGCACGCCGATCACCAGGGTGATGTTGAAGACCGACTGGCCGAGATAGGCGGTGACGGCCAGCGCGAAGACGAGCGGCGGGAAGGCGAGCAGCACATCGACGCCGCCGTTGATGAAAGTCTCCAGCCGGCCGCGGAAGTAGCCGGCCAGCATGCCGAGCGCGCCGCCGATCGTGACGCCGATCACCGGGGCCAGCAGACCGACCGTCAGCGAGATGCGACCGCCGTAGATCAGGCGCGAGAACACGTCGCGGCCCAGCACGTCGTTGCCCAGCCAATGCTCGGCGCTGGGCAGCGCACGCTTGCCCAGCATGTCCATGTCGGTCGGGCTCGGGATGGGCAGCAGGTCGGCGAAGATGGCGCCCAGCGCCACCAGGGCGATCCAGATCACCGAGGCGATGAACAGGCCGCCGACGCGGCGCCTGCGGCGCACCGGAGCCACCTCGGCCGTGTCGAGGCCGACGTCGAGCGCCGCCCCGTCACGCACGGCCATGGCGGATCCTGGGATCGAGGACGGCATAGAGCATGTCGACGATGAAGTTCACCACCACGAAGCCGACGGCGACGAACAGCACCGCGCCCTGCAGGATGATGAAGTCGCGGGCATAGATCGCGCCGACCAGCAGCCGGCCGATGCCCGGCAGGGCGAAGATCGATTCGACGATCACCGTGCCGCCGATCAGCCGGCCGATGTTGATGCCGGTTACCGTCACCAGAGTGAGGGACGAGGGCTTGAGCGCATGGACCAGCAGGATGCGCGCGGGCCGCAGCCCCTTGGCCTTGGCCATGGCGATGTAGTCCTCCTGCAGGGTGGCGATCATGTCGGAGCGCAGCACCCGCATCAGCACCGGCCATTCGGCGATCGCCAAGGTCAGCGCCGGCAGCACGAAGCTCCTCAAGTTGGCGACCGGGTCCTCGGCGAACGGCACCCAGCCGGTGGCCGGCAGCAGGTTGAGCGACACCGCGAACAGGTAGATCAGCAGGATCGCCACCATGAACGGCGGCAGCGACAGCTTGCCGAAGGCGAGGCCGGTCAGGAAGCGGTCCGTCGCGCTGCCGCTCTTCACGGCGCACAGGATGGCGAGCGGGATCGCGATCAACAGCGCCGTCACCTCGGCCAGCACCATCAGCTCGAGCGACACCGGCAGGCGGTCCGAGACCGCCGCGAGCACGGTCTCGCCGGTCCGGAACGAGCGGCCGAGGTCGCCGTGCAGGACGTCCCACAGCCACAGCAGGTAGCGCTGCCAGATCGGCAGATCGAGGCCCATTCGGGCGCGCAAGGCCGCCACCTTTTCCGGCGTCGCCTGGTCGCCCAGGATGGTGACCGCGAGATCGCCGGGCAGCAGCGAGGCGATCAGGAAGGTGAGCAGCGTGACGGCGAGCAGGACCGGCAGCAGGTAGAGCAGCCGCCGGCCGATGAAGCGGGCCATTACAAAGCTCCCGTCGTCCCGACCGAAGCCGAGCGCCGCGAGGCGCAGTGGAGGGACCCTCCTTCAACGATTTGACGGCAAGTGGTGGAGGGAAGGTCCCGCGGCTCCGCGTCGCTTCGCTCGGGACGACGGAAGGGCGATGCCACGAGCTACTCCAGCCAGGCGTGCGAGACGTCGATCACGCCCCCGTAGAGCTTGGGCACGCCCTTCACCTTGGCCTTGGCCATCGCGTAATAGGTGTTCTGGAAGGTGAAGAACCACGTCGCGTTCTTGTTGATGATGCGGCTGGCCTCGCAATAGTACTCGGTGCGCTTGGCCTCGTCCGGCGTGACCCGCGCGCCCTCGAGCGCCTTGTCGAGATCGGGGTCGGTGAAGTTCGCCAGGTTGAGCGGGCTCTTGCTGTAGAAGTTGGCGAACATCTGCACGTCCGGATCGGGAAAGTCGACGATGCGCCACGGCGTGATGTCGAACTTGCGCTGGAAGGCGCGCGCCGGGATGGTCGCCTGGTCGACCTGCTCGATCTCCATCTCGGCGCCGACGTTCTTCCAGAGCTGCTGCAGCACCTGGCCGTTGGCGCGGCCGCGCGGCGTCGCGGTGAACAGCATCTTGAACTTGACCGGCTTGCCGTACTCCTTGATCAGCGCCGCCGCCTTCTTGGCATCCTCCGGCAGCGCGCCGTCATCCTTGCACTTGACCCACGAGCCGTCGCCGAACGGGTTGGTGCCCGGCCGGGCCAGACCGTTGGTGATCGCCTGCGACATCTTCTTGCGGTCGAGCGCCATCACCAGCGCCTGGCGCACGCGCAGATCGTCGAGCGGGGCCACCTTGGTGTTGAACACGTTCACCGCGGCGCCGGAGCCGGCATAGCTCAGCACCTGCAGGCTCGAATCCTTCTTGGCGCGCTGGATGTTGTCGGCCTCGAACTCGTCGGCCCACACCAGGTCGGTCTCGCCCGACTTGAGGCTGGCGAAGCGCGACTGCGAATCGGGCAGCGGCCGCAGCACGACGCGGTCGAGATAGGGCCTGTCCTTGTCCCAGTAGTTGGGATTGCGCTCGAGCACCATGCGATCGCCGGCGGTCCACGACTTCAGCACGAACGGGCCGGTGCCGACCGGATTGCGATTGTAGTCGTCGCCCTTGGCCTGGATGGCCGACGGCGAATGGACCGTGCTGTTCTGGTCGGGCCGCGTCAGCAGCACCGGGAAGTTCACCGCCGGGTCCTTGAGGTTGTAGACGAGCGTGAGGTCATCCTTGGCGTCGACGCTCAGGATGTTGGCGATGTAGAAGGCGCAGCGACAGTTGTTCTTGGGATCCTTCTGGCGGTCGAAGTTCCACTTCACCGCCGCGGCATTGAACGGTGTGCCGTCATGGAACTTCACGTCGGGCCGGAGCTTGAAGGTCCAGGTCTTGAAGTCGTCGGAATGCTCCCAGGACAGCGCAAGGCTCGGGACCGCCTTGCCGTTGTCGTCGAGCCTGGTCAGCTGCTCCAGCAGCAGGGCCGCGGCGATGTTCTGCGAGGTGTCGTAGACGCCGACCTTCAGCGGATCGAAGCCCGGGATGTCGAGCTCCAGCCCGACGGTGAGCGTGCCGCCCTTCTTCTGGGCCAGCGCCGGCCCACCGACGAGCAGCGCGGCCGTCGCCGCGAGCGCCAATGCTTTGACAAAAGCCTTCATCGATATCCTCCCTGCAGGGACAGCTTGAGCCGCTCTTGGCCGGCACTCTAGCGCGAAGTTGGTTTGCGTCGAACCGCCCTTGATGGGAGTCCACGGAGTCCACAAGAGTCCACTCGGGTGTGGACCGGTTGGATGCCGATGGCACAAGGGTTTCGGGCCAGGAGTCCACGAATCCACCGATTCTGTCCCAACTGGAAAACACCCCTATCCCGTCCCGGGAGCGAGAGCAGGCGCAGCACGATCATCATCATGCGCGTGACACTGCACGATTGCGCCCCGAACACCTATTAGGGGCAATGGCCAAGCGGAAAAGCCAACGTTTCCAGGCCTCGGATCGGCGTCCATTGCCCATCGTGAGCGCGCTGCGAGCGCCAAATTCGTGGCATCGACCCTGCGGCATGAGATTTCCCAAGGAATCGCTCGCCGCTGCGTTGGAAATTTCTGTATCGACCGAAAATAAAATCAACGCTCAGGCTGAGATCACATCCGAATCGACAGGCTCTGCGTAGAGGCGCGCCACGTCGGCCGCGCGCCGTTCCAGCACGCGCCGCGCATTGATCGAACGCTTGTCGGTCACTTCTCCATCACGGGCACTCGGCGGCTCGGCGAGCGGCAGGAGACGCCGGATACGCACGCTCGATCCGCCCGCTCGACTGTTAAAGGCGTGCAACAGCGCCGCAAGCGCCGGGCGCCAGTCGATGTTGCGACAGGCGGCCTCGTCGAGCCAGACCAGCGCGCCCAGCCATGGCTTGTCGGGGGCCGCGATCACCAGGTCGCGCACATAGGGCTGCAGCGCGTCGATCAATTGCGTGCGCAAGGTCGTGGCGCGCACCCAGGTGCCGGACGCGAGCTTGAACTCCTCCGACAGGCGGCCGGCGAAGGCGATGCCGGCCTCGGGCCTGCTCTCGTCGACCCAGCGCGCGGCATCGCCGGTCCGGAAGAAGCCCTCCTCGTCGAACGCCGCGGCCGTCGCTTCGGGATCGCGCCAGTAGCGCGGCATGACGTTCGGGCCCTTCACGCGCAGCTCGTAGCGGTCGCCGGCCGGCACCAGCTTGGCCAGCATGCCGGGCTGCGGCAGGCCGAGCAGGCCGGCGCGATCGACGTTCCAGTAGACCATCAGGCCCGTGCTGGTGGTCTCGGTCATGCCCCAGCCGCAGCCGAACGGCAGGCGCTCCCCGAGTTGTCCGGTCGCCACGTCCTGCAACCGGTCGAAGCTTTCCTGCGGCAGCAACGCGCCGCCATAGCCCAGCCCGCGCATGTTCTTGAAGAACTTGGCCCTGAGGTCGGCGTCGCGCTCCAGCGCCTCGAGCAGCAGCGGATAGGCTGCCGGCACATTGCCGAAGCTCGACGGCGAGAGCTCGCGCAGATTCTCGAGAGTCTCCTGGAAACGGCCCGGCACCGGCCGGCCGCCGTCTATATAAAGAGAGCCGGCCGTCCGTACCGCGCCGTTGAGGTTCGAGTTGCCGCCCCAAGTGTGATGCCAGGGCAGCCAGTCGAGCGACAGGCCGACCCGGTTGGGATCGAGCGGCTCGCCGACCGCCCGGATCATCTCGATCGCCGACGCAAGATTGCCATGGGTGTTCAGCACGCCCTTGGCCGTCCCGGTCGAGCCCGACGTGAACATGATCTTGGCCGGCGTCCCGGCGGTGATATGCAGCCGACGCTCGGCGACCGCGGCATCGATCGACGAAGAGGTGAGCGCGCCGAACGGCAGGCCCCGCTTGCCGTCGACCGTGATGAGGCGGGCAGCCGTGCGATCGAGCGCCTTGCCGTAGACGGTCGACTCCTGCGCGAACACCAGCGCCGGCTGCACGAGGTTCAGCGCGTGATCGAGGCGCGCGAAATCGCCGGACAGCGAATAATTGGGCGAGATCGGCGCCACCAGCAGGCCCGCGCGCATCGCGCCGAACAGGAACAGCGCGTTCTCCAGGCTGTTGTCCGACAGGATCGCTGCCGGTGGCGAGTCCGGACCATAACCCTGCGCGATCAGCCATGAGGCGACCGCACCCGTCTTCGCCCAGGCCTCGGCATAGGTGAGGCGCTGCCAGGCGCGATCGGGGCCGCGCCGCTCGGCGAGGAAGGTGACGTGCGGCCGGCCCTCGGCCGCGCGCTGCAGCCAGTCGATCATCAGCAGCCGGTCTTGCGGCAGCTCGCGGCCGGCCGAGAGGATGAGCACGCCGTCGGGCCGGCGCTCGACGACCACCGTCGGCCTGGGCCGGTTGAGCGTGCGCATCGGCGCGAGGGCGCTCATTGCGTCGGGTGCTCGCTGAAATACTGCACGAGCGCATCGGCCACGATGCCGTTCAGCAACGGCGTCGGATGGCCGTCGTGCGCGATGAAGTACGGACCCCAGGTCGAGGGCGCGCCGATCAGCTTGCGCACCGAGATCACCGGCGCCCCGATCGCCCGCAGCCCGTCGAACGCCGGCAGGTATTGCAGGTCGGGCTGGTCGGAAAATCCCGGCGGCGCCGGCTCGGGTCCGTTGCTCAGCAGGATGAGCGGCGCATGGTAGCGCTCCTCGACCAGGTCCTTCAGCCGCTTCGTCAGCGCGACGTAGAGCCTCGCCTGCTCGCGATCCATCTCTTCGGTGGTGATGCGCCGCACGATGCGGAAATGTGTGCGCGCGAGATAGCCCAGCCCGGCCAGCGGGTGGGTCCAGCGGTACTCGTTGAAGGTGCCCGAATAGTGCAGCTTGCCGTCGGCCCCCGTGTCGTAGCGCGGCGCGTCGGCGAGCCAAGAGGCATCGCCGGTCACGCGCTCGAGATGCGGCGGCGTCACCCAGACGATCACCGCCGCGACCTTGCCGACGATCGCCTTGTCGAACAGGCCGGTTTCGAGCGCCCGCACCTGGTGTGTGGCACCCCAGCCCGGCACGCCGAAGTTCACGACATGCGCCGGCGGCTTCAGGCGCTGCGCAAACAGCGATGCAGCCGTCTGGTCGTCGTTCACGCCCTCGGAGAAGGCGTAGGAATCGCCCATCACGATATAGGTCGGCCCGCTGTCGACCGAGCCCGGAGTCACCCGCGCGCCGTCGGCATCGATGTGATAGGTGACGTCGTAGAGCGGCTTGCCGTCGTAGGTCGCGGTGGCCTTCACCGTCGTGTTGGGCCGCAGCTTGTACTGCAGCACCGGATCGTAGGGGTACCAGTCGGGCGGCGTCTGCACCCGAACTGCGCCGATCTCCTGGCCCTTCGGCTCCAGCAGGTAGAGGCCGAACTCGATGCCGGCGAGGCCGAACAGGAACGCCGCCGTCGCCAGCATGGTGTTGCGCCACACCGGCTTCTTGAAGCGCACGATCGCCACCAGGCAGACCAGCGCAATCACCGCGAGCGCCGCGGCGAACGGCAACACGATCAGCGAGACGACCGTCACGGCCAAGGCGGCCAGCGACGGCCAAAGCTTCCGCAGGAACGACGACATTGATCTAGGCGTGGCCTGTACGGGTTCGCAGGCAAAACATCAATGGGCGCCACGCCGCGCCCATTGCCCGCTGGCTAGGGTCTGTTGAGATTCATCGGGAGTTTATCACGGCGGCGGCGAGGTAGATGGCTGCGGTGAAGCTGGTGTCGGTCTTGTCGGCGCGCATGGCGATGCGCTTGAACTCCTTGAGCCTGCCGAAGAAGTTCTCGATCAAATGGCGCCATTTGTAGAG
>Ga0209062_1000949_pt1 | contig 62482 bp, 60 predicted proteins | sample Coa_R2_2_FD_187158 | JGI IMG/M metagenome (GOLD analysis project Ga0209062, IMG submission 187158) | Surface soil microbial communities from Centralia Pennsylvania, which are recovering from an underground coalmine fire - Coalmine... | ecosystem: Environmental > Terrestrial > Soil > Unclassified... | reverse complement strand
GCTCCTTCATCTCAACCGCCAAAAAGCAAGGCTGGAACGTCATCCAGGCCCTCACGCAGGACGCGCAAATCCAAATGAGCGCGTTGCGGATCAGTTGACGGCAAAGGCACAACCTGGGCAGTTACCAGACGACTAGAAAATGGTCAGTTCATCAGAGCGCCACCGTACTGAAATACGGCAGCATCTTCACAAGCAGCTGCTCGCGTCGCCCGAAGGGTTTGAGGCCGACTCCCCCCTCGCCAGTCGTGACGAGGGGGCGAATCGCAAATCCTTTCAAATTCGTTGAAGCACCGACTAGGCGTCGAAGGCCTTAAATTGGTTTTTTTTTAAAATCCTGTGCTGAGGCAGGCGGCCGCCGCTTTGGCGGACAGGAGTCAAGCGCGCCGGCGGCTTCTCGGCAGGCGGCCCCGCGTATGCAATCTCCGGCTTCGGGCGGCGTGGGCCTGCCGGCGCCTCCCGAGGCGCGAACGCGCCCTTGACATCGTCGTCGCCCCGCAATGCGGCGAGGAATTCGCGTTGCCATCGGTCGACGTCGTGGTCGAGGATCGCGGCCAGGAGCGCCTGATGGCGCGCGCGCCGCTCCTCGATCGGCATCGCTAAAGCTTGCGCGATCGCGCCCGCAACCTGTTCCGGGTCATAGGGATTGACCAGAAGGGCGCGGCGAAATTCGATCGCGGCGCCGGCGAAGCGAGACAGGATGAGGACTCCCGGGTCCTCCGGATTCTGCGCCGCGACGTACTCCTTGGCGACCAGATTCATGCCGTCCCGCAAAGGCGTGACCAAGCCGACGCGCGCCGTGCGATAGAGCCCCGCGAGCGCGGCGCGGCCATAGACCCGGTTCACGTAGCGGATCGGCGTCCACGACACTTCGCCGTATTTGCCGTTGATGCGCCCCGCGGCTGACCCCAAGGCTTCTTCCAGCTCCGCATATTCCGGAATTTCAGAGCGGTTTCTCGGCGTGATCTGCAGGTAGGTGACCTTGCCGATCCATTCGCGGTGATTCGCAAGGAAGTGGTCGAACGCGTCGAGGCGCTGGACAAGGCCTTTGGAATAGTCGAGGCGATCGACCCCGATCACCAGGAGGCGGCCGCCCAGGCTCGCCACCATCTCCTTGACGAGCGGGGACCGCATGTTGCGGCGCGCCAGCCGCTGGAAGACGCGCGGTTCGATACCGACCGGAAAATTCCCGATTCGCGTTTGCCGCCCGTTCAAACTCAGAGCGGTCTGATTGCCGGCGATCTCCAATACGCGCAGTTCCCGCGCCTGATTGCACTCGGAAATCAGGTAGCGAACGAAATTGCTCGCGTCGCCTTCGGTCTGAAATCCCACAACGTCATATTGCATGAGCAAGGGGATGAGCTGCTCGTGGTTCGGCAGCGAAGTTATCACCTCGGGAGGCGGGAACGGAACGTGGAGGAAAAACCCGATCCGGTTGGCATGGCCGCGCCGGCGCAAGGCATCTGCTATCGGAATCAGGTGATAGTCGTGGACCCAGATGAGATCATCAGTCTCGATCACTCTTTCGAGTTCGGTGGCAAAATGGTCGTTGACGCGGAAATATCCGCTGAGGTCGCGGCGAGCGAACTCGGCGAGGTCCAGCCGATAGTGCAGAATCGGCCACAGCACCCGATTGGCGAAACCGTTATAGTATTCCTGATAATCGTGTTTGGTGAGATCGGTGACGACGTATTCGACGTTCTTATGTTTGATCGACCGGGTTCTCAGCTTTTCCCGCGTCCCGACCTTTCCGCTCCATCCAAGCCAGACGCCGCCATTGTGCTGCAGCGCCGGCCGCAACGCCACTTCAAGTCCCCCGGCGCGCTTGGCGCCGTCGCCGGCGGGAACGGAAACACGGTTGGAGACAACTGCCAGGCGCGCCAATATCGCCCTCCGAATCGCGAGACAAACGCTGCTCGACACACGCCTCACCGCCGGGACCAATCCGGCGGGAGAAGAACGAATGCCGAACACAAAATCTATGGTTTGGTCCGCACTTCCCTCCAATAATCGGTTAAAACGGCCGAAATAACGGCGACTTGGCATGGCTTGTGGTGCGGCGAAAAACCGCCTTCCATTCACCAAATCGACAGAATGCCGGAGCGCGGGCAATCGGGCAAAACGCCTCGCGGCTTGCGCCCGCGCCGTCACGGCGCCGGGGATGGCTGTGATCGGGAGCGATATGTTTGCGCACATGCCGCTCATCATGATTGATAAGATGTTGCGCTCGTTCTGACAACGAAGAACGTCGATGCACTCTGACTGCAAGATGCGAGGGAACGGGAACCTGTTTCATCTGGCAAACGCGCTCGCATCCGTGGTGAGCGAAGCCGGCGCTTTCGCGCGCGCCGCGTCGGCCAACCCGATCAAGACCTGGGTGAAAGAATGCAATTCGCCGGTCTCGGAGGTCGACATCGCGGTCAACCAGCTGCTGAGGGGGCGGCTGGCGGCCCTTATTCCCGACGCGGGCTGGCTGTCGGAGGAAAGCGAAGATGATCCGGCGCGGCTGGGCGCGCGGCGGGTCTGGATCGTCGACCCGATCGACGGGACGCGCGCCTTCATCGCTCGTCGTCCCGATTGGACGATCTCGGTCGCGTTGGTTGAAGCGGGCCGCCCGGTCGTCGCCGCACTCTACGCCCCGGTCAGCGAGGAGCTGTTCCTTGCCGTTGCAGGAGCCGGTGCGACCCGCAACGGGACGCCAATCAAGGCAACTCCGGGCGCCGCCATCGAAGGGGCCAGGATCGCGGGACCCAAGGGATTTCTCGACCGCCTCGCCACCGTGGCTCCGGCATTCGCGGTTCTGCCTAAAATCCAGTCGCTGGCGTTGCGCCTTGCCCGCGTCGCCGACGGCACGCTCGATGCGGCCCTCGCAAGCCGCACCAGCCGCGATTGGGACCTTGCCGCTGCCGATCTTTTGGTGCACGAAGCTGGCGGCGCGCTGACGACGGCCGGTGGAATGAGGCTTGCCTATAACGGCATCACAACCGTCCACGATGACCTCGTCGCAGCGGGGCTGATGCGCCACGAGACGCTGGCCGTCCTGCTGCGGAATCACCATGGCTTGTTACGCTGACGCGCCGGATCCGGCCGGCGATCGAAGGAACCCTTGATGAGCGTCGAAACCCAATCGAAGCAATTATTGCATCTCGTGCTCGGCGGCGAACTCGTCGACATCGGAGGGGTGGAATTCAAGGATCTCGACAAGGTCGACATTGTCGGCGTCTATCCGAATTACGCCAAGGCATACGCGGCGTGGCGGGCGAAGGCGCAGCAGACCGTGGACAACGCGCAAATGCGTTATTTCATTGTGCACCTGCATCGCCTGCTCGATCCGGAAACCATGCCGCCCGACGGAAATTGAGGCGCGGGCTTCGCATGCTTTCCTCACGACGCATCGCGCGGTCGCCGGCGTTACAGCGATTGATCGGCTCATTGGCGGCCGACTATCTTCGCCTGGTATGGTTCACGAACCGCCTCACCCTCGAGCCCGCCGATATCTATGAAACTGTCGAGCCTCAACAGCCCGTGATCATCGCCATGTGGCACGGCCAGCATTTCATGGCGCCGTTTCTCAGCCGTGGACATCGGGCCAAGGTCTTGATCTCACGTCACCGCGATGGCGAGATCAACGCCTACGCGGCCGAGCGGCTTGGCATCGGCACAGTTCGCGGGTCGGGAGATCCTGGCCGCCGGTTTGACTTAAAGGGCGGCGTCGGCGCCTTCAAATCCATGCTGGACGCTCTGGCAGAGGGATACAACATGGCGCTGACGGCCGATATCCCGAAGGTCGCACGCGTCGCGGGCCTGGGTATAATCAAACTGGCGCAACTCTCCGGACGGCCGATCTATCCGGTTGCGATCGCCACGAGCAGGCGCATCGTCTTGAAAAATTGGGACCGTTCGGCTGTAAACTTGCCGTTCGGGCGGGCCGCCATTGTATCAACCGATCCGGTCGTGGTGCCGCCGGACGCCGACCACGCCACCATGGAACAATGCAGAGCTATGGTGGAGAGGCGGCTCGGCCAGGTCACTGACCGCGCTTACGAGATTGTCGACCGCAAGGATCGTCATGCCGCTCCCGGCTGAATCCATGCCGATAACTCTTTCCGCCTACCGGATCGCCGCCGAAGCCGGGACTGCGCTGGCGCCGTGGCTGCTCGCGCGGCGGCTTGCGCGCGGGAAGGAGAACCCCGATCGTATTGCCGAGCGCCACGGCCGGCCGAGCGCTCAGCGGCCGGGAGGCCCGCTTGTGTGGCTGCATGGGGCCAGCGTCGGCGAATTCGTCGCCGTGCTCCCGCTGGTCGAACGCATTCTCGCGCGCCGGCTCACCGTATTGATGACGACCGGCACGGTGACCTCCGCGGAGTTGGCGCAAAGGCGGCTGCCGGCCGGCGCTCTGCATCAGTTTATCCCCCTTGACATGCCGTGTTTCGTTACCCGGTTCCTCGACTATTGGCGTCCGGACCTCGCCTTGTTCGTGGAATCCGAGCTGTGGCCCAATCTGATCCTGAGCGCGTCGGCACGCCGCATTCCGATAATTCTCGTCAACGGACGCATGTCGGAGCGCTCCTTTGGCCGTTGGCGCTATTTTCCCAAGACCATCGGAAATCTCCTGGGGCGGTTTGACCTTTGCCTGGTGCGCTCACAGGGCGATGCGAAGCGCTTCGGCGCACTCGGCGCGCCTCGCATCAGTATCACCGGCAATCTCAAATTCGATGTCCCCGCCCTGCCAGTCGACGCGGGCAAGCTCGCCGTTTTGGCCGATGCGGTCAAAGGACGAACGGTTGTGGCCGCGGCTTCCACCCATCCCGGCGAAGAGAGCGTCCTCTTCGATGTTCATCGCCGTCTCAAGGTCGCATGTCCGGATCTTCTGACCGTCATCGCGCCGCGGCATCCCGAGCGCGGCCCGGCCATTGCGGAAATTGCCGCGACGGCGGGCTTCCTGGCCGCGCTGCGCGGGCGCGGCGCTTTTCCGGCAGGCGAAATCGATATTTATATATTCGACACGCTTGGCGAATTGGGACTGATCTATCGGCTCGCTCCCATCGTATTCATGGGCGGTTCGCTGGTTCGTCATGGCGGGCAGAATCCGATCGAGGCCATCAAGCTCGGCGCCGCCATCCTGCATGGTCCCCATGTGTCGAACTTCGACGACATCTACGAAGAGCTTGACCGCACCGACGCGGCAGCGCTCGTCAGCGACGCCGGTGAGTTGACGGATCGAATCGGCGCCTGGATCGAAGACAGGGCCGGGCGCGAGCGGGTTGCGCAAAGGGCGAAGCTCTACGTCGAAAAGCTCGGTGGCGCCCTCGACCTGACGCTATCCGCGCTTGAGCCCTATTTCATGCAGTTGCGGACTGAGAATCGCAGCGCCCATGCGTAACCCCGCCTTCTGGTGGACCGAGCATAGCATCGCCGCAGCCCTGCTCGCGCCTATAGGCGCCGGTTACGGGGCCATCGCGGCGCGATACATGGCGCGCCCGGGCCGTAAAGCGCCGGTCCCGGTCATCTGCGTTGGCAATTTCACGTTGGGAGGCGCCGGCAAGACGCCTACTGCCATCGCGCTCGCGCAGCTCCTGTCGGCATCAGGCCACCGCCCGTTCTTTCTGTCGCGGGGCTATGGCGGGCGGGTCGCCGGGCCGGTCTGCGTCGAGCCGAAGAGAGGGGCGGCGGATGTCGGCGACGAGCCTTTGCTGCTCGCGCGCGTCGCACCGACCGTCGTGGCGCGCGATCGCCTGGCGGGCGTGAAGGCAGCCGTGGAAGGCGGGGCCGATACGATCATCATGGATGATGGCCTTCAGAACCCGTCAATTGATAAGGACCTCGCCATAGCGGTGGTCGACGGGCGGCGCGGAATCGGCAATGGGCGCACATTTCCTGCCGGCCCCTTGCGGGCCCCGCTCAAGGCGCAGTTCAACCGTGTCGATGCGGTTCTTCTGGTGGGCCCGGCAGGCCATGCAGCGGAACGTGCGGTGGACGCCGCACGAAAGCGCGGCGTGCCGGTGTTCCGCGGCGACTTGCAGCCAGCCCCCGAAGTCGTAGCGGAGCTTGCCGGTAAACCGGTTCTGGCTTTCGCCGGGATTGCGGATCCGGACAAGTTCTTTGCCACGTTGGAAGCGCACGGCATTCCGGCCGTGATCCGCCGGCCGTTCCCGGATCATCACCGGTACCGGACTGACGAAATGTCGGCGCTCCTCACCTCTGCACAGCGAAACGGTCTGCAACTCGTCACCACCGAAAAGGACTTCGCGCGCCTGAGCGGCGACCCGGCGGCTGCGCGCTTGATCGAACGATCAGCCGTGTTGCCAGTGGCCCTGCGATTCAGAGAGCTGCCGGCGATGGAAGCGATGTTGCGCGACGCGCGGCGCCGACGCGGCGCGGGCGCAGCCCAAATCTAATCAAAGCGTGCAGGATAAAGCCGCCGAAGAACCGCCCGCGGATTAGCATAGGCCTCCTGGCGCTCTACGCTCCAATATTTCAACTCTTCAAGCGGGATCGGGACCCCGGTGACGGCGCAACGTACAAACGCCCCCGGGCGCATGACCCGGAAATCTCCGTCAAGATACTTGACCTCCGCTTCGCCAGTTGAAGACGAGTGTGGGTCGAAGCGATTGAGCACCGATAAGCTCCCGATTGGTGGCCTGGCGACCGCGAAGTAACCGCTCGGGAAGATAGGCATTAAACCACACAACATTCAAGTAGCAGGGGAATTTGCCTGCATGTTGCGTTCATGTTGCCTGCAGGAAGGCTCGCTCAGCCGCTTCCATCTCAGCCCTGGCGTCGCGCTTCGGAAACAGGCGGCCGTAAACGTCCAGGGTCATCTTGATCGAGGCGCGCCATGACGCGTAGAAGTGGCGGAGCGCGTGCAAACCGGTGTACTTCGCCTTGACCATCGGCTTGCCGTCGTTGCCCAGCTTCGGATTACCATCATCATCGAGCACGGCGGCTGTGACCCCGGCCGCGATCTGCGCCGGCCACAGACCACAGATGACCATGTTATTGTGCGTCTCGATCCTGCCGTTGCGGCTCGGAAACACGAGGTCGAGATTACTTTTGGGGCACTGGAGCTTCCATTCGCGTAGGGGCGTTCGCTGCCAGCGGCAGCATTGAGACGGTGCGGTGCCCGTCATCAGACTTGGGGGCGCCGATGACGCCATACTTGTCGGCCCGCTGGCGGACGTGAATCAGGCGATTATCCAAGTCGACGTTCGCCCAGATGAGTCCGCGTAGCTCGCTCGACCGTAGACCGCAAAACAGCGCGACCGGTATCAACGGCCGCCAGCGCCCCTTGACATTCGTCATGATGGCGCGGGCTGAAGTGGTCCGCGGATCGGCATCCGGATAGGCGATCAGCGCGTTCTTGCCGCCCAGCTCCAGCAGGACCGGCTTCAGCGTATCGGCAGCCGCGCGCATCACGGCCTTGCCGGTCGGAACGCTCCCGATCAATGCGATCTTGGCGACGCCAGGATGGCTGGCCAGCGCGGCCCCCGCCTCCCTGCCGCCGGGGACCAAGGGTGAGCGCCTCTCTCCGAGGTCTTGAGTGTGGGGAATCAAACACCAATGGGAAGATAACAAAGATCGTTTTCATTGGCTCAGGCAGCATGTCGTCCGAACTGGGTATGTTCCGCGATCTCTTCTTTGCCGAGCCTCTCGGCGGAGGCGCCCTGACACCGGCGGATATCAACCCCGAAAGGCTTGCGGAACCGGCACCAGCAACACGTCATGCTTGCAGGACGTAGGTTCCGGGTGCGTCACAAAGCGGGAGATAGCCGGCCGCGCCCATCGGGGGCGGCTCCGCCGTAGCGCCGGAGTGGCGGGCGAGCCATGCGGCCAATTCCGGCCACCAGGATCCGTTCTTGCGCGGCGCCTCGTTGAGGTAGGTCTCCGGATCTATGTAGTGGTCGGTCGACCGCTTGGTCATGACCTGAAAACTGTGTCCCTTGTGGCCTGGCTCGGACACGATTCCGACGTTATGGCCGCCGCTGGCGAGCACATAGGTGACGTCGGTATCGACGGACAAGTGGATCTTGTAGGTTGACCGCCATGGCGCGACATGGTCATGCACGGTGCCGACCGCGAAGATCGGGACGCGAATATCGGCGAGCGCAATCGGCTTCCCGTCGACGCTGAGGCGGCCCTCCGCGAGGTCGTTGTCGAGGAAGAGATGCCGGAGATAGTTGGCGTGCATGCGATACGGCATGCGAGTCGCATCCGCGTTCCAGGCCATCAGGTCGCTCATGGGCGGTCGTTCGCCCATGAGGTATTCGCGGATCACCCGCGACCATACGAGGTCATTGGAGCGGAGCATCTGAAAGGCGCCCGCCATCTGCGTCGTGTCGAGAAAGCCCCGCTCCCACATCATGTCTTCGATGAACGTCAGCTGGCTTTCGTTGATGAACAGCATCAACTCGCCGGCGTCAGCGAAATCCGTCTGCGCTGCCAGCAGCGTGATTGACTTGAGGCGTTCGTCCCCATCGCGGGCCATCGCCGCAGCGGCGATCGCGAGCAGCGTCCCGCCAAGGCAATAGCCGGCCGCATGGATCTTCCGGCCTGGCGCTATCGCATTGATCGCATCGAGCGCCGCCATGATGCCGAGGGTCCGATAGTCATCTAGATCAAGGTCGCGATCCTCAGGGCCCGGATTCTTCCACGAGATCATGAAGACGGTGAAGCCCTGATCAATCAGATATCTGACCAGCGAATTGTGCGGCGAGAGATCAAGGATGTAATATTTCATGATCCAGGCCGGGATTATGAGCACCGGCTCCGGGCGAACCGCTTTTGTCGCAGGCGCATACTGGATCAGCTCGATCAGCCGGTTGCGATAGATCACCTTGCCCGGCGTGACCGCCAGGTTTTGCCCAACGACGAAATCCTCGGCGCCAACCGGCCTCTTGCCGCTGATCGTCCGCTCCCAATCCTCGATCAGGTTGCGCCAGCCATTCACGAGATTCATGCCGCCCTTGCGCAGGGTCTGCTGGAGGGCCTCTGGATTCGTCAGGAGGAAGTTCGACGGGGCAAACATGTCCAGGATCTGGCGGGACATGAAGTCGACCATCTCCTCATGCTTTTTCGTGACACCGCGGAAGCCCGTCGTCGCATTGTGCCACCACTGCTGATTAAGCAGGAACCCCTGGTAGATGAAGTTGTACGGCCAGTTCTGCCAGGCTTCGCCGTCGAACCGTCGGTCTTGCGGCAACGGTTCGATGCAGGGCTGCGGAGGGTGCTCCTTGTCGCCGTGCAAAGCGCACTGCCAAGCATAGTTGGCGAGGCGCAGCGTTTTTTTGACGGCTTTGTCGACAAGCTGGAAGCGCTTGCCAGGCGCAAACGCGAGGTGAGTGGCCCAGTCAAGGTAGGCGTGCGCCAGCGCAGCCGGCGAAAGTCCGGCCGTGAACCGCGCGACTGCGGCATGCAGCGATCGATCCATGATGTCGGCAAGGGCCGTCACCACATAGGAGTCGCGGTCGGCCGGCGCCGTTGCGCTGGGAGGTTTCTCGCGCAGCATCCGCGGCGCGAAGGGAACGGCCGCTGCGGCCCCGCCTCGCGCCTCTGGCTTCGCTGAGGCAATGGCGTCAGCTTGAGCTGGATTGGTTGCAGGAACAGTCGGCTGCTTCGGCATTGGTGCGACTATCTGCTCCGATCCTGGCATGGGCTGACCCCTTCAATGCGGACCTTTCTCGCAAGTCTATTTGACCCTGTTGCGGCGCAATATGACCTGGATCAATCTGCGCCGCGAATGAAAGTTCCTCCGTATGCCGCCTGACAGAGCGAGAGCGACGCCATCGTTTCTGGCGTTTGGGGTGTTGACGCTGCGCGTTTAAGGCGGATCAGCACACGCCATGCTTTTGCGATGCGCGCAGCGTGCCTCTTCACACGATTGTGGTTTTCGGCAGCACGCGCATTTGTGAACGCTGCCGCCCGGCGGGAAAGTCGAGGCGCTAGTCAGACGACGGTGATCGTTTCGGTTGACGGACATCAATGCAGACGTCGACCCCGCCACGTTTCACGCTGAGGCGATAAGCCTTGAAAACGCCGCCGCCAAGTCTTTCAGGAGAAGCACACGGCGGCGATCAGCATTTCAATATGGCCGCTGCCCCAGAGCGGCAGGACGAGGCGAGAATATCCGGTACCGCCCTCTCCTGCCGCGCGTTGGAAGTAGGTTGGCGCCCGGCGTTCGACCGTGGCGCGACACTGCTCTGTGAGCTGGTCGATCGGCGGATGGAGATCGACCTCGTCGGTGAACTTGCCGGCCATCGCGGCGCCGTAGCGCCGCGATAAGTCCTCTCCGACCAGGTCGAACCTGAATCTGAGCGGATTCTCGAACGCTTCGATAACCATGATCTCGCGGGCAAGTCGCGCCCGCATTGAGAACTTCACGTCGTCCCAGAACGGAATGTCGTTGTCGCCGCGCTTCAAGCCGTTCCAGTAAGCATGCACGCGTTCGAGATCGGGCTCCAGCCGATCGGGGAGCAGAAAAGTCCCACCCTCATTCATCATGTGCTGGCCCTTCCGCAACTGTTGCCCCTGTTCAGGCGGGTCGACGCTCGCCTGGAATGAAATATACGGCATGATCGCACTCTGCACCGAAATGCGAATTGACCTCACTCAAAATAACGCTCCAGGTGGGCTAAGATAATCCAGTCCCATCGTAACGGCGGCGGCGGAATGTCACAAAACGACACGTCTCAAGGGCGTCGGCTGTTTTGGCGCTTCTGGGCCTGTGCGTCCGGATTTTGGAACCGTAAACATGCCAGAGTCAGTTGGGCCCTGACGGTCGGGCTGGTCGCGCTCGCGCTTGCCCAGATCGCTGTGCAGTATCGCCTCAATTACTGGAATCGCGATTTTTTCAATGCGCTGGAGTTGCGCGATGCCGCACGCCTGTGGGAGCAGGCTTGGCTCTTTCCGCCGCTCGCAGGATTGAGCATCTTGCTCTCGGTGGCTTCCGTCTGGGGCCGGATGACCGCCCAGCGCAAATGGCGCGAGTGGCTCACCAAGGATTTGCTGGCGATGTGGCTCAAGGATAGCCGCTACCGTGGCTTGAAATTTGTGACCGGCGAACACCAAAATGCCGAATATCGCATTTGCGTCGACGCGCGGATCTCAACCGACGCCCCGGTCGACATGGCTCTTGGGCTGTTTACTGCAATCACTGGGGCGATCGTATTCTCGAACGTTTTGTGGACCGTCGGCGGCAACTTCACGCTGATAGTGAGCGGCCATCAAGTGACGATACCGGGCTATCTGGTGCTGGGCGTCGGCTTCTATGCGTTCGCGTTCACGACCGCAACAATATTCATCGGTCGCGGGTTGCCGGCCGTCATCCAGAGCGAAAATCAGGCTGAAGCCGAGATGTTGGCAGCCGCAACGAAGATCCGTGAATCAGGCGACGAAGCGACGCCCAACGAGGAGGCACTTGCGCAACGCACGCCTGTATGGCTGGCGCTGCGCCAGGTGCTCGAGCGGTGGCGCCAACTGTGCTGGCAACTCATGAGGACCACCATGGTCTCGCAGATGGATTTGCTGCTCGCGCCGGTGTTCGCGTGGGTTCTGTGCGCCCCGAAATACCTTGCCGGCACCATGACGCTCGGCGAGCTTACCCAGGCCGCGGCCGCGTTCGTGACCTTGCAGATGGCGTTCAATTGGGTGGTTGACAACTTTCAGAGGCTCTCGGACTGGCGCGCTGCGACCAATCGCGTCGCCGGTTTGCTGCTGGCCCTCGATCAGGTCGAGACCAATCACAACGCGTCGACGCCGGTCACTGAAAGAACGTAAGCATAGTGCGCCGCAAAGACGGCCGCGTCTTGCGATCCCGAGCCGACGCGTTTAGCCGGCGAGCCTCGCCGCCCGAGGCGGCCGGTAGAGAACCGCCCATAGCGATACGATTGCGCAAACCAGTCCAGCCCACAGGACGCTCCAGAACGTCAGCACGTCTGACACGTGCACAAGCTGATTGGCGATCATCAGGGCGGCGAGGAGCGCGCCGGTGGCGAGCGTGATCGCGCCTTGCCACGGCGTAGCGCCGGACCGCCGCGCCCACACTGCAAGTCCGATCATGGCGGTGGCGGCGAGCAGGGCAACGCGATTGCGGTCCATGCCGGCCGAATGCGGGAAAATCGCCACAGAAGTGAGCCAGAGGCCGACAAGTGTGTTGAGAAGATCGGCGATCATAGATGCGTTCCTTCCTCGCGATGCGCATATTGCAAAGCTCGCCAGGTGAGCGGCGGAATAGCGAAATAAGCCAGCGCGCTCGCTGCGATCAGCAGCTTCCATGGCGGTGTGAGCGGGGTTGCCAATACGATGCCGGCAGCATCCAGCGCCAGCATTGCGTAGGCGAAGCCGGCGGCGATCAGGAGAGCGTAGCTCTCTCTGAAACGTGCCGCGCCATACAGCAGCGCATAAGCGCCAGCCGCCAGCACCATGAAGCCCAGCAACGAGCTCGTAACAAGGAAGACCACAGGGCTCATGATTCACTCCGCAGGCATCGGCTGGGGGACGGCGGCGACCTGTCGGCGACCGAGCGCCGACAGGTTCCATGCCAGCGTCAGATATCCCGCAGCGAACATGAGGCCGAAGCCGAAGCGGCTGTACATGCCCAGCATAAACCACGGGTTCTCCTGGCCGGCGATGAACGCCTCCAGGGTCGAGCCGCCGATCGCCCGTTCAAAGAACGCCTGCGCCATCCCGGCGACCAGAAGCGAGCCCACCATCCCGATGAGGCCGCCATTGAGCAGCACGAATGCCCAGACCCAGCCGGAGCCGTTGACGGTGACGAGCCGCCGCTGCTCCTGCAGCGCGATGTAGCAGACCGACAGGACGCCGCACGCATAGGCGCCCCAGAACGCGAAGTGCCCATGGCTCACCGTCCACTGCGTGCCATGCGCAAACAGGTTGAGCTGCGGCAGCGTGATCATGAACCCGAACACGCCGCCGCCGAGGAAGTTGCCGAACGCCTCGGCCAACGTCCAGTAGAACGCCGGCTGGTTGCTGGTTTTCATGCGATGGACGCCCGCATCGTAAACCGCATGCACCACCATGCCGAGCAGCGGCAGCGGTTCGAGCGCGGAGAAGAAGCCGCCGATCCCGAGCCAGTAGTCAGGCGTGCCGATCCAGAAATAATGGTGCCCGAGCCCCAGAATGCCGGTGCCGAGCACCAGCGCCACCTCGACGTAGAGCCAGCCCTCAACGATCCGGCGCGACGTTCCGAGCAACTTCATCATGGCGAGCGCCATGATGCAGCCGATCAGAATCTCCCAGGTCGCCTCGACCCAGAGGTGAACCAGCCACCACCACCAATAGAGATCGACCGCCATGTTGTCGATCTTCGGAAACGCGATGAGATACAGGAGGACGAGCGGCACCATGTTCACACTCATCACCGCCATCACGCCGGTGATCCGACGTGCCTTGAGCGCTGTGCCGACGACGTTCCAGGCGAACACGAGCATGACCAGCGCCACCCCGATCGCGGCCCACCGCGGCGCCTCGACGTATTTGCGCCCCTGCTGGAACAGCCATAGCGTCGTCTCGGTGCCGGGGCCCCATTGAACGAATACGAAAATCGCCGCCACCGCCAGCACGGCGGCGACGAACACCCAAAAAAGGATTTCCGCCGCCCAGATGCCGGCGGGCTCACAGCCGAATTCCTCCGGCAGGAACCAGTACACGGCGCCCATGAAACCCATCAGCAGCCAGATGATCATGGTGTCGATGTGCAGGATCTTGGCGACGTTGAAGGGCACGAAGCCGAACAGGAAATCCGGATTGATGTAGTAGACGGCCGACGCCAGTCCGGCGAGCGTCATCACGCCGAACAGCAGCACCGCGGCGGCGAGATATTTAACCGCAAGACTCTTCGATCGAGACATGGCAGCCTCCTATTCGCTGACCTTGATGCGGCCGAAATGGATCGGGAAGCCGTTGGTGTCGATCGAGGCGAGCCATTTCAGGTAGGCAACCGTCGCGACCGCCTCGTCCCGCGAAATGCCGAGGTTCGGCATCCTGCGCTGCCAGGTGGCGTACTGATCCGGGGCCATGAGGAAGCGCACCATCGCCTCCTCGCGACTTTCGGCCCCGGTGATCGCCGCCCAGGCTTCCCAGGCCGGATCGAGCCACGCCTTCGTCAGGTCGGGACCGTAGTAGGCGCCGTTCCCCATGAAGGTATGGCAGTCGATGCAGGCGCGGCTTTGAATGACGAGCTTGCCCCGCTCGATGAGCGCGGCAGCTTCGGGGGCTTCCACGGCTCTGCCGAACAGCGGCTCGTCCTGGCCGATCGTCGGCATGTCCCGCCCGAGCTTGGCATTGTGCGCGTAGTCGATGTGGCGGTTGATCACCGTATAAGGCGGAACATGCGACCCGCCCGGGGCGATCGCCTCGAGGCTGTCGATCGTGAGCATGGCGAGGACGATCGACATCACGACGGTCGTGCTGATGGCGCCTGCGCGCCAGAATGCGGGATCATCGAACGGCATTGTGATGCACCCTAGCTGTTCACATCGTTGATGGGATCCGTGGCGAACCGCCGGCAGCCGCTAAAGCGCTTTACGAGTTACAACGCTAGAATGATCTCATCACCCGCGATTTGATCTTGATCAAAGCCGCGGCCGGGTTCTGCCGAGAGCTTGCCCACAATCAATCTCGCCCGCATCCGCGCCGATTGCGCTGCATCAATGTCTCGCAAACGCCGCTATGCTTGCTGACAGTACCTAAGACGATCGCCGCAAGGGAACGATGACTCACGCACCCAACTTGAGCAGCACGCTCGTCGATGATCGGCTTCGGCTCTCGCCGAGCGGCCCCTGGACGACCGCGCACGCCGCTGTGCTGGAGCAGCTGCTCGATGCCGCGGCGCACGAGACGGCGCTTGCCAGGCGTGTCGCGATCGACATGGCGGAGGTCGAGAAGCTCGACACGCTCGGCGGATGGCTGCTGGAGCGGTTGCTCCGTAGCTCCCGGCTCTCAGGCGCAGACGCGCAGTTCATCGACTTGCCGCCGCATTATCGCGGCCTGATCGAGGCGATCGGCCGGGTCAACCTGCAGAAGCCCGCGCTCCGGCCCGCCCCGAACCGGCTATGGGGCGCTCTCGAGACGCTTGGCCGCGCCACGGTGCAATTAGGCGCCGACGGGGCGGCATTCATCGACATGTTGGGCCGGCTCGCTGCTGCGATCGCCCGCGTGATCGCACATCCGCGCCGGTTCCGATTGACCTCCGCGGTCTACCACCTGTTCCGAGTCGGCTGGCAGGCGGCGCCGATCATGGTGCTGATCACATTCCTGATCGGCGCCATCATCGCCCAGCAGGGCATATTCCACTTTCGCAAGTTCGGCGCCGATGCCTATGTGGTCGACATGGTGGGCATCCTGGTGCTGCGCGAGATCGGCGTGTTGATCGTCTCCATCATGTCGGCCGGCCGGTCGGGGAGCGCCTACACGGCAGAGCTGGGATCGATGAAGATGCGCGAGGAGATCGACGCGCTGCGCACCATGGGGTTCGATCCGGTTGAAATTCTGATCCTGCCGCGGGTCGTCGCGCTGGTTTGTGCGCTGCCGATTCTGGCATTCCTCGGCGCCATGGCGGCGCTCTATGGCGGCGGGCTTGTGGCCTGGCTCTATGGCGGAATGAGCCCCGCGAGCTTCATCGCGCGCCTAAGAGAAGCGATTTCGGTGACGCATTTCGGGGTCGGCATGATCAAGGCGCCGTTCATGGCGCTGGTGATCGGCGTCGTCGCCTGCAGCGAAGGCCTGAAGGTGAAAGGCAGCGCCGAATCCCTCGGGCTCCAAACCACCACTTCAGTGGTGAAATCGATCTTTCTCGTCATCGTGCTGGACGGTCTGTTCGCCATGTTCTTCGCATCGATCGGGATGTGACATGGACGCGTCGGCCGCCCAAGTGATGATCGAGGCGCGCGACCTTGTGGTCGGATTCGCCCACCAGGTCGTGCTCGACCATCTGACGCTCGATCTGCGGCGCGGCGAAATCCTCGGTGTCGTCGGCGCATCGGGCAGCGGGAAATCCGTGCTCTTGCGCACGCTCATCGGCCTGATCCCGAAGCGCCAGGGCCGCATCGCGTTTCCCGGCCTCGCCCGCGAGGGCGCCGACGTCATAGACATCGGCATGGTGTCGCGCCGCTGGGGCATCCTGTTCCAGCAGGGCGCGCTGTTCTCGTCGCTGACCGTGCGCCAGAATATCCAATTTCCGCTGCGGGAAAACCTCACCCTGTCGGCCCCGCTGCTTGACGAGCTTGCCACAGCGAAGCTCGAAATGGTCGGGCTCAGTGCCCGCGACGGCGACAAATTCCCGGCGGAGATTTCGGGCGGCATGACCAAGCGCGTTGCGCTCGCCCGCGCGCTCGCCCTCGATCCGGAGGTCGTATTTCTCGATGAGCCGACCTCGGGCCTCGACCCGATTTCGGCCGAGGAGTTCGACGTGCTGATCCGCGCCCTGCAACAGACGCTGGGGCTGACGGTATTCATGGTCACGCACGATCTCGACAGCCTGCACGCGGTGTGCGATCGCATCGCGGTGCTGGCGGAGGGCAAGATCGTGGCCGACGGGCCAATGTCGGCAATGCTCGCTTCGGAGCACCCTTGGGTGAAGTCCTACTTCCGCGGCAAACGCTCACGCGTGCTCACAGCAGCGCCTAACTGACGGCGACACGCAATGGAAACCCGCGCCCCTTATGCTTTGATCGGCCTGTTCGTCCTCGCCGTCATCGGCGGCGCGTTCGGCTTCGTGTACTGGCTGCAAAATACGGGCGGCCTCGGCGAGCGCGCGGTTTATCGGGTTCGCTTCGAGAGCACGGTGTCGGGCCTGCTCACGGGCGCGGCCGTGCTGTTCAACGGCATCCGGGTCGGCGAGGTAACGGGCCTCGGGCTCGACGCGCACAATCCGAGGCAGGTCATGGCGACCATCACGGTTGCAGCCGATACGCCGGTGCGCGTCGACACGCAGGCCGGGCTCGAGTTCGAGGGATTGACCGGGGTCCCGGTGATCGCGCTGCGCGGCGGGGCGCCGGAAGCGGCGCGCCTTGCGCGGGCGGACGGCGAGGCGCCGACGCTGAGGGCCGATCCGGCGGCCGGCGAGAGCATGACGGACGCTGCCCGCCAGGCGTTGCGCCGGATCGATGCGGTGCTTGCCGATAACTCCGATGCGCTCAAGAGCTCAATCGCCAATCTCAACACCTTCACGAACGCCCTGGCGCGCAATTCGGACCGGGTTGACACAATCATCTCGGGGCTCGAACGCATGGTTGCCGGTACGCCCGCGAAGCCGCCGCCGGCTTTCTATGACATCACGGCGCCACGCGCCTTTCCGGCATCCGCGGCGCCCGCCAAGGTGCAATTGGTCATTCCCGAACCCAACGCCCTGCTCGCCTTCGATACGCCGAGGATCATCTTCGCGCCGGGGGCCGGCGACGGCCCTCCGGTTGAGGTTGCGCAATGGCGTGACAATATCCCGAAGCTGATCCAGGCCAAGCTCATCGAGAGCTTCGAGAACGCAAACTACCTCTCGGCCGTTGCCCGCCCGATCGAAGGGCTCGCCGCCGACTATCAACTGCTGATCGATGTTCGCGATTTTGAGATCTCGCCGGCGAAGAAAGGCGCCGATTCGGCCACCGTCGCTCACGTTGGATTTGCAGCGAAGATCCTCGGTGGAGACGGCAAGATCGTCGCCTCGCGCACCTTCGACGCCGCCGCGCCTGTCCGCGACACGGGCACGGGCGGTGCCGTCGCGGCGCTCAATGATGCGTTCCGTGCCGCAGCGACAGATTTGGTGGTTTGGGCTCACGGTGCGGTTTGAGGAAGCGAGGTTTCCGGCATGCTCTCAAGCGTTAATGTAGCGCCACAACAGTAGTGGACACACTGTGAGCACGTATCGTCTCGAAGCGCTGATGGCGCCGCGTTCGATCGCTGTCGTCGGCGCGAGCCCGCGAGAGCATTCGCTCGGGCGCATCGTGCTGCGCAATGTGCACGCAGCCGGCTTCGCGGGCGCCATTCATCTCGTCAATCCCCGCTACCCGGAAATCGACGGCGTGAAGGCAGTGGGCGGTCTCGACTCGCTTAGCGCGCCGCCAGACCTGTTGGTGATCACGGCGCCGGCCTCGGAGGTTCCGGGCATCATTGCCGCTGCCGGTGCCAAGGGCGTGGCCGCCGCCGCCGTCATCAGCGCCGGCCTTGGCCATGGTGCAGGCTCGTTGGCCGAGGCGGCGCGTGTCGCCGCGCGTGCCCACGGACTGCGCGTGCTCGGACCGAACGGCCTGGGCCTCATCGTGCCGGGGCGCCGTCTCAACGCGAGTTTCGCTCGCCGCATGCCCGCCAAAGGCAATCTCGCCCTGATCTCGCAATCGGGCGCCATTGCGGCCGGACTGGTCGAATGGGCGGCACATCACGCGGTTGGCTTCTCTGCAATCGCGTCAATCGGCGACGCGATCGACGTCGATTTCGGCGACATGCTCGACTATTTCGCCCTCGATGGCAAAACCCGCGCGATCCTGATGTATATCGAGTCGATTCGGGATGCGCGCAAATTCATGTCGGCGGCCCGCGCGGCGGCGCGCACAAAGCCGGTGATCGTCGTCAAGGCCGGCCGCCACGCCCAGGGCGCGCGCGCCGCGACAACGCATACCGGCGCGCTCGCCGGATCGGACGCGGTCTACGATGCGGCGTTCCGCCGGGCCGGCCTTTTGCGGGTGTTCGATCTCGAAGAATTACTCGCCGCCGCCGAGACGCTCGGGCGGCTGCACCGAGCGCGCGGCAAGCGGCTCGTGATCCTGACCAACGGAGGCGGGATCGGGGTGCTGGCGGTCGATCGGCTGATCGATCTTGGCGGGACGCTCGCGGAATTGTCGCAGGAGACGCAGGCAAAGCTCGACGCCGTCCTGCCGCGCGGCTGGTCGAATGCCAATCCGGTCGACATTATCGGCGATGCCGATGCGGCGCGCTATGCGGCGGCGCTCGACATTCTGCTGGCCGATCGCGACAGCGATGCGGCGCTGGTGATGAACGTGCCGACGGCCCTCGCCTCCTCCACCGAGGCGGCCACTGCGGTGGTGCGGAGCGTCACCAGTGAACGAGCGCGCGTCCTGCAGCCGAAGCCGGTCTTCGCCGTGTGGGTCGGAGAGGATCAAGCCGCCGCAGAGGCATTCGAAGCAGCTGCCATCCCGAGTTTCATCAACGAAACCGATGCAATTCGCGGCTTCATGCATCTGGTGCGCTATCGTGAAGCGATCGACGCCTTGATGGAGACGCCGCCGAGTCTGTCGGCCGACTGGATGCCGGGTGTGGAGGGGGCGCGCCGCGTGGTGGCGCGCGCTTTGAGCGAGGGCCGGAACTGGCTCGATCCGCTCGAAATCGGCGAGCTCTTTGCGGCATACCGCATCCCCATCGCGCCGGCCGTGCTCGCCCGCGATGCCGAGGAGGCGGTGGCAGTGGCGGCGCCTCACCTCGCGCGCAACGAGGCTGTTGCCGCGAAGATCCTGTCGCCGGACATCATCCACAAGTCCGACGTGGGCGGCGTCCGATTGAATCTAACCAATGCAAGTGCGGTTCGTGAAGCCGTCAATGACATTCTTGCAAGGGCGCGTGTCGCGCTCCCGGACGCGCGCATCCGCGGCGTCACCATTCATCCGATGATCGTCAAGCCGAAGGCGCAGGAGCTTATTGTCGGCATCGCGGATGATCCAACCTTTGGTCCTGTGATCGCGTTCGGCTGCGGCGGCACAGGCGTCGAGGTGATCAACGACAAGGCATTGGCCCTGCCGCCGCTCGATCTCAAACTCGCGCATGAACTCATCGGCCGCACCCGCATCGCCAAGCTGCTGGCCGGTTATCGCGACGTGCCGGCGGCGGATGTAGGAGCGATCGCCCTGGTCCTGGTCAAGGTGGCGCAGCTCGCGGCCGATCTGCCCGAACTGCGCGAGCTCGACATCAATCCGTTGCTTGCCGACAAGGACGGCATCATCGCGCTCGATGCACGCATAGCCGTCGCGCCTGTCGAGGTAACTGCCGCCTCCCAGCCGCGCTTTGCGATCCGGCCCTACCCAAAGCAGTGGGAGCGCCGCACCGCGCTCGCGGACGGCACGGCCGTGGTGGTGCGGCCGGTCCGTCCCGAGGACGAAGAGCTGATGCGCCGGTTCTTCGACCGTGTGACGGCGGAAGATCTGCGCCTGCGCTTCTTCGCGCCCGTCAAGGACATCGGCCACACCTTCATCGCGCGCCTTACCCAGCTCGATTACGCGCGCGCAATGGCACTCATCGCAATCGGCGAAGCGTCAGGAGAGATGCTTGGCGGCGTACACCTGCATGCCGATGCCAATTACGAGAACGCCGAATACGCCATCCTGGTGCGCTCCGATCTCAAGGGGCGCGGCATCGGATGGCTATTGATGCAGACGATCATCGCCTATGCGCGCGCCGAAGGCATACGCCGGATCAAAGGCGAGGTGTTGCGGGAGAACCTCACCATGCTCGCGATGTGCGAGGAGCTGGGCTTCCACGCGGTGGCGGATCCGGAGGACCCCGGAGTCGTCGATGTGTCATTGGAGTTGAAGTGAGCACCCTATGGAATCGCTCGCACGGTGCGCACTCTTCGACAAGCTCAGAGCGAGGCGTGCCCACCGGCCTTCCCGCGCGAGCGAAGCGCGCGAGGTGGGCGCGGGCGCGCAAGAGCACGCCTTGCCCAGGCTGCAACCGGAAATTCTGTTCAATCGACATCCGCTAATGCGGGTGCAAATCGCGCGTCTGGTGTTCGGCCCACCACAGAACCAGGGCGAAGCCTGTAAATGCGATAGTGATTGCAGCGACCACAATGGCGCTTTCGATCGGCATGAACCTTCTCCAGCTTTTAATCGAATCGTGACCGCATCGGCCAATCGCGTCGTTGATCCACTTTGAAACCGCATTGTCAGATGCGCGGCGGGTTTGCGCTTCCGCTTGCGACAGGGCGCCGATTCGCGTGAAGTTCCGCTGGCCCCGGTCGCCGCCAGCGGCAACTCCCGGGGCCTGCGTCCTAGGCCAGTGGCTACCCCCGTAATCACCGACCTTGAGACGCACCGGCAAGATAGTCTGCTGACGTCGGCGCTCATTGACACAGATCAAGGTGAAGCGCTCTGCGCGTTACATCCCGCGAACGCTCTGGGCTCTGACCGGTTAGCGGGAACGCAGCCCCGTCCTCTTGATTTGTCTCAATGCCCGTCAGCGCGGCTCATGCGACAGCGCCAAGCGTGAAAAAACGATCAGCGCCCGAGAGCCGAAGATGTGCTGGTGCGGCTGCAGACGCTTGAGTTTGAACGGACGGCAGGACAGAGCCGATGGCTTGAGCTGATTGGGCCAGAGCCGACGCGAGACTGGGTGAGCGTTATGAAAGCCAAAGACGTAATGACCCCCAATGTGATCAGCATCGCGCCCGACGCGTCGGTGCTCGAGGCATTGCGGTTGATGCTGCAACACCAGATCAGCGGTCTGCCCGTTGTGGACCGCAACGGCGACCTGGTGGGCATCGTCACGGAGGGCGATTTCCTCCGCCGCACCGAAACCGGCACCGAGCGCAAGCGGCCGCGCTGGCTCGAGTTCCTGGTCGGCGCCGGCACGCTCGCCCGCGACTACGTGCGTTCGCACGCTCGCCGGGTCAACGAGGTAATGACGTATGACGTCGAGACCGTCAGCGAGGAAGCGCAGCTCGGCGATATCGTCAACCTGATGGAGAAACGCCGGATCAAACGGGTCCCGGTGTTACGCGACGGTCGGCTCGTCGGCATCGTCAGCCGCGCCAATCTGCTGCGCGCATTGGCGAGCGTAGCGGCTGAGATCGGTCCCGGGCTTGAGAGCGATGAAGCTATTCGCGACCGGGTGATAGCCGAGTTGGAGCGCCAAAGCTTCGGGCCAGGGCACCTGATCGACGTCGTTGTTCGAAACGGCACCGTCGAGCTGTGGGGCACCGTTGTCGACCCTGCCCAGCGCGACGCCGCGCGCGTGGCGGCGGAAACGGTGCCGGGCGTGAAGGCCGTGAAGAGTCACATCGTTTGGGTCGAGCCCATGTCCGCAATGGTGTTCGGCGATCCCGACGATGAGACTGCCGACGCGACCGCGGCGCCGCCGGCGCGACAGCCGCAAGGCTCCATGAGTGCCCGATAGGTTGGGCAACTTGATCCACCTCGATGCAGGCGGCGAATGCCTCCGCAAATTCTCGCGAGAACGGGGTCTGCATCTCACAATGCGCCTAACGCCGATTGTGGCAGCCGGCGGCTGTTAGCGGATGCTCACGAATAGGTGCGATCGGAGCAGGGAATTAGACGAGACCGAGGTCGTTTCGCAGGGGAGGTCACCCGATACGCCGCACAAGTCATTGCCGCCGCCCAAATCGATGACGACTGGCGAGGGCGGCTTGGCGCTTCTATTCGTGGCCGCGGCCGTCGCAAGCCTCATCGCAGCCGCGAAAGCGGAGGATGTGGCGTTTGCGTTCCATGCCTATCTCGCGGCCGCGGCGAGCGTTGCGGCCGTGTTCGCCATTCTCAATCACTACTACGATCGGCCAACTGCCCTGCCGCCGCAGGAGATCGCCGGGGATCAAAGCGGACCGGCCCGGACCTCGCCCGCGTCGGCGCCAAGTACGCGGACGAATGGCGCGTCACGCACCTTATCGATCCGCGCGCCGTCGTGCCGCAATCGATTATGCCCGGCTATCGCTTCCTCGCCGATACCGGCCTCGACTACCACGACATCGCTGCGCATCTCACGGCAAACCGCGCGATCGGGGCGCCGTACACTGATGAGCAAATCGCACATGCCGTCGCCGACCTGCGCGCGCAGGCCGATCCGCGGCAGCGGCTGCGCGCCGACGCCCGCGAGGTCGTTGCCACCTCAAGCGCAAAGGTTTCGCAGTCGAGATTCTCTCGGGCGACCGCGCGCCGGCCGTCGCCCATGCGGCTCGATATCGACGCCTGGCGCGCCGGCGCCAAACCGGCCGACAAGATTGCCCGCATCGCCGCATTGCGCCCGCGGGGCCGCAAGGTGCTGATGGTCGGGGATGGCCTCAACGATGCGCCGTCACTCGCCGCTGCCGACGCCTCGCTCTCGGTCGCCTCGGCGGCGCACGTGACGCAGACGGCTGCCGACGCGGTGTTCCTCGGCGATCGGCTATCTCCGGTCGCCGCCGCTCTTGCGATCGCGCGTCGGGCTCAACGGCTGATGCGGGAGAATCTCGTGCTGGCGATTGCGTACAACGCCGTTGCGGCGCCGATTGATGCCCGCGACAAGCGCGGGCACGAGGGCGGCGAAGCGACTCGATCTCATCGAAACGGATCAGGAATTGAGGTGGTGGAGCGCCTTGCGATTGCGCAGCTCGATCCGCCGAGACGTCGGCAATGCGATCGCGGCCTTGGCCTCGAGGTGGCTGAGGGTCCGAGAAACCGTCTCAATGGTCAGGCCGAGATAATCCGCGATGTCCTGCCGCGACATCGGCAGTTCGACAGCATCGGTCATTGCAAGGCGTCCCGCCATTTCAAGGAGGAAGCACGCGACCCGCTCCTCGGCGCTCTTGATCAATATCAGCATGTGCTTTTGAACTCGCGAAAGCTCACCCGCCGTGAAGGACCAGAGCCAGCGCGCGATGTCGGTGTCCCGATCCGCGAGCGCAATCAGGGCGCTGCGCTTGACCACGAGGACAACGCATTTCTCGATCGCCTCAGCGGAAAGCTGGTGTTCGGCGCCAACTTCAAGGCCAAAGAGGTCGCCCGGAAAATAGAACGCACCGATTTGCCGCCGGCCGTCATCGAAGATCTTGTAGGTGCGCACCGTGCCGCTGATCACCTTGTAGACGTAATCGGCCGGCTCTTTCTCGCCGTAGATCTCCGCATTGCGCGCGAACGTCATCGGCGATCCCATGAAATCGATCTGGTCGAGGAGGGTCTGGGCTGCGGCACTCGGACGCGACGCGCTTCGCGTTACTTGAAAAGCTGTGGAACGGTGCGGGGAGAGAGAGGTCTGCGTCAGCATGCTTAGCTCCACTGTCGGCTCGATGCTGTAGCGATACCGACGCAGCGCGGACTCGAAAATTCAGATATTGTGCCTAAGGGAAGTTCCGTAGGCGGGTTGATGATCCAATGAGTCGACCGCACAAGTCACCGCGACATCGTGTATTACGGTTGAGATATCAATGACTAAGGTGACTGCCAACTCGGCCGCAACGGGTGCACAGGCACACGCCGCCCAGCCGCGCTGGGGTGCGGGAATCTACGTAATCACGGTTGCGCTGGTTGCGATAACCTTCATCTTGCAGTCGCTGTTGGCGCCCACGGTCGGCAACCAGGCTCTCTACCTTTTTATGGTGCCGCCTGTCGTCATTGCCAGCGCTCTCGGCGGCGTCGGTCCGGGGGTCCTGGCAACGGCATTGAGCCTCGGCCTACATCTCTACGTGAACAATGCGCTCTCGAATCTGAGCGACGCAAGTTCACCGTTGTTTGCACCCGCGCTGGCGCCTGCCGTCACCTTTACGGTCTTTGGGGTTGCGTTCGCGGTATGTGGGGAAAGGCTGCAACGCATGCGCCAGCATGCGGCCGCTCGCGAAGCGCACCTGCAATCGATTCTTGACACTGTTCCGGACGCGATGATCGTCATCGACGAGCGCGGCCTCATGCAGTCGTTCAGTTCCGCGGCCGAACGCCTGTTCGGCTACAGCGCTGCTGAGGTGATCGGCAAGAACGTCAAGATGATGATGCCGGCGCCCTACCGTGAGAACCACGACGCCTATATCGAGCGTTACCGGCGGACCGGCGAGAGGCGGATCATTGGAATCGGCCGCGTGGTGGTAGGCCAGCGCAAGGACGGCTCAACCTTTCCGATGGAACTTGCGGTCGGCGAAATGACGTCAGGCAAGACGCGCTTCTTTACCGGTTTCATCCGCGACCTGACCGAGCGCCAAAAAGCCGAGGCCCGCCTCCAGGAGCTGCAATCAGAACTTGTGCACGTCTCGCGCCTCACTGCCCTCGGCGAGATGGCTTCGGCGCTCGCGCACGAGCTCAATCAGCCGCTCTCGGCGATCGCCAATTACATGAAAGGGTCCCGACGATTGCTGGAGAGCATGTCGGAGCCGCAGGCCATCATCATCCGGGAAGCCATGGATAAGGCAGCAGAGCAGTCGCTGCGGGCTGGGCAGATCATCCGCCGCCTGCGCGACTTTGTGGCGCGCGGCGAGACCGAGCGCAGGATCGAGAGCTTGCGAAAGCTGATCGAGGAAGCCAGCGCGCTCGCCCTTGTCGGCGCGAAGGATCGCGGCGTGCGCGTCACCTACGCCTTCGACCCGCGAGTCGACCAGGTCCTCGCCGACAAGGTACAAATCCAGCAGGTGGTGCTCAACCTCGTGAGAAATGCAATCGAATCAATGGAAGGTACGGAGCGCCGCGACCTTGTCATTGGCACCGAGCGTGGCGACGACGGCATGGCAACTGTCAAGGCAGCCGACACCGGCACAGGCATCGCGCCGGAGATCGCCGGCCAGCTGTTCCAGCCCTTCGTCACCACCAAATCGCAGGGGCTGGGAGTCGGCTTGTCTATCTCGCGCACGATTGTAGAATCGCACGGCGGTCGCATATGGGCGGAACCTAATCCGGGCGGCGGCACGATCTTTCGCTTCACGCTTCGCACCGTGAGCCAGGAGGACATGCACGATGCCGGCTGACGCAATCGTTCACGTGATCGACGACGACCAGGCCGTACGGCAGTCGATCGAGTTTCTGCTTCGGACCTTGGGGATGACGGCGCGCAGTTATGATTCCGCATCGGCCTTTCTCAACGCGCTCCCGGCCATCGAGTCCGGATGCATCATCACCGACGTGCGGATGCCCGGCGTGAGCGGCATCGATCTTCTGCGGCGGCTTGGCGAGATGCGGATCAAAATGCCGGTCATCGTCATTACTGGCCATGGCGATGTACCGCTTGCGGTGGAGGCTATGAAGGCCGGCGCGGTCGATTTTCTCGAAAAGCCGTTCGACGACGAGGTTCTGATCGGTTTGGTGCGGTCAGCGCTTAACCGCTCGCGGGAAGACGCCGTTCACGAGGCCGAGAGGGCGGAGCTGCTGGCGCGGCTCTCCAACCTGACAAATCGCGAGCGCCAAGTGCTTGAGGGGCTCATCGCCGGAAAGCCAAACAAGATCATCGCCTTCGATCTCGCCATCAGCCCGCGCACGGTCGAGATCTATCGCGCCAATGTCATGACCAAGATGGCGGCAGCGAGCTTGTCGGAGTTGGTGCGCATGGCCCTGATCACCGGCGTCATGAACTCCGGGACCGCCGATTGAGCTATTTCAGAGTTCTGACATAGGCAGCGATGTCTCCCGCCTCGTTACGCGTCAAATTCATGTCCGGCATCTTGGCGTGAGGATCAAGCAGAAATGTCGCCAAGCCTCCTTCGCTGAAATTCGGCCGCCTGGCAATCTCTTCAAAGGGCGGAGCATCGGCGTTGGCCTGGCGCTGGGTGAGGGCGACGACGTGACATGCCGCGCACCATCGCTCCGCGAGCCGCTTGCCGTTGACAGCGTCCGCGGCGAGCGCTGAAGGGATGCTATTGGCGGCAAGAATTGCCGACGCCAGGCCGAGTGCGGTATTTCGAAGGACAGCGGTTGCGATTCCAAAGAAAAGTTTGCTCTTGCTCATGTTGATAGTGCCCCTTTCCAAACGCGCGAAAATGCTGGGCGTGATATCTCGCCTGCTCATGACTTTATCTCCCTGCGCTGTTTCGACGGAATCAAATCACTTCAGGCTCAAAATATAGGCGATCACGTCGCGCCGCTCATCCGGCTGCAAGATGATGTTGGGCATCCTCCGATGGGAGGTCAGCAGCGCCGCCGTCAAGGCCATCACGGTCATGCCCGGCGTCGCGGCAAGCGCAGGAAACGGCGGCGCTTCGCTATTCGGCGAGACCAATTGACCCTTCGCCACGACGTGGCAGGCGGAGCAAATCGTTTGTGCAATCTCGCGGCCGTGCCCGACATCGCCGGCATCCTGAGCAAGAAGTGGGGCGGGCTCGAACAGAGTCGTCGCCGTCGTAAGCACCGGGATGATCATATGTATTCTCATGCTCAGACTCCTTTGTGCCGGTCGAGGCCCTCATTTAGCTCTCGATCCTTAGTGACCTGCGCGCCGATCATCTCCTTGATACGTTCAACTAGTGTCCTTGATTGACCGCTTTATGGAGCAGTTGGATCAAATTTTTAGGCTGCGATTTTTGCATTTTTATACCATGTGTCGATGGCGGCTTCAGCTGCGCGGATGGATTTGGCCATTGGGAGCGCTGGACTGATGGTGTCTGGCGCGATGACGGCGAGTCCGGTTCGCATCGAGCGGTTATAGAGCCTTGTATAGAAGATGGCGGTGCGCAGTCCTTTGGGGGTGATGCGGTAGCGATGGGTTTTCTCGATACGCTCGATGAGACCATGCAGGCGTAGGCGGCGCAGCTCATAGGTGATGCGTCCTGGGGTGAGTTGGCTCGGCTTGTGCCCGAGCAGTGGAGCGAGGCGCTCGCGGATATCCTTGTGAGTGAAGGTGCCTTGGACGAGGAGCAACAAGAGAAGGACGTGAAGGAGGGCCTGCACGCGGGAATCGGCAAAACGCAGCGCCGCAGCGCGTCGGTTTTCGACCATGATGGGCCTTTGCATGTCCTGGAAGGACGCTTCGCCGATAAAGCAGTCGTGACCAATACGTTGGACATCGAGCAGCCGTCGGTACGCCGCAAAGCCGATCTTGCGCAGTTCGTCGAGATTTTCGATGCGTCGGCCGATGGCGAAGTCGCGGGTGTCGTTAATGGTGGTTTCGGTTCGAACCGCCTGCCCCTCCTTGTGGTATTGCTTGATGGCGGCCGAGCGCCCACCTCGGCGAGGTCATCCATAAACTCGCAGTCGCCTGGCAAAGCGGCACCATCGAGCATATCGAGGTCCTCGACGAATACGAGGAGGACATCGCCGCATGAGCGGTGCGTGTGCCGTTCCCCGGGAGGGGAACGGCGACCACCAACACGTGCGTTACCGCTCCAGCCACTGTCGTTGCCGTTCATACCCACGCGATAGCAGCACCCGAGCGCATCCTCACTTCGGCTATGCCTCGCTATCGCACTGCAACCCAACCGGCGCCCTGGCCCACAATGGCGCTGCGCTGGGCCGCAGCCGCGATGCCTGATATGAGGCCAAGAATGGCTTCGCGGGCTCAAAGCCCACAATCACCTGGCGGCGCAGCGCATCGCCCTCAAGGCCCATTATGAGAAAGCCTCAAGCAACCGCGCCCTTGCTCCGCAAGCCGCGGCTGCGTAAGTTCACCGATGGAAGCGACCGCTTCGCCATTTTCAACAAAGCGCGGGACAATTCCCGCTTTCGCGAGGCTTCTGATATTGCGCGTCGACGTCGATCTGGCAAACGGCAGTAGACACCCGATTAGGGGAGACTCTCTCCGGCTCACCCGACGCGGTCACCACCCGTGAGGCTGTCCGTCGCAAGGCAATCAAGCCAGGGGGATCGTGATGATTGTTACAGGGGCGTTGCCAGCAGGAGCCATCATACACCGGCTTGTGTTGCGCTCGGCCGACGGCCATCGGTGCTAAGGCGCAAAACGTGGACGAACCAGTGCCTCAAGCCGTGCCTTTGTGGAGCGACATGCAGGGACGTGTCGCCAGGGCTTTCGACGCAGGCTGGTCGCTACGGCAACCCGCGCCATTCGGCGCTAGGGCACGCGTAGCCGATTCCAGCGATCTCCTCGCGCGCGCCCTCGCGATCCTCAACGAGGAGGTAAAACTGTGGCAGGCCCGTCGCACCGCGGATGCCTGGTCAGGACCGATATTAACTGAAAGCAAAGCGGACCGAAAGTTCAAGGTTGCTCGCAAGGCCAAAGCCCAGTCAGAAAGCCCCGGCGACCCAGCGCACATTGTTTCGGTTCGGGCGACCGTGAACGGCGCAGTTCTGTCGCTCTCGCTGGATCCGCGCTCCTCGCTGCTGGACGTTCTCCGCGAACAGCTTGCCCTCACCGGTACCAAGAAGGGGTGCGACCATGGTCAGTGCGGCGCCTGCACGGTGCACCTCGACGGCCGCTCCGTGGTGTCTTGCCTCACGCTGGCGGTTCAGGCCGACGGGCGTCGGGTAACAACCATCGAAGGCCTCTCGCCGCCGGGCGGTGCTCTGCATCCCATGCAGCAGGCCTTCATCGACTACGACGCCTTGCAATGTGGCTACTGCACGCCCGGCCAGATCATGGCTGCAGTGACATGCGTGAGCGAGGGACACGCCACGTCGCCCGAGCAGATCCGCAAATACATGAGTAGCAATATCTGCCGCTGCGGAGCCTACGTCGGCATCGTTGCGGCCATCCAGGACGCTGCGTCGAAGATGCATGGAGCTTGAGCGATGCGTCCTTTCACCTACACCAAGCCGGCAACCGCCGCAGAGGCCGTTCGGGCGATTACGGCCGCCGGGGCTGGAGCGCGTTTTCTTGCGGGCGGTACGGCCCTTTACGACCTGATGAAGTTGAACGTCGAGACCCCCTCCAGCATCATCGACATCAATTCGCTGGCGGAACTGAGCGGCTTCGATACCTCCGGTTCGAACGAACTGGTGTTCGGCGCCTTATCTCGGATGAGTGATGTTGCCGCTGACGATCGCCTAGTGCGCGACTACCCCGCACTCTCAGAGTCGCTGTGGAGCGCGGGGTCGCAGCAGCTTCGCAACATGGCGAGCCTCGGTGGCAATCTGCTGCAGCGCACCCGATGTCCCTATTTTCGCGGCGGTGAGCCGTTCGCCTGCAACAAGCGCAAGCCTGGAAGCGGCTGCTCCGCTAAAGAAGGCATAAACCGTGGTCACGCCTTGCTCGGCGGCAGCGAGACGTGCATGGCAGTTTATCCCGGCGATTGGGCGGTCGCCCTGTCCGCCTTCGATGCCAAGGTGGATGTCCTCGGGCCCAAGGGTCATAGAACGATAGCACTTGAACATCTGCACCGGGAGCCGGGCTCCACGCCCAACATAGAAACCGTGTTGGACTTCAACGAATTGATCCAGCGCATTCGTGTGCCGGTGACGCCGTTGGGCCGCGCGTCGACTTACCACAAGGTGATGGATCGGGAATCTTTTGCCTTCGCCCTGGCGTCGGCGGCAGTGGCCTTGCTGATGGACGGAGACACAGTACGCGACGCGCGCATCGCGCTTGGCGGTCTTGCCACCCGTCCATGGCGCGCGCGCGCGGCCGAGCGGGCATTGGTCGGGCGGCCGCTGACTGCGCAAGTTGCTCGCGCGACAGGCGCGACTGCATTGCAAGGCGCCAAGATCGGCAACGATAACCACTTCAGGATCGAACTGGGCGCTCGAACGGTCGCCGATGCCCTGATGATCGCCAAGCAAAGGGCCTTGCGACAATGAGTGACATGCCATTTCCCGATGGCCCGCGCATCGACGCCCGTGACAAGGTCCGCGGCGCGACGCCGTTCAGCGCCGACAACGTGCGGCCCGACATCCTCCACGCTGCGCTTGCTGTTGCTGCGATCGGGAAAGGGCACATTGTCAGTCTCGACATTCGGGCCGCCAGCGCTGTCCCCGGCATTCGGCTGATCCTGACCCACAAGGACCTCGGCCATGTAAAATCGACCGGCTTTTTGATGGCCGGAGGCTATGGCTTTCAAAGCCTTCAGCCAATGCTATCGCCGGCCATCGCCTATCGGGGCCAGCCGATCGCGCTGGTAGTGGCCGACAGCCTTGAAACGGCGATCGAGGCTGCTGCGATGATCCAAGTCTCCTATTCGATGGAACCCGTCAGCGTGACACTCGATGCGCCCGGGGCCGAAACCGTCAATCAAGCGGACACCGGTCTCGAGATTATCGCTGGCAACGCCGAGAAGGCGTTTGCAGCAGCTCCCCTAAAGATCGACGCGCGCTTCATCACTGCCCCCCAGCACCATAACCCCATCGAGCTGATCGCCACAGTCGCAGAGTGGCAGGACGGCAAGCTCACGGTGCACGAAGGCACTCAGAACGCCGAAGCCGTCCGCCACGGCCTGGTGGCTGCGCTTGGTCTGGCGCCGGACCGCGTGGAGGTCATCTCCCCTTTTGTCGGCGGTGGCTTCGGTCAGAAATACGCACTACAGATGCAGACGGTGTTGGTGGCCATCGCTGCCCGGCACCTGGGTCGAGCGGTCAAGTTGGTGGTTCCCCGAGCCCAGATCTTTCATGGCGCAAGCTTCCGCCCAGCCATTCGGCATCGCGTGCGGCTTGGCGCCGACCGCTCCGGCTATATGGTGGCCGCGATCCACGAGGTCGACGCGCAGACCTCGCGGCATGACCTATTTCCAGCTCATTACGCAGCGCTGTCATCACGTCTGTACGGGATCAAAAATTTCCGCGGGCGCGAACGGTTTGTGCGGACCGACGTGCAGACACCGGGTTACATGCGTGCCCCCTTTGAGCATGCCGCGTGCTTCGCGTTGGAATCCTGCGTCGACGAACTGGCTTACCGCCTCAATCAGGATCCCGTCGCCTTGCGATTGGCAAATGACACCAGGACGGACGCTATCTCAAAGCTGCCGCTCTCCTCGCGTCACGTGGGCGAGTGTCTGCGGCGAGGGGCTGCACGCTTTGGCTGGAGCAAGCGAACGATGGCTCCGCAGTCCATGCGCGCCTACGACGGATCATTCATTGGCTGGGGTGTCGCAATTGGCGCCTACCCCTGCTTCATCGTGCCCGTAATCGCGCGGCTCAGGGTCACCGCGGATGGCGGCGTATTCATCAGTACCGGCGGGCATGAGATGGGCCAAGGGATTCGCACGGCGCTCGCCGTCGCGGTCGGCCGCAAGCTCGGCGTTCCGGCAGCCAATGTGGTGGCGCTGATCGGCGACACACGCGCCTCTCCCCAGCATCTCACCGCCGCATCTTGCGGCACGGCCTCGGCCATTCCGGCCGCCTCCGACGCCGCCGATGCAATGCTCGGCGCCCTGGCGAGACTAGGCGCGAGTCCCGGTCAAACGCCGGCGCAAATCCTGAAGGCCGCGGGGCGCGCTTCCCTGGAAGTGGAAATCAGAAAAAAAGCCCCTGGGCAATCGGATGCGGTCTTTGGCCAGTTCGCTTCGGGCCATCTGTCGTTTGCGGGGCCCGTTTACCCGGAATTCGTCACTTTCAGTTACGCTGCGCACTTTGTCGAGGTGCGTGTTGAACCGACCACGCGACGTGTGCGAGTACCGCGCGTCGTCAGCGTAGTCGACTGCGGACGGGTCATAAGCCCGCGAACCGCGGCCAGCCAAGTCAGAGGCGGCGTGGTGTGGGGCATCGGGGCGACGCTGCGCGAAGCCAGCGAGGTCGATCCCCGGTACGGCGGTTTCCTCAACGCCGATCTTTCCGGTTACGTTGTCCCAGTGAACGCGGACATCGGCTCCATCGAGGTGGAGTTCATCGACAAGCCAGACCTCAAGTTCAACAGCGACGGCGTCAAGGGCTTGGGGGAAGTCTGCATGGTCGGCGTCGCGCCGGCGATCAGCAATGCGATCTATCACGCCACCGGGCGCCGCCTGCGCGATCTGCCGATCCGGATCGAACATTTGTTTTGACTGAGGGCTCTGCCGATACCTCTGGCACGCTACATAATAAGTCTAGCCAGAGAAAAGGTTTGTGGTATATTTGTAAAAATTTTTTGATAATTTCTCGTGGAGTCTATGGGCAAACGGGGTCGTGGGGAAGCAAATATTGGCTCATGTTGCGTTCGGCCAGCGGCGATCGGTGCTGACGGGCGGAACGATATCAAACCATTGCTTCGAGCCGCGCCGCGATTGTTGGGCGCCGTTCATGGACTTTCGACTTCCGACGCAGGCCGGCCGCTCGAGCAAGCGGCACCGGCGGGGCTTGGCGTGCACCTCACCGCTTCGCGCTATCTTTGCGTGCCCGCCCTTGCGATCCTCAAGGAGCAGTTTGAAGAATGGCGCGCGCGTTGGGCAGCGGATGTTCCGCCAGGGAGACTTCGGTGAACTGCCCCTCATGCGGAATTGCGAATGTCGGGGCGGCGCGATTTTGCGGAGGCTGTGGCGAAGCCATTGCCGGCCTCGCTTCCCCGGCGTTCCGAGCGATCCCGGTTTCTGGAAGCGAGGCGTCGCCCCTGCCTTCGCTGCAGCGCGCGCGCGACGGCGCGGTGTTGCGGTGGGGCGATGTGGATACGCCCTTACCTCCGGCGGTCATGTCACCGGGAGTTTCAGCCTCCGTCACCGTTGCGGTCTCTCCGGTGCGGCCAGGTCACGCCGTCTCGGTAGATTACCGTGTCAACGGAGGCCCGATCCGACAAGCCATCGGGCTCGCCGCGCCGGCTGTCCACGATGTGAACGCGCGATTATTTCGCGCGCTGCTGCCGGGGCAACCCGACGGAACGGTTGAGTACCTGCCGGTGCTACGCTTTGCCGGCCAGCCGATCTCGCCTCGTCTCGCGGAGTCGGCCGAGCGTCTTCGCTATCAGGTGGGCTGCGGCGCTCCGGTCGGGACCGCGAACCAATCGATGACGCCAAGCCCCGAACTGGCGGGCGAACCTCGCTGGGACTGGAGCACCAGGTTTCTCTGGACCGGTACGATCAGCATCCGCAAAGAGATCGTAGGCGATTTGCCGGATGGACTGAGGATCAATTGGCACTTCACGGAGGGGCATTTCGCTGGGCCGGATCACGCAGGAATCGTGCTGCCCGGCGCATGCGACTACTTGCGTATCCGCAAGGATGGCGTTGGCATCGTCAACGTGACGGAGCTTTTGCAGACGCGAAGGGGGGCGCGGCTGTACTGCTCGTACAGCGGAACGTTCGACCTTGGTGCGGACGGCTACGCGCGCGCCCTGCGCGGCGAGTTCGATCCGTTGCCCCCGTTCGTCGTTGCTCCGACCTACGTGACGGCCGACAAAGAGCTCGCGTGGCTCAACCGCGCCCAATGCATTGGGTTTGGCAGGGTGGACATGAAGGCGCTGCGGATCGACTACGACGTCTACGCCATAGAAGTGGGGGGACGCAGACATGCGGAGTAAGTGTCCTTCACTGCTGCGGCAGGAGGGGCAAAGAAAACCGAGGATGACTGATCGATCGAGAACGACATCTTCGTTTTGAGTGAAGCGACCGAGCCGATGAAGAGCTTTCTGCTGTGCGATCGGAAGCGAACTCTCTCGATCCAACCAGGGGGGCGCCGAGATGCCAAACGACCCGCAAGTTCCGTGGACGGACGAGCAGTGGGCTCGCGTCAATCAAGTGATCCAGGAGGAAGCGACCCGCGCCCGCGTGGCGGCGACCTTCCTGCCGTTATACGGGCCGCTGCCGCCGGACACCGATTTCGTGCGGAAGAACGAAATTTCGTATCGAGAACCTCAGAATGTCCTGATGGATGCCCGCAACGAGTTCGCAGCTGCCTATGCCGCCCTCGCGAATGCGATGGCAGCTGGACGGCCCGACGTAGACGCCGCCCTCTCTGCGGAGCAGCGTCTCACCAGCGCCCAATCCATTCTTCTTGGACCCCAGCACATTCGAATCGACGACAAGGACACCATCAAGCTGGCGACGCTGCAGGTGAAAGTGCCCGTGCGGAACGCGCAGATGGCCGACCCCGAGATGACCAGTGTCCTTGCCTTGTTCCGCCGCGCAGCCAACGTGCTCGCTCGCTTGGAAGACGCCGTAGTGTTCAGGGGACTGGGCGAATACCCGACACTTCCTCATCTGAGGCCGAAGGGCGGACTCGTCGGTCTCCCAGCGGTTTGGGATATCCATAAAGGGCAATCCCTCGACGGCCTTTGGGTCCCAAATCCGCGGTCGATTACAATCAGCCCAGATCCACCCAGAAGCGAGCGGCTGGTAAGCGCGGTGTCCGATGCCATCGGTCGCCTGGAACACAGCGGCCACTTCGGTCCGTTCGCATTGGTGCTTGGCGACGATCTGTTCGTGGTCGCACAGACCCCGGACCCTGGCTCGCTCGTGCTGCCGCAGGATCGTATTATTCCATTTCTGGGCGGCGGTTCCCTGCTGCGCTCGTCAACGCTTCCGCAAAACCATGGCGTTATGGTGGCGCTCGGCGGCACTCCGATTGAACTCGTGGTCGCGAAGGATATGTCGCTCGCCTTTTTGCAGGTCACTGACGAGCCGAGATTCCTTTTTAGAGTATACGAGAAGATGGTGCTCCGCGTCAGAGAGCGCGAAGCAATTATCAACCTCTATATGCCGCCGCCCAATTGGGTCGTGCCTCGGGCGTGATCGCCATCTCGATATGGAATCGAAGAACGGGAGTACATGCGAATGTCCCAAAAACGCGAAATATGGATCAAAAGCGAGCCCGTTTCGCTAGTCGCCAAGGTAACCGACGTAACAATTGACGAAATACCGGCCGTCATCAAGAGGGATCAACACGGGATCACGGTGGAAGTGCCGTCCAGCATAAAAGTGCTGCCCGAAGTTCCGTGGTACGTTGGGGTGACTACGGAAGGGGGCGATAAGGTAGTCGAGTTCACGTATGAAGCGGGAAAGGAAAACCAGATAGTGATGCGCCCTTCCGGAAAAGACGACGTCGGCACTATCGTCCACACTATCGATCAAGCTGCCAAGAAGATCAGTAAAGACATCGCCGACACCATCGCCGGCGCTGTGAATGACGCCGCCGAGAAGATCAGTGCAGCGATCAGCAAACGCGAGGGCGCTGGTGGCAAGGGCCCCGCCTCAGCGCTCATCAGGAGGGAGGAGCGGAAGTCACAAGAATCGAAAAGAAATACCAAAATCAAAAAGAAATGAGGAGGCGCCGTAACGAGCCTTCGCATGCTCATCAGACAATACGTCTGCTCAGTGGTGACCCATGCCCCCTAGGATCATCATTCTCGGCGGCGGCGTTGCCGGAATGAGTGCGGCGCACGAGTTGATCGAGCGCGGCTTCGAGACTGTCGTGCTGGAGCGCCGCGACCTCGCGGGAGGAAAGGCGCGCAGCGTTCGCGTGAGCCATGACGGCGACCGTACCAGCGGACACGAGCTCGCCGGCAACGGCGGAGGACCCGTCGGGCACAATGTGCCGGGCGAACACGGTTTCAGGTTCTTCCCAGGGTTCTACAAGCACGTGATCGATACGATGCGCCGTATCCCGTCATTCGACCGGCGCGCGGTGGCGGATCATCTGGTGCCGACGACCCGGATGGGCATCACGCAGTACGGCAAGCCCACGTTTGTCGTGCCGATGGCCTTTCCGGGCGCGCCGAGCGATGCTGGTGTGTTGCTGCGCGACATCCTCGCTGCGTTCGGGCCGATCACCGACCTGACGCCCGAGGAATTGGCGTTCTTCGGCGCACGCATCTGGCAGATCCTGACCTCCTGCTCGGAGCGTCGGCTTTCGGAGTATGAGCGGACGAGCTGGTGGGAGTTCGTCCGTGCTGAGCAGCGCTCCAAGTCGTACCAAAAGTTCCTCGCGGACGGCCTGACGCGCTCGCTGGTGGCTGCCAAAGCGCGCAGGGCCAGCGCGCGCACGATCGGCGACACATTCGTGCAGCTGGTGCTTACGCTGCTGGATCCGACCGGGGGATCGGCCGACCGCGTCCTTGACGGCCCGACGAACCTCGTCTGGATCGATCCGTGGCGCAGCTATCTCGAATCGCGGGGCGTGCAGTACCTCACCGAGGCGGAGGTCGAGGAGATCGCGTGCGAGGGTGGGCGGATCACCGGCGTCGCGGTCCGCCGGCAGGGGAAACGCATCCTGGTGCGCGGCGATCATTATGTGGCGGCGCTTCCGATCGAGCGCATGGCCCCCTTGGTGAACCCGAGCCTCCTCGCTGCCGATCCGGGGCTCGCCAATCTGCGCTCATTGGCCGCGAACGTGGAATGGATGAATGGCGTGCAGTTCTATCTGCGCCGCGATGTGCCGACGGCGCACGGGCACGTGATTCACGTTGACACCGAATGGGCCCTTACGAGCATTTCTCAGCTCCAATTCTGGCGCAACGTTCCGCCCGAGCAGTTCGGTGACAGCGAGGTGCGCGGCGTCATTTCGGTCGATGTCTCCGACTGGACGGCCCCGGGAGCGGACGGCCGGCCCGCCGCGCAATGCACGCGTGAAGACGTGGTGCGCGAGGTTTGGCGACAGCTGAAGAGTTCGATCAATGTTCAGCGGGAGCTCCTGCACGATGAAGACCTGCATTCGTGGTTCCTCGATCCAGACATCGACAACGATCTCGCGCGTCCTGGCTTTCTCGAGAACCTCGAGCCGCTTCTTGTGAACTTGGTGAATACCTGGGCGCTGCGCCCGGAGGCCACCACAGCCATTCCGAACCTGTTTCTGGCATCGGACTACGTGCGCACCTGCACCGACCTCGCGACCATGGAGGGGGCCAACGAGGCGGCACGACGCGCGGTGAATGGGCTGCTTGACGCCGCGGCGTACGAAGGGGCTCGCTGTGAGCTATGGGCGCTGCACGAACCGGAGATTCTCGCGCCATGGCGGCTGCACGATGCCGCGCGCTACAAGGCCGGCCTGCCGTGGGATGATTCGCTGATGCAGGTCGCCGCCCACGCCATCCGGGGGGCCTCGCCCCTCCTCGAACAGGCTCGTCCGTTGCTCGAACAGGCGGCGCCATTCGTCAATCCGGTGGCAGACGCGCTTGACGCGACTGACGGTGTCATCGAAGACCCGAACGCCGTGCGCACTGTCGACGCGACGGCAGGACCCGGCGCAGCCTATGTGCCAACTCCGCCGTTTGCCGCGGGCAACCTCGCCGAGGTAGTGCCAGCTATCGAGGACGCGGCGGGACCGGCGGGTTTTCTGGCGCGCCTCACCTGGTATCGGCACATGCTCGCCGACACGCTGGCGGCGGGCATTCCGACGTGGGAGCCGCAGCGGCACCTGTACGCGCTCGTGAAGGACTTCATCGACAGGTCGGGCAAGGGCTTGCGCCCGGCCTTATGCATCGCAACTGCACGCGCGCTTGGGGGACGCGCGGAGGACGCGTTCCCAGCTGCCGCGGGCCTCGAAATGCTGCACAATGCGTTTCTGGTGCACGACGACATCGAAGATGGCAGCGACTCGCGACGCGGCATTCCCGCCATGCATCACCGCGCCGGGATTCCAATTGCCGTGAACACCGGCGATTCGATGAACGCGCTCGCCATGCGCCTGTTTCGCAAGACCGGCGAACGGCTCGGGCCGGTGACGGCGATGCGCATCTTCGACGAAGTCGATCATATGGTCATCGAGACCCTGGAAGGGCAGGCCATGGAGCTTGGCTGGGTGCGCGACAACGATCTCACGGTCGGGGCTGACGACTACCTTCGGCTCGTGCTCAAGAAGACCGCCTGGTACAGCTTCATTCACCCGATGCGGATCGGCGCGCTCATCGCCAACGGCGATGACAGCAATCTCAGTCGGTTCGATCGCTTCGGTTACCTGCTCGGCCTCGCCTTCCAGATCACCGACGATGTTCTCAACCTTAACGGGAACGTCGCGCGATACGGCAAGGAGATTTGCGGCGATCTCTGGGAGGGCAAACGGACCCTTCTATTGACGCATGCGCTCGGCCACGTCAATGAGCGCGACCGGGCGTGGATCGCCGGCTTCTTGGCACGGCCACGCGAGCGGCGCCTGCCGCGCGAGGTGATGCGGCTCCATAAGATCATTGCGAGCAGCGGCGCCATCAGCTGGGCACAGCGCGCCGCAGCCAGCTTCGCAGAAGCCGCCACGCGCGAGTTCCACAGCTCGGCATTCGCGGGCGTGCCGGCAAGTCCCGACCTTGAATGGCTGCACGGTTGCGTGGACTTTCTCGTTCGGCGGGACCAGTAGCGGCGGCGGAACGCCGCCGGGTATGTATCATCGCGCGGCGAGCGGACGATACCATAGGCGGCCTAGGACATCGGCAGGGAGGAGCCGCAATGCCGACGGTCAGAGAGTGGCTTGCTTCGCTCGGGCTTTCCGAATACGCAGACCGCTTTGCAGAACACAGGATCGACTTCTCGACGCTGCGCGACCTAACGGACCAGGATCTCAAGGAGGAGCTTGAGGTGGTGGCTCTTGGGGATCGCAGGAAAATCCTGCGCGCTATTGCTGAGCTTGCTGGAACCTCCTCCGAGTTGCCCAAACTCATGGCGACTGCGCCGACATCAGTGTCGCGGGAAGAAGCCGAGCGTCGCCAAGTCACCGTGATGTTCTCGGACCTCGTCGGTTCGACGGGACTCTCCGTCCGCATGGATCCGGAGGACCTGCGTCAGGTCATTTCGGCCTATCAAAAATGCGTCGCCGAGACGGTGCACCGCTTTGGCGGCTTTGTCGCACGTTATCTTGGGGACGGCGTCCTCGTGTACTTTGGCTATCCCCAAGCCCATGAGGACGACGCTGAGCGAGCAGTACGGGCCGCGCTTGAGCTCGTTGCGGCGGTAGCCGGGCTCGAGACGCGCCCTTCGCAGCAAATCCGGGTTGGCATTGCAACCGGACTGGTTGTGGTTGGTCACCTGATCCCATCAGGTGAATCGGAGGAGCGTGGCATGGTCGGCGAGACGCCGAACATTGCAGCACGCCTGCAGGCCATCGCCGAGCCGAACACGGTGACCATCGCTGAAAGCACGCGACGACTTCTGAACGATCTTTTCAATCTCGAGGACCTCGGGACAAGGGAACTCAAAGGCCTTGCCGAACCAGTGCGGGCCTGGGCGGTGCTGCGGGCGCGTTCCGTGGCCAGCCGCTTCGAGGCGCTACACCCGACCGCCCTGCCCCCCCTGGTCGGGCGCGAAGAAGAATTCGAATTGCTGCGGCGGCGCTGGTTCAAGGCAGCAGACGGTGAAGGCCAGGTAGTGCTGCTCTCCGGCGAGGCCGGTATCGGGAAATCGCGACTCACGATCGCGTTTATGGGACTTCTTGCTGGCGAGCCACACATACGCTTGCGCTATTTCTGCTCGCCGCAGCACACCAATAGCGCGTTCTATCCGATCATCGGGCAGATGGAACGTGCCGCGGAACTGGCACCCAGCGATACCCTGCAAGCGAAACTCGACAAGCTCGATTTGCTGCTTAAACAGACCTCGACGTCCGTGCAGGACGCCGCGCTGATCGCCGAGATGCTGTCACTGCCGAACGACGGACGCTATCCCGTGCTCGAGCTGACCTCGCAGCAGCGGCGAGAGAGAACACTAGATGCGCTCATCCGGCAAATGGAGGCCTTGGCCTGTTCCCATCCGGTGCTGATGGTTCTTGAGGACTTGCATTGCGCGGACCCCACGAGCCTCGAAGTGTTCGGGCGGACGGTCAGCGAGGTAGCGGGCCATCGCGTATTACTGATCGTGACCTTCCGGCCGGAATTCGAGCCGCCCTGGATCGGACAGCCGCACGTGACGGCCCTAACTATTGGTCGGCTGACTCGGCGTCAAGTCGATGCGATTATCGACCAAGTAATCGGAAGCAAGTCGCTGGCCGCGAGCATCCGTCAGGATATCATTGAGCGCAGTGACGGCATCCCCTTGTTCGTCGAGGAGATCACCAAGGCAGTATTGGAGGCCGGCAGTTCGGGCGCGGTCCAGGAGACTGTAGCGGCGGTTCCGTCTCCGACGCTGGCGGTCCCCGCAACTCTGCACGCGTCCCTCATGGCACGGCTCGACCGGCTCGGCCCTGCCAAGGAGTTGGCGCAGATCGGGGCGGCGATTGGACGCGAGTTCTCCCATGCCCTGCTGGCTGCGGTCGTTTGCAAGCCTGAGAGGGAGCTGAGATCGGGGCTCGAACGTCTCATTCGCGCTGGTTTGCTGTTTCGGCAGGGGACGCCGCCCTACGCGACCTATCTCTTCAAGCATGCCCTGGTCCGCGACGCGGCTTACAGCACGCTATTGCGGGAACCGAGACGTGCGCTTCATGCCAGCATCGCGGAAACCCTGGAAAGTCAGTTTGCGGAGATTGCTGAGAAGCAGCCTGAGCTCTTGGCGCGTCACTACAGCGAAGCCGGGGAGACCGAGAAAGCCTCTAGGCTATGGGGTAAAGCGGGGCTCCGCTCCGCGGAGCGCTCGGCGCTGGCGGAAGCCGCAGAACAGCTCAGGCGCGCTCTCGACCAGATTGCCACATTGCCCACGACGCCCGCGCTGCGGCGCGAAGAGATCAAGCTTCAAGTTGCACTAATAATGCCGCTTCTCCATGTCAGCGGATACGCCGCGCCGGAAACCAGGGCTGCTGTTGCACGGGCACGTCTGCTGATCGAACGAGCCGAAGCGCTCGGAGAGCCACCCGAAGATCCACTGTTATTGTTCTCTGTTCTATACGGCTTCTGGGTCGCGAACTTGGTAGCGTTCAATGGCGACGTGATGTGCGAACTTGCTGCCGAATTCCTGGCCCTCGCAGATAAGCAGCGCGCGACGGGGCCGCTCATGGTCGGGCATCGCCTCCTGGGCTTGTCCTTGCTACACACCGGCGATATCGTAAAAGGACGAGCGCATCTCGATCGCGCGATGACGCTCTACGATGCTGCTGAGCATCGCCCTCTGGCGACGCGTTTTGGTCAGGACGTCGGCGCAGCAATCCTGTGCTGGATGTCCTTGGCTTCCTGGCTGCTTGGCTACCCCAAGGCCGGGCTCGCATACAGCGAGCACGCACTCAAGATCGCGCGCGAAATGAGCCACTCCGCGACGCTAATGTACGTGCTGAATTTCAGCACATGGACCCATATCCACTGTGGGAATTACTCGGCAGCAGATGCGCTCATCGACGAGTTCAACGCTTTTAAAAATCAAACAGGGTCATTGTTCTGGGGGGCATGGGGAGTGATGCAACGAGGTTGCGTATTGGCCCTCAATGGACAGGCCGCAAACGCAGCTCAAACGATCACGTCGGGCGTCACCGCAATGCGGTCAACGCGAACAACGATGTGGATGCCGGTATGGTTGTCATATCTGGCGAGAGCCAGCGCAGAAATCGGTCAATTCGACGATGCCAGGCACTGCATAAGCGAGGCAATGACCGCCATGGAAACAACGAAAGAACGGTGGTACGAAGCAGAGGTCAATCGCATTGCCGGGGAGATCGCATTGCTTTCGCCCGAGTCGGACATGGCGAAAGCAGAATCGTATTTCGAGCGTGCCCTTGCGGTCGCGCGCGAGCAGCAGACAAAGTCCTGGCAGCTGCGCGCCGCGATGAGCATGGCGCGACTCTGGCGCGATCAAGGCCGACGGCAGCAAGGCCGCGACCTCCTCGCTACGGTTTACGGTTGGTTCACCCAAGGTTTCGATACTCTCGACCTGAAACAGGCCAAGGTGTTGCTCGACGAACTCGCGCGTTGAAGTGCTCGCGTTTACAAGGGGAACCGCGGGCAAGAAAATGCAGGATTTGGATCGATTGATTAGATGCGAGGGCGGGGCTGTGGATCGAAGCGCATTCTTGCAGGCCATTCGTGTGCCCGGTGGAGCCCAAGCGCGCGACACATGTCGGCCGGCCCTGCAAGCCCCGCCCTCCGGGCAGAGCAAACCCGTGACGAATCCCAACGCTCTCGTCTCGCGTGCACTCGCAATCCTCAACGAAGACAATGTGACGAGCGACGAAATCCAACCCCTTCGGAGGGCGCGCATTGCGACCGAATTTGGCATAAAGCCAGTCGATCTGACATTGCAACGGCGCGTCCTCAGCGATGGAACGGAGTGCCCGTTGCCAATCCGCTACTTCGACGTCCAATGCCTCGTCGCCACCTTCCTGACCGAGCTGGACTCAGCGGCCGAACTTCTTAGAGGCACCGGCCTGCAAGCGGTTCCTCAGGAGGATGGAAAAGGCGTTGTGGTGCTCTACTTTATCGAGTACCGCAATACAGATATCGGACCTTACAATGAAGTCGGGCTGACCGTCGTGGCCGGGGTGCCGGGCGACCCGATTCCGGCGAACTACGTGGTGAACCTCCCTGTCACCAGCGCTGTGGCCAACCGCGCGGGGCGGGAGATCTGGGGCTATAATAAGTTTGTCGCTGCTATCGATGTGAGAAGCGACGGCAAGAAGTTCTCGACAATCTTACGCGATACCGAGAATGTAGTCGTTGGCGCGCTAGAGGGTAGTCGCGGCGCTTCCACTCCGACGCCGCCGGCCGACATACTCACGTTCACTGTACTTAATGGCAGAGTGACCAAGACTGTTATCCGGGTGCTGACGCCCTTCCACACCAGCAGTGGCGAAAGTTTCGTGTTTAAGGTTGGGCCGTCCACACATCCCATGACGAACAATCTGCGGACGGCGGCACTCGATGGAGCTCGTCCGGTGCTGGTGCAGTACGCCGACCCGCTTCAGGCATTATTATTTCCGGGCCGGGCGATCTGAAACCCCTCAGACATCAAGAAGCTTAGCGCGGCAGCGGCATCGTGCGCCGAACGTGGCGCGGCATTCCTCAAAAGTGCGCCAATTGCAACTGCAGCCGCAATCCCGCAACGTTACTTTTCGCATACCTGATCATTCTCCTTTGACCCTAAATCCGCGAGTTGGCGTTGCTGATTTTTCGCGATCTCCTTGGCCCACAAGCAAGAAAGAGAACGCTTGGAGGCACCGAATTGTAACTGCTCCGCAGCTGACTGGTTTTCAAAGATTCGTCGATTTATCAGCGCTTTCTGCGGGGGTGAATGCTTTCCAACTCACGGATTTAGGTTGACTCGATCGTTGATGTCACCTGAGGTGAACAATTCTCAGAAATCCTGGCGTCCTACACGGCTTCCATATCAGATTGACCTGACGATGTAAGGGAAGGATGTGAAGGATTTCGCGATTGCCGGATTGCGTTCGATGTAGAGGGCAGCCTCCTCAAGCGATCATGACGTATCGCAATAAGTGTTGTGCGACGCGGTGACGGCGATCGCGGCCAGAGGCCGATCTCGATCATGCCGCAAACAGATCAACATCGTTTCCGCAATGCTGGCTCAGTGGCGCACTAACGTCATGCGCTCCAGGGTCGGGCCCATGAAGCAAGTCGTCACCATGATCCGAGCCCATTTCGACGGCATCGTCGCTTGGACCAGGTCGCGCCAGACCAACGGCTTCATCGAAGCCATCAACGGACTGTTCCAGGCCGCCAAACGAAAGGCGCGCGGATATACCCGCTTCCAAACCATGAAAACCGTGCTCTTCCTCATCGCAGGCAAGCTCAACTTTGCCCCCATCAACCCGCACCCCGCTTAACCCACTCAAGATTCAATAGAGCCAGATTAGCAGTGCCATTTCGCTTATACTCGCAGTCGTAGCGCTTTAGCTGTCCTGGCTTGGCCTTGACCGGCTGGCGAACCTCGCCGTTGAGTTGGGCCGGGCTTTCGTCAAAACAGACCACCGGGCGCTTCCGATCGGGTTCTTCGGCATAGAGATCGAGGACATCCTCCATGCGAGCGACAAACTCGCCGTCGACCTGCGGGATGCACCACATGTCCTTGCGCCAGGGCTTGAGTTCGTTTTCTGCCAGGCGGCGGCGCACGGTCTCGCGCGAGATGTCGTCGTGCTCGGTGAGCCTGACCATTTCATCCGCCAGGAGTTCCAGCGTCCAGCGGGCGCGGCCTTCGGGCGGGCTTGAGCAGGCCGTCGCGACCAGCAGAGCCTCCTCTTTGCCGGACAGCTTGCGGTCTGCTCCAGGGCGCGGCTCTTCGCTGAGCGCCGCTTCCAGGCTGCCAAGCACAAAACGGCGCTTGGTCCGGTAGACAGTCGAGCCGCTCACCCCGACGTTCCGCGCAATTTCCTCGTCGCTGGCGCCGGCATCCGCAGCCAGCAAAATCTGTGCGCGCTTGAGCTTGCGCGCCGCGTGCCTGCCGCCGCTGAGGAGGCCCTTGAGTTCATCGCGTTCGGTTTGGCTGAGTTCGACCCGATAACGTATTTCATCCGTGCCCCCCGATCGCTGGAGGCGCGGACGAACAACTGAATCGGATGGCTGGAGTGAGTCCTTCCGCGAAAGCCTTCACGCTCAAGCAGGGGCAGTACCTGGGTACATCAACCTGTACACTCGCCTGCATCGCAGGCCGCCGGCGGAAGCCGACATCCAGCAGTACTTCCGCGTCACGCCGCCTGCAATTCACCAAATGGTGTGGACGCTCGAACGCGCAGGCTTCATCAGGCGGCAACCGGGCGTCGCCCGCAGGATCGAAGTCCTCGTCGATCCGAAACTCCTGCCAGAGTTGCCCTGATGCTCGAATTCAACAGGTCATAATTACTGTGACGAGGTACTAGCTGTCTTCAGAATCGCTTTCAGCAATTCTCTCAAGTTCTTTTACCGACAAAATGACAATTCCGCCGCGTTCAAGGCGAAGCCAGTTTTGTTGCGCCCAAAGGCGCAATTGTCTGTTAGTAGTTTCCCGCGCCATGCCAATAAAATTGCCGAGATCCTTTTGGGTGATGGCGATTTTTCGCTCGTTTGTGACGGTATCGCCAGAGGACAAGCGCAATAGGGCCTTGGCAAGCCGGCCGGGAAGGTGAAGAAACATGAGACTTTCGGCCTGCGCAGTAGTCTGTCGCAGCCGTGCGCACAAGATCTCGATCAGTTTGATCGCAATCTGCGGCTCTTCTTGCACCAAAGGCAGAAAGTCCCGCCGCTCGATCACGAAGAGCTCACAATCGGTGATCGCGACGGCATCTGCCGAGCGTGGTCGACCGTCGAGCAGGGCAACTTCACCGAAAATATCACCGTCGGTCATGCGGTTGAACACGGCGTCATGACCATCGACCGAGGGGATGGTTATTTTCACCGTTCCCTTGCGAATCGCGAATAGACTCGAACCAGGATCGTCTTTAGCAAAAATGATGGCGCCCCGCGCGACCGACTTTTCGACGGTGCAGGCCACCAAACGATCGATATGCTTCGGATTGAGCTTGCCAAAAAGACAATGACTCTGAAGCACGCCGCGCTTTTCGGCTTCACGTGGGCGGAGGGCAGTGTCGTTGGGGCCAAGCATGCACGTTATTGTAGCCGAAGCGCCTGCATTATAAATGGGCTGACTCACGGTGTAACTCCCGCTGCCCGTCATGATCGCAGGCGAAGTGAAGCGAGGCAACCAAAGGTAGCATATGCCCATCTCAACTTTCATTCGCCTGCTCAATGGCGACTTCAAAAGACCTCCCCGGGACAACGTCCCGGGGAATACATCACCGACTTGGCATCAGTTCTTACCCTCGTAGTGGTCGCAGTTGCGCAGGAGTTCCGAACGGATTCTGGGGTCCGGATCGGCCAGAACGACGCGGCCGCAGATCACCGAATTGTCGGGCTCGACGAAGGTGGCGCGATTCTTCTCCGTCTTCGCAAGTGCTGATGTCGCGATGACCGAGGCAAGGGCAAATGTAACAATCAAAGTCTTCATAGTGATCTCCTTGGTATTTGAGAATCAGCATTCTTACGTTACTCCCTGCTTTAAGTTTCTTTGGTGACGCAGGTCACGCTGCGATTTTTTTTAAAAACAGATTGAATTTGCTGGATCCATGATGCTTGTCCTCCCAGTCCATGAAGCGGCAATCATGAATTGGGTTGGCAAAACGACAGCAATCAAGCGCAGAATCGGGGAGAATTACGTAGCCCGGATCTTCGATCACAAACTGACTGCAGAAGATAAGGCGTTCCCTAAGCCTCTCCGCGGACTCGCGGCCTAACGCCGAAGAAACGGCGCAGCAGTACAGCATCAACAGGCAAGCAAGATTCTTCAGCCTCTTTTGAATCTTGAGTGGGTGCAGAAGCCTTAAGGGCGCGCGGCCTTGGCGAGGGCCTTGATCGCTTGGATGCAGTCTTGCGGGCGGCGGCAGCCGGTCAAGGGCGATTGGCGCGCGTTTAATCGCGCGCCAATCGCCGCTTAAGCGGTCGAGACCCTTGACCGGCTGCCGCCGCCCGCGACAAAGAGCATCCAAGCGATCAAGGCCGCGAGTGATCGCGGGTTGGCCGCTTTTCACGTCCTGCCCCACTCGAAATTCAAAAGCGTTTTCCACCGGGCCTGGCCAAATCCTGCGGACCAAATCCTCGACTTCGACCCGTCTCAGCCTTATACTAGATGTATGACAAAGCTCCTTGATGAAGCATTTGAGGCCGTGCGCCGTCTGCCGTCACGGGACCAAGATGACATCGCGCGCGCCATCATGCAGCTCGCGGGCTCGGAGCTTGCGACGCCAGTTTCCCTTTCGGCCGAGGAGCGCCAGGCCATTGCTCGCTCCAAGGCCGCAGCGCGCAGCGGCGAATTTGCGACCGACGAACAAGTGCTGACTGTCTGGGCCAAGCATGGCCTATGAGGCTCCGATATACGGTTCCCGCCCTTGCCGACCTCGCATCGATTCTGGATTACGTCGCTGAGCGTTCGCCTCAGGGAGCCAAGCGCATCCATGCCAGAATTCGCGCCGTCACCGACCTCCTACTGCAGTATCCGCTGGCTGGCGTTGCGACCGACGACCCCGCCATTCGGCGTATGACGACAATACCCTATCCATATCTCATCTTCTACGAGGCGACCGACGATGAGATCATTATTCACGCCGTGCGTCACGGCGCACGCGACCCTTCGGGCAATCCGGGATCGGCATGAGCGACAGCGCAGCGAGAGTGACAAGGGTGCGTCCTGCTGGCGAACGCATCTTGCACATACGTCTTGCCGGCGATCGGCGCGACCGTGGGCTTGACTTGACAGGGCTGATTGCTCGCGGCGTACATTTTGCGCCACTGATGGACGATCCCGCCTTATTCGCCAAAGTAGCGATCATCGAAGATGGCCTCGGCGTAGCGTGGCCGATTCAAACGAACTGGGGGCGACTGGGCGTCTCAGCTTCGACGCTCCGGCGGATTGCCGAAGAGCAGGGGCAGCTCAATGCAGCCTGAAGACGCCGTCCACCGCCCGGATTTCCGCAGGCTTGATCAGCTTGGAGTGGGCGACCGTCACAGAATGGAGCATGCCCTCAAGTGATCTCTCCCAGAACTTCAAGAACCGTTGCAGCTCCGGGAAGTGAGGGCAGACGTCATAGGCCTGCCACACATAAGCCTGCAGCAGCCAAGGGTGATCGGGGCGCCGATAGAGGATTTTGGCAGTCGTCAACCCGTAGCCGGCCATCTGTTTGCGGAAATCCTCCGAAGCCATGGAAACCATAAGCACTCTCCGTTCCTAACAGCCCAATTGTGTGTTTGGGCCCCGCGCATTGCAAGCCGGAGAGTTAATCAATCTCGTAAAATCAATGTGTTAGCAGCATTCATGTAAGTCTGCTGACAGCTCGCCTCGGACTGTCACGAGCGCTGCTAGCAGCCCCAAACATTGAGTGCTAATTTTTTTCGTCAGCCCTCTTGTACGCGAATGCATTGCGTCATAAATCGCGCGTCGAGGGCGCGGGCGGCCTGCCGTCGTGTCCGTTTCGAAAAATCCACCACCTTCAATTGCTTAGGAGGACAGCATGAAGTTTCGTCCGCTTCACGACCGAGTCGTCGTCAAGCGCATCGATGCCGAGGAGAGGAGCGCCGGCGGCATCATCATACCGGATACCGCTAAAGAGAAGCCTTCCCAAGGGGAAGTGATTGCGGTCGGGCCCGGCGGGCGTGACGAGCAGGGCAAGCTGATTCCGCTGGATGTGCAGGTCGGCAACCGCGTCCTGTTCGGCAAGTGGTCCGGCACTGAGGTCAAGATTGACGGCGTCGAGTACCTCATCATGAAGGAAAGCGACATCATGGGGGTCCTTGAGGAAACTGCAACCAAGAAGAAGGCCGCCTGACGCTCAGGCGATTGACATTTTCTCCCACTACTTGAACGGATGGCGGCCTTGACGCGCGAAGCGGGCACTCTGGCTTTCGCCCCTTCGTCGGTCGCGCTCCGTAAGGTGCGGGAGAACATCTCTCAGGAGCAATGACCAATGGCTGCGAAAGAAGTAAAATTTGCCGTTGACGCGCGCGAAAAGATGCTCCGCGGCGTCGATATCCTCTCCAATGCCGTGAGAGTGACGCTCGGCCCCAAGGGCCGCAATGTCGTGCTGGACAAGTCGTTCGGCGCGCCGCGCATCACCAAGGACGGCGTGACCGTCGCCAAGGAAATCGAGCTTGAGGACAAGTTCGAGAATATGGGCGCCCAGATGGTGCGCGAAGTCGCGAGCAAGACTTCTGACCTCGCGGGCGACGGCACCACCACCGCCACGGTGCTGGCCCACGCCATCGTGAAGGAAGGCGCCAAGGCGGTTGCCGCGGGCATGAACCCGATGGACCTCAAGCGCGGCATCGACCTCGCGGTCGAAGCAGTCGTGAAGGACCTGGAGGCCAACTCCAAGAAGGTCACCTCGAACGACGAGATCGCGCAGGTCGGCACGATCTCGGCCAATGGCGACGCCGAAATCGGCCGCTTCCTCGCCGAAGCGATGAAGAAGGTCGGCAACGAGGGCGTCATTACGGTCGAGGAAGCCAAATCGCTGGAGACCGAGCTCGACGTGGTCGAGGGTATGCAGTTCGACCGCGGCTACATCTCGCCCTATTTCGTCACCAACGCCGACAAGATGCGCGTCGAGATGGAGGACGCCTACATCTTGATCAACGAGAAGAAGCTGTCCGGCCTGCAGGAGTTGCTGCCCCTGCTCGAAGCCGTGGTGCAGACCGGCAAGCCGCTGGTCATCGTCGCTGAAGATGTCGAGGGCGAGGCGCTCGCCACGCTGGTCGTCAACAAGCTCCGCGGCGGCCTCAAGGTCGCAGCCGTCAAGGCCCCTGGCTTCGGCGATCGCCGCAAGGCGATGCTGCAGGACATTGCAATCCTGACCGGCGGCCAGGCGATCTCGGAAGATCTCGGCATCAAGCTCGAGAACGTCACGCTCAACATGCTGGGCAAAGCCAAGAAGGTGATGATCGAGAAGGAGAACACCACGATCGTCAACGGCGCCGGCAAGAAAGCCGACATCGAGGCTCGCATTGCCCAGATCAAGGCGCAGATCGAGGAGACCACCTCCGACTATGATCGCGAGAAGCTCCAGGAGCGTCTTGCCAAGCTCGCAGGCGGCGTCGCGGTGATCCGCGTCGGCGGCGCCACCGAGGTCGAGGTGAAGGAGCGCAAGGATCGCGTTGACGACGCGATGCACGCCACCCGCGCCGCGGTCGAGGAAGGCATCCTGCCGGGCGGCGGCGTCGCGCTCTTGCGCTCGATCAAAGCGATCGAGCGGATCCGCACCGCCAATGACGACCAGAAGCATGGCGTCGAGATCGTCCGCAAGGCGCTGTCATGGCCGGCGCGCCAGATCGCCATCAATTCAGGCGAGGACGGCTCGGTTGTGGTCGGCAAGATCCTCGACAAGGAGCAGTACAATTACGGCTTCGATGCTCAGACCGGCGAGTACGGCAACCTCATGACCAAGGGCATCATCGACCCCACCAAGGTGGTGCGTTGCGCGCTGCAGGACGCCGCCTCGATCGCCGGCCTCCTGATCACCACCGAGGCGATGGTGGCCGAGGTGCCGAAGAAGCAGCAAGCCGCGCCGGCGATGCCGCCCGGCGGCGGAATGGACTACTGATCCGCGAGGGATGGTCGATCGCTGGCCGGCAGTCGCCGGCCGGCGCAGGTTCGAAGGCCCGGGTGTACGCCCGGGCCTTTGTGCGCAGCAAACCCCTCCTGCGTGCGTCTGACAAATTTTCGCGCGCTTGTCCCTTGTCGATGTTGAGGGGCTGCGCAGCGAGCGACGGCGACGTCTTGCACACCGCGAGCTTCCGGAAATGCCGGCCGCAGAACAATGGGCATTCACGCCGCCCTGCGCGCGCAATCGTCCTCTTTAAACCGTTATAGCGGCCGTAACGCGAATTTTGTTCGCGTTACGGCCACGTCAAAGGGATATCAAGGGCAAGGCCCTTGGCTAATTGGTTCCGGCGGAGCGGACCGGCCCGAAATGCCGACGGCAACGAGATCCGCCACGGTGTGACAGTGCTCTGTTGGGTACACCGCATCCTAAGGATGGCCACAACAACAACTGCTTCACTTCATTGGTTCGTCTTGAGCGCAAAAACAACCTAAAGTTGACAAAACCCAGATGGGGCATATAATAATGGGTTCAGTTATCATGGTTATCAGTTATCAGGAGATAAGTTAAGAGCACCGGAACAGCCTCAGATTTTCGAAATTCCCTGTTATTTTCCCTGTTCTCAGGGAATTTTGGACCGCCGGTCTTCGGAGGATTGGCGGTGAGAGTGCCGGCGCAGCCATAAGGCAGATAACGGCGTCATGCCGATAACTGCTTCACGTTCGCCGGTTTGGCGCTGTCGAGAAAAGATTCACTTAACGTTGCTGCTGTCCTTAGTCCGCACGGATCAATGTCATGCCCAAATCCGAGGACGTCGCCAAACACATCCACGTCGGCATCGGCGGCTGGACTTTTGCGCCGTGGCGGGGCGTGTTCTACCCCGACGGCTTGCCCCATGCGCAAGAGCTGAGCTACGCGGCGAGCCGCCTCACTTCGATCGAGATCAACGGCACGTTCTATCGCACGCAGACGCCAGCGACCTTTCGCAAATGGGCGTCGGAAGTTCCGGACGGATTTATCTTCTCAGTGAAGGGACCGCGCTATGTCACGCATCGCGGCGAACTGAAGGACGCTGGCGAATCGGTCGCGCGGTTTCTGAACTCTGGAGTGATCGAACTTGGCGATCGCCTCGGGCCATTGCTGTGGCAGTTCCCGCCGTTCAAAAAATTCGACGAAGCCGATTTCGCCGGCTTTCTGGAATTATTGCCCAAGGATTTTGATGGCTGCCGGCTGCGGCACGTGGTGGAGGTCCGCCACGCGAGCTTTTGCGTTCCGCAATTCATCCGCCTGCTGCGCGAATTCGAGGTCCCGGTGGCGTTTAGCGAGCACGAGACCTATCCGGCCATCGCGGATGCGGCAGGCGACTTCCTGTATCTGCGCCTCCAGAAGGGCGACGACAGCATTGCCACCGCCTATCCGCAAGAGGCAATCGCAGACTGGGCGGCGCGCCTCAAGATCTGGATTGGCGGCGGCGCGCCCGCCGACCTCCCGTGCATCGAAGCCAAGCCCGCGAGAATCAAGCCGCGCGACATATTCGTCTATTTCATCCACGAGGGCAAAGTGCGGGCGCCTGCGGCCGCGATGGCGCTGATCGAGAAGCTGAAGTCTTAGAGCGCCTCAAAATTCGGCATGATCCGACAGCAGTTCTGCTTTACCCCAATGGTCGCGTTGGCTAGGTTTGCGGCCGTGCCGGCAGGCACCGCATGTTCCCAAGATGAGGTTTGCGGACCTCGGCGCCGGTCAGTCGAGCCCGCAGCGTCGTGGGACCAAATCTGGGAGGAGAAGTCATGAAAATCCGACTAGGAACATTGTTGCTAACATCGGCCGCGCTGATCTCGCCGGCGGCCGCGCAGGATGCCGCAAGCGTTCTGCAAGCCGCCGACAAAGCGATGGGCGCGAGCGCCGTGAAGTCCGTCGCGTATTCCGGCGCGGGCACGATGCGTTATCCGGGACAGAGCTATGAGCCGAATGGCGACTGGCCGCGCGCGCCCATGACATCCTACAGCGCGACCATCGACTACGGCAGCAAGTCCGCGAAGGAGGAATACGCGGTCGACGTGGCCAAAAAGGAACGTGGCGGCGGCCTCGCTGCGCCGCGCACGACAAACTTTGTCAGCGGCAATTACGCGTGGAATCTGAATGCGCAAGGCCAGCCTAATCCTCAACCGACGCAAGCCGAGTTGCGGGAGTTCATGATCACCATCAGCCCGCATGGCTTCATCAAGGCAGCGTTGGCGTCGGGCAACGCGACCATCGAGGACCGGTATTTCAACCGGCTGGATCAGACCGTGAAGGTCATCGGGTTCACGGCTGGCAAGTACCGGATTACGGGCGAGTTCGATAAGGACAACCTGCTCACGCGGGTGGTCACGTGGTTCCCGAGTCCGGTGATGGGGGACATGGCAATCGAGGTGCGGTACACCGACTGGAAGGACGTGGGCGGCGGCGCGAAATTCCCGTTCCACATCCACGCCCACCAGGGCGACCATCCTCTGAACACCGGCGGCCGCAACTGGTTTGACATCAGGGTCACCGACGCCAAGGTCAACGTCCCGGAGGCCGCCATTACGGTGCCGGAGAACGTGCGCAATGCGCCGGCCCCGCAGGTCCGCGTCGCTTCGCAGAAGCTCGCCGACGGCGTGTGGTACATCGGCGGCGGCTCACACAACAGCGTGGCGGTCGAGTTCAAGGATTATGTGGCCTTGATCGAGGCGCCGTTGGACGACGCCCGCACAAACGCGGCGATCGCCGAAACCCATAAGCTGATCCCGAACAAGCCGATCCGCTACGTCGTCAACACACACCATCATTGGGACCATCTGGGCGGCATCCGGGCGGCCGTGGCGGAAGGCGCGACGATCGTCGCTGACGACCGAGACAGGGATTTCTATCGCAACGTGGTCCTCGCGCCGCAGCCGCGAAGCCTGAGCCCCGACCGGCTGTCGCAGTTCCCGTTTGCCGCCACGGGTCCCGGGACGCTGGCGCTGCAGACGTTCACTGACCGCGCCACGATCGGCGATGAGACGCGTGTCCTCGAGCTGTATCACGTGGAAGGTCTCAATCACGCAACCGATATGCTGGTGGCGTATCTCCCGCAGTCGAAGATCCTCGTCAACGCCGATCTGTATTCGCCGCCGCCCGCAGGAGGCAACCTCCAGAACGTCGGCGAAAACGCAGTCGTGCTCTTCAACAACATCAAGCGGCTGAAGCTTGACGTGGCGCAGCACGTGCCGATCCACGGCAATCCCGGACCGCAGGCTGATTTCGAGCGCATTGTCGGCCCGGTTGCCGCGAGGTCGCGGCCGACGGGTGACGGCGGCTGATCGACGCGAATCGGGTCGAAAGGGCTTCGCGCAGCCAACGCCGTCGGCTTCACCGCAGGAATAAGCAATAAGCCGACGGATTTCGCTGTCGCGCGATCCCTCCGGCAACCCCTCTCCCCGCCCGGCGGGGAGAGGGAGCTTCTCAAGCACCCATCGTCCAACTTGGCCGCAGCCTTCCGCTTGGCTCAACCGCGCAGCCCGGCATTGACCGGAGCGACTCCCGGAGCAGCCTCGCCCGCGCCGCACGGATTTAGCCGGTTCAGTCCGGCGCGCCGGCAACGCGCCTACCGCCGCGAATTCGCAATCCTTTCGTACAGCTCATCAAGAAACGCGACGGCTTGATCGCCCAGAATGGCATCGGCTCGCGAACTGTAGGACGCAAACACCTGGTTTCCTGGCCGGGCAGCCGCCATGCTGGCGATCGCATCCTTCTTTTCATTCACGTAGTTTTTGCTGCGCGGCAATATCTGCGCATAAAGGACATCCAAAACGAGAAGCTGATCGGATGACGATTCCATGTAGATAGAAACAGCGAGCAGCATGAACACGTTATTCAGCCGCTCGTGGGCGGCCTCAAGGTTCAGTTCCACATAGGCGTAGGACTCGATCTGATCGGCGTCGTCCGCGGAGAGGTTGTGGAGCGCCGAACCGACATCGTTCTCGAACGACTGGATCGCCTCGTTGATGCCGGCAAGCCGCGACGCGTCATGCTCATCAAAAACAGCAGCCCGCACAGAAAATGTCGCGAGCAAAAAACCGATCACGAGCACGCACGTCCTCGCCGCGATCCGAACAGCCATTCTCAATATCCGATTTTTGGTCCGCCGCGCTCGGCATCGCGCACTGTCCCACACATGTCACCCCTGTTTCAACGGCTTTGATCTTTGCAAGGGAGTCGTCGGCTATTGATCGGATCGTTGACACTGCGATCTGCGGCGTCCACTATCCCCGGTGTGGCGGGCAAGCTGCGACGGGAAGACCTATTCGGTTGCAGCGATGCCACGACGCGTCCCGCGGAGAGTCCCGTAGAGGGAGTTAACTCTTCGATTCTGCCAAACGAGGACGCGACTGCATCAGGAGGAGAGCGACCATGGTGACCCGGCGCCGGTTTTTGTATTCAGCCGCCGCAGGCGCGGCGATGTTGTCCCGTATGCCTCAGGGGCTGGCGGCGACCTACGATTTGATCGTCAAGGGCGGACGCGTCATCGATCCTTCGCTTGGAATCGACGCCGTCCGCGACGTCGCAGTTGCCGGCGGCCGCATCGCGGCTGTCGAGGAGAACATCGCAGCCGACGCCACGGAGACGATCGATGCGCGCGGCAAGATCGTGGCGCCGGGCCTCGTCGACATCCATTCCCACGCCGCCCGCACCAAGGAAGGGCCGCCGCTCTGCCTCTTGGACGGCGTAACCGCTTTCGTCGATGCCGGATCGTTTGGGGCCGACGGGATCGACCAGGGGGCCGCCAACGTGAAGGCGGGGCCGAACCTCGGCCGCCTGCTGATCAACATCGCGCGAACGGGCGTGGCGCCCGGAGGCGAGCTGCACGATTTGAGCCGCGCCGACGTGAGCCTCGCGCGCGGGGCGATTGCGCGCAACCGCGATGTCGTCATCGGCGTGAAGGCCCGGCTGTCGAACAATGTGGCCGACGTCAACGATCTTGAAGCGCTGCGGCGCGCTCAGGAAGCGGCCGCTCCCTTCGATTTGCCGGTGATGATCCACATCGGCCAATCCTACTCGCCAATGCGTGCGATCTTACCCCTGCTCAAGCGCGGCGACATTGTTACCCACATGTATGCGCCCGCCCCGAACGGCATTCTCGACGACAATGGCCGCGTGCTGCCGGAGGTGCTCGCTGCCCGCCGCCGCGGCATCTGGTTCGACTTCGGCAACGGCGTAGCGGATCACTTCAACTGGGACGTGGTGGAGCGCTGCATGAAGCAGGGCTTCGCGCCCGATACCTTCTCGACCGACTGGAACACCATGTCGCGCACCACCGGGGTCATCGACTTCCCGAATGTGATGTCGAAGTTCCTGATGTTCGGCATGTCGCTCGACCAGGTGATCGCCCGCGCGACCGTCAATGCAGCGCGCGTCTTCCAGGCGTTCAGCGACCGCGGCACGCTCAATGTAGGCGCGCCGGCCGACATCGCGGTGCTGGAGTTGCGGGAAGGATCTTTCGAGTTCCTCGACAACTATCAGGGCAAGCGGACAGGCCGCCAGCGGCTCTTCCCGGTCGCCACCGTGGTCGGCGGCAAAAAGGCGCCGGCGCGGGCGTAATCGGTCGCGCGCGTTTGTTGCGCGATTTGGCCGCTGTAAGGGCGGCGTTGTGGTCGCCCAGGCCGACGCAAGTGTAAGGCGGGCGACCACAAGGGGTCGCCCTGCCGCGCCAACGCTTGGAGGATCGCGCCATAACATGTGGGAAGCAATCAGAACGGGAGGACGCCACGTGAGGCGCACGACAGGAATCGCGTTGCTCGCCGGCGGGATTGGAGCCGCCGCCGCACAGCCGTTTCCGGCTGCCGGCACGCTCACGCCCCAACAATTGCAGGGCCGCAATCTGTTCAATCAGTCCTGCATGGTCTGCCACGTCAAGCTCCAGATCACGTCGCCTGCCAAATACGGCCCGGATCTGTCGGGGAAGGCGCTCGGCGGAGACGAGGCGTTGATGCGTGAAGTCATTAGCAACGGCACGCCGAACATGCCGGGCTTCAAGTATCACTTCGAGCCCGACCAGATCGACGCCATCGTCGCCTATCTGAAAGCTCTGCCCGCCCCGGCGCCGAGCCCCAGTCCGCCGCGCTGAATCTTAAAATCCGTGCAAGCCGGAGAAGATGCCATGTCTTCCATTTTCCCTTTCACCGCCAATCGAACCGGAGTTGCGCTCGCGCTGTCGCTGCTCGCAAGCGTCGCGCTGCCGCACGCCGCCTGCGCGGGCGAGCTTTCAATCCTCACCGGCGCCGTCACGGCGCCGGACGGCCAGAAGATGGGCGGCGTGACGGTCTCGGCCAAGGCGATCGGCTCCCCCATCACGACGACCGTTTTCACCGATGAGGCCGGCGCCTACTATTTCCCGGCGCTTCCGCCCGGCAAATATCGCGTGTGGGCGCAGGCGCTCGGCTTCGAGACCGCGAACGGCGAGGCAGAGCTGAAGTCCGGCGCTCGCGCGGACTTCTCGCTCAAAAAGATCGAGGACACCGAGCGGCTCATCCGCCAGTTGCCGGGCGACCTCATCCTTGCCGGACTGCCGGAGGATACTGCGGACGACAGGCGCATGAAGCGCATCGTCCATAATAACTGCACCAGCTGCCACACTCCGAGCTATTTCCTGCAGCATCGCTTTGATGAGGCCGGCTGGCACGCCATCATAGAGGCGATGAAGAGCATCAACGTCTATGGCGTCTATCGCGCGAACCAGCACAATCCGGTGCTCGACTTTCACCAGGACGCGCTCGCCAAATATCTTGCCAAGACTCGCGGTCCGAACGGCGGCGCTTTCAAGATCACCAGCCGCCCGCGTCCGTCTGGAGAAGCCGCCCGCGCAGTGTTCCGCGAATATGACGTGCCGCTCAATCCAGACCAGCCGCTGCCCTCCGCGACGCCGCCCAACAACGGCAGCGATTGGACCAAGGCCACGACATCGCGCGCCGGCTCGCTGCCGCACGATGCAGCGCCCGATCTTGACGGCAATCTGTGGTTCGCGGCGGTTGCGCCGAACAAGACCATGTCGGTCGGCCGCATTGACGCTAAGACCGGCGCGCTCAAGCCGTTCCGGATCGATGCCGCCACCGGCAACGCCGCCACCGTGCATGGCCTCATCCGCGACGCAAAGGGCGTGATCTGGTTCAATGCCTGGATGCCGAAGGGCGGCCTTGCCAAGGTCGATCCCGCGACCGAAAAGGTGTCGGTCTACATGCCGCCGGAGGGGATGTCGCACATCGACGGCCCGGTGACGCTCGACTATGACGGGAAAGGCGGCATCTGGGCGGGCACCAATGACGGCGCCCTGCGATTCGATCCGGTGACTGAAAAGTTCACCGAGTTCAAGTCCGTAAACCCGCGGGGACCGAACGGCGCGGTGGGCCAGACCTACGGCATCGCGGGCGACAAGGACGGCAACGGCTACTGGTCGCAGATGGCGTTCGACACCATCGTCAAGGCGAACCTCGCCACCGGCGAGACCACCGAAGTGAAGCTGCCGCCGCTGAAGGACGAGATGGCGCGCGCGACCGCGGCGGACAATGCCTTCTACGCCACCTATGGGCCGCGCGACATCGGCACGCCGTTCCCATGGTCGCAGGGACCGCGCCGCATGGGCATCGACCGCGAACGCGGCATCATCTGGGTCGCCAATTCGTGGAGCGGCACGCTTGGCCGGATCGACGCCAAGACGTTGCAGACGACGCTCATCCCGCTGCCGAACACGTTCACCAATCAGCCCTATGCGGCGATACCCGACAAGAACCAGAATGTGTGGACGCCGCTGTGGACCACCGACCAGATCGCCAAGTACGATTCCAGGGCCGGCACATGGACGATGTTCGACCTGCCGACCCGCGGCACCGAAGTGCGCATTCCGGCCCTTCTTGAGCGCGGCGATAACGTCGAAGTCGTGTTCGCCTATGCGCGCTCGAGCAAAATCGCAGTGCTGACCGTGCGCAGCGAGGCCGACATGGCGGCCGCGAGGGCGCAGGCGGAGTAGGATCGGATCGCAGTTGGTTTGTAGCCCGGATTGAGCGGAGCGAAATCCGGGACCGGCCCATTCCTCAGACAATGCCGGCCCCGGGTTTCGCTGCCGCTCAGCCCGGTCACGCGTGTTGCATTGCAGCGCCCTGTTTGCCGAAAATCAGCGCGTCCAGTTCTGCGTCTTGAGCCCCCCAACCCGCCGAAACTCCCGTTCGTTGTTCGTGACGAGCGTAAGCCCTGCTGCCTTTGCATGGGCGGCGATCCACAAGTCATTATTGCCGATCGTCTCGCCCTTTGCCTCCAGGACAGCTCGGATTGCCCCGTAGAATTGACCAGCCTGCGACGGCAGGTCCATCACCGGCATCAAGCCCGCAAGTTCCGCCAACTGCAGCATGGCTTGTTCGCGAAATCGGCTCTTTTCCGCTCCATAAACGAGCTCGCCATAAGTGATAACCGAAAGGACAGCCTCGCCCGGCTTCAACCGTTGAAATCGCGCCAGGACCGCTGGCGGCCTCTGCCTCCGGATATAGATGCAAATGTTCGTGTCCAGGAGGAAGCGCGGACCCATTCAAATGCCTTCCCGTTCCTGCGGCGGAGTGTCGTGGCGGCCCTCCGGCAAAAAATCGTCAGGCAGGCTGGCCAGAATCTCGAATGCTCGTGCCAGTCCCTTTCCCTTCTCCCGCAACACGATCTCGTCGCCGCGGCGGAAAATTTCCACCTCCTTGCTCTTGAGACGAAATTCCTTCGGCAGCCGGACGGCTTGGCTGTTGCCGGAGCGAAAAACGCGAGCTGTCGCCATTCTCAGACACCATCCATATATACGGTCACGTATATACGGCTCAGAAGCCGGCAACGCAAGTCAGGTCCGAGCGCTTGGCTCCGATCGGACCGATTTTGCCGCCCAGGCTGATCAGCGCTGGGAGGCATAGGACGATGCGATGATCGGCATCGCGGTTCCGCGATTGAGCGCGGAAGGCGAGCTGTCGTGCAGCCCGCCTCGCTCCATTGCCTTCTCCGCCGTCCCGGGGCAGTTTCTCGCGACCGGAGGAACCCATGGCGATTCTCGATGCGCCGGTTGACACCAAGAGTCTGGAGTTCCGCACCAACGCGGCCCAGATGCGCGAGCTGGTCGAGGAATTGAACCGGCGCCGCGCCGAGGCGGCGCTGGGCGGTCCGGCGCGGGCGCGCGAGCGCCACGTGGCGCGCGGCAAGCTGCTGCCGCGCGAGCGGGTGCTGCGGCTTATCGATCCTGGCTCGCCGTTCCTTGAGCTGTCGCCGCTTGCTGCGAACGGCATGTATGAAGATGCCATTCACGGCGCCGGATTGATCGCCGGCATCGGCCGGATCGAGGGACGGGAATGCGTCATCATCGCCAACGACGCCACCATCAAGGGGGGCACCTATTATCCCATCACGGTGAAAAAGCATCTGCGGGCGCAGGAGATCGCGTTCGAGAACCGGTTGCCCTGCGTCTATCTGGTCGATTCCGGCGGCGCCAATCTGCCGCGCCAAACCGAAGTGTTTCCCGACCGCGACCACTTCGGCCGCATCTTCTACAACCAAGCCAATCTCTCCGCCGCCGGCATCCCTCAGATCGCCGCCGTGATGGGCTCGTGCACCGCCGGCGGCGCCTATGTGCCGGCGATGTCGGATGAGACCATTATCGTGCGCAATCAGGGTACGATCTTTCTGGGCGGCCCCCCGCTGGTGAAGGCCGCGACCGGCGAGGTGGTGAGCGCCGAAGAGCTGGGCGGCGCGGAGGTTCATGCGCGCCGCTCCGGCGTCGCCGACCACTACGCGGCCGATGACCACCACGCGCTTGCCATCTGCCGGCGCATCGTCGCCAATCTTAATGCCAGCAAGCGCCCCGATGTCGCGTTGGCGCCGCCCACTGACCCGGTCTGCGACCCCGCGGAGCTCGACGGCCTGGTGCCGGCTGATTCGCGCAGATCATTCGATATCCGCGCCGTCATCGCGCGGCTGGTTGACGGTTCGGTCTTGGATGAGTTCAAGGCGCTCTACGGCACGACATTGGTGACCGGGTTTGCGCATCTTGGCGGAATTCCGATCGGCATCGTCGCCAACAACGGCATCCTGTTTTCCGAATCGGCGCTCAAGGGAGCCCATTTCATCGAGCTGTGCTGCCAGCGTCGCATCCCCCTGCTGTTTTTGCAGAACATCGCCGGGTTCATGGTCGGCAGCCAATACGAGGCGGGCGGCATCGCCAAAGACGGCGCCAAGATGGTGACGGCCGTCGCCTGCGCGCGCGTACCCAAGATCACCGTGATCGTCGGCGGCTCGCACGGCGCCGGCAACTATTCCATGTGCGGCCGCGCCTTCGGGCCGCGCTTCCTGTTCACGTGGCCCAACGCCCGCATCTCGGTCATGGGCGGAGAGCAGGCAGCGAGCGTGCTTGCCATGGTGAAGCGCGAAAACATCGAAGCTCAGGGCGGCAAATGGTCGGAAGTCGAGGAGGAGGAGTTCAAGCAGCCGATCCGCGAACAATACGACATCGAAGGCAATCCATACTACGCAACCGCGCGGCTCTGGGACGATGGGATCATTACGCCGGCCGAGACCCGCCGCGTTCTGATGCTGGCGTTCTCCGCCACGCTCAATGCGCCGACGCCGCGCACGCGGTTCGGAGTGTTCCGGATGTAGCCACTTGGGAGCGCCGGGCATTTCGCCCGCTGCTCCCCTCCCGCAAGTCCGCGAAGGCAGGCGGCACCGGGCGGACGCCCGCGGCCCCAGGACTCAGACAAGCTGAACAAAAATCACAATCAGGCCGACCACGGAAATAACCCAGACGCCGGTCCTCAGCCATGGCAGACCGATCACGTAGATAACGGCGTAGATCACCCGCGCCCAGAAAAACAGCTGTGCGCCAAGCCCCGTCATGGCGTTGTTCTTGTTCGTGATCTCAGTCACCAGAATTAGCACCGCGAACAGCACCAGGTTTTCGACCATGTTGTGGTGAGCGCGCTGCGCGCGGCCAGCCCATCCGGTCGCCTGCGGCAGGCTCGCCCGGTTGCCAGCGAAATCAGGAAGGCCAAATTCCAGGATAGCGCCGGACAATGCGACGAGCATCTGTACGAAGGCCAGCGCAACTGACCAAACAAGCAAAGTCAGCTCCAGCGACATGGGCATCCCCCATTTTGGGCCAGGCAGGTTGCTATACGATTCCACCGCCGCACCCGCGTGGGCCATTCGCCGCAGCCGAGATATTAAGCAGGCGCGTTTGTAAGCCATTGCGAGCGCGTCCGGTTGCGACCGCCACGCTCGTCACATATCTGCGGGCCATCTCGTCCTCCTTCCCGTCCTTGGAGCGCGGGCGCCCCGCCTGCCTTCGAGCCGCGGGCGAGGCCATGCGCGCCCCGAAGGGGGTGGAGAGGGCAGGAGCAAATGTGGGCTGGGTGTGTGAAAGGAGCAGGCGTGATGACAGTCAAGGTCTACAGCGGTCCGGCCGGCACCGACACCTTTTCGCCAATGCAAAGGGATCGCATGTTGTTCAAGGAATTTCCGAACTTCGACGAAGCCTTGTCGTGGGCAAGCCACGTCAAGGATACCGGACGGGTGGCGCTTCTGATCGAAGACGAGACCGGCACAACTTTGAACAAGCGCGAAATCGCGGCAGCACTTGCAAATCGCCAGGCTCGCGATGTGCGGGGCGTTGCGGCGCACCGCGCCAGAGCGAATCTCGCGTAGAGCCGGGAAGTGCGTTCTCAAAGAAACGGCGTCGCCACGCTAAGCCGTTGCTTCAGCGAAAAAGCGACCTAAGGGATGTTGCAGGGCGCGCCCTTGCGGTCGCCCATGCTTAAGGCCGGCGCCATACGCCCAAACGGGACGACCGCAAGGGTCCCCCCGTATCGGCTAACTCAGGCCGGCGTCGCAAGAAAGACGTGGACGCCTGCAACAAGGACGACTAGCTAGTTTCTGTCGCGAAATTGGTTGATTTTGCGCGGGCGAGGCAAGTTATGCCGGTTTCATGGGCATAACTGTATTACGTTGCGGGTGAATTTGCGAGCGTTTCTCGCGCTGTTTATAGTGCGGACCGGCTTTTGCGAGGTGTGGTTGTGCTCAGCGTCGCG
>Ga0209062_1000947_pt1 | contig 62573 bp, 59 predicted proteins | sample Coa_R2_2_FD_187158 | JGI IMG/M metagenome (GOLD analysis project Ga0209062, IMG submission 187158) | Surface soil microbial communities from Centralia Pennsylvania, which are recovering from an underground coalmine fire - Coalmine... | ecosystem: Environmental > Terrestrial > Soil > Unclassified... | reverse complement strand
CCTCTTCGTCATCGAGCCGCCGAGTTTTGCCGGTTTTGCCATGCCGGGCGGCGCGGCCGGAGCCGAGATCGAGGCTTGGCAGGCGATCCAGGCGAAGCAGCGGGAGGCGCAGCTCGCGGTCGGCCGGAAGCTCGAGGCGACCTTCGGCGAGGCGCTTCGCGCGGCGGGTATCGCCGGTGAATGGCGCATCAGCGACGGCGACACCGGTGATCTCGTGACGCTTCAGGCGCGCTATGCCGATCTCGTGGTGATCGGCCAGAGCGGTCCCGACGATCAAGGCCGGAGCGCGGCAGTGCCGCAAAGTGTCCTCATCGGCAGCGGGCGTCCGGTCCTGATCATCCCCTATGTCGGCAGCTTCGAGACGCTGGGCCGGCGCGTCATGGTGGCGTGGAACGCGACGCGCGAAGCGGCGCGCGCGCTCAACGATGCTCTACCTCTGCTGGTCCAGGCCGAGGCGGTCACCGTTCTCTCCGTCAATCCGGAGCGCGGCATCGCGGGCGAAGGCGATGTGCCGGCGGCCGATATCGCTCTCCACCTCGCGCGCCACGGCGTCAAGGCGGAGGCCGCCCATGTCGTGGTCGAGGATGTCCCGGTGGGCGATGCGCTGCTCTCGCGGGCGGCCGATCTCGGCAGCGATCTCATCGTCATGGGCGGCTATGGCCATTCGCGGCTGCGCGAATTCGCGCTGGGCGGCGCCACGCGCACCCTCCTCGAGCACATGACGGTGCCGACGCTCCTGTCGCATTGAGGGGCGAGCCGCCGATGCCGCTACCAGTGGCGGATCGGACCCGTGTCGAGATGGATGAAATCCGACTGCGGGTAATAGCCGACGCCGCCGCCCCGGAGCGACATCGCCGCCGCCCGCACATATTTGAGGCGATGGCCGGGGACGCGGATGTCGATGGCCTTGCCTTGCATGTGCAGGCTGTTCTGCGCGACGCCGTCGGTCTGCCGCGCCAGCATGGCGTTGGTCTGGGCCGAGCGGTATCCGGAGATGACCTGGATGGGCGCCCGGCCGTCGAGCCGGCCGCGAAGCTGCACCAGGAGGTCGAGCAGCCGCGGATCGATCTGATGGACCTCGTCCGTCCGAAAATCGCGCAGCACCCAGTTGATGTGGCGCATCGCGTCCGGGAGATAACGGCCTTCGGCCCAATAGGCCGTATTGACGGATTCGCCGGTATGAAGATTGTGAAGGGCCAGCGCGCGCGGTCGCAGCAAGCGGCGCGCCGCTTCGGCGGGCATTGCCGTCGCCACCAAGCCGGCGGTCACGCCGGCCCCTACCGCAAGCCGCAGGAATCCGCGCCGACCGGTGCCCTCAACGCCGTCCATCCCGCCCCCCTCGGCAAGGCTGAAGCCGACATCAATAGATCATCGAAGGGTTAATAAACCATCGAGCGATAAGCATTCAACCGCTGATATCGTTCAGTTCCTGTGACAACAATCGGCCGCGGCGGTGGGGCGAACCGGAGCGAGAGAGGGTTTTTCCGTGGCGTCGCGCGCCGCCAGCGCCTGAAGAAGCCGGGAATCGCGGCCATAGATGTCGTCGCGAAATTCGACCGCGCCATCCTCGTCCACATAGGCGGTCCAATAGACAATATAGACCGGCAGCGAGCGGGCGAGCGGCACCCGCCGGGTATCGCCAAGATCGATCGCCTGGTCGATGTCTTCGAGCGCCCAGCCGGGCTGATGGCTCAACACATAGAGCGCGAGCTGGCGCGGCTCCTCGAGGCGTATGCAGCCATGGCTCAGCGTCCGGATCACCCGGCTGAACAGGGGATGGCTGGGCGTGTCGTGGAGATAGACGTCATAGATGTTCGGCAATTCGAATTTGATGCGCCCCAGGGCGTTGTTGGGTCCGGGAAGCTGCTGGAGACCCGAGGAGACGCGGACATAGTTGTTGCGCTCGAGATATTTCGGATCCCGCTTCAGATGCGGCAGGATCTCCTTCTTGGCGATCGAGGCGGGAATCTTCCAGGGCGGATTGAACAACACCGCATTCATGCGCGCCCGCAGCACCGGGGTCGGGTGATCGACGGCGCCGACGATCGCGCGCATGGTGAGGCCGGGCTCGCCATGCTCGATCACCGTCAGCACCGCGCCGGGCACATTGACCTCGATGCGCGTCGCCGGCCATTCGCGCGGCATCTCGCGCCAGCGCTCGAGATCGGCGCGGATCTGCTCGATGCGGGTGGAGACCGAGACATTGAGCGCCTGGAACGTCGCGTGGCCGACCTCGCCATCGACCGCGATGCCGTGCCGCGCCTGGAACAGCTTGACCGCCGCCAGCACCGTCTCATCGAAATCGGCGCTCGGCTGCTCGTCGGCGAGATAGTTCTCGGCGGTGAGGCGACGGCGGAGGGCGGCCACGCGGGGGCCGCTGTCGCCCAATTGCAGCCGCGGGCCTTCCGGCACGGTTCGCCAACCGCCTTTGGCGGCGATCCCGCGGTAGAGCGCCAAAGCCTGCTGCAGCCGCTTATACCCCTGGTCGGTGGGCGCCAGCGCCGCGAGCACCGCGCCGACATCGCCGCTCGCCGCGCGATCGACCGTAGCGACGGGGTCGAACCGCGGCGCCGGAAACCCCCAATCTGTCTCGATATCCGCCGCGTTGATGCGGCCGCGGGCGAGCGCCGTCGCATAGCGCAGAAAGGCGTCGGTCAGGAGCAGTTCGCGCGTTTCGGGATCGGTCTTCGGCACGGCGAAGGCGGCGGGATCGAGGCCGTGCTCCGCGGCGCCGGCGAGCGCCTTGACCAGGGCTGCTTCGCGTTCGGGCTCCGTGAGCCAGATCGGCGCGAAGCCGCGCGCCTCGTAGACCTCAGTCAATGCCGCGCGGTCGAGGCCGCGGCCCTGGGCCGAAAGCTCGCCATCGCCGTCGAGCACGGCATGCATATCCAAGGCGGCACCCTCGCCAGCCGCCGCCACGGCGGAGGATGCGGGCGCCGCGGCAAGGACGAGCACAGCCAGAAGGATCGGGATCAGGGGAGAGCGCGCCATAGGAGGGAAATAGTATAGAGCCTTTCCCGCGACTATGCGCCAGATCAAATTAACGAAAAGTGTTCCCTCCCGCGCCGGCGGCGAAGATCCTTCACCCCCACACCTCGCGCGCCGTCTCGACGATCAGGCGAAGCTTGGCGATCTCCTCGTCGAGCGTCAGCGCATTGCCCTCGACGGTGGAGGAGAAGCCGCATTGCGGGCTCAGGCAAATCTGGTCGAGCGGCACATATTTTGCCGCCTCGTCGATGCGGCGCTTCAGGTCGTCCTTCTTCTCGAGCGCGCCTTTCTTGGTGGTGACGAGGCCGAGCACGACGGTCTTGCCCTTGGGCACGAAGCGCAGCGGCTCGAACCCGCCCGAGCGCGCATCATCATATTCGAGAAAGAAGCCGTCGACGGCGAGCTGGCCGAAAAGCGCCTCGGCGACGTGGTCGTAGCTGCCCGACGCGACCCAGGAAGAGCGGAAATTGCCGCGGCACATATGCGTGCAGACCGTCATCCCCTTGGGCTTCTTGGCGAGCGCCGCGTTGATGAGGCGGATATAGGTCAAATGCTGATGCTCGCCGTCGCCGCCGAGCTTGCTGACATAGTCGCGCTGCGCGGGGTCGTTCAAATAGGCGAGGCTCGTGTCGTCGAGCTGAAGATAGGTCAAGCCGAGCTTGCCGAGCGCTTCGATCTCGTCGGCATAGGCGCGGCCGAGATCGTGCCAGAACTCGGCGAGGTCGGGATAGACCCGCTCGTCGATCGCGGCGCGACCGCCGCGGTAATGCATCATGCTGGGCGACGGGATGGTGAGCTTGGGCGTCGCCTTCGCCACCGATTTGAGAAAGGCGAAATCCTCGCCGAAGATGCATTTCTCGAGCTTCAGTTTGCCGGTGATGCGCAGCGCGGCGGGCGTGAATTCGATATCGCCCTTCTCGTTGTGGAACCGCACCTTGAGATTGTCCTGAACCTTGGTGACGCCGCCGACCTGGTAGAGGAAATCCATGTGCCAGGAGCCGCGGCGAAACTCGCCATCGGTCACGCCGGAGAGCCCGATCTCTTCCTGCATCCGTACCGCATCGCGAATGGCCTTGTCCTCGATCGCGCGCAATTGAGCGGCGGAAATCTTCTCCGCCTTGCGATCCTCGCGCGCCTGGAGCAATTCCCGGGGCCGAAGCAGGCTGCCGACGTGATCGGCGCGGAAAGGCGGCTTGGTGCAGTTCATCGGATTCCTCCCTCGTGATCCAGAATCGCTACTTGGTCGATGCGACGATGGCGGTCAATATATGCGTACTCAGCCTTGTATCGCCGTCGATCGTCGCTGCCCCACCTCACCCTCCCGCTATCGCGGGACAACCCGTTCGATCGCTCTGCGATCGAACCCGGAGGGGCCGGTCGCAAAGCGCCCGGCCGGGTTGTCCCCTCTCCGCCCCTCAGGGGCGGAGAGGTTAGGTGAGGTGGGGAGTACGACGATACTCGGCATTAGATCTCATCTTCCCGTTCGATGATCGCCGTGATCCAATCTGCCGTCCGGCGCACGCCGCCGAAGGTGAAGAAATGGAGGCCGGCGATAGCGCGATGGTCATTCTCGCCGGCAATCAAAGCTTTGATCACACGCTCGGAACCGGCCTCGGTGAGAAGGCGCGTCAGCGAGGTCTGGCCGATATAGAGCGCGCGCAGCGACCGCCCGACGCCGCAACGCAGAGCGAATTTCGTCAAGGTCGCGAGGCTCGCCGGCCCGGCAAGGCCGATGCGGAGCGGGACATCGATTCCCGCGGCGCGGAGGCGGCGGATCCAATCGAGGATCGGCTCGGCATCGAAGCCGAATTGCGTCACCACATGCAGTGCGAGGCCGGTATCGCGCGCGAGCGCGATCTTGGCGCGCAACGCCTCGTCAAGGGTGCGCGTCGAAATCCGCGGATGTCCTTCGGGATATCCGGCAACGCCGACCCGACGAATTCCCGATTTGGCGAAGAGGCCGGTCTGCAACAATTGCAAGCTGCTCTCGAAAGGGCCGACGGGGCGCTCGGCATCGCCCGCGACGACAAGCGCCTCAACGACCGCGGCCTCGCCGCCGAGCCGCACCAGATAGTCGTTAAGCTGCGTGTAGCTCGCGAGGTAGCGTGCCACGACATGCGGCACGGGATTGAATCCCGCTTGCCTGAGACGCACCGCCGCCGCGACGGCGCCGTGATGCGTGTCGCCCGGCGCGTAGTTGATGTAGACGGTCCGGCCGGGATTGAGGATCTCGCGCAATCGCTCGCCCGCATAATCGTCGCGCGCCGAGACCTCGACCGAGCAATCGCGCATGAGCTCGACGACACGATCGCTGTTCATAGGGTGCCGCCTCACGCCGAATCGCGCTTGCGGGAGATCACGTAGGATTCGTCCCAGAACCACAACCCGCCATATTTGTGCAGGATCTCCTGTGTCGCCGCGAGATAGGCGCCGCTCCGGATCACCTCCGACAGGCGCTGATCGTCGATCTGCGCCACATAAATCGCCGCGTTCCACGCCGCAAAGAGTGTCGAGGTCCCGATCGTGCCGCTGATCTCGCTGGGCAGCGTGTGCATGTCGTAGCGAAAGAGCGAGCGCGCATCGGAATAGGCGTTGAAGTTGAGATCGCGCCCGGCGCTGCCGAGCTCGGCCTTGGTCGCGCGCAGCATCTGGTGCCGGTCGGTGGTGAAGGGATCCTCGCCGGGCCAGACCTTCCGGATGATCTCGAGGCCGGGATCTTGCCCATGCGAGTGGATGGCGATGAGCCGCCCGCCCGGGGCGAGACCGCGTGCCAAAGGCGCGATCACCTTGCGCGCTTTGAATTCGACGGGGTTGCGCGCGCGATAGGGCTGGGATGCTATCACCAGATCGTAATCGGCGCGCGTCGCTCCCCGGCGCGGCCTTACCTGGTCGAGAAGGAATTTGTGATCGTCGCGATAGATCGCCAGCACCACCGGCTTCTCATAAAGCGGATTGCCCGTGACCGCGCTCGCCCGCGCCCGCCAATGCTGCGCGAGGAAGGGATGGAGCGCGGTGATCTGCTCCTCGAATTCATGCGCCGTGTTGCCGAGGAGATTGACCTCGTTCCAGACGAGGCTCGTCGCGGCGGTCACCGAGTTGGGCGTGAGCCAGGGCGCCTCGGAATAATACATGTTGGTCATGATCAGCACGGTCGCGGGATGCTCGAACAGACGGTCCGGCATCTTCTCGAGCGCGAGGCGCACATCCTCGAGGCTGATCTCCTTGCCCACGACATAGAAAGGCATGGTGGGAAAGCGGGCGTGCATCGCCCGCATCACGCGCGCGAGCACCGTGCCGTCGCCGACGCCGGCATCGAAGACGCGGAGCGCCGGCGGGCGCGGATGGATGTTCGCAAGCTCCATCGCGACACGCTGCGCCACGACCCATTTCTCGCCGCAGGTCGTGACGAACAGGAGATATTTCTGCCGATTGTCGTAGAAGCGGAAATTCTTGTCGGAGCCGATATCCGTCCCGATCGCCGCCAGGGGCGCAGGCACCACCCCATCCGGCACCGGCCCGTTCTGCTGGGGGCCATGATCGTTGATGAAGGAGCGCACGCGCTCGGCCGTCGCGACCGTTACCCGGCCGCCAAAGCGCAGCCGGCTGACCAGCTTCCCGTCATTGACGGCGAGCCGGCCGAACGTCGACTCGGCCATGCCGACACGGCGGCAATAGCCGGAAATCTCTTGCAGGAGCGCTTCGCTGTCCACCGACCGCTGCCCAGGGGAACGCCTCACCGGCTATTCGACGGCGGCCACAGGGAGGGCGTCAACCACAATTCTGCCCACTGCGAAAGTGGGCAAAGGAGTGGGCAATAGCGGATCAGCCGGCCTGCTTGCGGCGCGCCTCGTGGACCTGGAGGTTGCAGAGGGCGATGCGCAACAGCGAGACGGAGACGCCGCGGCGCTCGGCTCGTCGGACGAGATCGCCGATGATATGATCGCCCTCGGTGGCACCGCCGGCGACCAGGTCGCGCATCATCGAGGCGGTGAAGCTCGAGCCGCGCGTCGTCAGCATGGTGCGCGTTCGCTCGACCGCTTCCGGCGAAGGCTCGTGACCTTCGGCCGCGGCGACGCGCCGGCACTCGCCCAGCGCTTCGAGCATGAGCCATTCGCCAAGCGGTGCCGCCATGATCTCGCCGACATTGCCGCGCATCAGCGTGGTCGCCGTGGCAAGCGAAGCGAGCGTCACGAACTTTTCCCACATCGCCTGAACGATATTGTCGTTGAGCACGGCGTTGACCTTGGTCTGGGCGAAGCTCCGCGCGATCGCCTCGCACCGGCCCGAACGCTCGCCCGAGAGCTCGCCGAAGGTCAAGCGCTCCATGCCGCCGACTTGCCGGATCTCGCCCGAGGGTTCGAGCAGCGCGCCGATATAGCAGGCGCCGCCCAAGACGCGCCCCGCGCCGAAACGGCCGCTCAGCGCCGCCATATGGTTCATGCCGTTGAGCAGCGGCAGCACCGCGCTTTGCGCCCCCATCGCCGGCATGATGGCGGCAATGGCGTTGTCGAGATCATAGGCCTTGCAGGAGAGCAGGATGAGATCGAAGGGCTCGCGGATTTCCTCGGCGAGGACGGTCTTCACCTGGCGCTCGATATCGCCGAGCGGGCTCTTCACGACGAGGCCGCGCTCGGCCAATTGCCGCTGGCGCCGCGGCCGCACGAGAAAGGTCACATCGGCGCCGCCCTCGACGAGCCTCCCGCCGTAATAGCCGCCGATGGCGCCGGCACCGAGCACCAGGATCCGCATATCGCCCTCCGCCTTGGCATCTTCGCAATTTCGCTTGGATCAGCGCTGCGCGTCCTTCGACAGTGCGCTCCGCGCGCCGCGCCATGTCGAAGGACGCATGGCGTTTTTGCAATCACTTCTCCGCTTCGAGCTTCTCGACCAAGCCCGGCAGCACGCGGAGGTCATAGCCCTTGATCGCCGCTTGGGCGACGATCTTCAACGGGCTCTCGCGATCGAAGAGCGCGCGGCTCAAGCCCCAGAGGAGATAGCAGCGCGTGCCGCTGCGGCAATGCGCGAGGATTGGCTTCGGGGCGCGCAGCAGCATCTTTTGGAACTCCGCCACTTGCGCCCGCGTGATGGCGCCGGTGACGATCGGCTGATAGTGGTAGTCGAGCCCGCACTTTTCCGCTTCCGCCTTGGCTTCGGCCGCGGATAGCTGCCCCGGCTCCTCATCATCGGGACGATTGTTGATGATGGTCGCGAAGCCTTCCTTGGCAAGCGCAGCGATGTCGTCTTTGCTGATCTGGCCCGCGACGCTCAGATACTCGTTGATGCGCGTCGGCTGTTGCATGTGTGCCTCCGGGGGAACATGGCGTTCCATAGCATGATTGAGGGCGGCATGCACGGGGGCGGCAGCGCTTGACCCGCGCAGGGGATCTGCTCATGCTGCCATCATGATCTTGGGGCGCACAGAGCGACTTACGACCCCGGCCTCCTGACGGAGGCCGGCGCGCCGCGGTGGCGGCGCTTTCGAAGGACGATTTCGCCACGATGTGCCAGAAGGTTCACGCCCCATGCCGACGGACAATCCGCCCTTTGCGACGCAGCCGACGCGCCGCGGCCCTTTGGCTGCGCTCTATGACTGCCCCTATCTGTTGCTCATTCTCACCAACCTGTTCTGGTCGGGGAATTTCATCGTCGGCCGCGCCGTGCATGAGAGCATGCCACCCGTGGCGCTCGCCTTCTGCCGCTGGTTCGGCGGTTTCCTGGTGGTGATCGGCCTCGCCTGGCCGCATGTGAAGCGCGACTGGCCGCAGCTTTGGCGGCATTGGCCGATGATGTTGCTGCTGTCGGCCACGGGAATCGCCGCCTTCAACACGCTGGTCTATGTCGGGCTAGGATCGACGACGGCGCTCAACGGGCTGCTCGAGCAATCGACCATGCCGGTCGTAATCCTGCTCTGCTCGCTCGCGCTTTTCGGCGAGCGCCCGAGCGTCCGGCAGATGGCGGGCATCGCCGTTTCGCTGGCGGGCGTTGTGGTGATCATCATGCGCGGCGAGTTCTGGGCGCTTGGCAGGCTCGCGCTCAACCGCGGCGATCTCTGGATCTTCGCCGCGGTCGTCGCCTATTCCATCTATTCGGCCTTGCTGCGGCGCCGGCCGCTCGTTCACCCCTTGAGTTTTCTCGCCGCGACCTTTGCGCTGGGCACGGCCATGCTTCTGCCCCTTCTCCTTTGGGAAGGTGCCGCCGGTGCCATACCGCGCTTCGAGGCGGCGACCGTGCTCGCGGTCCTCTATGTCGCGATCTTTCCCTCCGTGCTCGCTTATTTCTTCTGGAACCGCGGCGTCGAGATCGTCGGCGCCAATCACGCCGGACAATTCGTGCATTTGATGCCGGTCTTCGGCAGCGCGCTCGCGATCCTGCTGCTGGGCGAGGAATTCCACGGTTTTCATGCGGCGGGCGCCGCACTCATCTTTACGGGAATCGTGCTGGCGACGCGTCGAGGCTAGAGGTCGAGCACCAAGCGAGACCCCTTCGCCCGCGAGACGCAGATGCACATCGACTTGCCCGCGGCCTTCTCACGGTCGGTCAGATAGTAGTCGCGATGGAGCGGCTCGCCTTCGACGACGCCGCAGACGCAAACGCCGCACTCGCCGCGCTGACAATCGAAGAGCGGATCCTCGCCCGCAGCAATCAAAGCTTGGAGAATCGTCTGATCCGCCGGCACCATCAGCCTCCGCCCGGAGCGCTTCAGGACCACCTCAACCGGCGCATCGCCTGCCATCGCGGCGGCAGCCGTGAAAAACTCGAAATGCACTTGCTCGGCGGGCCAGCCAGCCTTGCGGCTAAGCTCGATCACCGCCTCGTTCATGGCTTTGGGGCCGCAGACATAGACATGCCGCCCGGGCACGGGACGCGCCAGCAACGCCGCGAGATCGAGGCCGCGCTTGGGATCGCCGCCGTCGAAATGGAAATAGGCGCGGTCGCCGAACAGCGCCGCCACCTCGCCGCGATAAGCCATCATTTCCGGCGAGCGCGCGCAGTAATGCAACCGGAAGCATCGCCCTCCCGCCAGAAGCGCGCGTCCCATCGACAGAATCGGCGTGATCCCGATGCCGCCGGCGATCAGCAGATGCTCCGCCGCGTCGCCGGCCAGCGGGAAGTCATTGCGCGGCGCGCTCGCCGAGAGCCGCCGGCCGACCTTCACGCAATCATGCATGAAAGCCGAGCCGCCGCTCCCACCGGACTCGCGCAGCACCGCGATCTCGTAATAGTCGCCATCGGTCGGCGCGTTGACGATGGAATAGGAGCGTTCCGCTATTCGCCCGTCCGGCATGGTCACGTCGATGTCGATATGGGCGCCGGCGGCGAAAGGCGGCAATTCATGCCCGTCCATGCGCCGCAGGATGAAGGATTTGATCCCCGGCGCGAGGTCGCGAATGGCCGTCACGGAGAGATCGAGCTTGCTCATTGGGCAAGGCGCCCCATCGCCGGTCTGCCGCCATCGGGGCCGGTCATGGCGTAGCCGCCATCGACCGGGAGATCGATGCCGGTGATGAAGGAGGCGTCGTCAGAGCAAAGATAAAGCACCGCGCGCGCGACCTCCTCGGCATCGCCGACGCGGCCAAGCGGATGATAATCGGCGGCGACGCGGTCGGCCTTGGCGCGATCGCCTCCGGTCGCCCGCTCGACCGGCGCGGACCAGATCCAAGCCGGCGAGACCGCGTTGACGCGGATATGGTCGCGGGCAAGCTCCATCGCCTCGTTCCGGGTGAGCTGGAGAATCGCCGCCTTTGCCGCAGGGTAGAGTGCGCGGCCCATCTGCCCGAACTTTCCGGCGACGCTGCTGAGATTGACGACCGCGCCGCCGCCGCGTCTTTTCATTTCGGGCACGATGGCGCGCAGCAGGAGCGCGCCGCTCACGAGATTGACGTTCAAGGCCTGAAGCCATTCGGCGCGACTCGATTGCAGCCCATTGTCAAGATAGGTGACCGCGCCGTTGACGAGAAAGTCGATGCCGCCGAAAGCCTGACGTGCTTCGGCGACGCAGGCCTCGATATCGGCGTCTCGCGTTACGTCGGTGTGGTGGAAGAGCGCATCGGCGCCGAGCTCGGCGGCAAGCGCCCGCCCCGCCTCCTTGGCGATATCGGCGATGACCACGCGCGCCCGGGCGCCATGAAAGGCGCGCACGATCGCAGCGCCGATGCTGGTGGCGCCGCCGGTGACGATGACGGTCTTGCCTTCGATTCCTCTCATGATCCGGCAAAATCCGCGATGATCTCGGCAGTGGTTTTCACCTCGGCCAGCATGGCCATCGCAGCGAGGCTTGCCTCATGCGCCGCGCGTGTGGCGGAGGAACAGGCATCGGCGGCGACCACCACCTCGTATCCGAGATCGGAGGCGTGGCGCACCGCGCTTTCGACGACATAGGTCGTCGAGATCCCCGCGACCACGAGCCGGCGCGCGCCCAGATGCCGCACGGCATCGGCGAGCGGCGAGCCGTGGAACGGGTTGTTGCGCTGATGCGTGACGACGAGCTCTCCGGGCAAGGGGCCCAGCCCTTCGAAGAACTCGGCGCCCCAGCTCCCTTCCGCCATCGCCTTGTTGGCAACGACGCGCCGCCAGATCTCGGCATTGGCGGGAACATCGGCGTAATCCGGGCGAAAGGCGATGCGCACCGAGATCACCGGCACGCCGTGGCGACGGGCACCGTCGAGCAGCGCACGCGCCGCCGCGACGATGGCGGCCCGCTCGGGACTCGCCTCGGCAATGCCGACGCGGATGCGGCCCTCGGCATGCACCGTCTCGTTCTGATAGTGGAGCGCCAGCACCACCGTATCAGCGCCTCTTCGTGCCATCACAGGAAAAGCTGAACGACTTCCATGGGTGCATCGCAATTGAGGAGGTCGATGCGCTTCATCGCGATCTTCCACTCGCCGCCGACGCGGCGCAGCCAATGGCGCTGCGTGCCGCCGAAGAGGCGCTGCTCCTCCTTGCGGAATTCGAGGATGTGGACGCTCGACCGCACGACGAGATCGGCTTTGGGGCTCATGCCGCCATCGGCTTGGGCGCCGTCGGGGTCGAGCATGACATTGCCGAGGAGATGGCTCATGCGCGTCGGAAAATCCTGGCTGAAGGCGCGCGGATGGGTGATGCGGATGACGCGCATCTCCATCCGCATACGCTCTTCGGCATAGAGCGAGACGGTGTTCACCGGGTCCTTCTGGCCGACGACCGAGGGGACCCAGTAAAAGCAATCCTCGGTATAGAGCGCGAGCCATTCCTGCCAGCGCTTCTCGTCGAGCAGCATCGCTTCGCGGTAGAGAAATTCCTCGACCTCGCGGAGATCGACCGCGCCGGCAACCGCCATCTCAAGCCTCCTGGGTCATGTAGCGAACCCAGGTGTGATACTGGTTGCGCATCGGCAGCTCGCTCGTACCGATGGCGCTCTTCCACTCGCCGTCCTCGCGATCGCGCCCGGCATCGCGTTGCAGGCTCACCCAATCCGAGGCCTGTGCGACCAGGCCTTCCTGCACGCGGTTATAGGCCTCGTGATCATCGGGCATGACGATCGAGCTCGGCGCGTTCACGACATTCGAATAGATGAGTGTGTGCTTGTAGAACTCGTCCGGCGCGCCCTTGAGGCGGAAGGCATAGACATCCATCTGCGTGCGGTCGACGGCGAGCGGGCGGATGACGCGCACCTGCTGATATCCGGATTGGAAGGAGACGTTGGGATAGAAGATCGTGTTGTGGCGATCGACGGAGAGAATCTCTTCGGTGCGCTCCTTGCCATAGGCCTTTTCCATCGCGGCGATGTATTCGAGAAAGACCGGGTCGGTACGGCGCGGCGGGAAGATGCCGCCCATGAAGCTGTGCCCGTTGGGATGCGCCTTGAGCGTGAGCTTCTCCCAGAAGGCGTAGGGAAAGCCGTTATTGCGCGTGAAGCGGATGGGGAGCGGATCGGGCGCGCCTTCAGGCAGATGCTCCTTGGCCCAGATCTCGCCGGCCTTCACCGAGGATTCATGGACCACCATCGGATGCATGGTGTCGTTGAGATTTTCCAGGAAGATCTTCCAATTGGCGCGGAACACGACGCGGAAGCAGCCGCCGACGACCTCAAGCGCGCCTTCGGGCGAGCGGTCCACCATGTCATCGATCGAGGAGCGCGCGTCGCCGAGATAAGTTTCGAGATCCGGCCCTTCTTCGCTCAGGCTCGCAAAGACGAAGCCGCGATAGGTCTCGACGCGCGGCACTTTCATCATGCCGTAGCGCGGATCGCTCGTATCGAGGCTCGTGCCCTCATACCCGCTCCGCACCGGCATCGCGAGCAGCGAGCCGTCGGTCTTGAACGTCCAGCCGTGATAGCAGCAGCGGAAGAACTTCACATTCCCTTCGCGATTGCCGACCACCTTGGCGCCGCGATGGCCGCAGCGGTTGAAGAGCACATGGATCTTGCCGTCGGCGTGCCGGCTCATCACCACCGGCTGGCGTCCGATCGAAGTGGCGATGTAGTCGCCGGGGCTCTTCACCTGGCTCTCATGACCGACATAGATCCAGGCGCGGCCGAAGATGCGCTCCATCTCGAGCTCGAACAACGCAGGATCGACATAGATGCTGCGATGGATACGGTCGGGCTCGACCAGCGAAGCGATGGTCGCGGCGTCATAGCGCATGGGCTCTCTCCGGAACCGCTGAGGCGTGCAGATGATACTATGTGCATTTGCACGCACCTTATGCTAGGGTCGGCCTTAGCCGGCGTCAACACGGAAAACATGGCTTGCGATTTCGCCGGCATGAGGAGGAAGGACTTGGCGGGACGCGCGAGAACAGCGGCGCAAACAAGGGCGGCGCAGCCGGCCTTCGTACTCGACAGCCATATCTACTTCCTCTTCACGCAGATCTTCGGCCGGCGAAACAGGGCGTTGACGGAGGAGCTGCGCCCGCTGCGGATTTCCGTGCCGCAATGGCGCATCCTGGCCGTGCTCCATGAGCGCCGGGATTGCACGATGAACCAGCTTGCCGATCTCACCACAGTCGATCGCACCACCTTGACGCGCGCGCTCGACCACATGGTGCGTGACCGGCTCGTCGAGCGCCGCAGCGACCCCAATGACGGGCGCAGCGTGCGCCTCCGCCTCACCCCGGCAGGCGAGATCGCCTTCGGCCGCGTGCTTCCCCGCGTCATCGAGCAGAATGCGCGCGCCGTCCGCGGCTTCAGCGAGAGCGAGCTTGGCGCGCTTCTCGCTCTCCTTCACCGTATGGTACGCAATCTCGATCCTGAGTACGATCGTCGCAACGCGTCGTATCTGACGGAACGCGCCGCGCCGCCCATCAACAACCGTCGAAACCAGGGAGACTCCAGATGAAGCTCACGCATCGTGTCGCCGCCACGGCGGCCGTCGGCTTGGCGTTCTCGTCGATACCGGCGCTCGCCGCCGATCCCATCAAGATCGGCCTGGTGCTGCCGTTCTCGGCCGGCCCTTATGTGCCGATTGCCAACGAGATTGCCGATTCGCTCGCCATGGCGATCGCGGATAATGGCGGCGAGGTTGCCGGGCGCAAGATCGAGATCCTGCGCGAGGACACGACGCACAAACCGGCCGTGGCGCAGGAGAAAGCGAAGAAGCTCGTCTTCGAGGACAAGGCCGATATCCTGGTCGGACCGGTGGGCTCCGGCGAGCTCGCCGCGCTCTTCGACTTTGCCAATCAATCGAAGACGCCGCTCATCATCCCCAATGCCGGCGACAACGAGGCGACGGGCGACCATTGCAGTCCCTGGGTGCTGCGCACTTCCTTCTCGAACGACCAGATCGTGCGCGACATGGGGCCGTGGATGTTCAAACACGGCTATAAGAAAGTGTCGCTCATCGCCTTCGACTACGCGGCCGGGCATCAGCTCATGGACGGCTTCAAGAAAGGCTTCACCGCGGCGGGCGGTACGATCACCAACGAGCAATACCCGCCCTTCGGGCCGATTAGCGATTTCGGTCCCTATCTCGGCAAGATCAAGGATGCGAAGCCCGACGCGGTCTTCACCTTCTTCGCCGGCCCTCCGGCCACCGCGCTCGTCAAAGAGTTCACCCAATTCGGCCTCAAGGATACGATCAAGCTTTCGGGGCCGGGCTGGCTGATCTCGCCGCTCAATCTCGCCGGGGAGGGCGATGCGGCGGTGGGCGTGCTCGGCGTGCTCAACTACGTGCCGACGATCGACACGCCGGAGAACAAGGCCTTCCAGAAGGAATTCCAGGAGAAGTTCCACCGCGTCGCCTCGGAATTCGCGGCGCAGGGTTATGACACCGGGAAGCTCATCTATGCCGCGCTCAAGGCCGATGGCGGCAAGACCGCGGACAAGGCGGCGCTCGTCAAGGCGCTCCACAGCGTCACCATTAAGGGCACGCGCGGCGAGCTCAGGATCGATCCCAAGACCAACAACGTCATCCAGAACATTTACATCTACGAGGCGCGGAAGGATGGCGGCAAGGTCGATTTCCATGTGCTCGACACGATCCCCGCGGTTCAGGATCCGCCGAACGGCTGCAAGCTTTCGAGCTAGGTGAGTTGCGGCGGCTTCACTCGTCCTTCGAGACGGCGCTTCGCGCCTCCTCAGGACGAGGTCACATTTTGACCTCATCCTGAGGAGCCGGCGCAGCCGGCGTCTCGAAGGATGAGTGGGGCCGCGCCCCGCTCTTCAAACCGTGCCATGACCGCGGCCTCGCTCCTCCTCCAGCTTCTCAACGGCCTGCAATTCGCGATGCTGCTGTTTCTGCTCGCGGTGGGGTTGTCGGTCGTCTTCGGCCTGATGAATTTCATCAATCTTGCGCATGGCACGCTTTACATGGTGGGGGCCTTCGTCGGCTTCGCCGCGGCGGAGCGCACCGGCTCTTTCTGGGCGGCGCTCGCCGCAGGCCCGCTCGCCGCCGCCGCGATCGGCGCCCTGTTCTACGCCGTCCTGCTGCGCCGCATGCAAAGCGAGAGCCCGATGAAACAGGTGCTCGTCACCTTCGGGCTCATTTTCGTCGGCATCGACACAGTGCGGCTCATCTGGGGCGAGTATGCGCAGACCCTCGCCGTGCCCTCTTGGCTCGGCGGCAGCGTCCATGTCCTCGGCGATGTCTATCCCGCCTATCGCCTCTTCATCATCGCTCTCGGCCTTGTCCTGGCGCTGGCGCTCCATCTCGGTCTCGAGCGCACGAAGCTCGGCGCCGTCGTGCGTGCCGGGGTCGATGACCGCGTCATGGCGGCAAGCCTGGGCATCGATGTCGGCCGCGCCTTTTTCGCCGTGTTCTGTCTCGGCTGCGCGTTGGCCGGCCTCGCCGGCGTCGTCGCCGCGCCGGTGCTCGAGATCTATCCCGGCATGGACATGGCGATTCTGATTCCGACCCTCATCGTCGTGGTCGTCGGCGGGCCCGGGCGGCTCTCGGGAGCCTTCTTCGGCGCGCTCCTCATCGGCATGGCGCAGACCTTCGGCGCCGTGCTCATTCCGGAATTCGCGAGCTTCATGATCTATGCCGTCATGGCCTTGGTCCTCGTGCTGCGGCCGGGCGGGCTGTTGCCGGCACGGCACGCCGCATGACCGCGACCGCGGAGAAGCACCGGCACATCGCCGCGGCCGCGCTCTTTCTCGGCGCCCTGGCAGCGCGGCAATTCTCGGGTTACGCCGGCGCCGACCTCATCGGCGAGATCGCGGTCTGGGCGATCTTTGCCATGAGCCTCGACCTCATCGCCGGCTATGCCGGCATGGTGTCGCTGGGCCACGCGCTTTTCTTCGGCCTTGCCGCCTATGGGACGGCGGGGCTGACGTTGTTTCTCAAATGGCCCTCCGCCGCGGCGCTTCCCGCCTCGATCCTCATCGCCGCCGCGGCGGGGTTGCTGGTCGGCACCGTGGTGGTGCGGCTCGGCGGCGTCTTCTTCATCATGATCACGCTTGCCTTCGGTCAGATAGGCTGGGCCTATTTCCTGAGCGCGCCGAGCTTCGGCGGCGTCGGCGGGTTGTCGGGGATCGCGCAGCTCGATCTCGGATCGATCGGGCTCAATCTCGTCAATCCCAGGGACTTCGCTCTCTTCGCTATCGTCGTGGCGGCGATCGTCTATCTCCTGTTGGCCGGGATCACCGCCTCGCCCTTCGGATACATGCTGGTGGCACTCCATCAGAATGAGAACCGCGCGCGTGCCTTGGGTCTGCCGGTCCGGCGCTACAAGCTCGCGGCCTTCACCCTGGCCGCGGCCTTCGCCGGGCTCGCCGGCGCGTTGCAGACGCAGCGGACGGGCTTCGTGTCGCCGGAGCTCATGGTGTGGACGAGCTCGGGCGAGGTGCTGATCATGGTGATCGTCGGCGGCCTCGCGACGCTAGTGGGACCGGCCGCCGGTGCCGCGATCTGGGTCGTGCTGCGTCACTATCTCTCCTCGCTCACGCCCTATTGGATGCTGGTGATGGGCTTGTTCTTCGTCGCCGTGGTCCTCTTCGCGGGCAATGGGCTGATGGGCCTGATCGGCAGGCGCAGTCGCCGGCCCAATACCATCGCGGAAGTCTCGCTCGATGCCTAAGGCTCCGGCGCTCGAAGCGCGCGGCTTGTGCAAAGCCTTCGGCGCGCTCGAGGTCACCCGCGATGTCTCGCTTCTGCTTCCGCGCGGCGCCCGCCACGCGGTCGTCGGGCCGAACGGGTCGGGAAAGACCACGCTCTTCAACCTCCTGGCCGGCGAACTCCTGCCCGATCGTGGAGAGGTGCTCATCGGCGGCCGCGACGTCACCCGTTTGCCGCCCAATCTGCGCGCCCGCGCCGGGCTCGCGCGCAGCTTTCAGAAGAGCAATCTCTTTCCGGATCTGACGGTCCGCGAAAGCCTCGCCGTCGCGCTCACGATCGGCGACAGGCGCGGCGGCACCTTCTGGCGGCGCTTCGACCGCTCGCCGGGCTTGCTCGCAGCGGCCGATAGCTTGGCGCAGCGCGTGCGGCTCGAGGGCGCGCGCGATGTGGCGGTTCGCACGCTTCCCTATGGCGCGCAGCGCCAGCTCGAGGTCGGTCTGGCGCTCGCCATTGCGCCCAAGGTTCTCCTGCTCGACGAGCCGACGGCGGGGATGAGCGCAGAGGAAACGCGGGCGATGACCGCCCTCATCGCCGCCCTGCCGCGCGACATCGCGGTGCTCATCGTCGAGCACGACATGGAAGTCGTCTTCGAGATCGCCGAGCGGATCACCGTGCTCGACTATGGCGGCGTGCTGATCGAAGGGACGCCCGAGGAGGTGCGGCGGTCCGAGATCGTGCAGCAGCGCTATCTGGGTGGGCACAAGCGATGAACGACGCGCTCCTTCGCCTGGAAGAGGTCCATGCCTATTACGGCGATGGCCATGTGCTGCAAGGCGTCTCGCTTTCGGTGCCGCAGGGCCGCGTGCTCTCTCTCTTGGGACGCAATGGCGCGGGGAAGACGACGACGTTGAAGACCGTGATGGGCATCGTTCCCGCGCGTGCCGGCCGCATCATCTTCGACGGCCGCTCGATCGCCGAGATGCGCCCGCACCATGTGGCGCGCGCCGGGCTCGGCTATGTCCCGGAGACACGCGGCATCTTCCCCTCGCTTTCGGTCTTGGAGAATCTGACCCTCGCCGCGCGCGACGGCGCGGCGGCGCCGGCGGAGCGCTGGACCTTGGAGCGGGTCTTCGAGCTCTTTCCCCGGCTTTACGAGCGCCGGCAGAGCGGTGGCGCGAAACTCTCGGGCGGCGAGCAGCAGATGCTGTCGATCGCCCGCGCGCTCCTCACCAATCCACGCCTCCTGCTGCTCGACGAGCCGACCGAAGGCTTGGCGCCGATCGTGATCGACGAGATCCAACGGGTGTTGACGCGCCTCAAGCCCACGGGGCTCGCCATTTTGCTGGTCGAGCAGAATCTCGGCTTCGCCCTCGCCTTCGCCGATCAGGTCGCGGTGCTGGGGAAGGGCCGCGTGCGCTGGACGGGCGCACCGGCCGCGTTTGCTGGCGCCGACGAGGTAAAGCAGCGCTGGCTGGGGTTGTAGCCCTCACCCCGCCTTGGCACTCTCCGCCCAGCGCTTCATCAGCGTGTTGGAGGGGAGCGTCTCGTCCACCACCTTCTTCGCGGTCTCGCCGCCTGCCGCCGGCACGAGCTTCGGGTCGAGTAGCCCGATCTGCACCAGCACCGAGGCCTGATCCCAATAAATATGCTCGTGATAGAGCTTGTCGCCGCGGAAATTGATGATCGCGACGAGCGGCACCTCGACATATTTGCCGGTCGGCTTGACGCCCGGCAGCATCCAGTCGATCTCGCGGTCATGGGTGAAGCAGAACAGCATCTCGTCGACGACGCGATCGGCACCGACCGTGCGCGAGATCGGGATGAGCTTGGTATCGGCCGGGTTCGAATTGACGAAATGGTGCGTGTAGAAGCGATGCAGCTCCTTGTAGCCGACGCCGCCGGTCATGGTCGGGACATGGTTCACATAGGGCTGCGCCACCATCGTCTTCATCGTGGCATCGACGTCGCGCACGGCGAATTCGTAATAGGTGTGCATGTCCCACAGCGCGCTCAGATTATAGTGCGGCCCGAGCACCTTGCGGAACAGTGCGATCGAGCGCGAATGCGCCATCATCGCCGAGGGCTTGTCGAAATGGTCGCCGCCCTTGCGCGCAAAGGCGTGATCGGCGCCGGGATAGGTGTAGATCTCGACATCCTCGCGGCCCGCGAACGCCTTGCGCACGGTCTCGACGACCGCAGGCGGTGCGAATTTGTCGAGCTCGGCATAGTGGAAGACCATCGGGCATTTGACCTTCGGCGCCTCCTCGATGAAGCGCTCGATGCCGACGCCATAATAGGAGACGGCGCAATCGACGCCGACCCGCGCCGCCGCGAGATAGGCCAAGAGCCCGCCCAGGCAGAAGCCGATCGCGCCGATCTTGCCCTTGCATTCGGGGAGCGCGCGCAGCGCCGCAGCGGTGGCGGCGATGTCATCGACGGATTTGTTGACGTCGAACTTGCCGTAATACTCGAACGCCTTCTGGCGGTCGGCATCGGTGAAGCCGAGCTCGATGCCGGGCTCTATGCGCCAGAAGAGATCGGGCGCCAGCACGACATAGCCTTCCTCGGCGTAGTAATCGGCGACGCCGCGGATATAGGCATTGATCCCAAAGATCTCCTGAAGCAGCACGATGCCGGGGCCGCTGCCCTTCTCGGGTGTGGTGAGGTATGCCCGGAAGCTGCCGCCATCCTTTGCCTGCACCGTGATGTAACGACCCGCCATCGCCTGTCTCCCTGGAAGATCCCTGATCACCGCGCCGAAGCCGCGCTCTCACAACGAAGCTACGACCCGCCGCTGCAACAAGTCAATCGCGCTGCCGATCGATGGAACTCACGAGAGCTCTCGAGCCGCCGAAACCGCGTCATGCCCGAAGGCGGGCATCCAGGGGGCCGCTCTTCCTTCTGCGAGGCTGGAATCCCGCTTGCGCGGGAATGATGAGGAGGCGAGCGTTTTGCCGGGCTAGCATCCCGCGCCTCCCCATGTCAGGTTGCGCCGCGGGAGGGCTTCGATGCTTCGCTCGCGTTGGACCATGCTCGCGCTGCTCTTCTGGATTCGCGCGGCGATGGGGTTTCAGTTCCAGTCGGTGGCGTCGATCGCGACGCCGCTGGCGCATGGTCTCGGCATCTCCGCCGCATCGCTCGGCGCGCTCATCGGGCTCTATATTCTGCCTGGCCTCTTCACCGCCTTGCCCGGCGGCGCGCTCGCGAGCCGGCTGCCGGACCGCCTCACCGCGACGGTGGGCCTCATCGTGATGGCGGCGGGAAGCGTGGTGATGGCGCTTGCCCCCTCCTACGCCGCGCTTGCCGCCGGGCGCCTCCTCGCCGGCACCGGCTACGCCTTCTTTACGCTCGTCGTCACCAAGATGGTGGCGGAATGGTTCGCGGGCCGCGAGATGCTGACCGCGATGGGCGTCATGCTGGCGAGCTGGCCGTGCGGCATCGCACTCGGCCTTGCGGTGCAGCCGGCGCTTGCCGTGGCTCTGGGCTGGCCCGCCGCGCAATGGTCGGTGGTGGCGCTCTGCCTCATCGATGCCGCACTCACCGCCCTCCTCTATCGCGCGCCGGAGCGGCCACGCGAGACGCGGGTGGCAACCCGCCTCTGGCCGAGCCGACGCGAAACCGCGCTCACGCTCCTTGCCTGCCTTGCCTGGGGCGCGCTCAATGTCGGGCTCATCATCTTTTTCAGCTTCACGCCGCGCCTCCTCGAAGCGCGCGGCTATGCCACGACCGAGGCGGCGGCTTTGGTCAGCATCGGCCTCTGGGTCTCGACCTTCGCCGTCCCGCTGAGCGGCATGATCGCCGAGCGTGTCGCACGTCCGCTTCTCGCCGCGGCGACGCTGTCGGTTGTCGCCGCAGCCGCGCTGCTGTTGCTCGACAGGACGGGCACGCCGGCGCTCTACAGCGCGCTCCTCGGGCTCAGCATCGGGATGCCCGTGACGGTGACGATCGCGCTGCCGACGCGGCTGCTGCGGCCGCAGAGTCTCGCAACCGGCCTCGGCTTGTTCTACGCCTTCTATTTCGTGCAGATGATGCTGGGACCGATGCTCGCTGGCTGGGTTGCGGATCAGGTCGGCCGCGCCGAAGGCGCGATCTGGACGGGTGCCGCGGCCTTCGTGCTCGGCGCCGTCATCACGGGCTTCTTCCCGTTTCTCACCGAGCGCCGCGAGCTCCGCGGTTAGCGACCGACGCTCTCGCTCGTCGCGCGCTCGACGCCCGCCGCTTTCATTTTGCTCATCGCGTCGGCGAGCGAGCCATCGAGATCGATGGCGCGGCAGCCATCCTCGATGAGCACCGCGGCAAAGCCTTCACGCCGCGCATCGACCGCGGAGTAATGGACGCAGAAATCGGTGGCGAGGCCGACGAGGAACACACGGGTGAAGCCGCGCTCGCGCAGATATCCCGCAAGCCCGGTCCGCGTGTTGCGGTCATTCTCATAGAAGGCTGAATATGAGTCGATCGCCGGCCGAAAGCCTTTGCGGATCACGAGCTCCGCCTTGGGCAGGTGCAGGTCGCGATGAAAGGCGGCGCCCGCGGTGTCCTGAACGCAGTGATCGGGCCACAGCGTCTGCGCGCCGTAATCGAGCGTGATCTGCTGAAAGGGCTGGCGGCTCGGATGGGCGCTCGCGAAGGAGCGATGCCCCCGAGGATGCCAATCCTGGGTCAGCGCCACATGCGCGAAACGCTCGCCCAGCCGGTTCGCGACCGGAACGACTTCGTCGCCCTTGGGCACCGCGAGCGCGCCGCCGGGGCAGAAATCATTCTGCACATCGATGACGAGGAGAACGTCTTGGTCACGCAGGAGCATGGTGCAAATTCCGTAAGCAGGCGAGCCGGTGCAAGACTAACATGTCCGAAGCGATGCCAGAAGGAGTGCGGCGATGGCGAAAGTGAGAGTGGGTCTCGTCGGCTGCGGCTTCGCCGCGGAATTGCATATGCATGGCTACAAGCGCGTCTATGGCCTCGATGCCGAGGTGACTGCCGTGGCGGCGCGCGGCGACCATGCCCTCGATTTCGCGCGCAAGCATGGGATTGCGACGGTCCATCGCGATTTCCGCGCGCTCCTCGCGGAGAAGGCGATCGATGTCGTCGATATCTGCACGCCGCCCGCTTTGCATGGGGCGATGATCACCGCGGCCATGCAGGCGGGAAAGCACGTCATCTGCGAGAAACCCTTCGCCGGCTATTTCGGGCGCGCGGGCGACAAGACGCCGATCGGCAAGCAGGTGCCGAAATCGCTGATGTTCGAGCGCGTGAGGGAAGAGATGGACGAGACCCGCGCCGCCGCGAAATCAAGCGGCAAGCTCTTCATGTATGCCGAGGATTGGATCTACGCGCCGGCGATCGCCAAGACCGTCGAGATCTTGAACGCGACCAAGGACAAGATCCTGTTCATGAACGCAGAGGAGAGCCATAGCGGCTCGCACGCGGCACACGCCGCGGAATGGGCGATGACCGGTGGCGGCTCGCTCATCCGCATGGGATGCCATGCGCTCTCAGCCGTGCTTTATTTGAAGCAAGTCGAGGCGAGGGCGCGCGGCGAGCGGATCGCGGCGACGCATGTGACGGCGGAGACGGGCAATGTCACGGCATGCCTCGCGCCCGAGGAGCGGCGCTTCCTCAAGGCCGCGCCGGTCGATGTCGAGGATTGGGGGATGCTGACCCTCACCTTCTCGGACGGCACCAAGGGCGCGGTCTTCGCCGGCGACATGATCCTGGGCGGCGTGCGCAACACGATCGCGACACACACGAGCGGCGGCGCGCTCCTCGCTAACATCACGCCGAACGATCACATGGTGAGCTACCTGACCGATGAGACGAGGCTCGACGGCGTCTATATCACCGAGAAGGTCGACCGCAAGACCGGCTGGCAGTTCATCTGCCTCGAGGAGGAATGGACGCGGGGATATCTCCAGGAGATCCAGGACTTCATGGAATGCGCAGCCTTCGGCCGCGAGCCGCGGGCGGGTCTCGACTTGGCGTACGAGACGATCAAGGTGAATTACGCGGCCTATTGGGCGGCGGAGGAAGGGCGGAGGGTGGCGCTTTAGCCAAGCGTGGAACAACGAGGTAGATGCACCGGGCGTTAGGCAACGAGTCCTTCTCCGCCCTTCAGGGCGGAGAAGGATTAGGATGAGGTGGGTGCCCGCGAGCGACGGGTTGATGCCCTGGAATCCCCCACCTCTCCCCAACCTCTCCGCCCCCGCGGGCGGAGAGGAGTAAACGAGCAAGCGCTGCGTTGACCCGATTTCATTATCTGCTCAAGGCGACGGCGAATATTCTGATCCGTCGTCTCATGCCCTCAATGAATCGCCGCGTACATGATCTTGTCCTCGGTCGCGTCCGCCGCGTCGAATTCGGCGACGATGCGGCCCCTTTGCGCGACCAGGATGCGGTCGGAGATGCTCAAGACTTCGGGCAAGTATGACGAGATCACGACCACCGCCTTCCCCTCCTCGGCAAGCCGGCGGATCTGGGCGTGGATCTCGGGGATGGTGCCGACATCGACGCCGCGCGTCGGCTCGTCGAAGATGATGATCGAGGGGTCCTGCGCCAAGGATTTCGCCACCACCACCTTCTGCTGATTGCCGCCGGAGAGCTCGACGATCTTGGCCTTGCGCTGGAGCGCGCTGATCTTCAAGCGCTCGACCCAGTAATTGGCGAGCTTTTCGCGCCCCGCCTTGGACAAGAGGAAGCGCCAGCCGGCCTTGGTCGCGAGCTTGCCGATATAGACATTGTCATCGACGATCATCGTCTCGAAGAAGCCGTTGAGCTTGCGATCCTCGGTGATGTAGATGATGCCGTCATTGATCGCCTCCTTGGGCGTGCGGTAGCGGATGGGCTTGCCGCGCAGATAGATCATGCCGCCATTGATGAGGTTCCGCTTCAAGGCGCCGTAGATGATCTTGGCGATCTCGGTGCGGCCCGAGCCGATCAATCCGGCGATGCCGACGACCTCGCCGGCATAGACCGAGAACGACATATTCTTCACCACATTGCCCATGGTGACGTTCTCGACAACGAGCACCTTCTCGCCGCGCGACCTCTTCTCGCTCGAGGCAGCCGCGCTTTTGGCGTAATGCGTCTGCGTGATGTCGCGCCCGACCATGTGGCGCACCAGCTTCTCGCGCGTCATCTCGGCGGTCTTGGCGGTGATGACGAGCTTGCCGTCGCGCAGCACGGTGATGCGGTCGGAGATCTGCAGCGATTCCTCGAGCGCATGCGAGATATAGATGATGGCGACGCCGCGCGAACGAAGGTCGCGCACGAGGTGGAAGAAATGGACGATCTCCTCGGGCGTCAGGCTCGCCGTGGGCTCGTCGAAGATGATGATGCGCGCCTTGTTGTAGACGGCGCGCGCGATCTCGACCATCTGCCGCTTCGCCGTGCCCAAAAGCGCCACGGGCGTTGCGGGATCGACATGGAAATTGAGCGATTGGAGGAGCTGCTGCGCCTGGATGTTGAGGGTGCGGAAGCGGGTCAGCGGCCGCTCATTGCCGAGCTCGATATTCTGCGCCGCGGTCATGGTCGGCACGAGGCTCGTCTCCTGATAGACCATGGCGATCCCGGCGGCGAGCGCGTCGCGCGGGCGCTCGAAATCGACGGGCTTGCCGTCGACGTAATATTCGCCCGAGGTCAGCTTGATTGCGCCGGCGATCGCCTTGCACAAGGTGGATTTACCCGCGCCGTTCTCGCCGACGAGCGCATGGACCTCGCCGGGATAGAGATCGAAATTGATGCCTTCGATGGCATGGACGCCGCCATAGATCTTGCTGCCATTGACGACGCGCAGGACCGGTTGCGCCGCCGCGGGCGTCGGAGCCGGCGCTTCCATCATCGTGACCGCGCTCATCGCGATCCTCCCCGGTGATAGAGCAGCACGCGGCCATGGCCTTTCGAGACGATGACGAGGCCTTGCGCCGTGTCGGACGCGGCGGTGATGCCGTGGAAGCGGCCGCCCACGCGGCTATGCAGGCTTTCCATCGCGTCCCCATCCTCGTCGATGCGCATGACGAGCCCATAGGAGCGCGGCGGCGCCCAGGGCTTGTTGATGCCGAGCGCCTTGAGCGAGCCCGACTGCATCGGCTCGAGGCAATGGCCGGAGGTGGCGAGCGCGGGCGCGATCCAGAAGCGCTCGGGGATCTCGCGCATCATGTCGGCGCGGTAGTCATCCTCGCGCAGCACGAACTCGACGAGATGCGTGCGCACCGCGAACAGGCTCAGCCAAAAGCCACCGGCCGAGGCGCGGCCCAAGCGCGCGGGATATCCCGGCAGATTGCGGATGACGAGCTCGGGGGCGGCGATGTCGCGGCCCTCGATCGCCGCGCGGCTAACGTGATGGTTCCAGCTTTCGGTGAACCAGAGCGATCTCCGATCGCCGGAAAGGGCGAGCCCATGGGGATAGTAAAGGCCGCGGCGCAGCACCTTGGCGTGATTGAGAGCCGGGCCGCAGGAAATGATTCGGCCCGAATGATTCTTTTCCATGAGGTCGCGGCACCATTGCTCGGGCGTGTGCCGGAGGCTGCCCTCGCTCGCGAAGATCGTGCCGTCTGGCGCGGCGACGACTCCGGTCAGGCAGCGCAACGGCTGATCCTCGACCTGGTTCAGCCAGCTTTGCTTGCCCGACACATCGATCGCGACAAGGCCGCGCCCGCTGACGCAGACGAGGAGCCGGCCATCAGGATGAAAGGCGAGACCGCCGGCTTCGCCCTCGAACTCGGCAAAGACCGAGCGCTGCGCAAAGCCCTCGCCGCTGAGCCGCCAGACCCGGCGCCCTGCGGAGACGTAGAGCGCGCCGTCGGCGCCTTCGAGCACATCGTCGGCGCCAGGCAACGGCTCGCCGATCGGGCGGCACGCATCGAGCCGGTCATTGGGGCTGAGCGCGCCGTCCATCGACGGGATCGCATGCTGCTCGGCATCGCGGAACACGATCTGACTGATATCGCGGAGGAAATGGGTAAGGAACGCCATGGCTCAGCCCCGGTCGCGCCGCAAGCGGCCCCAATAGGCCTCGAAGCCCGTCCAGTTGGGATCGGCGCCCTCGAGCTTGATGCGGCCGATGCGGTTGTTCTCGAGCCCGCCCAGATAGAGATAGCCCTTATGCTCGCGCATCGAGGTGAGCGTCGGGTGGTTCTTCCCCGTGGGGTCCCAGAAGGATTCGAGCACCTCGCCCTGCTCGTTGAACTTGACGACGCAGCCATGGTTGAGGCCGGGCGAGATCCACTCATCGCCCGGCACCTGCTTCGCCATGCGCAGCCGGAAGCCGGGCTTCCTCTCGGCGAGATCGAAGGTCGGCGTGCGGATGCCGACCATGGCGAGCCAATAGGTCCCGTCCGAGGCGCGGTTGATGTTGTCGGGGTTGCCCGGAAGCGCGTCGATGAAGATCTCGAGCTCGCCCTTCTTCGGCCCCTCGATCCAATAGCGGAAGATCTTGCAGAGCGTGGTGCTTGCGACGAACACCGACTTGCCGTCATGCGCGACGCAGACGCCGTTGGGGAAATGGAACTGCTTGATGACGGTGCGCGTCTTCCCCGTCGCGGGATCGCAGCAGAGGAGGCGGCCGTTGGGCCGGCCTTCGATCACGTCGAGTGCGTAGGTCGTCGCCTCGTATCGCGTCGTGCAATCGCTGTAATAGATCTTGCCGTCGGGCGCGATGTCGAGATCGTCGGCCATGCGCACGCGGCTGTCATCGTTGAGCTTGTACCAGGTGCGGTTGGTCTCGTCGCTGACCTTGAACACTTCGCCGCTGGGCTTGACGCCATAGACGCCCATGCCGCCGACGCAGACGATCAAGTTCTCGTCCTTGTCGAACTGCATGCCATAGGGCCGGCCGCCGATATGGGCGAAGATCTCGCGATGCTCGAAGTTGGGGCCGGAGAAGCGGATGATGTTCCCATCGCGCGTGCTGCCATAGAGCCGGTCCTGGCGATCAAGGATCACGTCCTCCGGCCCCTCCACCTGATCGAGCCCGATCGCCTCGACGCCGAGCAGGCGGTCGTTCTGCGCGAAAGGCGTGCCGCTGCCGCGCTCGATCGAAGGTGGCGGCGTCAGCTCGACGAGGCCGGGATTGACATAGATCTTCTGGATCGCCTTGCCGCGGTTCTTCGCCCATTTGACATCGACGCCGACCGCCGTCAGCAGAATGAGGCCGATCACTGCCGAGGTGATGTACCCCTCGATGCCCATGCGCAGGAAACCATTCGCCAGCACGAAGATGATGATGGCGCCGATCATCGCGCGCCACACCGTGCCCTTGCCGCCGCCCAGCGACACGCCGCCGAGCACGACGGCGGTCAGCGCTTGCAGTTCCCAGCCCTGGCCGGTCTGCGAATCCGCGCTGTTCTGCCGCGCCGCATAGAAGAGGCCGCCCGCGGCGCAGAGCGTGCCGGCGAGGACATAGGTCAAGAACAGCATGAGCTCGACGCGGATGCCGGCATGGCGCGCCGCCTTGCGGCTCGAGCCGATCGCCGAGACGTGCCAACCCGGCCGCGAGCGGCTCAAGACGATGTGGCCGATCAGCAGAACGACGATCAGCGCCGCGGCGTTGGTGGGAATGCCAAGTACGAATCCGCCGCCGAGGAAATCCCAATCGTCGCTATCGACCGAGGAGGTGGCAAAGGCGACGGAGTAGGCATTGCTCAACAGGTTGACGGAGGCGCGCACGATGATGAGCGTCACCAGCGTGGTCAGAAAAGGCCGTGCCTTGAAATAGCCAACCAGGATACCGTTCACCGCGCCGACCGCGGCGCCCACCGCGAGCGTGCCGATGATCACCAGCGGCATCGGCAGCTCGACCAGTTCGAAGAGCGCGAGCGCCGTGAAATTGGCGAGCGCGAAGGTCGAGCCGACGCTCAAATCGATGCCGCCCGAGATCAGCGTGATGCCCATGGCGAGTGCGACGAAGCCGAACTCGCCGAAGAGCCGCATCAGCGACTGCGTATTGTCCCAGCTCGCGTAATTATGAATGGTCAGCGAGAAGTAGAGGATCATCGCCGCCATCACCAGGAAGGGGATGGCGGGCTCCATCCATTGCTTCTGCAGCAATTCCGAGAGAAACAGCTTGAACGACCAGCGATAGCGCAGGCGCTCGACCGTTCGGGCGACATTGTCCCAAGTGGTGATCGACAAGGCGCGGGCTCCCGAATGAGGCGGCCGCTCCCGCCGGATCACGGGTCCGGCGGGAGCGAGCACGACAAGGCCGCTATTGCTTGGCGGCCGTCTCAGGCTTCTTCAGATTCGGCAGCTCGAAGCAGGCGCCGGGCTTGTCGGCCGAGGCCTTGTCGAGCCATTCCGGCACGGTATAGAGCGCGACATGAACCGTGCCGGGCTTCATCTTGCCCTGCAGCAGGACGCTCGCCTCATCGATGACGTCATGTGCCTGGCGATCCGAGTGATAGCTCAGATATTTGGTGTACATGCCCTCCTTCAATTGCTGGCAATCGAAGGCCGAGCCCTCGCCATTGGTGATGATCTTCACCTGCTCGAGCTTGCCGGCATTCTTGATCGCCTGCGAGGCGCCCGTCTCCATCACGCCCCAGATGCCGATGCTGGCGCAGAGATCGGGGTGCTGCTGGATGACGGTCGCGGTGATGTCGAGCGCTTTTTTGGGATCCCAATTGGCGGCCTGGCTCGACACCACCTTGATCTCCTTGTCCTTGTCGAGCGCCTGCATGAGGCCCGCGACGGTGTTGACGTTGCCGGCCGCGGTGAGCTCGCCCTGAACGATCTGCACCTTGTGCGAGGTCTTGGTGCCGCTGCCGCAGGCCTTGATCGTCTCCTCGCCCATCATGCGGCCGATCTGGCCCCAATCGGCGCCGACGAAGCCGTCGGAGAGATAGTTCGATTCCATGTTCATCTGGATGACATGGATGCCCGCCTCCTCGGCGCGCTTCAGCTCCTTGGCGAGGAGCGTCAGGCTCGGATTATGGACGACGAGGATGTCGGGCTTCTCTGAGATGAGCGCGGAGACGGCCTGGAGCTCGGCGGTCGCGTCCCAATTGGGATCGCGCAGCAAGAATTTCATGCCGCGGGCCTCGGCCTCTTCCTGCATGACCGCGGTCCAGATATCGGTGATGGGCGCGCCCAGCGCGATCGGGACCCAGGCGATCGTCTTGCCCTTGATGTCCTTGTCGTAGGATGAGCGCAGCTCGCGCTCGGACTTGCTGATCTGCGGCTCATCCGCGGCGCGTGCTGCCATCGGCGCGGCAATCAGCCCTGCTGCCGCGACGGCCGCAAGCATTCCCCAGCCCATTCGAAGGTTTGATGCGCGTGTCATGTAACTGTCCTCCCTTGTCCTTGGCATCGTTGAAGTTCAGCTCAGGCACGCCACGTCAGTCACCTTGGCGGGCCGTTTCGTCGTCGCGCGGGTGCAGCCGATTGTCGAGCAGGATCGCCGCCAGCAAGACGACCCCTTTGATGATGTTTTGCACCTCGGAATTTACGTCCATGATGGTGAAGCCGTTGAGCAGCGTGCCGATGAGAGCGGTGCCGGCGATGATGCTGAGGACGCCGCCGCGGCCGCCGATCAGGCTCACGCCGCCAAGCACGACGACAAGGATCGTGTCGAAGATCGCCGTCGAATAGATGATCTGCAGGTTCATGCTCGCGGTCGAGCCGGTGAAGACGATGCCGGCCACCCAGGCGAGCAGCGCCGACAGCATGTATTGAATGACCGCCAGCGGCCGGACGGCAACGCCGGTGAGCCGCGCCGCCTCGGGATTGTCGCCATGCGCATAGAGGAAGCGTCCGAGCGAGGTGCGCGACAGCATCCAATGGACGATGAGCGCCGCGGCGGCGAAGATGACGATGGGCGTGGGAATGCCGAGGATCCGGCCCTGGCCGATGAAGAAAAGGCCGGTCGCCGTCGGCGGCGCATAGATGAAGAGCGTCCGCAGCACGAGCCGGCCCAGCCCGAAGGCGACGAAGGTCGTCGCCAGCGTGGCGAAGAGCGCGGGCACCTCGATGAAGGCGATGATCAGCCCGTTGATCGCGCCGATGGCGAGCGCCAGCACGAGCACGGCCAGGAGCGCGACCGGGGTCGAGACGCCATTGGTCATCAGGGTAAGCGCGATGCCGAGGCTCACAGCCATGATCGCGACTTGGCTCAGATCGAGCCCGCGCGCGATCACGACGATCGCCATGCCGAGGCCGAGAATGCCGAGGATCGACACGCTCTTGGCGAGGTTGAGCAGGTTGGCGACCGTGGCAAAGCCCGGAAGCGCCACGCTGAAGCCGATGATCAGCGCGAGCGTCACCAGGAGGACGATCTGCTCCTGGGTGGGCTTTGCCAGATACCGCCGCCAGACGACACGCGCCGTCGCCGGCGTGGTCGATGCCTCCGTCGCCATGCCCCGCACCATCCTCCCGACTCCACCGCGTTGAACGCGCATGGCGGTCGCAGATAAACCCGCAACTCTTTCTTCGTTCATTGAGGCTAAGGGAGCGTGCCGAGAGGAGTCAATGCTACCGTTGCGGGTTGCGGCGGCCACATCGGCTGTTTGCCTCATGCCGGGATCGCCGAGGAGACCCTTACTGATGGCAAAGAACGATCGCCCTCCCCTGACCGCTTATCGCGCCGCCTTCGCCCTCGCCCTCGCGGCGGTCGGCGGCTTCGTCGACGTGTTCGGTTACTTGTCGCTGAACCACGTTTTCACGGCGACGATGAGCGGCAATACGGTGCTGATCGCCGTCCATGCCGAGGCCGGCGACCGCTCCGCCGCGCTGCTCCACGCCTATGCGGTCGCCATGTTCGTCGCCGGCCTTCTGGTAAGCGGCGTCGCAATCGAACTCGGCCTGCGCTATCGCTTCCGCCGCATCCTCGCCGTGGCGCTCGCCGTCGAGGCAGGCTGCCTCGCCGCCTTGGCATGGCAGGGGCCGGACCAGAGATCGCTGCTTTCCTTGGTCGCCCTCGCCGCCTTTTCCATGGGATTGCAGAACATCTCATTGCGTACGGCGGGCGTGCTCAGCGTCTTCACCACGCATGTGACGGGAACCCTCACCCGTTTGGGCGAGCAGTTCGTCGCCTGCGCCTTCGCTATCGCCGCGCGCCTCGGCCGGCGCCGCGCGAAAGACGACGGACCCGCGCCGCTGGCCGCGCTGGGACAGGCCGGCTTCGCCGCGAGCTTGTGGCTGGCCTTTCTCGCCGGCGGCGGCACGGCCGGAGCGGTGCTGCCCAATTGGGGCTTTGCCTCGCTCGGCCTGCCGATCGCCGTGCTGCTGGTGATTGCGGGCTTCCAGCTCATCGCCCCCGTCGTGCCGGCGCCGGGGTGAGCGAGCCTCAAGGGCGCATCGCCATCGTCACGGGGCCCGGCTCGCGCAGCTTGGCGACGAGGTTCGCGAACTCGCAGAGGAGCGGCCTGGTATCGCGGGGATCGATGATCTCCTCGATGCCGAAAGCCTCGGCGACGCGGAAGGGCGAGCGGACACGGTTGAGGCGCTCCTCGATGTCGCGGCGCATCGCTTCAGGGTCGGGCGAGGCCTCGAGTTCGGCGCGATAAGCAGCCTCGATCCCGCCTTCGACCGGCAGCGATCCCCAATCGCCCGAGGGCCAGGCATAGCGATAGTGAAAGCGGGCATGATTCGTGTGCCCGGCGCCGGCCACGCCGAAGGATTTGCGCACCAGCACGGAGCACCATGGCACGCGCGACTGGTAGACCGCGGCGAGCGCGCGGACGCCGTGACGGATCGTTCCGCCCTTCTCGGCTTCGAGGCCGATGACGAAGCCGGGAATATCGACGAGATGCACGACCGGCAGATGAAAGGTGTTGGCGAGATCGACGAAGCGGGTGACCTTTTGCGACGCCTGCGCCGTCCACCCGCCGCCATAGATATGCGGGTCGCTGGCGAGGATCGCGACGGGCCAACCATCGAGCCGGGCCAGGCCGGTGATGGCGGAGCCGCCGAATTTGCGGCCGATCTCGAAGAACGAATCTTTGTCGACGAGGGAGCGCACGATCCGCCGCATGTCATAGACCTTGCGCCGGTCGCGCGGCACGGCCTCGATAAGCCATTCCTCGCGCCGCCCGGCCTCGTCCGTAACCGGTCCGCGCGCCGGCAGCTCGAAGACCGACGAGGGGAGATAGGAGAGAAAGCGCCGCGTGCGGGCGAAGGCTTCCTCCTCGCTTGCCACGACATCATCGATGGCGCCGGCGCGGGCATGGATCTCGCTGCCGCCCAGCTCCTCCTTGCTCAGCGTCTGGCCGATGCGCGCCACGACCGGCGGTCCGGCGATGAACATCTGCGAGATACCCTCGACCATGAGGGAGTAGTGGCTGGTGACAAGCCGCGCAGCGCCAAGGCCCGCGACCGATCCGAGGCCGAGCGCCACCACGGGAATCGTCGCCATATTCGCGACCACCCAATCCCAGGCGGGATTGGCGGGGACATAAGTGCGGCCTTCGGTTTCGAGCGTCTTCACCGAGCCGCCGCCGCCCGTGCCGTCGACGAGCCGGACCAAGGGAAGACGCAGCTCGTTCGCCATCTGCTCCGACGTGACCTGCTTGCCGCGGATCGAAGCGTCCGCCGCGCCGCCGCGCACCGTGAAGTCGTCGCCGCCGACGACCACCGGCCGCCCCTCGATGCGGCCGCGCCCGAAGACGAAATTGGCCGGCATGAAGTCGGCGAGATTTCCCGTTTCGTCATACCGCGCCTTGCCCGCCGTGGCGCCGATCTCATGGAAGCTGCCGGGGTCGAGCAATTTGTCGATGCGCTCGCGCACCGTGAGCTTGCCGCCATCGCGCTGGCGCTTCACCTTGTCCTCGCCGCCCATCTGGCGGGCCAGCGCCTCGCGCCGGCGCAGTTCCTCGATTTCCGGTTCCCATGTCATCGTGTCGTCTCGCCTTTCGTCGGTGGCGCGGATGGTAGCAAGATGGCGCTTGGGGGCAGAATTACGTCCCTCGTCGCCGGATCGCGCCCGACCAAATTATCGGGATGCGCTAAGTCACGACAGGCAATTCACGCAATTGCCGTGATGACGCGGTCCACGGGGCTGTCTATAAAGTTGCCGTTCGCCTGTTCCGCGCGCGTCTCTGGCGCCAGATCGGCGGTTGCTCGCGCTCTTTGCAGTCGTTTCGTGCGAATCAACGCCCCAGAATGATGTGACCTGTGCCATGAACGATATTTCCCGCTTGCGCAGAGCCGCTGTCGCGTGCGCTTTTGCTGCGCTTCTTTCACTTTCCGGTTGTGGCGGAATGACCTCGGTGAGCGGGTCCTCCGACCCCGATCTCGCGCTTTACCGCCGTGTCATGGATCGCGTGCGCGAGAGCTATGTCGAGCCGGTCAAGGAGGATCAGCTCGTCAAAGAAAGCCTGAAAGGCATGCTGACCGGGCTCGATCCGCATTCCGACTATATGGATGAGAGCGAATACGAGGAGATGCTCGCCGACAGCCATGGCGAATTCGCCGGCATCGGTACCGAGCTCACGCGCGACGACAATCGCCCCAAGATCATCTCCCCCATCGACGACACGCCGGCGGCACGAGCCGGCCTCAAGCCCGGCGACATCATTCTGCGCATCAACGGGCATCCGACCGACGGGCTCAGCCTCAAGCAGGCGGTGGATGAGCTGCGCGGCAATGCGGGTACGAATGTCAGGCTGACAATCCTGCGGACCGGGCAGCGGCCGTTCGACGTGACGCTGACGCGCGCCGTCATCCATGTCGCCTCGGTCAAGTCGCATCTCGAACCCGGCCATATCGGCTATATACGTGTCTCAACCTTTGCCGAGAAAACGCAGTCGGAATTCGTCGACGCGCTCAATCGCCTGACGGCGCAGTCGGGCGGGCGGCTCGACGGTCTGGTGCTCGATCTGCGCAACGATCCGGGCGGCCTGCTCGACACGGCCGTGCGGGTGGCGGGCGATTTTCTCGATGGCGGCACGATCGTCTCGACGCGCGGACGCAGCGCCGGGGACGACGAGACCTATGACGCGCGACCGAACGGCGATCGTCTCCGCGGCGTACCCGTGATCGTACTCGTCAACGGCGCCTCGGCCTCGGCTTCGGAGATCGTTGCCGGCGCGCTTCAGGATCGCCACCGGGCGACGATCTTGGGGACGCGGAGCTTCGGCAAAGGCTCGGTTCAGACGATCATCCCGCTCGACGGACATGGCGCGCTGCGGCTCACCACGGCGCGCTACTACACGCCTTCGGGACGCTCCATCCAGGGCGAGGGCATTACACCCGACCTCGTCGTCCTGCCGCCGCATGATCAGCAGATCGCCGAGGCGACGGTGTTGCACGAAGCCGATCTGCGCGGCGCGCTGAAGAATACCGGCGCCGAGAAAGGCGCCAGGGCCGTGTCGGCGGCGCAGGAGGCGACCACCGAGGCCAAGGACGCGGCGATCGATCCCTCGATCATCGGCACCGCGAAAGACTATCAGCTCGCCGTGGCGCTCAAGCGGCTCAGGGAGATGGTGGCGCGCAACGCACCCGGCGGGCGGAGCTGAGCGCCGCGCTCAGTCGAAGGTCGGGTCCTGCCACCACGGGAAGAAGCCCGGCATGTCCCGGCTCGGCCGCATGGTGAAGCGAGGGCGGCGCTTTTCGAGAAAGGAGGCGACGCCCTCATAAGCGTCGGGTGATCGGCCCATCATCTGGATTCCCGCGGAATCCACGCGGTGTGCCGCCATCGGGTGATCGGCGCCGAGCATGCGCCACAGCATCTGCCGCGCCAGCGCCACCGAGACGGCGGAGGTGTTGTCGGCGATCTCGCGCGCGATGGCGCGCGCGGCGGGCAGCAATTCGGCCTCGGGCAGCACCTGCTTCACGAGCCGTCCCGCGAGCGCTTCGCGCGCATCGAAGACGCGCCCCGTAAGCACCCAGTCGAGCGCCTGCTGAATGCCGACGAGCCGCGGCAGGAACCAGCTGCTGCACGCTTCGGGAACGACGCCGCGCCGGGTGAAGACGAAACCGAAGCGCGCGCCTTCCGCGGCGAGGCGGATATCCATCGGCAATTGCATGGTGGCGCCGACGCCGACGGCGGGGCCGTTCACCGCGGCGATCACCGGCTTCTTGCACTCGAAGATGCGCAGGGTGACCGTGCCGCCGCCATCCCGCCGCCTCTCCTCCGCGGCGATCGCACGCCGCGCCGCGTAGTCGAAAGTCTTGGCGCCGGCCGAGAGATCGGCACCCGCGCAAAAGGCGCGGCCGGCGCCGGTGACGATGACGGCGCGCACATCGTCGTCCGCATCGATCCGATCGAATGCCGCGATGAGCTCCTGCCGCATCGTATTGGTGAAAGCGTTGAGCTTTTCGGGACGGTTCAAGGTGATGGTGGCGATCCCGTCCTCGACGGTGTAGAGAATCTGCTCATACATCGCGGTTCCGTCCCTCCGGCGTCAATCGGCGAAGCTCCGACGCACCATAGCGCCGGCCGATCAGAATTCCAGACGCGCCCTCAGGGACCCTTGAAGCGGTCGAGGAAACCGTTCTCCTCCGGCTGCGTGATGACCACGTCGTGGTTCCACCAGCCGCCGCCGAGCGCCTGGAACAGAGCGGCGGTGTCGGCGTAGCGATTGGCGCGCGCCTGGGCCAAGTTGATGACCGCCTGCAGATAGCTCTGCTGCGAGGTGAGTAGTGCCAGATAGTTGATCGCACCCAGACGCAGTTGTGTGCGCGCGATATCGAGGCTCTTCGCCGCGGCACGCTCGGCGCGCACGGCGGCTTTCAGCGCCTTCGCGTCGCTCTGAAGGGCGCGCAAGGAATCGGCGACGTTCCGGAAGGCGGCGATCACCGTCGAGCGATATTGCGCCGCCGCTTCGTCATAAGCGGCGCGCGCGGCACGCTCCTTATGGAGCAACGCGCCGCCGTCGAGGAGCGGTTGCGTGAGGCTCGCGGCGACGCTCCACAAGCCGTTGCCGGGCGTGAAGAGCTGCCCGATCCTGGTGGCACTGCTGCCATCCGAGGCGGTGAGCGTCAGATTCGGCAACCGGTTGGCGACGGCGATCCCGATCGCGGCGCTCGCCGCATGCAGGTTCTCCTCCGCTTGCCGGATGTCGGGCCGCTGCTCGACCAGCTTCGAGGGGATGCTCACCGGCAGATCCTCAGGCAATCGCAGCGCCGCGAGATCGAAGGTTTCCGCGGGCTCGTCGCTGGGAAAACGACCGGTCAATGCCGCCAACAGATCGCGTTGCAGCCCCAATTGCTTCTCGAGCGGCGGCAAGGTCGCCTCCGCGGCGGCGAGTGCGGCGTCCTGTGCCGCCACCTCCGCCTCGGCCACCTGTCCCAGCGCCAATTGGCGGCGCAGCAGATCCAACAGCTCCGTCTCCAGCTTGATGATCTCTTCGGTCGCGGCAATCTGAGCGCGGAGCGAGGCCTCCTCGATCGCGGCATTCACCAGATTCGACGTCAGGGTCAGATAAGTCGCTTCGACCTGGAAGCGCTGCGCCTCCGCCTGCGCCGCCAACGACTCGACGGTTCGCCGATTGAGGCCGAACACGTCGGGCATGTAGGAGACGCTAAGTTGCGCGGTATAGAGGCTGAAATAAGGCGTGCCGCTCGCCGCGGTCGGGGCGAGGCTCCCCGTGGCGTTCTTCTGTCGGCTCGGCGCGACATTTCCGGTGACCGTCGGAAAGAAGGCGCCTTCCTGAGCCAGGACGTTCTCGCGTGCGACGCGCAGCGCGGCCTGAGCCGATTGCAGATCGGGATTGGCCGTGAGCGCCTCATCGATCAAGGCGTTGAGCGGTTCGGAATGAAACAGCGTCCACCACTGGCCCGGAATGTCCATGCCGCGCAGAAAGCGCTGCGCCTCGCCGCCGGACACGTCGGCCGAGACAGTCTCCCCAGGGAGCGGCGCCGGCGTGTAGCCTTGCACGTCGGGTGCCGCGGGCCGCGAGAAATCGGGTCCCACGGCGCAACCCGTGGCAAGGCTCGCAAGCGCGAATGCAACCGCCGCCGCGCCGAGAGGGATGCTGCGCGACTTCATGCACCTACTCCGCTGGCCTCGGTTGCGCTGGCGCCGTCTCGCTCGCCCCGCGGCGCGAGCAGACATCGATCAGCACGGGAAGCACGATGAGGATCAACACGGGCGCCAGCAGGATTCCGCCTACGACCACGAGCGCGAGCGGCTTCTGGACTTGCGAACCGATGCCGGTCGAGATCGCCGCCGGCAGCAGACCGACGCCGGCGGCGACGCAGGTCATGACCACCGGCCGCATCTGCACCTCGCAGCTCCTGAGTATTGCGATGGCGCGATCGACGCCGTCGAGCACGAGACGGTTGTAGAAGGAGAGCACGATGATGCCGTCCATGGCGGCAATGCCGAACAGGGCGACGAAGCCGATCGCGGCCGACACGCTGAAGGGCGTGCCCGTCAAAAAAAGCGCAAAGACGCCGCCGATCAGCGCCATCGGCATCACGCTTGCCGCCAGCAGCATGTCGACGGCCGAGCCGAAATTCAGATAGAGAAGGATACAGATGAGAACGAAACTGATGGGCACCACGACGATGAGGCGCTCGATGGCGTCCTGAAGCTGGCCGAACTCGCCAACCCATTCGAGTCGATAGCCTCCCGGTATCTTGACCTGGTCGGCGATCTTCTGTTGGGCTTCGAGCACCGCGGTGCCGAGATCGCGACCGCGCACGCTGAACTTGATGGGGATATAGCGCTGTTGCTGCTCGCGATAGATGAAGGAGGCGCCCGAGACGAGACTCACCGTCGCGACCTCGCTCAAGGGGATCTGGACGACGCCGTTGCCGGTCGGGTTTGGCGCACCGATCGTGATGTTCCGGATGGCGTCGAGGCTTTGGCGGTATTCCGGGGCGAGGCGGACGATCATCGGGAAGTTCCGATCGCTGCCCTCCTCGTAGAGATTGCCGGCGGCGCGGCCGCCGATGGCTGCCTGGATCGTCACGTTGATGTCGCCCGGCGCCAAGCCGTAGCGCGCGGCGCGATTGCGGTCGATGTCGATCTTGACGGTCGGCTGGCCGAGCGAATTCAGCACGGCGAGGTCGGATACGCCCGGCACCGTCGCCATCACGTCTTTGATCTTGGCCGCCGTCTTCTCGAGAATCGCGAGATCATTGCCGAAGAGCTTGACCGAATTCTCGCCCTTCACCCCCGACGCCGCCTCTTCGACATTGTCCTCGATATTCTGTGAGAAATTGAATTCGATGCCGGGGAATTGCGCTTGCAACGCAGCGCTGACCTCATCGGTCAGCTTTGCTTTGTTCATTCCCCGGGGCCAAGTGTCGGAGGGCTTCAGCGGCACATAGAATTCGGCATTGAAGAAGCCGGTCGCGTCGGTGCCGTTGTCGGGCCTCCCATGTTGCGAGATCACCGTCACCACTTCGGGATTGCTTTTGATGAGCCCCCGCATCCGGTTGACATAGGCATTGCCCTCTTCAAGCGAGATCGAGGGCGGCATCGTCGCGCGGATCCAGAAATTGCCCTCTTCGAGCTTGGGCAGGAATTCAAGGCCGAGCGATCGCACGGCAAGGGCGGCCACGACGAACAACAACGCCGCGGCCCCCAGCGTCAAGATAGGATTGCCGAGCGCGAATTGCACGACGGGCCGGTAGGCTCGCCGCAAGCCGCGGACGATGACCGTTTCGGTTTCCGCGACTTTGCTCGGCAAGAGCAACGCGCTCAACGCCGGCGAGACGGTGAAGGTCGCGATCAGGCCGCCGGCGATGGCATAGGCGTAGGTCCTTGCCATCGGACCGAAGATGTGTCCCTCGACCCCCGAAAGTGTGAAGAGCGGCACGAAGCCGGCGATGATGATCGCCGCGGAAAAAAAGATTGCGCGGTTCACCTCGAGCGCCGAGTTGGCGATGACGGCGAATTTGCCGCGCAGCCCGTCCGCCGGGCGCGCGCGATGCAGAATCGCCGAACGCGCAAAACGCTCCTCCGGCCGCTGCGACAGATGGCGGTAGATGTTCTCCACCATGATGACGGTGGCATCGACGATGAGCCCGAAATCGATCGCGCCCACGGAGAGAAGATTTGCCGACTCGCCACGCAGCGTCAGTATCGTTGTCGCGAAGAACAGGGCGAAGGGAATTGTCGCCGCCACGATGATCGCGCTGCGTAGGTTGCCGAGAAAGATCCATTGCACGAGGAAGATCAAGGCGATGCCGAACGCCATGTTGTGGAGCACGGTGCGCGTCGTGATGTTGATCAGCTCGGTGCGGTCGTAGATCTTCTCGACATGGACACCGGGCGGCAGGATGCCGATGGTGTTGACCTTCTCGACTTCGGCCTCGACGGCTTTGAGCGTGGCCCTGCTCTCCGCACCGCGCCGCATCAGCACGATGCCTTCGACGATGTCATCGTCACCGTCCTGGCCGGCGATGCCGAGCCGCGGCTGATGGCCGACCGAGACGGTGGCGATGTCGCTCAGCAGCACGGGCGCGCCGCCATTGGGTGCCACCAAGGTGTTGCGTATGTCATCCATCGAATGGATGAGGCCGACGCCGCGTACTACCGCCGCCTGCGGCCCGAAATTCACCGTCTGGCCGCCGACATTGAGGTTGCTGTTATTGAGCACCTGAAGCACTTGCGGCAGGGTCAACCCGTATTCGACAAGCTTTCGCAGATCGACCGCGATGTCATAGGTCTTCGTCTTGCCGCCCCAGCCATTGACGTCGATCACGCCGGGCAATGCCTTGAAGCGGCGCTCGAGGATCCAATCCTCGATCGTCTTCAGGTCCGTCACGGAATAGCCGGGCGGCCCGACGACGCGGTAGCGATAGATCTCGCCGATCGGGCTTTCCGGCGAAATCTGCGGCACCGCGCCGTTGGGCAGCGGCGACAGCAGCGAGAGCCGGTTGATCACCCATTGCTCTGCCTGCTCATAGGTGAAGTCGTAGGTGAATTGCACCTTGACGTCGGACAAGCCGAAAAGTGAGATGGTCCGGACGGCCGTGACATGCGGAATTCCCGCCATCTGGATCTCGATCGGGATGGTGACGTAGCGCTCGATCTCCTCGGCGGACTGGCCCGTACTCTGCGTCACGATATCGACGAGAGGCGGCACCGGATCGGGATAGGCCTCGATGTTGAGCCTGAGAAAGCTTACGATGCCCGCGCCGAAGAGAAAGAGCAGCAGGATCATCATCAGGATACGTTGTCTCAGCGCAAAGGCGACGACGGCGTTCATCGGCGTTCCCGCGTTTCCGGCTAGTCACCCTGCGCAGCACGATCGATGAAGAGGCTGCCGCTGGTCACGACCCTCTCGCCGGCCTCGAGACCCGCCAGCACCTCGACATTTCCGTCGCTGATCCTTCCTACCCGGATCGGGCGCAGCTCCAGCGTCTTGTCGTCATGGGCAACCCAGACGCGTGCCGCTTCGCCCTCATGAACGACCGCTTCGGCGGGCACGGCGGGAGCGCGGCGGTCCTCGCCTGTAATGATGCTAAAGCTCGCGAACATCTCCGGCTTCAGCGCGCCGTCCAGATTCTCCACATCAGCACGCACGGGCAGGCGGTGCGTGTTGGGATCGACCGAGGGCGCCACATAACTCAGCCGTGCCTTGAACACGCGGCCGGGATAGGCGAGCACGTGCACTTCGACGAGCTCGCCCAGACGCATTAGCGGCGCATCGGTTTCGCGTACATTGGCAAGGAGCCACACGGTCGACAAATTGCCGATCGAAAACACTGGCGCGGAGGCGCCAGCGGCCGCGCTGGCGATATATTGCCCGAGGCCGACCTGCCGTTGCGTTACCGTTCCACTGATCGGGGCCGCGACGATCGACTCCGCGCTGATGCTCTGCGCATTGGCGAGCGCGTCGATCTCTTGGTCGCTCTTGCCGAGGATGTGAAGGCGATTGCGTACCGCGGCGAGCGCGGTTTCGGCGGTGTGAAAATTCGCCTTGGCGCTTTCGAGCTCGGCTTGAGCTTGCTCCCAATCCTTGAGCGCTCCCGCCTTCGCGGCGAACAGCTCGTGCTGACGCTTTTCGCTGATCGTCGCGAGCTTGAGCTGAGCGCGCGCCGCGTTCAGCGCCTGGGTCGCCGCGATCAGGTCATTCTGCCCTTGAACGAACTCCGATGCCGCAATCGCCATCAGCGGCGCGCCTTGCGCGACCGCATCGCCCGCCTTCGCGAAGAGCTTCGTGACCCGCCCCGAATAGGGCGAGAATACCGGCGTCGTCGCGTCATCATCGATGGCGATTTTGCCGTCCGCCTGCTGGACCGAGCGAAATGTCATCTCTTGGACGGGCGCCAGCTTGAGGCCGGTCCACTGCGCCTCGGTCGGCCGAAAGGTGCCCGGCGCCTCGGCGGGCGTTGCCGCCGCCAACTCTTGCCGCGGGCGCGCGCGATGCCATCCGCCCGAACCGACGATCACTAATAGCGCGATCGCCAAGGCCACGACACCGAGAATGGCGAGCTGCGTGCGCCGCGACAGCGCGTGAGAAGACCGGGGCGATGACGTCAGCAAGTCATGCATGATGCACCAGCCGTCGCGCACTGTCCGGTGCGTACCGGCGACGCCTGCCCGGCGCAGTCGCCATTGTGATTCCCGCTAAAACGCATAGATTTTCGCCGCCCGGCATGTCATCGCTTGGGCCGCAAATTTCTAGCGCATTCAGCTTACGGGAAGCTGACGCCAGCCTTTCGCGATGCTGACAGAAAGCACGACATTCCCGCAATGCGGCCTATGCGCTTCACGAGCGGGCGCGTGTTACACTTTCGCGACGCGCTTGCCATGCGACCGAGGACGGTCAGGGCATGAGACTATTGGTAGTCGAAGACAACGAGCCGCTTGCCGAGCTTCTGACCAAAGGGCTCAACGCGGCGGGTTTCTCGATCGATGTCGTGAACACCGCCGGCGCGGCTCGCGACGCTTTGGCGACGACGCGTTATTCGGCCATCGTGCTCGACCTCGGGCTGCCCGACGAAGACGGCTTGTCGGTACTGCGCGAACTGCGCGCGCAGCGCGATGCGACGCCGGTGCTGGTGCTGACCGCGCGAGGCGGCGTGCATGACCGTGTCACCGGTTTGCGCAGCGGTGCCGACGACTACCTCGCAAAGCCCTTCGCCTTCGAGGAGCTTGTCGCGCGCCTTGAGGCATTGTTGCGGCGGCCCGGCGACCTCCTCGGGCAGCGGCTGGCGCTCGGCAATGTCGCCTTCGACACCGAGGCGCGTCAGGTCTTCGTCAACGGGGAGCCGCAATTCTTTTCCGCGCGCGAAGTTGCCGTGCTCGAGATTCTGATGCGGCGCAGCGGTCGCGTCGTCACCAAGAAGCTCGTCGAAGACCAGTTGTTCGGCCTTTCGAGCGATATCGGCTCGAACGCGATCGAGGTCTACATCCATCGGCTCCGCAAGCAGCTCGCCGAGGCGGCCGCCAATGTGCAGATCCACACGATCCGGGGCGTGGGCTATCTGATCGCCGAAGACAAATAGCCGTGCTTCGCTTCAAATCCATCATCTCCCGCATCATCTCGCTGCATGTGATCGCGGTCGGCATCACCTCGGTCTTCATGCCGCTCGCGCTTTACTGGCTGCTGAGCTCGACCGCGGCCGATTTGCAGCATCGCGCCTTGAACGAGCACGCCGACACCATCGCCCGTTATCTGCGGGTCGACGCGAACGGGCACTGGTCTTTGCACCTGCCCGCCGGATTGCAAGAGCTCTATTCCGAGAATTACGGCCGCTACAGCTACGCCGTGCTCGACGATACCGGCCGCGTTCTCTTCTCTTCGCTCGACGATCGCGCATCCATCTTTCCCGCGGACCGCCGCGCGCCCGAGGCAACATATCTCGAGACGCGGCGCGGCAATGGGCTGATAAACGGCGCCAGCGTTCCCGTGCGCATCGACGACCGCAATGTTTGGATCCAGGTGGCGCAAGACCTTGAACATCGCGATGTGCTGATCGACGATATCGTCGCCGATTTCTTTCTGCGCGTCGGCTGGATCACGATCCCGATCCTGCTCTTCTTGCTCGCGATCGACATCGTCATCGTTCGCCGGGCGCTGCGCCCGGTTCTGCAAGCGTCCGAAATGGCGGAGACGATCAGCCCGGCGCGCACCGATGTGCGTCTTCCGGCACACGCGATGCCGCGCGAGATCCTGCCGCTCGTCAATGCCGTCAACCAGGCGCTGGAGCGCCTCGAGCACGGCTTTCGCACACAGCGCGAATTCACGGCCGACGCCGCCCACGAATTGCGCACGCCGCTGACGATCCTGCGGGCGCGCATCGACATGCTGGAGAATCCGCAAGTGGCCCAGTCGCTCAGCGAGGACATCGCCGGGATGAGCCGCATCGTCAATCAGCTTCTCGACATCGCGGAGCTTGAGAGCTTCGTCGTCGACCCCGAGGAGAAGGCGGATCTGCAGAGCGTGGCGGCCGACGTCGCCGCCTTCATCGCACCTCTCGCCTTGGCGCAGAACAAGAGTGTCGCTCTTACAGGCGCCAAGGGACCCGTGTGGATAAAGGGAAATTCGGAGACGCTGTTCCAGGCGATCCGCAACCTCGCGGAGAATGCGATCAACCACACGCCGCGAGGCACCGTCGCCGAACTCGAGGTCATCGAGGACGGCACGGTGCGCGTGCTCGATGCCGGCCCTGGCATCGCGCAGAACGAACGGCCTCTCCTCTTCCGCCGGTTCTGGCGCCGCGACCGCCGCCGCTCCGGCGGCGCGGGACTGGGCTTGTCGATCGTCGCGCGCATCGTCGAGGCGCATTCGGGCACGATCGTGGTCGAAAACAGAGCCGGCGGCGGCGCCGCGTTCTCGCTGCGTTTCACGCGGGTCACCTGAGAGCCCGCCGGTTCGACAAATCCCGGAATAAAACCCGCCTGCCGCGGATCAAATGGGACCGTTGCCGTGACGAGCAACGAATCTATCGGGAGATCATAGCATGAACACGAGGATTGACAGGCGGCAATTCACGAAGCTCGCCGGGCTGGGCGGCGTGGCCTTCGCGTCGGGATTGTTCAATGTCGTTGGCACTTCCTCGAACCAGGCCCAGGCGGCCGGGATGGACGATTTCATGTTCGTCCAATTGTCGGACAGCCATTGGGGCTTTTCGGGTGACAAGCTCAACCCCGAAGCCAAGGACACGCTCAAGAAGGCCGTCGCCGCCGTCAACAGCCTCAAAACCAAGCCGGATTTCATCGTCTTCACCGGTGACCTCACGCACACCACCGATGACGAGAAGCTGCGCCGCCAGCGCATGACCGAATTCCGCGACATCGTTAAGGGGCTCGAGGTCAAGACCCTGCACTTCATGCCCGGCGAGCACGATGCCTCGCTCGACCACGGCACCGCCTATAAGGAATTTTTTGGCGAGACGCACTATACGTTCGAGCATAAGGGCGTGCACTTCATCGTCCTCGACAACGTCTCCGACCCCGCCGCGAAGCTCGGCGACGAGCAGCTCGCCTGGCTCAAGGCGGACCTCGCCAAGCTCAAGAAGGAGCAGCCCATCGTCGTCTTCACGCATCGCCCGCTCTTCGATCTCTACCCCGATTGGGATTGGGCGACGAAGGACGGCGCGGCGGCGATCGATCTGCTGATGCCGTTCCAGCATGTCGTGGTGTTCTATGGCCATATTCACCAAGAGAATCATCACATGACCGGCCATATCGCCCACCACGCGGCGAAGTCGCTGATCTTCCCGCTGCCGGCGCCGGGCTCGCAGCCGAAGCGCACGCCCATTCCATGGGATGCCTCGGCGCCCTTCAAGGGTCTCGGATGGCGCAGCATCGATGCCGATGCGAAGAAAGCCGACTACAAGGTCCAAGAGCATCCGGCGGACAAGGTGTAAGCTTAATGAAGCGTCGATCGATGATAGGGGCGGCCGTTGCGGCCGCCCTGCTGGCTCTTGGCTCGACCGCCATCGTCATGGCGGCGCGCAGCCAGGAGAATGAAGAGCAGCATGTCAGCATGCTGGCGATGAAGTTCGACTTTTTGCCTGACCAAGTCACGGTGAAGAAAGGCAAGCCGGTCGTGCTCGAGCTGAGCTCGCTCGATCGCGTCCATGGTTTCGACGCGCCGTCGCTCGGGCTCCATGCCGAGATCGGTCCGGGAGCGCCGACGATTCTCCGCTTCACGCCGGACAAGGCCGGGAAATACGGCATTCACTGCGACATTTTCTGCGGCGACGGGCATGAAGGCATGCTCGCCCAGATCGTCGTCACCGAATAGCCCGCGGGTTCCGCAGCCTCCCTTGGCCCGCGTGCAGGCGCCCTGCCGGAAACGGCAGGGCGCATTTTTTCGGGCGCGACGCAGCGCCTATTTGGCCGCCGACTTCTTCTCCGTGCGGACGGGCGGGATCGATTTGATGTAGAGAGCGATGGCACGGCGATCCTCATCACGGAGCTCCGCGGTGCCCTTCACCACCTGCGCCATTCCCGAGCCGACGAAATCGAAATCGGGCGTCTGCCCCGTCTTCAGCAAGGTGGCGATGTCGTCCTCGCTCCATTTGCCCAGGCCCGTCTCGGGATCGGAGGTGATGTTCGGCGCCTTTTGCCCGTCCGGCCCCTGCGGATTGCCGGAATAGGCGAGGCTTCGACGCAAGCCGCCGAGGATGTTGCGCGGCGTGTGGCATTCCTGGCAATGCGCCACCGCCTCCGCCAAGTAGCGGCCGCGATTCCATTGGGCGCTCTGCCCGGCCACGGGCTGAAGCGGTCCCTCGCGAAAGAACAGCAGCCGCCAACCGAGCTGAAGAAAGCGCCAGCCGAAGGGCGGCGTCACCTGATGCGGCCGGCTCGGCTGTGCCACGGCGGGACGCGTCTGGAGAAAGGCATAGAGATCGGCGATATCGGCATCGCTCATGCCGGTGAAGGCGGGATAGGGAAACACCGGAAAGAGATACTCCCCTTTGGCGCCGATCCCGTCGCGCAAGGCGCGGCGGAACGTCGCCTCGCTCCACGCGCCGATGCCATATTGCTTGTCGGGCGTGATGTTAGGGCCGTAAAAGGTGCCGAACGGCGTCTCAAGCGCCCGCCCGCCGGCCAGCGGCGCGCCGCCATTCTTCTCATCGGTATGACACGCCGTGCAATCGGCTGCCGCGAAGAGCACGGCGCCACGCGCGACCGCCGCCTCGTCCGCGGCGCGAGCGGAAAATGCGGCGCCGAGCGCCAGAGAAAGGCCGATGACGTTTCTCGTGACGAAAGATCTCATCATGCGTCGGTGATCCCTGAAGTTTGACGTTGGATTCGCCGCCGCAGACTCCTATTCCCGACTATCGCGCGAGCGGAGCAACATAGCCATCAGAAGCACGATCGCGCCACCCGCGGCGCCGGGCAGAAAGGCCGCCGCCGTCTTGCCCGTGATATCCCAGACCGCGCCGCCGATGAGCGGCACGACGAAGGACAGCGTATAGCCGATCGTGAACATGCCGGCGGAGAGCCTGTGCACATCGTCGGGGGCGGCGATGATCGGCGGCAGCGCCAAGGTCAGGATCAGCACGAATGCCGCGAAGAATCCGGCGATCGCCGCTCCTCCGATCAAGGTCGCAGGCCACGGCAAGAGCAATGCCGCGAGACCAAGGAGACCGCCCATGCCCGCGACCAGGAACGGAGCGCGGCGGCCGGAGAGGCGATGCGCGAATAAGAGGATGACCAGGGAGGCCGGCAATTGCCCCGTATTGAGGGCGGTGAGACAGGCGCCGATCAGATCGGGCCGCCCGATCGCCTGGAGGTAATCCGGCACAAAGGCATTGCAGGCGAAATAAAGCGCCGATCCGCCGCCTTGCAACAGGCCCAGCCGCCACGTGCGCGCGTCGCGCCAATCGGGCCACCACGGCCCGTTCTGGCGTCGATCGCCGGCAATCTCCGTGGTAAACAAGATGACGGCCGCCGCCGTCGCGAGCACGGGGACCGCCCAAACCACGAAACTGAGCGGCCAGCTACCGCCGGTGAGAGGCAGCACCAACGGAATCGTCAAGCTCGCGCCGAGCGCCTCGCCGATCAGCAAGCCATTGGCATAGACCGCGGTCGCGAGCGCGGCCGATGTCGGGAACCACTGGCTGACCAGCGACGGGAGCGAGGGTTGGAGGATCGCCACGCCGGCACCCATCGCGAAGGTCATCGCGAACAGCATGGGCCAGGATGGCCCGACACCGCGCAAGGCTGAAGCGAATGCGACCGCAATCAACCCGACGATCAATGCACGGCGCGCGCCAATGCGCGCGATGAGCAGCGATCCGGGAATGGCGATGGCGCCGAAGAGCAGCACCGGAAGGCCGGTAAGCGCCGCCACTTCCGTCTCGCTCAGCGCGAGATCGTGATGAATGAGCGGTATGACCGGCGGGACCGCCAAGATGGTCAGGCGCAGATCGATGCCGGCGAACCACAAGAGCGCGAAGCCAAGCCATGAAGGCGGTCGATGAGAAGTCAACGGTCCTCCGGCAAAAGGCCCGGACTATAGCCGAATTCGGCGCTCTGCTAAGCGTTGAGCGCGAGCAATTCTTTGCCGACGCGATAGGCCTCGCTGAAGCGATCGAGGCCATGCGCCCCGCCATTGACCAGCCGGCGCGCCGCGGCGAGGTCACCGGCAAGGAGCGCCGTCTTGATCGGAATCTCCTGCGCGAAGATGAAGGCGGCGAGGAGCTGCGCGGCAATGGTCGGATCATTCGCCTCGTCGGGACTGGCGACCAGCCGGTTCTCAAGCCCGATCATCGCGCCATATTTTGCGTAATTCGCGCGGCCGGTCAGTTGGATGAAGCCGCGTCCGCGAAAATTGGCACCGTCGGGCGGCCCTTGATTGCCGAGATCGCGGCGATTGTCATAGAGGTCGAAAGGTCGGCCACCCGGACTCGTGTTGTAACGCGATACGCCTTCGCTGACCGGCACGAAGCCTTCCGTTTCGGCGCGAATGGTGGCGAGCGCAGCCAGCATGATCGGCGCGGCCGCGAGATCGCGCGCCCGCAAGGCCGCCAGCACGGCGGGCAGGTTCCGTTGGATGTGATCCAGAGGTGTGACCGGGAACATCTTGGCCACGATCGACACGGTGATTGCGGGCATCGGCTCGGCCGGCGGAAGATCCTCCGCGAATCCCAAAGCCTTTGCCGTTCGCGGCCCCAGGACGCCGTCGGCCAGAAGGCCTTCGCTCCTTTGAAAGGCGACGAGCGCCGCCTCGGTTCCCGGACCGAAACTCCCGTCGATGGTGCCCGGCGGAAATCCCAACTCCGCGAGCCTCGATTGTAGGCGCGAAACATCCGGACCGGCCGCACCTTCCCTCAGCACATTCATGGACCGCTTCCCCCTTGGACAGAACGCAACCGGGAGATTAGCCGACGCGGCTCACCTTATTCTATTTTTCGATGTTCCCTGGCCCGCGATCGGTGCGTCATCGCCTGCGTCGCGGCGATGCCGCGGAGAGCGAGGTGATCACCACCTCGAGCAAGTCGTAAAGCGCGGTCATGCGCTCGCCGCCGATGTCGCGCGCGAGCTGGCCATATATCTCTTCGGACTCGGCCCTCATCTCCGCGAATAGTTCGCGCCCGCCCTTGGTCAGCGACACGATCACGCGCCGTTGATCGGCGGGATTGCTCTCGCGGGAAATCAACCCGCCGTCCTCGAGCTTCGGCAGCATGAGCGACAGACTCGCCGGGAGAATGCAGCAGCGCTCGCTGATCTCGAGGATTTCCAAAGACGGCGCCTCCGCCAAGGCGCGCAGGACCCGCCACTGCTGGTCGGTCAAACCGTGGGCGCGCAGATGGGGACGGAAGCGCTGCATGACCGCTTCGCGCGCGCGCAGCAACTGCATCGGCAACGAGCGGACGAAGGGCCTCGCCCGAACCGCACCGTATTCTTCTTTTTGCGAAGGTGGGGCGGGGCGTCGCACGGACATCGATGGGCTCGGGAGACCGGCTCGCGTTACGCCGCGGCCGGCCCTCACGTTTCGGCGACGATGGGGTTGGCGAGCGTCCCCACCCCGGCAACGGTCACCTCGACCCGATCGCCGGGCTTCAGCCATCGCGGCGGGTCGAACCGCGCGCCGGCGCCGGTCGGCGTGCCAGTGGCGATGACATCGCCAGGCTTCAAGGTCGTGAAGGTGGAGATGTAGTGCAACAAGCGCGCGAAGGAGAAGATCAGGTTTGCCGTGGTGTCGCGCTGCCTGAGCTCGCCGTTGACGCGCGTCGAGACCTCGATCGCGTCCATATCGGGGAACTCGTCGATGGTGACGATCCAAGGCCCGAAGGCGCCGCTGCGGTCGAAATTCTTGCCTTGCGTGACGTTGAACTTTCCGTGGCGCAGCCAATCGCGGACCGAGCCCTCGTTGATGCAGGAGAACCCGAAGATGTGTCCCCGCGCCCCATCCTCGGCGATCCGCCGCCCCTCCTTGCCGATGATCAGAGCGATCTCGCCTTCATAGTCGAGCTGCTCCGACTCCCGCGGGCGAACGAGCGGATGCTCGTGACCGGCCAGCGACTCGGGCGTGCGCATGAATAGGCTCGGATAGCGCGGCAGGTCCGATCCGTCGCGGTACTCTTCGTTGCGATGCGCATAATTGACGCCGACGCAGATGATCTTGCCTGGCTCCGGGATCGGCGGGAGATAGCGGATCTCGCCGAACGCCACATCCGGCGACACGCCGCGCGCTGCCTTTTTGATCGTGGCGAGCGCATCGGCGGCGATGGCATGCCGCAAACTCGCAAAATCGCTGCCGAGCCGCGCGCCGAGATCGATGATCCCGTCTCCCTCCACCACGCCCCAGGAGCGCCTCCCGCCGACCTCGAAAGAAAGAAGGCGCATCGTTCTCGGCCCTTAGTCGAGGAGGCGACTGCGGCGCAATACGCCGTCGAGCCGCGCCGCCAGTTCCGGTGTCGCCGGCATCATGGGCAAGCGGTGCTCGTTCTCCTCCAGAAGCCCCAGACGCTTCATCATGTACTTCATCGGAATGGGATTGGTGTCGAAGAACACCGCCTGATTGATCTCCAAAAGCTGCTCATGAAGCTGGCGCGCAAGCGCGAGATCGTTCTTCCACACCGCCTCGCACAGCTCCGCCAGCGGGCGCGGCGCGATATTGCCGACCGCGTTCATGAGCCCGCATGCACCCACCGCCATCATCGGAAAGCTCAGCTCCTCGAGACCGACGAAGATGCGGAAATCGGGACCGAAGCGGGCGAGACAATCGCTCACGAACCCCATGTCGTTGATCGCGTGCTTCATGCCGATGAATGTCCGAGAGCGCTCCTTCAGCGTGGTCAATGTCTCGATCGTGACGCTCACCGCGGCTCGGCCGGGGATGTGATAGACCATCCACGGTATGTCATAGGGCTTCGTCACTTCGAGATAGTATTCGATGAGCCCGCGCTGCGGCGGACGGCTGTAGTAAGGCGTCACGATCAGCAGCGCATCAACCTTGGCGCGCGCGGCATGGGCCGTGAGCGCCTGCGTCTCGGCGAGCGATTGCGAGCCGGTCGCGGCGACCACGGGAACGCGCTTGTTCGCGACCTCCATCGCCACGTCCACCAGGCGATTGCGCTCGTCCACGGTCAGGGTCGACGGCTCGGACGTCGTGCCATTGACCACGATGCCGTGGCCCCCTTCGGCGATCTGCCGCTCGACCAGCCTGGCGTAAGCGGCCTCATCGACCATGCCGCGGCGAAACGGCGTCACCAGCGGAGGCATCGAGCCTTTCAGTTTGTCGAGCGCGCCCATGATGGCCTTTGTGATCCTTGACAACGAGACATTTAGCATATTAAATAAAATTCGGCAATCGCCGCGTTGGCAGGGGAGGTAGCGGATGCCTCATTTCGTCATCGAGTACTCCGCGAACCTTGATGCCGAACTCGACCCCGCTCTGCTCATGGCGCGCTTGAGCGACGCCGCCGTCGCCACCGGCATCTTTCCGCTGGCGGGCATCCGCCTGCGTTGTCACCGCGCGGCCGACTATCGCGTGGCCGACGGACATCCGGACAATGCCTTCCTTCATGTGATGGTCCGCATCGGACACGGGCGCGATCTCGAGACGCGCGAGCGCGCCGGACAAATCATCTTTGCGGCACTCTGCGAGCATATGGTGCCGATCCAGGCGCGGCGGCCGCTTGCCCTGTCGATGGAGATCGTCGAGCTTCATCCCGATCTCAATTTCAAGACGGGCAATATCCGAGAGCACATGAAGAGGCGCGAGACGCCTCCCGTAGCGGCGTCATGAGCGGGCCGGCGGCGGATTTCGCCACGAACCGCGACAAGGCGCGACGCCATCTCGCGCGGTTTGCCGAGCGCCCGCTCGCCCATTTCATCGGCGGGCGCCACCAGGAGCCGCACTCTGGCCGTTTCTTCGCCAATAGCTCGCCGATCGACAACGAAACGCTGGGCCAAGTTGCAGCGGGCGATGCGGCGGATATCGCCGCCGCCGCCGCCGCGGCGAAGGCGGCGTTTCCGGCGTGGCGCGATCTTCCCGGCGCCAGGCGGCGCGACCTCCTCCATCGCGTCGCCGATCTCATCGAGAAGCGCGGCGAAGAGATCGCGCTCGTCGAGAGCGTCGATACCGGCCAGCCCATTCGCTTCATGAGTCAGGCGGCGGCGCGGGCGGCGGAGAATTTCCGCTTTTTCGCCGATCGCGCGGTGGGCGCGCGGGACGGCTTGGCGCTCCCGGCCGAGCAGCATCTCAATTACACGCTGCGCCAGCCGATCGGACCGGTGGGCGTCATCACGCCCTGGAACACGCCGTTCATGCTGTCGACCTGGAAGATCGCGCCGGCCCTGGCGGCGGGCTGCACCGTCGTGCACAAGCCCGCGGAATGGAGCCCGCTGACGGCGATGCTGCTGGCTGAGACAGCGCGGGAGGCGGGCCTTCCCGATGGCGTCCTCAATACCGTCAACGGCATCGGCGAAGAGGCAGGCAAGGCGCTGACCGAGCATCTCGACATCAAGGCGATCGCCTTTGTCGGCGAATCCGCCACCGGCGGCCGCATCATGGCGCAAGGCGCGCCCACGCTGAAGCGCGTCCATTTCGAGCTCGGCGGCAAGAATCCGGTGATCGTCTTCGACGATGCGGATCTCGACCGCGCGTTGGATGCGGTCGTCTTCATGATCTACAGCCTCAATGGCGAGCGCTGCACCTCATCGAGCCGCCTCTTGGTTCATCGTTCCATCGAGGGCGCGTTCGCCGAGCGCCTGGCCCAGCGGCTCGCCCGGATTCGCGTGGGTCACCCGCTCGCCCCCGAGACCGAGATCGGCCCGCTGATCCATCCGCGCCATCGCGAGAAGGTGTTGAGCTATGTGCAGCTTGCAACGAAGGAAGGTGCACGCGTCGTCTCCGGCGCGCCGCTGAACAAGGATTGCGCCGTAGGCAATTACGTGCAGCCCGTCGCGTTCCTCGGCGCACGCAACGACATGCGCATCGCGCAGGAAGAGATCTTCGGTCCTTGCCTCACGGTGATCGGCTTCGATACCGAAGCGGAAGCGCTTGCGCTCGCCAATGACATCGCTTACGGGCTCACGGCTTACATCTGGACGCGCGATGTCGGCCGCGCTCATCGTATGGCGCGCGCGGTCGATGCCGGCATGGTCTGGATCAATTCCGAGAACAACCGCCACCTGCCCACGCCCTTCGGCGGAATGAAGGCGAGCGGCATCGGTCGTGATGGCGGCGACTATTCCTTCGATTTCTTCATGGAGACCAAGAACATCTGCGTCGCCTTCGACACGCATCGCGTGCCCAAGCTCGGCGCCTGACGTCATGAGAGAGCGATGAGTCTCTATTACCTCCAGAAGATCCTCTTTCAGCTCAATCGCGATCCGGTCGTGCGCCGCCGCTTCGAGACGGAGCCCGACGAGCTCCTGAAGGAATACGAGCTGACGAAGGAGGAGCTCGATGCGCTGCGCGAACCGAATATCGGCTTGCTCTATGTCTTGGGCGTGAACGGCCAGCTTCTCATGCATTATGCGGCGATGCGCGGCTTTCCCTGGGCCGACTATATCGAAGCGATGCGCGAGGGCGTTCGTCGCTACGGACCCGTGCGCGCCGGGATCTATGCGATGGTGGAGGATTGACCCATGCCGCTCGTCTTCGCCGGCGTGTGCAGCCATGCCCCCGGCATCGTCGGTCGCGCTCATCTCGCCGATCCCGCCGCACGCGACAGTTTCTATGCGGCGCTCGGCAAAATGCGGGAAACGATGGCGGCGAGCGCGCCCGACGCCCTTATCGTCATCGCCGCCGAGCATTTCGGCAATTTCTTCATGAACAACATGCCGGCTTTCGCCATGGCCCTGACGGATCATTACGAAGGCCCGATCGAGGATGAGGCATGGCTTGGCATTCGCCGTCGGCGCATTCCAGGCAATCGCGAACTGGCGCTGCGTCTCATCACCCGCGTCATGCAAGAGGTGGATGTCGCTTACGCCGAGGAATGGAAGCTCGACCATGGCATCATGGTCCCGCTTCATTTCCTTACCCCCAATTACGACCTGCCGTTGATCGCGGCGAACATCAATTGCCAAGGCCCGCCGCTCACTCCCCTTCACCGCGCCTATGCCTTCGGCCGCGCGCTGCGCCGCGCTTGCGACGAGATGGCGGAGCGCATCGCGATCGTCGGTACTGGCGGCATCTCTCATTGGCCGGCCACGCCCAACTCCGGCAAGATCAACGAGGCCTGGGATCGCGATTTCCTCGCGCGCTGGTCGGCCAACCGGCGCGAGGAGCTGCTGGCCTATACCGACGAGGAGACCTACCGGCAGGCCGGCCAAGGTGGGTTCGAGATCCGCACCTTCATCGCGGTGGCGGGAGCCGCCGAAGGCTCGACCGGAGAGGTGCTCTACTACCGCCCGATCCCGATTTTCTCGGTGGGCTGCACGGCAGGCGTCATGCGTCTCGGCACGGCCAAGGCGACACAGGATCTCAGTCCCGCGGCGGCGTAGCGCCGCACGGACGAGCAGAGCGGCACGCCGGACAAACCGGCGGCAGATCTCGACGGGAGGACAGTATTATGATGCATGCAGCGGCGCGTTCCGTGATCCCGGAGGACGAAGGCAGCTTTCGGGTGTCGTCGCAGAGCCTCTTCGGCCATATCAGCCAGCGTTTTCTCGATCACTCCGGATCCGCTTGCCGGCTGGCGACGACCCGGCTCGGTCGCTGCCAGATGACCGATATCCGCGCCCGGGCCCATGGCGTCTTAGGCGAGCGGGTCGTGCGCAACAGCTACGACATCGATGCCGTCAAAGTCATCATGCAGGTCGAAGGGCTCACGCGGTTCAAGCAGAATGGCGAGCGGCGGCTTCTCGGTCCCGGCGGGTTGCTGATGTATGACCCGACACGGTCTTACGCTCTGCTCAACACGACGTCGGTGCACCAGGTCGTGTTTCAAGTTCCTCGCGAGATGTTCGCGGATTGCGGCCTCGCGCGGCTGATCCATCCGCATCTCTTCGAACGCGAGGTGGAGGGGCTCCCCTATATCGTCGCCTCGGTGCTTGCGGCCACGGCGCGCGAGATCGATGCCCTCGCCGAAAGCGCCCGGACGCGCATCGGCGACACGCTCACGCGCCTGATCGCGACCCTGGTGAGCGGCGATGGTGGTCTCGACCACAGCGGTGACGCCGCGCCCTTGGAGATTCTCCGCGGCCGCGTCACGGAATTCATCGACGAAAATCTTGGCAATCCCGAGCTTTCCATCGATATGGTGACGGCGGCGCTCAAATGCTCGAAGCGCTACATTCACCGCGCCTTCGAAGGGACGGGTACGACGCCCGAGCGCTATATGTGGGAAGCCCGCCTCGAGCAATGCCGCCAGGATCTGCTCTCCAGCCAGAAGCGGCTATGGACCATCTCCGAGATCGCCTTCGCCTGCGGCTTTAATTCGAGCGCACACTTCTCGCGCGCGTTCAGATCACGCTTCGGCATGACACCGCGGGAATTTCGTTCGCTCAGTGGCCTGCGCACGGAGCAGTGGACGGCCCCTCACTTTCGGGAATAGCCGCCGATCCAACGCCGGCCGTCACCGCCGCGCACCGGCCGATCGCAGCGCGCGGAATTGCAGCCTGCCCAGATCGATGCGGACGAGGCCCCTCGGCAGGAACAGCATCACCAGGATGATCGTAAGGCCCGAGATCACCGGATGATATTCCGGCACGGCGATTCGCGCGAAATCGAAGACGGCATACATGAGCGCCGCGCCGATCACCGGTCCCAGCACCGTGCCGGTGCCGCCCACGACGGTCATCATCAGCGGCAAGAGCATCCAGTCGAGGCTGAAGATCGCGTCGGGTCCGACATGGAAGATGTAATAGCTGTAGAGGCTGCCGGCGATTCCGGCGATGAAGGCGCTGCCGGCAAAGGCGAGCACCTTGACCAGGAGGATGTTGACGCCATTGGCGGAGGCTGCCATCTCGTCGTCGCGCACCGCGGTGAGCGCCAATCCCCATCGCGACCGCGTGAGGCAGGAGATGGCGACCGCCGTGGCGACGGTGAGCCCGAGGCCGACCCAATAATGCGGGCGCAACGTGTCGAATGCGCTCGCCGGTGCCACCACGCCGAAGGCCCCGCCGGTGAAATCGCCGCCATTGATGAACAGCACCTTGACGATCTCGCCAAAGCCGAGCGTGCCGAGCGCGAAATAATCGCCCTGGAGTTTCGAGAGAAGCGGGAAGCCGATGAGCATAGCGGCCAGCGCCGCTGAGAGGCCGCTCAGGAACATCGTCAGCGGATCGAAATAGTAGATGAGCGGGTGACTGTCGTAGAGGCTGCCCCAGAGATAATTGTCGCTCCAGAGGATCACGGTCGTATAGGCGCCGAGGCCGAAAAAGGCGTGCTGGCCGAGGCTGATCTGACCGGCATAGCCGGCCACCAGATTCCAGCCTTGCGCGAGGATGGCATAGATGAAGACGAAGAAGAGGAAGCTGAACCCATAGCTGTCGGTCGCGCCGGGCAAGAATGGCACGAGCGCGAGAGCGGCGACGATGCCGATGGCAGCGAGCTGTGCTGATCTCTTTCGCGGCATCGTTCTCATGCTTTCTTGTAAGGACGGCTGAACAAGCCTTCCGGCTTGAACATCAAGACCAGCAGGAACACGCCGTAAGCGATCGCGTTGGTCCAGCCGCCGCTGATGAAGTACTGCACATAGGCTTCAATGAGGCCCAGGATGATGCCGCCGGCGAGCGCGCCCGCGACATTGCCGATACCACCCAGCGCCAGTGCCACCAACGCCTTCAGGCTGAAGATGAAGCCGGCAAAGGGATTGAAGGGAAAGGTGGTCGCCACCGCGACGCCCGCCGCGCCCGCAAGCGCGATGCCGATGGCGAAGGCGATGGCATTGACGCGGTGCGGGCTGATGCCCAGCAGGGTCGCCGAGATCATATCCTCGGATGCAGCCCGCACCGCTTTGCCGATGAGCGTCCTCTTCAGGAACAGCATCACGAGACCCGTGCCGACGAGCGCGATGAGAAAGCCGAGCGAGCGGGTGAAGGAGGTCCGAATGCCGAAGAGGCCGATGCCTTTCGCCGTGTAGCCGGTGACGATGGCCGCGGTATTGCCGCCCCAGGTTACCGTCATCAGATTCTGGATCAGGAACATGAGACCCACCGCCACGAGCAGCGAGATGTTGCGGTCTTCCATCCCGGCGGGCTTGCGAAACAGCGTTTGATAGATCAGCCAGCCGACGATCCCGCCGCCGGCGACGATCACGGGAAGGCCGAGAAAGGGATCGAGGCCCGCGCCGTAGAACAAGGCGCGTACCAGATAGGCGGCGAGGATGATGATCGCGCCTTGCGCCAGGAAGATGAGCCGCATCGTGCCGAAGATGAGGCTGAGTCCGACGGCCGCGACGCCATACATGGCGCCGCCGAGCGCGCCGTTGATGGTGAGCTGCAACAGGATCTCGGGCGACGGAAAATCGGACATGGCCTTACTCCAGCACGCCCATATAGGCTTTTTGGATCTGCGGATCGGCCAGGAGATCGGCACCGGCGCCCTGCATGACCATCTCGCCCGTATTCAGCACGAAAGCGTAATCCGCGATCTTCAAGGCTTGATGGATGTTCTGCTCGACCAGGAGAATCGTCACGCCTTGCTCGTGCAGCGTCGAGATCAGCGCGAACATCGATTGGACGACCAGCGGGCTGAGGCCGAGCGACGGCTCGTCGAGCATGAGAATCTGTGGATCCGACATGGTCGCCCGCGCAATGGCGAGCATCTGCTGCTCGCCGCCGCTGAGCGAGCCGGCCTTTTGATCGATGCGCTCCTTGAGGCGCGGAAACAGCGCATAGGCCCGTTCGAGAGATCGCTTCATTTGTGGCCGGGCCCGCGGCTGAAACGCCCCCAACTCCAGATTTTCGCGCACCGTCATCTGCCGGAAGAGGCCGCGTCCCTCCGGGATATGGGCGATGCCGAGGCGGGCGATTTCCTCCGCTCGTCGACCGAGAAGGGACTCGCCGGCGAATGCGATCCGGCCGCTCCTCGCCGGAACGATGCCGGAGATCGTGCGCAGCAGCGTGCTCTTCCCCGCGCCGTTGGCGCCGACGATGGTGACGATCTTTCCTGCATCGACATGGAGCGACACATTCCAGAGCGCCTGCACGTCGCCATAGGCGACGGCAAGATCGGTCACCTCAAGAAGATGGTTCGCCAAGATAGGCTTCTATGACCTTGCGGTCCGCGACGACCTCGCGGGGCGGGCCGTCCGCGATCTTTTCGCCGTGATCGAGCACCACGACACGGCTGCACACCTTCATGATGGCCTCCACCTTGTGCTCGACCCACAGAATGGCGATGCCGCGCTCGACGCCGATCCGCCGAATGACCTCGGCCATCTGCCGGATCTCGGATGCGTTGAGCCCGGCCATCGGCTCATCGAGAAGGAGCAGCGAGGGGTCCGAGGCGAGCGCTCGCGCAATCTCGAGCCGTCGGCGATCGGAGAGCGTCATATGCGCCGCCAGCACGTCGCGTTTGGCCGATAAACCGACGAGATCGAGTTCCTCCGCCGAGGTGCGGCGCGCATGCCGCACCCGCCCGCCGGAGCCGTAGACCGCGCCCACCATGACATTCTCGAGCGCGGTCATGCTGAGAAAGGTGCGGACCAACTGAAAGGTGCGCGCGATGCCTAGATGGCAAATGCGGTGCGGTGCGGTTCCCGTGATGTCCTGGCCGCGAAACAGAACGCGGCCGGCGCTGGGCGTGTAGATGGCGGTGATGACGTTGAAGAGCGTCGATTTGCCGGCGCCGTTCGGACCGATCAAGCCGACGAGTTCGCCCGGAGCGATGTCGAGATGAAGATCGGAAAGGACTTCCAATCCGCCGAAGGCCTTGCCGATTCCTTCAAGGCGCAAGACCGCTTCGTTCTCCTGCATCGCACCCGATCCTGCTTCGCCGTCGCTGCCCTCGCGCACAGGAGGGGTCGTAGAGCGCCGCCAATTCGTAATCGCCGGCGTCGCAAAGGCGCCGTACAACCGCAGGATCGGCAAGGCGGGGCCGGTACTGCCGTGATCCCGCCCCGCCGACCGCGGCCTGGGGCTTAGGACCGCTTGTCCCATGGCGGTGCGGGTTTGTAGGTCCACGTGCCGTTAGGGAAGATGAGCTGGTGCTTGCCGTGCCACCATTGCGTCGCCACGCTCGAGATGAGGGCGAAACCGGTATTGTCGAATTTGAGATCGCCCACGACCGTGTCCTTGAACTCCTTGCCGAAGATCGCGGCGTGAACGGCGTCCGCATCGGTCGTGCCGGCAGCCTCGATCGCGCGCATCAGCACCTGCGCATTGGCGTAGAAGGCGCCGACCGTCACGGAGTCTTTCTTGAATTGCGCCTGGTAGCGCTGACCGAGCTCCTTCGCGCCCGTATAGGGGAAGCTCTCGGACCAGAAGCCGTCGGTCAGGATATAATCGGAATCGGGCCCGAGCGCGTCGTGGAACTCGCCGGTCCAGGTGCCCTTCCAGCCATGGAAGTAAGGCACGCTGAAGCCGAGCTCCTTCATCTGGCGAACCAGCGTGATCGTGTCGGTGGGCGAGCCGAAGACCAGCATGGCATCGACATTGGCCCCCTTGAGCTTGGTGATGAGCGCGGAATAGTCGGTGGCGCCCACTGCCCAGGGATCATTCACCGCGAATGTGTAACCGTACTTCTTCGCAGCGGCCTCGAACGCGCCGCCGAAGCCCTTGCCGTCAGGTGAATCTTCCGAGACCAATGCGGGATGCTTCGGCCGCTCATTGGGCGGAAGCTTCTGCCAGATCTCGAACGGCACCTCGGCGGCGGGACCGGGATGGAAGAAGAAGAGCGCGGAGTATTTGAATTTGTGCGGCTGCCATTCGAAGGGGAAGCAGGTGGTGATCATATAGAATTTTTTGTACTTCTCGGCGACGATGGCGCCCGCGACATTCATCGGGCCCGAATGCGTCGACAGGAGAATATCGACCTTCTGAACCTTGATCAGATTTTCGAGCGCGGCGGCCACCTTGCCCTCGGCGCTCTCGTCATCGGCGACGACGAGCTTTACGGGCAGTTTCTTGCCGGCCTTCTTGACCATGAGGCCGCCGGCCTTGTTGATGTCCGCGACGGCCTGCTCATAGGCCCATTTCTGCTCCTTGCCGTCACCGGCGAGCGGCCCGGTCAGCGAGATCGGCGCGCCGATCACGATCTCGTTCTCCGCCGCGCGTGCCGTATCGAATTGAGCCGACAGCACTATCGCCGCGGAGAGCGCCAATCCTTTCACGAGCAAATCGAAACCTGTCCTCATGTTCTGCCTCCCAGTGGCTGATGCATCTCGACTGCCATGCCTGAAGTCTCAGCGCATGGCGTCGGTTACGAGCTTCGTGTCGGCGAATTGCTCGAAGCGGACGACCTTGCCGTCATCCATGTCCCAGACATGAACCACGCGCGCGGTCATTCTCTTGCCGGTTCTTCTGAAGACCCCGCCATAGGTCCCGACACCGACGATCGTCGAGCCGCCGTCGATCAGCCGCTCCAGCGAGAACGTGTATCCGTCCCATTCCTCGCCGATGCGCCGGAAGACGCCGGCGAGGATTGCGTTTGCGCCGACATAGGTGCCGGCATAGGGAAATCCCGCCATTTCCGTCCAAACCGTCTTTTCCGTGATCGGCACCATCATCGCGCTCAGATCCTTGCGATCGGAGCCGGCATAATGCGCGGCGATGGCTCGGTAGTTGGGGCTCATACGGTCTCCTGCCGGTGATCAGATCGGCGCCAGCCCGTCGGGGTAGCGCGTCGTCGATACCCTTTCGATGAAGGCGCCGGCGGGCTTGTTCTCGATCGCGCCGTCGCCGGTGACGCCAAGGAATTTTCCGGTCGAGCGCCGCTCCTTCAGGTTGTAGAAAAACACCGACGCGACCGGGATCAGGAATTCGCGGAAGGTGAAGAGATATTGGTCCTCGTCGAATTTGTAGGTGGTCGCGAGATCGACATCGCCATGGCCCTGTTGCACGCCCTTGAGACATTGCCAGGCATAGCGTTGCGAGCTCAGGTAGATGTGCTCGTAGACATGGTTGGGGCTGTAGGTGTAGAGCGCCCTGACGCCGATGAGGTCGCGCGTCGGCGCCGGCTCCATTGCCGCGGGCGGCGTTGCGGGATCGCCGACGATGCCGGTCTCGAATTCCTGGCCGACCATCGGCTCGCCGACCGGCTTTTCCTCGCGCACGCGGCTGCGCACCGACAGAACCCGCCGAGTGCGCAAGCTGAGAACGGTGGTGAGCGTCTCCTGGGGCGCGAGAGCGAAGGTCATGTCGATGAAGAAGACCTCGGGCGCGACCTCGATCGCCTCATACCAGTCGGCACCCGCGTTTCCGCGCATTGCCCAGGCGACATCGTGCTTGGCGCTGAAGGCGAGTTGGGCGATCTCTCCCGACCGGTAGGCTATTCTCAGCGTCTTGCCGATGAGCGCTTCGGTGCTCGGCAGGCGATTGGTCGCAATTCCCAGCGCAAAGTCGTCGTAGTTCTTCCAGTCGGCGGGCTTCGTCTCGTTCATGACGATCCTCGCGCCGTGTCTTCATGAACAAAGGCAAGCGTCGGCAGGTCGACCGCGCCGGCACCGCCATCGACGACGATCACCGCCCCGTTGATCATCGAAGCGCCACCCGAGGCCAGGAAGCAGACGACACTCGCCACTTCCTCCGGCTCTGCCGGGCGGCCCAGCGGTACATCCGCCGTGACCAGCCTGTAGGCTTCTTCGACAGACCCCAGATTGCGGCGGCGCGCGAGTTCGACCATCTGCTCATCCGCCATCGCCGTCCTGACCCAGCCCGGACAAAGCGCGTTCGTCCGCACCCCCTTTCGTCCGTAATCCCGGGCGAGCGAGCGCGTAAGGCCGATGAGCGCATGCTTCATGGTGACGTAGCCCGCCACCTCGGGGCCGGCGAAAAGACCGGCGATCGAAGAGACGATGACGATCGATCCCTTGCGCTGGACGAGATCGGGCAGGGCCGCGCGCGCGGCGACGAAGGCCGTATCGAGGTTGAGCCGCGTCGCGAGCCGCCAGGAGGCATCATCGGTATCGAGCGCCGAACCGAGACCATGCCCCCCGGCATTGGCGACGAGCACATCAAGGCCGCCGAACTGCCGACGCGCGGTTTCGACGGCGCGGCTCATATCCGCGGCGTCGGCCGCGTCGCCAACGACGGAGGCGGCGCCCAACGCATTCGCCACCTCTTCCAATGGTCCGCGGCGGCGTCCGACAAGTACCGCCTTGCCGCCTGCGACAACGAACGTCTTCGCCACGGCAGCGCCGATGCCCGTGCCGCCGCCGGTGATGATTGCGACCTTCCCCGCGAACGTCATGGCGCCTGCTTGTCCAGCCCCCATCGAGATCCGCGGATAGTATCCATGCGAGCCAACTCTTCGTCTTGTCTGAGAGAGAACTATTTTTTGACTGAAAATGAACGATAAGATTGGTTGATTTCTTTGAATAGAATAAATTATACTGCCCTTCGTCAAATATTGATGCACGAATTCGATCATGAGCGATCCAAAGGTTCCCAAGGCGGGCACCGCCTGGGTGAACAGCCACAATATCCTCGACCTCAATGGGCCGTTCGGCAGCTGCAAGCATTCGGACATCGGCCGCGAGCATGGCCGGGCAGTGTTGGACGGTCACCTTGAGACGAAAACGGTCATGCTCCGCTATGCCTGACCGCCATCACGCGCCCGAAATCTTCGATTACGTGATCGTCGGCGGCGGCTCGGCAGGCTGTGTGCTCGCGGGCCGGCTCTCGGAGCGGCCCGACCGGCGCGTTCTCCTGCTGGAGGCCGGACCGGACGATCGCAGCTTGTTCGTACGGATGCCTGC
>Ga0209062_1000945_pt1 | contig 62823 bp, 60 predicted proteins | sample Coa_R2_2_FD_187158 | JGI IMG/M metagenome (GOLD analysis project Ga0209062, IMG submission 187158) | Surface soil microbial communities from Centralia Pennsylvania, which are recovering from an underground coalmine fire - Coalmine... | ecosystem: Environmental > Terrestrial > Soil > Unclassified... | reverse complement strand
TCGGTTTACCCAGACAATGCGGTTCCATCTTCGCCCACTGGGCGTCTGTCAGCACCAAACGAACCATCGCTAGCTTGAATCACAATCAAGCTTCCGATGGAATCCTGATTCTCAACAGACCCTAGTTTGGAATGCGGCACCCCCGGTGCCCGTCCTTCGGTCGGAAAGCCCCGCTTCGGCGGGGCTTTTTGTTTGCCCAGCCGCCGAGGCAATGGCAGGCTCATTCCGCTCGGTGGAATCGTCGCTGGGCAAACAAAAAGCCGTCTCTGGGAGGTATTACGAATGCAACGTCGCAAATTCCTGCGCTCCGCTGCTGTTGGGGCAGCGGGCGCGGCTTCCGCTGGCATGCTCGCCGCGCCGGCCATCGCCCAGTCGATGCCCACGCTCAATTGGCGCTTCACCTCGAGCTTCCCCAAGTCGCTCGACACGCTGTGGGGGGCGGGCGAGCGGATGGTCAAGATCGTCGCCGAGGCCACCGACAACAAGTTCCAGATCCGTCCGTTCGCCGCCGGCGAGATCGTACCGGGCTTGCAGGTGCTCGATGCCGTGCAGAACGGCACGGTCGAGATGGGCGGGACCGCGTCCTACTATTACTTCGGCAAGGACCCGACCTTTGCATTGGGCACGGCGGTCCCGTTCGGCCTCAACACGCGCCAGTACCAGGCCTGGTTCAAGTTCGGCAACGGCGACCAGCTGCTCAACGACTTCTACAAGAACTACAAGGTGTACGGCATCCCCACGGGCAATACCGCCGGCCAGATGGGCGGCTGGTTCCGCAAGGAGATCAACACCGTCGACGACCTGAAGGGTCTCAAGATGCGCATCGGCGGCTTCGCGGGCCAGGTCATGACCAAGCTCGGCGTGGTGCCGCAGCAGATCGCCGGCGGCGACATCTACCCGGCGCTGGAGAAGGGCACGATCGACGCCGCCGAATGGGTCGGCCCGTATGACGACCAGAAGCTCGGCTTCAACAAGATCGCGCCGTACTACTACTATCCCGGGTGGTGGGAAGGCAGCGCGGTGCTGCACACGTTGATCGGCCTCGACAAATGGAATGCGCTGCCCAAGGCCTACCAGGCCATCCTCCGGGCAGCCTGCGAGGATGCCGGCGTCTGGATGACGGCCAAGTACGACGCCGACAATCCGAAGGCCCTGCGCGAGCTGGTCGCCGGCGGCACCAAGCTGCTGCCGTTCTCGCAGGCGATCATGGATGCGTCGTTCGCCGCCGCGAACGAGGTCTATGCCGAGACCACGGCCAAGAATCCCCAATTCAAGAAGGTCTACGATTCGATGGTCGCCTTCCGCAAGGAAGAGGTCCTGTGGTTCCGCGTGGTCGAGAACACCTTCGACAACTACATGGCCCGGCAGTCGGCCGCCGGAAAGATCTGACACGTACAGCCTGTCGGATGACCTTCGGGGAAGCCCCGCCTCGGCGGGGTTTTCCAGGCTTTTCGCTTGTCGGCTGTTTCCAAACTGCAGGCCGCATGCCAGTCTCCCGGCGCTCACGGGGACTGTGAATATTCTCCGGAAACAGCGGGAGGAATTGAATGCAGCGTAGGAAATTCATCACGACGGCGGGTGTGGGGGCGGTGGGTGTCGCGGCGGCCACGAGTGTGGCTGCGCCGGCGATTGCCCAAAGCATGCCGTCGGTAAAGTGGCGTTTGACGTCCAGCTTTCCCAAGTCGCTCGACACGCTCTACGGCGGCGCCGAGCTGTTCGCCAAGATGATCGGCGAGATGTCGGACGGGAAGTTCGAGATCCGCTCGTTCGCCGCCGGCGAGATCGTCCCGGGCCTGCAGGTCGCCGATGCGGTACAGAACGGCACCGTCGAGTGCGGCCAGACGGCTGCCTACTACTTCTTCGGCAAGCATCCGGCCTTCGTGTTCGAGACCGGCCTGCCGTTCACCATGAACCAGCGCCAGTACTATGCGTGGTGCTACCACGGCGGCGGCAACCAGCTGATCCAGGAGTTCTACAAGGACTACAACTTCCGCTCCTTCATCTTCGGCGGCACCGGCTGCCAGATGGGCGGCTGGTTCCGCAAGGAAATCAAGTCGATGGACGACATGAAGGGTCTGAAGTTCCGCGTCGGCGGCTTCGCCGGCCTGATCCTGGAGCGCCTCGGCGTCGTGCCGCAGCAGATCGCCGGCGGCGACATCTATCCGGCGCTGGAGAAGGGCACGATCGACGCCTGCGAATGGGTCGGTCCGTACGACGACGAGAAGCTCGGCTTCAACAAGGTCGCCAAGTACTATTACTACCCCGGCTGGTGGGAGGGCGCGTCGCTCGGCTCGATCTACATCAACAACGACGCCTGGGCGAAGCTGCCCAAGCAGTACCAGGCGATGGTCGAGACGGCGGCGGGCCTCGTCACCTCGTGGATGGTGCCGAAGTACGACGCCGGCAACCCGGCCGCGCTGCGCCGCCTGGTTGCCGCCGGCACCGAGCTGCGTCCGTTCCCGCGCGCGGTGCTCGAGCCGTGCTTCGCCGAGGCCTACAAGTTCTATGACGAGCTGTCGGCCAAGGATCCGAAGTTCAAGAAGATCTACGACAGCCTGAAGGCCTTCCGCGGCGATCAGAACCTGTGGTTCCGTGTCGCCGAGAACACCTTCGACAACTTCAACTTCTCGATGTCGGCCGCCGGCCGGTAGCCAGGATAGAACCTCAACGGAAAAGCCCCGCCGGTCGGCCGGCGGGGCTTTTTCTTTGCCTATTTGAAGACCGGTGGGGCCGCGTCCTCGCTGGGCGGGGCCTGGATCTCGATCTTGACCTTCGACGGATCGATGTTGGACGGGGCGTCGAGGAAGTAGGTCACCGATTGCGGCAGCGCGATCACCCCGACCGTCATGACGAGCTGCAGGATCACCCACGGGATCGAGCCCCAGTAGATATCGCTCGACTTCACCTCCTTGGGTGCGACCGAGCGCAGGTAGAACAGGGCGAAGCCGAACGGCGGATGCATGAACGAGGTCTGCACGTTCACGCAGATCATCACGCCGAACCAGATCAGCGCCGCGTCGTGGCCGACCACCGGCTCGAGGATCTTCTGCGCCACCGGCGCCAGCATCGGGATGATGATGAAGGCGATCTCGAAGAAATCGAGGAAGAAGGCGAGGAAGAAGATGAACAGGTTGACGACGATCAGGAAGCCCCACACCCCACCGGGCAGGCTGGACATCATGTGCTCGACCCAGCGATTGCCGTCGACGCCCTGGAACGTGATCGAGAAGCACGTCGCGCCGACCAGGATGAAGGCCACCATGGCGGTGATGCGCATCGTCGCCTGGCACGCCTGGACGATCAGCTCGCGCAGGTCCTTCACCTGCCAGGCCCGCCAGCACAGCCAGACGATGGCGGCGAACATGATGGTGAAGGCGCCCTGGAAGGCGAGCGACTTGAAGGCGAAGTAGCCGATGATCGTGCCGAGGATGGCGGCGCCGACGCCAGCGCCGAACGCGAACCTGTCGAACTTCGTCAATGGCGCATTGCGCACCACGGCGAGCACGATCGCGCCGATCGTGCCCATGGCGCCGGCCTCGGTCGGCGTCGCCAGGCCCATCATGATGGTGCCCAGCACGAGGAAGATCAGGACGGCGGCCGGGATGATGCCCCAGGCGCATTTGATCAGCAGCGCCTTGCCGAACAGGGTGCGCGGCACCGCCGGCACGGCGCTGGGCTTCACAATCGAAAGATAGAACGTGTAGGCCGCGAACATCACGATCTGCAGGATCGATGGGCCCCAGGCGCCGGCATACATGTCGCCGACCGAGCGGCCGAGCTGGTCGGCCAGCACCACCAGCACCAGCGAAGGCGGCACCAGCTGGGTGATGGTGCCCGACGCAGCCAGCACGCCGGTCGCGTAGCGCATGTCGTACTTGTAGCGCATCATCACCGGCAGGGTGATCAGCGCCATGGCGATCACCTGCGCCGCCACCGTGCCGGTGATCGCCCCCAGGATGAAGCCGACGATGATGGTCGAGTAGCCGAGGCCGCCGCGGATCGGGCCGAACAGCTGGCCCATGGATTCCAGCATGTCCTCGGCCAGCCCGCATTTCTCCAGGATGGCGCCCATGAAGGTGAAGAACGGGATGGCGAGCAGCAGCTCGTTGCTGAGGATGGAGCCGAACACGCGGCCTGGGATGGCCTGCATGAAGGGCAGCGTGAAGTAGCCGAAGTCGATCGACAGGAAGCCGAAGAAGAACCCGACCGCCGCCAGCGAGAAGGCCACCGGATAGCCGATGATCATGAAGACCACCAACCCGGTGAACATGAGTGGCGGCATCCACTCGAGGGGGATGATCATTGCGTCGGCCTCTCGTAGTGGGCTTCGAGGCTTTCGACGGGATGACCGTTGAGGAAGGCCACGCGCTTGATGAGCTCGCTGAGACCCTGCAGGGCGACCAGCACGAAGCCGACCGGCAGCACGATCTTGATCGGCCAGCGCAGCAGGCCGCCGGCGTTGGAGGAATGCTCGTTGACGAGGTAGGCCTGCATGAAGAACGGCCAGCTGAGCCAGGCCAGGATGATGCAGGTCGGCAGCAGGAAGACCAGGGTGCCGAGGATGTCAATCCAAAGCTGCCCGCGGCGGCCGAGCGTCATGTAGAGCAGGTCGACGCGCACGTGCTCGTTGCGCTTCAGCGTGTAGGACGCGCCGAACATGACGATGACGGCGAACATGTACCACTGGACCTCGAGCCAGGCGTTCGAGCTCGTGTCGTAGGCGTAGCGCACCATGGCGTTGCCGCCGCTGACGAGGGTCGCCAGCAGCACCAGCCAGTTGCACACAAACCCGATCTTTTCGTTTATCGCATCAACGATGGCGCTGAATTTCAGCAGTACACCCATCCATCTCCCCAACCGGCGAGTTGTTCGTTGTCGGCCGCCCCATCTCGCTCAAAGGGCGGCCCTCCATAACGCGGCGCCCCCTGTGGCGCCAGCGTTTGACAGGATTTCGACGAATCGCCGGGGTGCGTCAAGTCGCTCGCACGCATCGGAAAAATGCCCAGCTTTTCGTCGGGCCGTCCTTGCCGCGAGGAGTCCACAGGAGTCCACTCGGGTGTGGACCGGTTGGATGCCGATGGCACAAGGGTTTCGGGCCCAGAGTCCACGAATCCACCGATTCTGTCCCCCAGAGAAAACACCGGGGTCGGAGGCTGAAATGCCGATGCCATCGGGATTTCAGGCCCAGGAGTGGCAGTGGCACCAGGCGCGGCACGATCATCGTCATGCGCGCGACACTGCATGATCCCGCGCCGAACACCTATTACGGGCAATGGTCCAGGGAAAAGCGGCTGTTTCCGGGCCTCGAATCGGCCCCATTGCCCATGATGAGCGCGCGGCAAGCGCCCGATTCGGGGCTTTTGGCGTTCCGGAGCGAGACTTCCCGGGGAATCGCTCGCCCGCGGGCTGGAAATTTGTGTGTCGACCAAAAAGGAAATTTGCGCGCCTGACGAAGGGCGCGGTTCCAGCGACGGCCGTTCCATCCAGGCCACGGCGGTCTAGGCGGCGGGCAGTTCCATCCAGCCTTCGGGGCCGAAGAATTCCAGCGGCCGGAACGCGCGCTTGTAGGCCATCTTGCTCGAATCGGCGATCCAGTAGCCGAGATAGACGTAGGGCAGGCCGCGCTTGGCCGCCGCGTCGGCCAGCCACAGGATCATGTAGGTGCCCAGCCCGCGCCGCGGGTCGGTCGGGTCGAAGTAGCTGTAGACCGCCGACACACCGCTCGACAGCCAGTCGACCAGCACGGCGCCGACCAGGCGGCCGTCGGCCGAATCGTCCCGGAACTCGATGATCGCCGTTTCGACGGGGCTCTCCTCGACCATGGCGCGATAGTCGTCGAAGTCCATGTCGGCCATGTCGCCGTCGCGGTGACGGGCCATCACGTAGCGCGAGAACAGCGCATACTGCTCGCCGGTCGCCAGCGCCTGGACCTCCGTTGCGTGGACGTGCTCGTTGCGGCGCAGGATGCGGCGCTGGGCCTTGCTGTGTTCGAAATCGCGCACGCGGATGCGAACCGGCACGCACGCCCGGCAACCCTCGCACAAGGGCTTGTAGACGAAGTGGTGCGAGCGGCGGAAGCCGGCATCGGTCAGGGTGTCGTGCTGGGAGATCGCGTCCGGTCCGCTGAGCTCCGTCACGAGCTTGGTCTCCAGCCGGTGCGGCAGATACGGACAGCGCATCGCCGGCGTCGTGCGGAAGAACCGCAGGGTCTGGGTGTTCTGGCGGATGAACATGATGCCGAGGGAAGTTTAACGCTTCAGCGGCGGCAAAGGGAAGGCTTCGCTCACGGCGGCTGCCGCCATCGCCCCATGCGGCGAAATGGCAGCATTGCCAACCGCACGAGCTTGGGCAGCAGCCACACCAGTCCCACAATGAACAGGGCCAGCAGGCACAAAAAAGTGATGGGGTGTGCGAGCGCCAGGATCAGCCCGCCGACCACGATTCCGTCGCCGGCGAGCGATGCCGCGATATTCGTGAAGGGCTCGGGCGATGCATTGATCAGCGCCCGCGTGCCGGTCTTGGCGACATGCGTGCCGGCCGCCAGAGTCCCGCCAAGCAACGCAGCAACCGTCGAGGCCTCCGGCCCGAGACTGTCGGTCGCGCCGAACGCCAGCAACGCACCCGCGGGTATTCGCACGAAGGTATGCAGGACATCGTTGATGCTGTCGACCAGCGGGATCTTGTCGGCGAGGAAGTTGAGCGCGAACAGCAGCGCCGCCGTGGCGAGGACCCAGACCGACGCCAGCACCTGCAGGTCGTGCGGCAGGGTGACGAAGCCCAGCCGCTGGGCGAGGCCCAGCACCAGCACGGCGGCATAGACGTTGACCCCGCTCGCCCAGCTTGCCGCCAGCGCGACGGCGATCACGGCCAGCGTATCGCCGTTCATGGGAAGGCGCGAAAGGTAATGATCGTCAGAGCGCGCGCCGCGCCTTGAGCGCGGTGGCGAGCGTGCCGTCGTCCAGCCAGTCGAGCTCGCCGCCGACCGGCACGCCGTGCGCCAGCCGCGTCAGCGGCACGCCCGAATCGCCCAGCCGCTCGGCGAGATAGTGGGCGGTGGTCTGGCCGTCGACCGTGGCGTTGGTGGCGACGATGATCTCGCGGATGCCGCCGTCCTGCACACGGCGCAGGAGCCCCGCGATGTTGAGCTCGTCGGGGCCGATGCCGTCGAGTGCCGACAGGGTGCCGCCCAGCACGTGATAATGGCCGCTGAACACCTTGGCGCGCTCCATGGCCCACAGGTCGCCGACATCCTCCACGACGCAGATCAAACCGGTGTCGCGCCGCGTATCGGCGCAGATCGAGCAGGGATCGATCGTATCGAGGTTGCCGCAGGTCGTGCAGGGCCGGATCGCGCGCGCCGCGTCGGCCAGCGCCGTGCTGAGCGGCTGCATCAGCACCTCGCGCTTCTTCAGGAGATGCAGGGCGACGCGGCGGGCCGAGCGCGGACCCAGCCCCGGCAGCCGGCCCAGCAACTGGATCAGCCGCTCGATCTCGGGTCCGTTCATCGGACCGCGCCACTCCTGTGGCGCATCATGCTCATGAGCGCCACTGGAGTGGCGCGGTCCGATGAGTAGGCCATCACAGCTTGAAGCCGGGCGGGAGCGGCAGGCCACCGGTGATCTGCTTCATCTGCTCCTGCACGCTCTCCTCGACCTTGGTGCGCGCGTCGTTGGCGGCGGCGACAATCAGGTCCTCGACCACGCCCTTGTCGTCGGGCTTGAACAGCGAGGCGTCGATCTCGACGCGCAAGGTCGCGCCCCTGCCGTTCACGGTCACCTTGACCATGCCGGCGCCGGAGGTGCCGACGATCTCCTGGCGCTCGAGCTGCTCCTGCAGCTCCTTCACCTTCTGCTGCATCTGCTGCGCCTGGGCCATCAGCCCGCCGAGATCCTTGAGCTTGTCGAACATCAGCTGTCGCTTTCCGGTATGTCGTCGTCGGCCGGATACTCCTCGGCCGGGGGTGGTTCATCATCACTGCCCTGCAGGCCGGCGAGCAGCGAGGCTTCCTCGCCCTTGCGCTTCACGGCCTCCAGCCTGGCGCCGGGGAAGGTCTTCAATATCGCTTGAACCAACGGATTGGCCTCGGCCTTGTTGCGCAGCGTATCGGCGTTGGCCGCCTTCTGCTGCGCCAGGGTCGGCTTGCCCTCGGCATTGGACACCGAGGCGAGCCAACGCCGGCCAGTCCACTTGCCCAGCATGTCGCTCAGCCGCGACGCGAGGTCGGCGGGCGCGGTCTTCTCCGGCCGGAACTCGATCACGCCCGGCTCACAGCGCACCTCGTGCACATGGTGCATCAGGGCGTTCACCAGCCGCGCCTCGCGCTTGCTCTCGAACAGCGCCACCACCTCGGTGAAGTTCCGCGGATTGGGCAGCGCTTCGGTCGCCGGGGCGGGCTGCGGCGCGATCGCGCTCGCCGGCTGGGACGTGGCGAGGCGGGCCGCGGCTCCGCCGCCGCCTCCGCCACCGCGGGGAGCCGGTGCACCGCTGCCGACGGATGCGGCGCCGCCGTTCTGCAGCTGCTTCAGCGCATCGGACGGCGAGGGCAGGTCGGCGGCATAGCACAGGCGGATCAGGGCCATCTCAGCGGCGCGGGCGGGCGAGGGGGCGCGCAGCGTCTCGTCGAGGCCCTTCATCAAAAGCGCCCAGGCGCGGGTCAGCGAGGCGAGCGTGAGCTTCTGCGCCATGGCGAGGCCCTGCGCGCGCTCGCTGTCGGCGACGTTGGCGCCGGCCTCGGGCGTGATCTTCATCCGGGTCACCCAGTGGGTGAGCTCGAGCAGGTCCTGCAGGATCACCATCGGATCGGCGCCGGCATCGTGCATCTCGCCCAGCAGGCCGACGACCGCGGGCGCATCGCCGCGCATGGTCTTCTCGAACAGCTCCAGCACGCGGCTGCGGTCAGCGAGGCCCAGCATGTCGCGCACTTGCGCCGCATCGACCACGCCGCCGCCATGGGCGATCGCCTGGTCGAGCATCGACAGCCCGTCGCGCACCGAGCCGTCGGCCGCCCGCGCGACCAGCGCCAGCGCCTCGGGCGAGATCTCGACCTTCTCCTTCTCGGCAATCTTGCCGAACCACTCGACCAGCACCTCCTGCGGCACGCGCTTGAGGTCGAAGCGCTGGCAGCGCGACAGCACCGTCACCGGTACCTTGCGGATCTCGGTGGTGGCGAACACGAACTTCACGTGCGGCGGCGGCTCCTCGAGGGTCTTCAGCAGCGCGTTGAACGCCGCGGTCGAGAGCATGTGCACTTCGTCGATGATGTAGACCTTGTAGCGCGCCGAGACCGGGCGATAGCGCACACCCTCGATCAGCTCGCGCGCGTCGGCCACGCCGGTGCGCGAGGCTGCGTCCATCTCGATCACGTCGACGTCGCGATCCTCGGTGATGGCGACGCAGTGCTCGCACACGCCGCAGGGATCGACCGTCGGCCCGCCCTTGCCGTCCTTGCCGACGCAGTTGAGCGCCCGGGCGATGATGCGGGCGGTCGTGGTCTTGCCGACGCCGCGCACGCCAGTGAGCATGAAGGCATGGGCGATGCGGCCGGTGGCGATCGCGTTGCGCAGCGTGCGCACCATCGCTTCCTGGCCGACCAGGGTGGTGAAATCGATGGGACGGTATTTGCGGGCAAGGACCCTGTAGGGAAGCGATTCGGAGGCTTCCGGCATGTGGACGTCCTGACCCGAACATGCGCCGTGGCCCCTCTCAGGCCCTGCGGTCGTCGCGCTGGGGCCACCTGCCTCGAGGCGGCGGCGCGCGCCCGTTGGCAGGGTGAGAGACCGGCATGACCCGAAGCGAATTCGTTACGGCTGCTTCCTTCCGGATCTGACCGGGTTGGCGACTGCTCCGCCCACACCGGCCCCTCGACGCGGTTATATCAGGAGTCGGGGCGGCTGGCGCAAGGGCAGGTTGGGGGTGAAACTGTCACGTCCACTGTCACGGCCGTGACAGTGCCAAAACGCTGCTCCGGCTGCATTTCAGGGCATTTGTGTCAGCTGTCAGCCACCCCCCTGTCACGGACAGCGGGTGTTTTCGCGCGGCGCAAGAATATTAGCGGGTGGGCGCTCCGGGCCGGCTCCGCAGCACTGTCCAGAGACCGACCAGGCCGCGCGGCCACAGCAACAGGATGGCGGCCAGCACCGACCCCAGCACGATCTTGTCGCCATCGCCGCCGATCGAGAAGAAGGTCTGCTGGACGATGATCAGGGCGGTGCCGATCAGGGGCCCCAGCAGCAGGCGGCGGCCGACGATCACGATGGCCGTCAACATCAGGACCAGGAAATAGGTCTCGAACATGTCCGGCCCGACATAGGCGCGCTGGTAGGCGTAGAGCCAGCCGGCCAGCGCCGATATGGGCGCCGAGGCGACGAACACGCCGAGCCGCACCTTGCGGGCGTCGATGCCGAGTGCGGTCGCGAGGTCGGGGTTCATCTGCACCATCAGGGCGCTGGTTCCGAGCCGGGAATGGCGGAAGCGATGGATGAACAGCAATGTCCCCATCAGCACGACCCAGGCGATCGGCCAGAGCTGATCGTTGCCATTGGCCGACACGCTCCAGCTTCCGATCGCGAGCGTGAGCGGCGGAATGCCGACGATGCCATCGGAGCCGCCAAGGAAGGACCAGTTGAAGGCGATCTCCATCGCCACCACGGCCGCGGCGTAGGTGACCAGGGAGAAGACGAATTCGCGCGTCCGCAGCGTTGCGAGGCCCAGCACGACCGCCAGCACCATCGCCACGACGACCGCGGCTGCAGCGGTCGGCAGCCCGCTCCAGCCGGCATTCACCGAGAGCAGCGCCGCGGCATAGCCGCCGGCGGCCCAGAAGATGGTGTGACCGAGGCTCACCTCGCCGAGATAGGACAGGATGAGGTCGGCGCCGTAGGACATCACCGCCAGGATCGCGATGGTGGTGCAGGCGCCGTAGGCGACCGGGCTGCCGCCCGCGAGCGCCGGCACGAAATAGGCGAGGGCCGCCAGCAGCAGGGCGAGCGGGTTGGCGAGGTGGCGGAACGTCATCGCGCCGCCAATCCGCGCGGCCGCAGCACCAGGAAGGCCAGCAGCACGAAGAACGCAGCCGCCGTCGTGTAGGCCGAAGAGACCAACGCGCCGAACAGGGCGGTGAACAGGCCGAGGCCGAATCCGGCGATCAGGCTGCCTGTCACCGAGCCGATGCCGCCCAGCACCACGACGACGAAGGTCAGGATCACCTCGTCGAAGCCCATGCTGGTCAGGATCGGGCTGCGCGGCGCCACCAGGCCCGCCCCCAGCGCCACCGCGGCGCATTCGAAGACGAACACGCCGATATAGACCAGCGCGGCGTTGATGCCGAAGAGCTGGGCCAGCTTCGGATCTTCGGCGACCGAGCGCACGATGGCGCCGACCCGTGTTCGGTTCAGCACCAGCCACAGCACGCCGAACAGCACGAGTGTGCCGACCAGGGTCAGCACGTCCTGCCAGGTGAACCAGATCTCGCCGATACGGATCTCGGCCGACTGCAAGGGGCTCACGAACCGCTCCGGATCACCGCCGAATAGCCGCGACGCGCCGCCCTGGAAGATGTAGCCGAAGCCCAAGGTCACGATCATCAGGCTGGTCAGGTTCTGCTGCATCACCGGCCGCAGCATCAGGCCCTGCAGCACGACGCCCAGCAGGCCGAGCGCCACGACCGCGATCGGCACGGCGAGGAAGTAGTTCACGCCGAGCTTGGTCATCACCGCCCAGGCGACGAAGGCGCCCAACATGTAGAGCTGGCCGTGCGCGAAGTTGACCAGGCGTGCTGCGCCCAGCAGCACCGTCCAGCCGATCGCGATCAGGGCGTAGCCAGACCCGAGGACGAGCCCGTTGATGAGCTGTTGCAGGATGTTCATGCGGCCCCGTTCATCCGGTAAGGCTTCCGAGATAGGCCTCGAGGATGCGCGGGTCGTTGCGCATGGTCTGGGCTGGCCCGCGCGCCACGACCTTGCCGCGCTCCAGCAGGTAGAGCTCGTCGACCAGCTCGAGAGTCGCGCGCACGTTCTGCTCGACCAGCAGCAGCGACAGGCCGCGATCGACCAGCTTGCGCATCGTTTCGAGCAGCTCGTAGACCAGCCGTGGCGCCAGGCCGGCCGACGGCTCGTCGAGCAGCAGCACCCGGGGCGCGGCGCGGAGCGCGCGGCTCACCGCCACCATCTGCCGCTCGCCGCCCGACAGCATGCGGCCCTTGTGATGACGCCGCTCGGCGAGGCGCGGGAAGAGCTCGTGGATCTCCTCCATCGAGAAGAGATGCCGGCCGGTCGGGTCGGCGGGCGGCCGCACCAGCGCGAGGTTCTCCATCACGGTGAGCTCGGCGAAGATGCCTTTGCCCTCGGGCACGAGGACTAGGCCCTGCGCGGCACGACGATGCGGCGGCAGACCGTCCATCGAAGTGCTGCCCAGACGCACCGTGCCGCGCACGACCGGCGTGCCGCGCGACCAACCGGCCAGGGCATTGATCAGCGTACTTTTCCCCGCGCCGTTGGCGCCGACCATGCCGACCATCTTGCCGGTCGGCACGGCGAGATCGACGCCGTCGACCGCGACATTGCCGCCGTAGCGCACGGAGAGACCCGTGGCTTCGAGTTCCACGGTCATGCAGCGCGGCCTAGATAAGCCTCGAGCACGGCATCGTTGCGCTGGATCTCGGCCGGCAGCCCTTCGGCCAGCTTGCGGCCCTGGTCGATCACGACGATGCGGTCGGCGATCGCCATGATCAGGTCCATGTGATGCTCGATCACCACCACGGCGACGCCGCGGCGGCGCAAGTCGACCAGCAGGTCGGCCAGGCGTTTCATGTCGGGCCCGCCGGTGCCGGCCGCGGGCTCGTCGATCAGCAGTGCCTGGGCGCCCGCACCGTACGCCAGCACGATCGACAGCAGCCGCTGCGTGCCGTAGGCGATGTCGCCCGGATGCTTGCCATGGTCGGACGCGGCGATGCCGAAGCTCGTCAGCAGCTCGGCCGCCGCACGTTCGGCCTGACGGCGCGTCGCGGCCTCCTGCCAGGGCATCGCGATCGATCGGCCGAGCGACGTCGAATGCTGCAGTAGCATCGCTGCCATCGCATTCTCGAGCAGCGTCAGCTCGCCGAAGAAGGCGTTGTGCTGAAAGGTCCGGCGCAGGCCGAGCCGCGCGAGTTCATAGGTCGGCACGCCGGTCACGTCGCGGCCCGCCAGATGCACCTGGCCCTGGCGGCGCACCGCATTCGTGACTGCGGCGAAGCACGAGCTCTTGCCGGCGCCGTTGGGTCCGATGATGCCCAGGATCTCGCCCGCCTCGACCTGCCACGACATGTCGTTGAGCGCGGTAAGCGCCCCATAGCGGACGGTCAGGCCCTCGACGCGAAGCAGCGCCAAGCTACTTCAGCAGCTCGAGTTTGGCGGTCTTGCCATCGGTGACCTTGAACAGCGTGTGCTTGTGCTTGGCCTGGCCGTTGGCTTCGAATCCCATGTCGCCGAAGATCGTGCCGTTGATCGTCTTGCCGCGGATCGCGCCTGCCACCGTCTTGCGGTCGAGGCTCTTGGCGGCGTTGGCCGCTGCCGCCCAGACGAACAGCGCCTGCGCGCCCAGCGCATCGCCCTTGTCCGGCACCTGGTTGTGGGCTTTCCTGAAGGCTTCGACGAATTCGAGATTCTCCTTGATGCCGTTGAACGGCGGCAGGTCGGCGAAATAGATGTCGGCCGAAACCACGCCCGTCATCGCCTCGCCCGCGATCTTGAACACCGTCGGCAGGATGGTGCCGACCGCGCCGACGAAGATGCCGTCGATGCCGGCCTGGCGGTACTGCTGGATCAGCGCCGGCATGCCCGAGGATTCGGCGGCATTGATGCCGACCACGGCATCGGGCTTGGCCTGCTTGACGTTGCCGAGGGCCACGCGGAAGTCGGTCTGCTTGAATGGGAACTTCTCGGTGACGGCGATCTCGAACGGCTTGCCGATCTTCTTGAGCTCCTCCTCGATCACCTGCTGCGCCCCATTACCGTAGGCGTCGTTCTCGGTGAGGAAGCCGATGCGCTTGGCCTTGAGGTGGTTGGCGAGGATGTCGGCGATCACTGCGCCATCCTGCGCATTCGAGCTGTTGAGTCGCACGGCATAGGGATTGGCCGTGCCGCCGACGATCTGGTCGGCCTTCGACACCGCCGTGATATCCATGATGTCGGCGCGCGCGTAGACCGGCTGGGTCGCGAGCGTCACCGGGCTGTTCCAGCCCTCGATCACCACGGCGACCTTCTCGCCGACCATCTCGTTGGCGCGCGTCACGCCGACCGCCGGGGTGCTCTCGTCGTCCTTGGCGATGACGGTGAGCTTGCGGCCGTTCACGCCGCCCTTGGCGTTGACCATCTCGGCGGCGACCTGCACGGCGTGGAACACGCCCTGGCCGTTGGGACCAGCGGGACCCGACAGCGGCACGACCACACCGACCTTGATGGGCTCGCCCTGGGCCAGGGCCGGCATCGCCAGCGATGCCATCCCGGCCGCCGCTCCGACAGTGAGCGTGCGTCGTCCCAACAGCCTGGAAGACATGGTTTTCCCTCGCGAAAATGACCGTTTATTCAGCGCGGCGATTGTGGCGCCGAGGCTGTGGCTGTCAACGGCGCGGCTAGGGAGCGGCAGGGCCAGATGGTCGCGCATATCGATGCTGGCCAAGGGCTGTGCCAAGCGCGGCTTGGCCGAGGTCGATGTGAACCCCGTCGACCGCCAGCAGCTCACCTAGCGCCCGGGGTGTGGATGGCGAGAGGACGCCGCAGGCCGAGGTGATCGCGCAGGGTCGTGCCGGTGTAGTCGCTGCGGAACACGCCGCGCTCCTGGAGGATCGGCACGACCTGGTCGACGAAGGCCTCGAACTGGCCGGGGAAGAAGGGCGGCATGACGTTGAAGCCGTCGGCGGCGCCGGCCTTGAACCAGCGCTCCAGCACGTCGGCGATCTGCACCGGCGTGCCGACCAGCAGCAGGTGACCGCGGGCGGCGGCGACGCGGTAGTAGAGCTCGCGCAGGGTGAGCCTGTCGCGCCGCGCCATCTCCATCAGCAGCGCCGAGCGGCTCTTGAGATGCTCGGTCTCGGGCGGCACGGGGACGGGACCGTCCATCGGATAGGGCCGCATGTCCATGCCGAGCCGCTCGGACAGCACGGTGAAGGCCTGGGCGGTATCGATGTAGGCGTTGAGCTCGGCGAAGGTCGCTTGCGCCTCTTCTTCGGTGCGGCCGACCACCGGCATGACGCCCGGCATCACCAGCACTTCGTCGGGCTTGCGACCGAGGCCGGCGACCTGCGCCTTCAGCGCCTTGGTGAAGGCGTGCGCCTCGTCGAGGTCGTTCTGCGCGGTGAAGACGACGTCGGCGATGCGTGCAGCCAGCGCCTGGCCGGGGCCGGAGGAGCCGGCCTGGATCAGGACCGGATGGCCCTGCGGCGCGCGCGGCACGTTGAGGCCGCCGGTGACGGTGAAGTACTTGCCGTGGAAATCCGGCACATGGAGGCTGCCGGGCTTCACGAATTTGCCGGCCTGCTTGTCGCCGATGAAGGCGTCGTCGTCCCAGGTGTCCCACAGCAGCCGGCAGGCCTCGACGAACTCCTCTGCCATGGCGTAGCGCTCGGCGTGCGGCGGATGCTCCCGGCCGAACACGGCGCTCGACTTGGAATAGGCGGTGGTCACGACGTTCCAGCCGGCGCGGCCGCCCGAGATATGGTCGAGCGAGGCGAAGGCCCGCGCGAGGTGGTAGGGCTCCCCGTAGGTGGTCGAGCCGGTGGCGGCGAGGCCGAGTTTCGAGGTGGTCATGGCGAGCGCCGCCAGGAGCGTCATCGGCTCGAACTTGCCGATCGTCGAGGGATGCTCGCCGTAGCCGGTGGCGAAGCCGTCGCCCAGGAAGAACATGTCGAACTTGGCCCGCTCGGCGGTCCGGGCGATGTGCTGCATCAGCTCCAGATTGGGCCAGCCGGTGGTGACGGCGTCCGGATGCCGCCAGCCGCCGACATGGTGGCCCGGCGCCTGCACGAACACGCCGAGCCGCATCTGCTTGTCCTGCGTCATGAGCGGGACCTATTCCAAGATAACAAATGGCCGTCAACGACCGGGGCGGATAGACTTGGACCGGCTCGAGGAGGGGGACCATGGCCGCAAGGAAGAAGTCCGCGTCACGGCGTATTGCTGCAAAGGCCAAGAGCAAGAAGGCCGCGAAACCGCCCAACGCCAAGAAAGCCGCTCGCAAGAAAGCGCCGGTCCCGAGCCCCGCCCGAAAGAAAGCCGCGATCCGCCGCAGGCCGGGCCTGCCGCCGAAGGCACCATCTCCTGCGCTCGTCGACATCGACCGGCGTATCGCGCTCGTGCAGAACAATCTGCGGGACCTGATGGAGCAGGCCGCGGCGACCTCCGGCAGCGCGAACGAAGAGGTGATATCGGACCGCATCACCCGGCAGGAAGCAGAGCTTCAACGCCTGCGCCAGGAGCGTGACGCCTTGGCGAAGAGCGAAGACGGCTGAGCCCTATCTTCGGGCGCGCTGAACAGCGAGCGAGAGTTCGAGCGACTCGATCGCGCGGTCGGCATCGAGCAGCGCCGGATCGGCGTTGCCGGCGATGCAGTCGGCGAACCGCCGCAGTTCGATCTCGTAGGGATTGCCGCCGGCCAGATCGACAGGCTGCGGTGGCGTGCGGCCTACGGCGATCGTGAAGGCGATGTCGGGCGGACCGCCGCGGAAGACCTGCTGCAGCTCGAACACCGCCTGCTCGAACAGGGCGCGGAAGCCGGCGGTGAAAGGCGACCCCGGCGGCATCAGTCCGCTGACCGCGATGGTGGCGCTGCGGTCGCCGTAGTCGAGCAGGGCGGTGATCTCGCCCGTGCCGGCCGCCCAGACGCGTGCGGGCTTGCCCATCAGCCAGTTCGCGAAGTCGAGGTCGAAGGTCATGAGTTCGGTGGTCACGGCCCGCACGCGGTCGGCATCGCGCGCGGGGACATCGAGCCGCTCGACCTCCGGCATCTGGGCATAGGCGGCTGCGTGCATCCGGCCCATGGCGCCGGCGCCGAGAAGGGCGATCCGCAGCCGCTTCGGTTTCGCGTTCACGACCAGGAGCTTAGCCGTCGCGGGAGCCGGGGGAAGCGTCCGGCGTTTCCTCTCTGAAGGAACGTCATGCCTGACCGACAACAGACCCTGCAGCGTTTCGAGGACCGCCTGGCGCGGCTGGAAGCCCTGCGCCAGGAGAAGCCGGCGCGCTGGCAGCTCTTTCACCTGCACAACGCGCTGGGCGCGCTGGAGGACGGCCGCGACGACGCCGACCTGCATCTCGACGAGTTCGACCGCCACGAGCTCGAGCGCGAATATCCCGAGCTCGAGGCGGACCGCGTGCCGAGCGTCGACGAGATCAGAACGCGCTACAGCCTGCTTGGCGCCCGAGGCTGACGCGCTCCGGCGAAGTCAATCGTGCCTAGACCGCGGCGAGCGCCTGGTCGAGGTCGGCGAGGATGTCGTCGATGTGCTCCAGCCCGATCGACAGGCGCACATAGCCCGGCGTGACGCCGGTCTGCGCCTGCTCCTCGGCGCTGAGCTGTGAATGCGTGGTCGAGGCCGGATGGATGGCGAGGCTCCGCGCATCGCCGATGTTGGCGACGTGATAGAACATCTTCAGCGAATCGATGAACTTGCGGCCGGCCTCGACGCCGCCCTTCAGCTCGAAGCCCAGCAGGGCGCCCATGCCGCGCGACAGGTACTTCTCGGCGCGCTTCTTCGCCTCGCCGGTCATCACGTTGGGATGGATCACCTTGGTGATCTTGGGATGGCTGCCGAGGTGCTTCACCACGGCGTTGGCGTTGTCGCAATGCACCCGCATGCGCAGCGGCAGCGTCTCCAGCCCCTGGATGAACATGAAGGCGTTGAACGGGCTCATCGCCGCGCCGACATCGCGCAGCAGCGTGACGCGCGCCTTGATGATGTAGGCGATCGGGCCCATCGGCTTGACCGCCTGCGTCCACACCGCGCCGTGGTAGCTCGGGTCGGGCGTGTTCAGCATCGGGAAGCGGTCCTTGTGCGCCTCCCAGTCGAAGTTGCCGCCGTCGACCAGGATGCCGCCGATCGAGGTGCCGTGCCCGCCGATATACTTGGTCGTCGAATGCAGCACGATCGCCGCGCCATGGTCGATCGGCTTGCACAGCACCGGCGCCGCCGTGTTGTCCATGATCAGCGGCACGCCGAGCGAGCGGCCGATCGCCGCCACCTCGCCGATCGGGAACACCCTGAGCTTGGGATTGGGCAGCGTCTCGGCGTAGTAGCAGCGCGTCCTGGCGTCGGTCGCACGGCGGAAGTTCTCCGGATCGGCCGGATCGACGAAGCGGCATTCGATGCCCATCGTCTTGAAGGTATTGGCGAACAGATTCCAGGTGCCGCCATAGAGATCGGTCGAAGCGACGAAGTTGTCTCCGGCGTGACAGATGTTCTGGACCGCGAACAGCGAGGCCGCCTGGCCGGAGCCCAGCGCCAGCGCCGCGACGCCGCCCTCGAGCGCCGCAATGCGCTGCTCGAGCACGTCGGTCGTGGGATTCATGATGCGGGTGTAGATGTTGCCGAGCTCGCTGAGGCCGAACAGGTTGGAGGCGTGCTGCGTGTCGCGGAACTGGTAGCTCGTGGTCTGGTAGATCGGCACCGCCACGGCGGTGGTCGTGGGGTCGCTGCGGTAACCCGCGTGCAACACGAGGGTTTCGGGATGCTTGCTGTTGGACGCCATCGGTCACTCCGTGGTGAGGGACGCGACTATGCCGGTCCGGCAGGACATGACAACCGAAGGAAGTGGTTGGCGTAACCGACGAAACGAGTTTTTTCTTTTGCCGTCGACAGGAAATGGAGATCAACCAGCCGCGCGCCGTGCCGCCGTTGCCGCCTCGTCGACGATGCCGGCGGCCGAGACGACGACGCCGTAGTCCCTGAGCGCCGTTTCGACCGAGATCACGCCGTCCAGCACGTCGTCCGCGACCTTCTGCGGATCGCGCTCCAGCGGATTGCCGTAGCCGCCGCCGGCGGGCCCGTAGCAGATGAAGCGGCCGTCCTTGGCGATGTTCATGTGCGGCACCTTGGAGGGCAGGGCCTTCTCCGTGCCGCCCTGCACCAGGTCGAGCCTGGCCGGCATGCCTTCCTTGCCGCCGAGGAAGCCCCAGGGCCGGTAGCGATGGCCTTCGCCCTCGACCGAGGCGCCGCCATCGCTCAGGAACGCGAACTCGCGCACCGAGCCCAGGCCGCCCCGCCACTTGCCGGCGCCGGCCACGTCCTCGCGCAGCTCGTAGCGCAGCACGCGCAGCGGCAGATGGGTCTCGATGTCCTCGATCGGGTTGTTGCGGGTATTGGCGTAGAGCGTGTCGACGGCGTCCATGCCGTCCTTGCCGAGACGGCCGCCATACGAGCCCTCGAAGATCTCCATGTGCACCCAATGCGTCTCGTCCTTGAGGCCGGAGAAGGCGATGACCTTGAGGTTGCCGATGCCGGCCGAGACGTTGCCCGGCATCGCCTGCGACAGCGCCTTCATCACCGTGTCGGCGAGCTGATTGCCCGGGCAGAAGCGGGCGATGGTCGGCGCGGGGAAGGTCGGGTTGGCAAGGCAGCCCTTGGGCGCGACGATGGTGATCGGCCTGATGAGCCCGGCATTGACCGGGATGTGGCCGTGGACCTCGGTGTCGAGCAGCACCGAGCGGATGGTGAGCCAGATCGCGATGTCAGCCGTCCCTTCGAGCGGCATGTTGATCGGCCGGTCGTGGACCTGCGGCGCGGTGCCGGTGAGGTCGACGGTGAGACCGTCGTCCTTCTTGGTGATGGTGACGACGATCGGCAGCTCCTTCTTGGCCGGGTCGTCGCTGTCGAGATAGCCGTCGATCGCCGTCTCGGCGCGATAGACGCCGTCGGGCAGCTTGGCGATCGCCTGGCGCATCAGCCGCTCGGCATGGTCCATGAGCGCCGCGCAGGCCTGGTCGAAAGTCTCCGTGCCGTAGCGCTCGACCAGCTCGACCATGCGCTCGGCGCCGATGCGCGCGGCCGCGACCTGCGCATCCATGTCGCCGACCACGAGGTCGGACGCGCGGATGTTGTCGCGCACGATCTGCCAGACGGCGTCGTTGCGTACCCCGCGGTCGTAGACCTTGATCGCCTTGAACTGCAGGCCCTCGGCGTAGGCATCGATCGCCTCGACGATGCCGCACGAGCCCGGCGACAGCGCGCCGATGTCGAGATGATGAGCTGTCGTCGCCGCAAAGCCGATCAGCCGGTTGCGGACGAACACCGGCACGATGAAGGCGACGTCCGGCCCGTGGCTGGCGCCGGAGTACGCGTCGTTGTGCATCACCACGTCGCCCGGCCGGAAGGTGTCGCCGCGTTCCTTCAGGATGCGCAGCACGCCGCGCACGTAGCCCGGTATCGGGCCGGATTGCAGCGGCGTCGACTGCGCCGACTCCGCGAGCCCGCGGCCCTCGGCATCGACCAGAGCCGCCCCGAAATCCTCCGACTCGCGGATGATCGAGGAGTAGCTCATGCGCATCAGCTTGTAGCCCATCTCGATCGCGATGTTCTCCAGCGCGCCCTGGATCACCGAGGTGGTGATCGGATCGATGCGGTCGGGCTTCAAGGCCGGTTGGGTGCTCATGCGGCTTCTCCCGGGAGCCCACCCTTCGAGACGGCGCTGCGCGCCTCCTCCGGGTGAGGTGTTTTTGGTCGTTCCACTTCCACCTCGTCCTGAGGAGCGGCCCATAGGGCCGCGTCTCGAAGGATGGCGTCGCGAAGGATCATGGGCGAGGGTCCTTACGGATGATGAGGTTGCCGGCGGAATCGGCTTCGAACGTATGCTGTGGCGGCACGACGGTCGTGGTGTCCATCTGCAGCACGATGGCGGGGCCGCCGATCTTCTGGCCGACCGGCAGCAGGTCGCGGCGGTAGAAGTCGGTCGGGTACTCGCCAAGCTGGCCGGCGACGCGGAAGGTGCAATGGCCGGTGCGGACCCTGGCCTCGTCGAGCGACTTGCCGGCGGAGACCGCGGGCTTGGCGATGGTTGCCGCATCGGCGGCGCCGACAAGGCGCAGGTTTACGATCTCGATCGCGCTATCGGCGAAGTGATGGCCGTACTCGCGCTTGTGCACCTCGTGGAAGGCGACGAATGCCTTGGCAAGCGCCGTCTCGTCGATCGAGCCGTCGGGAAAGGGCACGCGCAGCTCGTAGCCCTGGCCGACATAGCGCAGGTCGCCGCGCCGCTCGAAGGTGACCTTGGCGAGGTCGATGCCGTCGGCGGTGAAGCGGTCGGCGAGCTCCTTGGCCATCGCCGCGAAGTCGGCATTGATGCGTGCGATGTCGGCGGCGCCGGAGACCTGGAACGAGGTTCGGATCGCGTCGTAGCGCAGGTCGCTGATCAGCAGGCCGACTGCCGAGGTGATGCCGGGATGGGGCGGTACGATCACCTCGGGCACGCCCAGCATCTCGGCGACCTCCGCGCCGTGCAGCGGCCCTGCGCCGCCGAACGCCACGAGGGCATAGTTGCGCGGGTCGATGCCCTTCTGGACGGTGCGCGAGCGGATGGCGTTGGCCATGTTGGCGTTGATCACGGTGACCACGCCCTCCGCGGCCTCGCGCTCACTCATCTTGAGCTCGCGCGCCAGCTCGCCGATCACGCGGCGTGACGCAACCTCGTCAAGCGACATCCCGCCGCCCAGGAAGTTCTTCGAATCGAGGCGGCCCAGCACGACGTTGGCATCGGTCACCGTCGCCTTTGTCCCGCCGCGGCCGTAGGCGGCCGGGCCCGGCACCGCACCGGCCGAGCGTGGTCCGACCTTGAAGGCGCCGGCCTGATCGAGATGGGCGATCGAGCCGCCACCCGCGCCGATCGTGTGCACGTCGATCATCGGCACCATCACCGGGAAGCCCGCGATCCAGGTATCGCGCGCCGTCGCCTCGCCGAAATGGCCTTGCGTCACGATGCCGATATCGGCGGAGGTGCCGCCGACGTCGAAGGTGATCAGGTTGCGCTTGCCGGAGAGGCCACCCGCCCAGTCGCCGCCGATCACGCCGGCCGCCGGGCCGGAGAGCAGGGTGAGCACCGGGCGCTCAGCCACCATCGCCGGCGTGGCGACGCCGCCGTTCGACGCCATGATGCGCAGGTCGGCCTTGAAGCCGCTCGCCTCGATGTCGGTCTCGAGCTTGCTGACATAGTTGCGCACCTTGGGGCCGACGAAGGCATTCATCGCCGTCGTGGTGAAGCGCTCGAACTCGCGGAACTGCGGCGACACCGATGCCGAGGCCGTGGCGAAGCATTCCGGATACTCCTCGCGCACGATCTCGAGCGCCCGCGCCTCGTGCGCGGGGTCGAGGTAGGAGAACAGGAAGCAGATGGCGATCGCCTGGACGCTCGCTTCCTTCAACTCGCGCACCGCCTGGCGCACGCCCGCTTCGTCGAGCGGCTCCAGCACCTCGCCCCTGGGCGGCACCAGCCGCTCCTTGACGGTCTTGCGATGGCGGCGTTTCACCAAGGGACGGTCCTGCCACGGGATGTCCTGCATGATCGAGTAGTGCTGCGGCCGCTGGTGCCGGCCGATATGCAGGACGTCCCGGTAGCCGCCGGTGGTGATCATGCCGGTCACCGCACCGTCATGCTCGAGGATGGCGTTGGTCGCGATGGTGGTGCCGTGGAACACCACATCGATCGTCTCGCGCGGGATGGCGTACTTGTCGCACAGCGCAGCAAGGCCTGCGACCACGCCCCGCGAAGGGTCATCTGGCGTCGTGGACACCTTGTGCACGGCCGTGCGGCCCGCTTCGGTGTCGGCATAGACCAGGTCGGTGAAAGTCCCGCCCACATCGACGCCGATCAACCGCATGCTTTCCTCCCGATCCTCTGGTACGCCCATGGTACGCTGGGAACAGCAAGACACAGGCCAAGTCCGTCGTCTATATATCGCGTACCGCGAGGGCGGATATGAGCAAGGATCCGAACCGGTTCTGGTGGTTGAAGCTTGTGCTGATCGCGGTGTGCTGCGTCGGCGTCTGGTACTTCGAGCACACCCTTTTCCCGCACAATAGCGGCTGGCTGGGCGTCATCATGGGCCTGGTGCTGGGCGCCTTCCTGGCCACCGTCTACGAGGACTATATCGACCAGAAAACGGAGTGACCCGCCGCCGGCCGGCGCATTTTACAGTGCTGGCATGGGCCTTGCTTGTCCCGGCTCATGGCGAAGAAGCCCGACATCGAACTGGTTGCCCTCACCAAGCGCTACGGCAGTACCCTTGCGGTCGATGCGATCAACCTGAGGATCCCCGCGGGCTCCTACTGCTGCCTGCTCGGGCCCTCGGGCTGCGGCAAGACCACGACGCTGCGCATGATCGCCGGCCACGAGGAGGCAAGCGACGGCGACGTCATCCTCGGCGCGGAGAACATCACGTCCCTGCCGCCGGCGGCGCGCGGCACGGCCATGATGTTTCAGAGCTACGCCCTGTTCCCTCATCTCGACTGCGTCGACAACGTCGCCTTCAGCCTCAAGATGCGCGGCGTCACCAGGGACACCCGCCGCGCCCGGGCGATGGAGCTGCTGAAGCGCGTGCAGATGGAGCCCTTCGCGCGGCGCCTGCCGGCCCAGCTGTCGGGCGGCCAGCAGCAGCGGGTGGCGCTTGCCCGCGCTTTGATCACCGATCCTCAGGTCCTGCTGCTCGATGAGCCGCTGTCGGCGCTCGACCCGTTCCTGCGGGTGAAGATGCGGGAGGAGCTGAAGGCGCTGCAGACGCGGCTCGGCATCTCCTTCATCCATGTCACGCACAGCCAGGACGAGGCGATGGCGCTGGCCGATCTCGTGGTGGTGATGAACCACGGCAGGATCGAGCAGGCGGCGCCGCCGCGCGAGGTCTTCAACAAGCCGGCCTCGGCCTTCGTCGCACGGTTCGTCGGCGGCCACAACGTGCTGCCCGCCGCCGTCGCGCGCGCGAAAGGCGAGGGCGAGTACGTCGCGATCCGCGCCGATCGGCTGATCCTGCAGCCCGGCGGTGCGCCGGTCGACGCGACCTCCCTCTCGGGCGTCACGCGGTCGGTCGAGTATCTCGGCTCGACCGTGCAGGTCGGCATCGACGTGGCGGGCCTGGAGACTTTGTCGGCCGTGGTGCCGGAGGCGCGCTTCGACGCCGATCCGGTCGTGCCGGGCCAGCCCGTGGTCCTGTCGTGGACGCCCAAGGACGTGCATGTCCTCGAGCGATGAGGTCACCAAACAAGGAGAGGTGGAGATGGCTCACAAGATGAACGGCCCTGGACGCGAACAAGAGCTCGGATGGAGACGCCGCAAGGTCCTGAAGGGTGCTGCGGGCCTCGCGGGCGCGGCTGTGGGCAGCATGTTCGGCGCACCGACGATCTGGGCGCAGAACAACAAGAACATCGTGCTGCGCCAGTGCGGCACCGGCGTCTCGGCCTTCAACGAGATCGCGGAGAAGGCCAAGGCGGACCTGGGCTTCACCATCCAGATGACGGCGCTCGATTCGGACGCGGTCGTGCAGCGCGTGGTGACTCAGCCCAACTCCTTCGACATCGGCGATATCGAGTACTGGATGGTGAAGAAGGTCTTCCCGGCCAAGACGCTGCAGGCGATGGACGTGAAGAAGATCAAGCTGTTCGACAAGATCGTGCCGATCTTCACCACCGGCAAGCTGAAGCCCGACAGCGTGATCGCGCAGGGCACCGCGCCGCACAGCGTGGGCTTCGTCGAGGGCAAGGACTCGGTCAAGTTCGCCAAGGGCCAGACGCAATGGTTCACGGCGATCCCGACGATCTACAATGCCGACACGCTCGGCATACGTCCCGACCTGGTCGGCCGCGAGATCACCCAGTGGAAGGACATCCTGGACCCGAAGTTCAAGGGCAAGACCTCTATCCTGAACGTGCCCTCGATCGGCATCATGGACGCCGCGATGATCTGCGAATCGGCCGGCATCATGAAGTATGCCGACAAGGGCAACATGACCAAGCCCGAGATCGACAAGACCATCGACTTCCTGATCAAGACCAAGAAGGACGGCCAGTTCCGCGCCTTCTGGAAGACCTTCGACGAATCGGTCAACCTGATGGCCTCGGGCGAGGTGGTGATCCAGTCGATGTGGTCGCCGGCGGTTGCGGCGGTGCGGTCCAAGGGCATCCCGTGCGTCTATCAGCCGCTCAAGGAAGGCTATCGCGCCTGGGGTGGCGGCCTGTCGCTCGCCAAGCATCTCAGCGGCGCGCAACTCGACGCGGCCTACGATTACATCAACTGGTACATGTCGGGCTGGGTCGGCGCGTTCCTCAACCGCCAGGGCTACTATTCGGCGGTGCTGGAGACGGCCAAGGCCAACATGACGGCCGACGAGTGGGGCTTCTGGATGGAAGGCAAGCCCGCCCAGAAGGACATCATGAGCCCGCAGGGCAAGCTGATGGAGAAGGCGGGCACCGTGCGCGACGGCGGCTCGTTCGAGGCGCGTATGGGCCACGTCGCGTGCTGGAACGCGGTGATGGACGAGGACCGCTACATGGTCCAGAAGTGGAATCAGTTCATTGCCGCGTGATCTTTCCACGCCGGCAAGGGGCGAGGGCGCCATCGCGGCGCCCTCGCTATATCGGATGAGAAGAGCTGCCGCCTGGGTCACCTACCTGCAGGTCACGCCGCTGTCGCTGGTGTTCCTGCTTTTCCTGGTCGTGCCGATCGCCACGATCGTGGTGGTGAGCTTCTTCGACTACAACACGACCGAGATCATCCCGGCATTCCTGCTGCAGAACTACGAGGAGTTGCTGTTCTCGCCGGTCACCTGGCAGACCTATCTGCAGACGCTCGAGTTCACGGTCATCACCTGGGCGCTGACGCTCGCGATCGGCTTCACGATTGCCTACTACCTCGCCTTCTACGTCCGCTCGGCGACCTGGCAGACCGTGCTGTTCCTGGTCTGCACCATCCCGTTCTGGACCTCCAACATCATCCGCATGATCTCGTGGATCCCGTTCCTCGGCCGCAACGGGCTGCTGAACACCGCGCTGCTGCACACGGGCTTGATCCACCAGCCGCTCGAGTTCCTGCTGTTCTCTGATTTCTCGGTCGTGCTGGCCTACGTGCACCTCTACACGCTGTTCATGGTGGTGCCGATCTTCAACTCGATGATGCGCATCGAGCGCAGCCTGCTCGAGGCGGCGCGCGACGGCGGCGCGTCGGGCTGGCAGACGCTGTGGAACGTCATCCTGCCGCTTGCCAAGCCCGGCATCGCCATCGGCTCGATCTTCGTCGTCACCATCGTGATGGGCGACTTCGTCACCGTGCGGCTGATGAGCGGCGGCCAGACCGCCTCGGTCGGGCTGATGATGATGAATGCCATGTCGCTGCTGCAATATCCCGCCGCCGCCGCCAACGCCGTCGTGCTGCTGCTCCTGGTGCTGATGACGGTCGGCGTGATGATGCGGCTGGTCGACATCCGCAAGGAGCTGTGATGCACCGCCGCGGTCCGGCCTTCTGGCTGCTGACGGGCTTCTTCGCCCTGTTCGTGCTGTTCCTCTATGGACCCACGATCACCATCACCATCCTGTCCTTCCAGGGGCCGTCGGGCGGGCTGACCTTCCCGATGCGCGGGCTGTCGCTCTACTGGTTCGGCAACCTGTTCGAGAAGCAGATGGTCGGCGACTTCGCCGGCTCCTTCCAGCGCTCCATCGTGCTCGGACTTGCGACCATGGCGGTCACGGTGATCGTCTCGTTCTCGGCCGGGCTCGCCTTCCGCAAGCGCTTCCGTGGCGCGTCGGTGGTGTTCTATCTCGCGATCGCGAGCCTGATCGTGCCGTCGATCCTGATCAGCCTCGGCATCGGCCTGCTGTTCCGCGTGACTGGCATCGACACCGCCTGGTACAGCTCGGCGTTCGGCGCCCATCTCACCTGGACCCTGCCGTTCGGCCTCCTGATCATGTTCGCCGTCTTCAACCGCTTCGACCGCCGCTACGAGGAGGCCGCGCGCGATCTCGGCGCCACGTCGTGGCAGACCGTGAAGCACGTCATCGTGCCGATCGTGCTGCCGAGCCTGATCGGCGTCGGCCTGTTCGGCTTCACCTTGAGCTACGACGAGTTCGCGCGCAGCCTCTACACCGCCGGCACGTTCAATACCCTGCCGCTGGAGATCTACGGCATGACGACCAACGTCACGACGCCGGTGCTCTACGCGCTGGGCACCTTCACGACCGGTTTGAGCTTCCTGGTGATCGCGCTGGCGCTGGTCTCGACGATCGTCCTGCGCCGCCGCCGCGCCCGTCACGGCAGCGACGCCGGCAAGGCCGCCTGATGACGACGCGCCGAGCCAAGGTTCTGCGCCTGGCGACCGCGGGCCCGCAGGACACCGCGCCGCTTGCGGTCGCCATCGATCGCGGCGACATCGATCCGAACACCATCGTCGCGATCGTCGGCAAGACCGAGGGCAATGGCTGCGTCAACGACTTCACCCGCGGCTACGCCACGTTGGCGCTGAAACTCCTGTTGGCCAAGCGGTGCCGTGTCGCGCTGCCCGAAGTCGAGAAGCGCGTCGCCATCGTCATGTCCGGCGGCACCGAGGGCGGACTGTCGCCGCATCTGCTGGTCTTCTGTCGCGAAGAAGCACGAGCGGCAGCGAGCGAACCTCGCCTCGCCATCGGCGTCGGCCTGACGCGGGAGTTCAAGCCCGAGGAGATCGGTCGCGTCACCCAGATCGAGGCGACGGCCTACTCCGTCCGGGCAGCGATGAAGGACGCCGGCATCGCTTCAGCGGCCGACGTGCATTTCGTCCAGATCAAATGCCCGTTGCTCACCAAGGAGCGTATCGAGGAGGCGGCGAAGCGCGGCGCCAGGACCGCGACCGAAGATACCTACTATTCGATGGCGGTGTCGCGCGGCGCGTCCGCGCTCGGCGTCGCGCTGGCGCTGGGCGAGATCGCGGCGGCGCCCGAATCGGCGATCTGCAAGGACTGGTCGCTCTATTCGAGGGTCGCCAGCACCTCGGCGGGCGTCGAGCTGCTGCGCAACGAGATCGTCGTGCTGGGCAACGCATCCGGTTGGGCGGGCGACCTCGTGATCGGCCACGACGTCATGAAGGACGCCATCGATGCCGCGGCCGCGCGCCGCGTTCTCGACGCGCTGGGCGGCGAGACCGTCGCCGTGCTGGCCAAGGCCGAGGCATCTCCTTCGGGCGAGATCCGCGGCCGCCGCCACACCATGCTCGACGACAGCGACATCCATTCGACGCGCCATGCCCGCGCCCTGGTCGGCGGCGTGCTCGCCGGCGTCATCGGCGACACGCTGCTCTACGTCTCCGGCGGTGCGGAGCACCAAGGCCCGGCGGGCGGCGGGCCGGTCGCGATCATTGGGCGGCTCTGATCCGCGACGGTGGCGCGGCTTGACGAGGCGTTATCGCGGCGGCACGCTCACCTCCCCGGCGTAAAATAGTAGCGATCAGCGCACGCGTACGTAACCGAACCGCTGTTCGGGCAATGTGTGGTTCGAGTCGGGTCCGAGCTGCGTAAAACAAAAAACCGATCGAAAACAGGGAGGATGTCCATGACGTCCCGGCTCCTATTGGTGATGCTTGCCGTGGGTCTCGTTCCGGCAGCCGCGTCTGCCGCGGACCCGATCAAAATCGGCTATCCGATGCCTCTCTCCGGCCCCGCGTCGGTCTATGGCGTCCCGATCGTCAAGGGCGCCGAAATGGCGGTGCAGGAGATCAATGCCGCGGGTGGCGTGAAAGGCCAGAAGATCGAGCTGCTGACCCGCGACAGCAAGGCGAGCGCCGACGAGGCGGTTCGTCTCGCGCGCGAACTCATCATCAAGAACGGCGTCGACTTCCTGTCGGGCACGCTGACCTCGGCGGAGGCGCCGGCGGTATCGACCATCGCCAAGGAGAACAAGATCGTCTTCGTCGCGCCGACCTCGAAGACCATCCAGCTCGTGTCGCCGGCCAACCTGCATCCCTACATCTTCCGTCTCGCCTCCAACACCGACATCGAGGGCCGCACTGGCGCCTCGATCATTGCGCAGTGGAAGAACGTGAAGCGGGTCGCGACGATCGCGCCCGACTATGCCTACGGCCGCGACGCGGTCGCCGCCTTCGTCGATTACATCAAGAAGGCGCGCCCCGACATCGAGATCGTCGACCAGCAGTGGCCCAAGCTCGGCCAGGCCGACTTCACGCCGTTCATCACCGCGCAGATGGGCAAGAAGCCCGATGCGGTGTTCTGCGACGTGTTCGGCGGCGATTTCGTCACCCTCGCCAAGCAGGCCGCGCCGCTGGGCTATTTCAAGATGATCAACAACCGCCTGGTCGACGGCGGCGAGGTCGGCACGACGGATGCCGCTTTGGCCCTGGGTAAGGACTACCCCTATGGAATCTGGTCCGATGCCTACGATCCGGTGATCTGGCCGGAGAACGAGCCGCCGGCGCACAAGGCCTACATCGACCACATCAAGGCCTTCACCAAGCAGGAGTACGCCTCCGGCTGGGCTATCATGGGCTATGCGTCGATCCTGGCGCTGAAGGCCGGCATCGAAAAGGCGGGCAGCACCAAGTCCGAGGCGGTCGCGAAGGCGATGCTCGGGCTGAGCTTCGACACCCCGACCGGCAAGCTCACCTTCGACCCCAAGACGCACGAGACCGGCATGGGCGAGTTCTGGGGCCAGATGGTGAAGGACGATCGCTATCCCTTCGCCATCATGAAGGACCCGAAGTACCTCTCGCAGGGGCCGTACACGCAGTAACGGCGCGCGCCAGACGGTCAGCAGGTGAAGGTTCAGCAGAACCCCTGGGGCGACGCGCTTCCTCCCCCGGGCCGGCGGAGGAAGCGGCCGAGTCATGGGTGATCTGTCCTTTTTGTTCACGCAGTTCCTCGGCGGCCTGACGACAGCGATGTTCCTGTTCCTGATCGCATCGGGACTGTCGCTGGTGTTCGGCGTGATGCGCGTGCTGAACTTCGCGCACGGCTCGTTCTATATGCTGGGCGCCTACCTCGCCTGGCAGGCAGTGCAATGGCTGACGCCCCTGCTGGAGAGTTTCTGGCTGGCGGCCCTGTTCGCGGCGTTGGTCGTCGCCGTGCTCGGCGGCCTCGTCGAAAGGCTGCTGCTGCGCCACATGTACGGCAAGGAGGAGCTCTACCAGCTGCTGCTCACCTATGCGCTGGTCCTGATCCTGGGCGACGCCGCGAAGGCGATGTGGGGTACCCAGCAGCTGTCGGTGTCGCGTCCGCCGATCCTCGGCGGCGCCATCGAGATCTTCGGCAGCGTGCTGCCGGTCTACAATCTGTTCATCATGCTGGCCGGCGTGGCGATCGCGCTTGGCGGCTGGCTGATCCTGGCGCGCAGCTCGGCCGGGCGCATGGTGCGCGCTGCGGCGCTCGACCGCGAGATGCTGGGCGCGCTCGGCGCCAATGTGGGCGCGCTCTACACCGGGATGTTCATGGCGAGCTCGTTCCTCGCCGGCCTGTCCGGCGCGCTGGTCACGCCGATCCAGAGCATCGTGCCGGGCATGGATGTCGAGGTCATCGTCGAGGCGTTCATCGTCGTGGTGATCGGCGGCCTGGGCTCGTTCTGGGGCACGTTCTGGGGCTCGCTGATCTATGGCCAGGTGCTGTCGTTCGGCATTCTCATCATGCCGAGCTTCTCGCTGTTCTCGGTGTTCGCCCTGATGGCGGTCATCCTGATCGTCCGCCCGTGGGGCCTGTTCGGAAAGCCGATGCGATGAGGACGACCGATCTTGCGAGCCGCATTCCCTGGACGCTCGTGGTCTTCCTCGTGGCCCTGGTCGTGCCGTGGGTCGGCTCGCGCTACGACGTATTTCTCGCGACCCAGATCGCGATCAGCGGCCTGTTCGCCGTGAGCCTCAACCTGCTGCTGGGCACGACCGGCCTGGTCTCGTTCGGGCACGTCGCCTATTTCGGCATCGGCGCCTATGTCTGTGGCATCCTGATGAAGACCTACGCCCTGCCGTTCTCGATCGCTCTGCCGGCGGCGGCGTTGGGCGCCGCCTTTGCCTCGCTGGTGTTCGGCTTCTTCTGCGTGCGTCTCACGCGCATCTACTTCGCCATGCTGTCGCTCGCTTTCTCGCAGATCATCTGGGCGATCGCCTACAAGTGGAACGACGTCACCGGCGGCGACCAGGGCCTGCCCGACGTGCCCTATCCCGATCTCGACTGGATGAATTCGATCCCGCTGCTCGGCGACCTGCGCATCGCCGGCCAGTTCTACGTGGTGACCCTGGTGGTGGTCGGCCTGTCGCTGGCGGCGATGCGGCGGATCATCCATTCGCCGTTCGGCCGCATGCTGACGACGATCCGCGAGAACGCCGAGCGGGCGTCGGCGATCGGCGTGGACGTGCGCCGCTACGAGCTTGCCGCCTTCGTGGTCGCGGGCGGGTTCGCCGGCATCGCCGGTGCGCTGTTCGGCATCTTCAGCCGCGGTGTCTTCTCCGACTACGTCTTCTGGCCGAAATCCGCCGAAGTGATGATCATGACCATCCTGGGCGGCATCGAGCATTTCTGGGGCCCTGTCGTCGGTGCGGCCACGCTCGTGCTCCTGAACCAGGAGATCACGTCCTACACCGAGTACTGGTCGTTCGTTCTCGGCACGATCCTGCTCGTCCTGCTGTTCGTCTTTCCCGGCGGGATCGTCGGCGGCCTGTCGGCCGGCTTCGCCTGGCTGCGGCGGAAGAGGAAGGGCACTGCCGGGTCCGTAGCTGCCGAGCCGGCCCGCGCCGAGGCAACCCGCGTCGAGGTGAAGCGTGCTTGAGGTGAGGGGCCTCTCCAAGTCGTTCGCGGGCTTCCGCGCCGTCAGTGACGTCGACCTCACCGTGGCCGAGGGCGAGATCGCCGCGGTGATCGGCCCGAACGGCGCCGGCAAGTCGACGCTGTTCAACCTCATCACCGGCCATCTGCAGCCGACCGCCGGGCGTGTCGTGGTCGACGGGCGCGACATCACCGGCATGGCTCCCTTCAAGATCTGCGGCATGGGCATGGGACGCTCGTTCCAGCGCACCAACATCTTCCCCAAGCTCACCGTGCGGGAGAACGTGCAGGCCGCCTTCCTGATCCATCGCGGCCAGGGCCCGAACTTCTGGTCGCGCTCGGAGCGGCTCTACCGCACCGACTGCGAGGCGCTGCTCGCCTCGATCGGGCTGGCGGGGCAGGCAGGCATCACGGCGGGCACGCTGTCCTACGGCAACCAGAAGCAGCTCGAGCTCGGCATTGCGCTGGCGAGCGATCCCAAGATCCTGCTGCTCGACGAGCCGACCGCCGGCATGTCGGCCAGCGAGACGCACGAGTCGATCGCGCTGCTCGAGCGGATCGCTCACGAGCGCGGCCTGACGCTGCTGTTCACCGAGCACGACATGGCGGTGGTGTTCTCGATCGCCCGCAAGATCGCCGTGCTGCACCAGGGCCGCATCATCGCCCACGGCGATCCGGCGACGGTGCGCGCCGATGCCGAGGTCCGTCGCGTCTACCTGGGCGACCACTGATGTCGGCTTTGCTGGAGCTCCACGACGTCCATGCAGCCTATGGTCTGAGCCGCGTGCTGTTCGGCATCTCGCTCGAGGTCAACCAGGGTGAGTGTGTCTGCCTGCTCGGACGCAACGGTGTCGGCAAGACCACGACCATGCGCACGGTCATGGGCCTGACGCCGCCCAGCACAGGCCACGTCCGCTTCAAGTCGAACGAGATCACCGGCTGGGCACCCTATCGGGTGGCGCGCACCGGGATCGGCTTCGTGCCGGAGGATCGCCGCGTGTTCGCGGAGCTCTCGGTGTGGGAGAACCTCGACGTCGCCCGCCGCGCCGCCGCGCGTCCCGGGCACTGGACGATGGACTCGATCCTCGAGCTGTTTCCCGTGCTGGGCACGCTGCGCGACCGGCAGAGCGGGTTCCTGTCCGGCGGCGAGCAGCAGATGCTGACGATCGCCCGCACGCTGATGGGCAATCCCGAGCTGTTGCTGCTCGACGAACCGTCGGAAGGCCTCGCGCCGCTGGTGGTTCAGGCGCTGCTGACCAAGATCGGCGAGCTGAAGGCGCAGGGGCTGACGATCCTGCTGGCGGAGCAGGGGATCGAGTTCTCGCTGGCGCTGGCCGACCGCGTCTACGTGCTGGAGAAGGGGGCCGTGCGTTTCGTCGGACCCTCCGCCGCACTCAGGTCGGACCGCGGGCTGCTCGACAAGCTGCTGGCGCTGTAGAGGGGCGCCGCCCTTTGCGAATGGTCAATGCGGTCGGCGCCGCGCGGGCCAACACTCCGGAGACGTTAACCGGAGGGCGAAGCAATGATGCGCAAGCTTTCGGCGGAATTCATCGGAACGGCCTGGCTGGTTCTCGGCGGCTGCGGCTCGGCCGTGCTGGCCGCGGCCTTTCCCCAGCTCGGGATCGGCTTCGTGGGCGTGGCACTCGCGTTCGGCCTGACGGTCCTCACCATGGCCTATGCCATCGGTCACGTCTCGGGCTGCCATCTCAATCCGGCGGTATCGGTCGGCCTGTGGGCCGGCGGCCGCTTCAGGTCGGCCGAGCTGGTGCCCTACATCGCGGCGCAGGTGCTGGGCGCGATCGCGGGCGCGGCCGTGCTCTACGCCATCGCCAGCGGCAAGGCGGGCTTCGACGTCCATGCCGGCTTCGCCAGCAACGGCTTCGGCGCGCACTCGCCCGGCGGCTATTCGCTGGCCGCCGGCTTTGCCTGCGAGGTCGCGATGACCTTCGGCTTCCTGTTCGTGATCATGGGCGCGACGCACGGCAGCGCGCCGAAGGGCTTCGCGCCGATCGCCATCGGCCTCTGCCTGACCCTGATCCACCTGATCAGCATCCCCGTCACCAACACCTCGGTGAACCCGGCGCGCAGCACCGGGCCGGCGCTGTTCGCCGGCGGCTGGGCGCTGGAGCAGCTCTGGCTGTTCTGGCTGGCGCCGCTGATCGGCGCGGTCTTCGCCGGCATCGTCTATCGCACGGTCGGCGGCGAGGAGCCGGCAGCCGAGATCGCGGGCGACGCCAAGCGCGCCTAGGTCGCCGACACCCTCTTCGCGGGTAGGCCGAGCGGGCGGACGGCGGCGCGCCCGTGGCGATCGTCAGTCGGGCAGCGGCCTGGCGAGCGCCTGCCAGATCGCACGCTCGGCCGGCGAGGGCCGGGTCACGGCTTCGGGCGGCACTGGCCGGGGCAGGTTCTTCGGATTGTACTTCCCGGTGGCAAGGTGCTTCGGAACGCTCCAGTGCACCGCCTCGTTGATGACGCGCCGAGTCGGGTCCTCGCGATTGCGGAAAAGGCCGATGTCCAGCGCGTGCGGCTTGAGCATTGGCCGATTGAAAGGGAAGCAGCGGCTCAGCAGGTAGAACCAGCTGAGCGAGTCGGCGGGCTGCTGCAGCGGGTCCGGTTTGGCCTCGCCTTTGAGCAGCGAAGCATCGAAGCGCAGGCCCGTGAGATCCATGACGCGACCCATCATCCACGCCATCGCAACGTCGGACAGGCCATGCTGGGCATACCCGCCGCCCACGTTGCTGTGCGCACCGGCGAACCACACCTGCTCGCACGTTTGGTGGCCGGGTAGCGGCTCGCCGATTTTCTGCGTCCACGGGGTCGGCGCGAACGGCCGGCGATGCTCGTCGATTGCCATGGCGTGCAGCCCGACATCGATCTTGTGGCCCAGGCTGGTATCGTGGAAGTGAAGCTCGCGCCAGGTAAACATGCGGGCCAGGGCAGCCAGCCCATAGCCTGCCGGAATGCCGTACGAGCCAACCGTGTCCCAAACGCCGACACACTTGATCGGCACAGTGCGATCGGCGAGGTCGGTTTGCTTGCGAGCGCGATAGTTGTCCCAGACATCCTCGAATCTGTCGAAGTGCCTGGGATAGACCAATCCGACGCGGCCGATGATGCCCGCGACCGCCCGCGCCGTGTAGGCGCCGCGCGAGAAGCCGAAGATGTAGATTTCGTCGCCATGCTGGTAGTTCAGCGCGGCGAACATATAGGCGCGCTGGACGTTGCGCTTCAGGCCGACTCCGAACACGCCGCCCAGCACCTTGTCGACCGGGCCATCGGTGCCGACTCCGGCATTGTAGTAGGCGATCTGCGGCACGCCCTCCGCGACCGGCATCACCGACTGGGCAAAGCGAACGACGTTGGTGGGCTTCGCGCGCTCCTCCGCGTTCTTGGTGACCGTATTCCAGGTGCCGTCGAGACAGAGGACGATGCGTTTCATGGCGCGTCCGTCGTGCTACGGAACGGATATTCTTCGCGCTGTACCGCTCTGGGTCAATCGCATTGATCGTCCTTACTCGGATGCCGTTCCGTCATCGCGGTAGGCCCAGCATGTTTCCGGGGGGAGGGTGATCGCGACCTCGCCGTCCTGCTCGTGGCGCGCCGCAGTGCCGAGCTCGAGGGCCTCCAGCCGCTGGCCGCCCATCTCGACGTCGTAGACGGTCTGCATGCCCTGGTAGCGCCGCTCGATCACGCGGCCGGAGAAGACGTTGGCGGCGCCGCGCTCGCCCAGCCGAACGTTCTCCGCGCGCAGGGCGACCCGCGCCCGGTCGCCCGCGCTGAGCGGCTGCGGCGTCCACGCCTCGATCCGGCCCGCCGTGCCGAGGTCTATGGTCGCGCGCTCGCCGGTGCGCGCCAGCACCTTGCCGAGCAGCACGTTCGAGGCGCCGGTGAAGTTGGCGACGAAGGAATCGGCCGGCCGGTTGTAGATCTCGCCCGGCGGGGCCATCTGCAGGAGCTTGCCGTCCTTCATCACACCGATCCGGTCGCCCAGCACCACGGCCTCGGCCTGGTCGTGCGTGACGTACAGGCCGGTCATGCCGGTCGCCTTCAGGATGCGGCGCAGCTCGTCGCGCAGGCGGATGCGCAGCTTGGCGTCGAGGTTGGAGAGCGGCTCGTCGAGCAGCAGCAGCTGCGGCCGGTAGACCAGGCTGCGGGCGAGCGCCACGCGCTGCATCTGGCCGCCCGACAGCGACACCACCGGCCGCTCGGCGTATTCGCCGAGGCCGACCAGCTCGAGCGTCTCGTCCACTTTGGCGGTGATGTTGCCGCCGCCGTTCTTCCGGTACTTCAGCGGATAGGCCACGTTCTGGCGCACCGTCATGTGCGGCCAGACCGCGTAGGACTGGAACACCATGCCGATGTCGCGCTCGCGCGGGGAGACCAGCAGGCCTCGCGCGGGCTCGGACACGACGCGGTCGCCGATCGAGATGCGGCCGCCGGTCGGATGCTCGAGCCCTGCGACGCAGCGCAGGGTCGTGGTCTTGCCGCAGCCCGAGGGGCCGAGCAGGACGACGATCTCGCCCGCCGGCACGTCGAAGCTCACGCCGTCGACCGCCGGACGGACGCCCGGCGCGAAGCGCTTCTCGAGCTGCTCGATGGCGAGCGCTGCAGTCACTGGCGGTACCCGTAGACCTTGTTCCACTCCTCGAGCCAGCCGGCGCGCAGCTTCTCGAACTCGTCGAACTTCGGCACCCATACCTTGATCACCTTGGGATCCCAGCCCTTGGGGAAGGCCGGCGGCTCCTTGAGCGAGGTGATGTTGCCCAGGCTCTTGATGGCGAAGGTCTGGCCCTCCTTGCTGAGGCGCCAGTTCATGAACAGCTTCGCCGCGTTCGGGCTCTTCGATGTCTTGGTGATGCCGTCGGCGTAGGGGATGATCGGCACGCCTTCGGGCGCGAAGATCGCCTCGGCCGGCGCTCCTTCCACGATCTTGGTGTAGATGATGTTGTAGAGCAGCGGCGCGATCGAGATCTCGCCGCGCACCAGCGCGTCGGAGGTCGGCGCGCCGGACGGATAGAGCGCGATCTCGAGCGCCGCGTTCTTCTTCCAGTAGTCCTCGCCCAGCACCTGGCGCTCGAACATGATGCGGGTCCAGGTCGTGCCGCCCGACGGGCCGACCACCTGGCCGATCTTCTTGCCCTTGTATTCTTCCTTGGTGAGATCCATCCAGGTCTTGGGCGGGTTCTTCACCAGCTCGGTGTTGTAGGCGATCGCCCAGCCGAGCGTGACGCCCGGCCACAGCTTGGGCGAGACCAGCGCGTCGGGCCGGTAGTCGGCGGCGTTGGGCGGGCTGTAGTCCTGGAACAGGTCGGCGAGCTCCACCATCAGGCCGCGGTCGGAATGGTTGACCACGTCGGCGGCGAGCTTGCCGGCCGCCGCCTCGGTCTTGATGCGCTGGATCAGCTGGCCGCCGGGCGCCCGCACCATCGCGACCTTGATCTTGGGGAAGCGCTTGTTGAAGGCCTTGATGACCTCCTGCTCGACCTCGGCGAAGTTGGCCGTGTAGTAGGTGAGCGAGCCTTCCTTCTCGGCCGCCGCGATCACGTCCTTCGAGCCGAACTCTTCCTCGGCGGCCGCGGGCAACGCCCAGCTTGCGGCGGCGCCGGCGAGGCCGGCCAGTACACTTCTACGCTTCATCGTCTCCTCCGGTTGTAACCGACCCTCAGCCCACCCTCTTTCAGCCCACTCTGGCGCTGCCCTGGGCGGCGCCGCGCGAGAGCCAGTTGGTGAGCCCGAGCAGCACGGCGAGGATCGCCGTCTGCACCAGGCTGAAGGCGGCCGTCTTTCCGACGTTTCCGCCCTCGTAATAGTCGAGCAGCAGCACGGCCATCACGGTCGTGTCGCTGGTGTAGAGAAACAGCGACGAGCCGAGCTCGCGGATCGACAGCACGAATAGAAGCGTCATCGAGGCGACGACGCCCGGCCGCGCCAGCGGCAGCACGATGGTGGCGACCGTGCTGAGCAGCCCGCGGCCGCAGATCCAGGCGGCCTCCTCGAGCTCCTTGTGGATCTGCAGGAACGAGGTCGAGAGCGCCTTCACCGTGTCGGGGATGAAGCGCGCGACGAAGGCCAGCGCCAGGATCCAGATCGTGCCGTAGAGCCCGCCGGGCAGGCCGATCCACGCCCACAGATAGGCGACGCCGACCACCAGACCGGGGATCGCGACCGGGATGGTCGACAGGAGGTCGATCGCCCTGCGGCCGGGCACGTGCGTGCGGTTCACCGTGTAGCCGATGGCGAAGGCCAGCGCGCCGCCGATCAGGGCCGTGATCACGCCGACCTTCATGGTGTTCCAGATCGACAGCATGGTCAGCGGGTTGTCGAACACCTGGTTGAAATGGCCCCAGCTGTAGGCGCGCATGTCGAACAGCGCATTGACGTCCTTGATGAACAGGAACTTGCGGAACGCGGCGATCACCAGAGCGAGGGTCGGCAGCACGACGACGACGAACAGGTAGACGACCGCGAGGCCGAAGGTGAACCAGCGCCACGGCCCGAGATTGAGGCTGCGCGGCCGGAACGCCTTGCCGGCCACGGTGGCGAAGCTCTTGCCGGTCAGGATGCGCTGCTGCGCCCACACCAGGATCGCCGTCACGATCATCAGCAGGATCGCGACCGCCGCCGCCGTGTTGTAGAGGGGCGGGCTCCAGGCGGTGAGCTTGAAGATGTAGGTGGTGAGCACGTTGATGTTGGCCGGCGCGCCGAGCACCGCCGGCACGCCGTAGATGCCCAGCATCACCACGAAGGACAGCAGGCTGCCGGCGAGGATCGCCGGCGCGATCAGCGGGAAGGTGACGGTGAACAGCGTGGTGAAGGCCGAGGCGCCGGAGACCTCGGACGCCTCCTCGAGGCTCGGGTCCATGTTCTGCAGCGCCGACGAGGTGAACATGTAGACGTAGGGCGCATAGTAGATGCCGAACACGATGATCAGCCCGGCCATCGAATAGAAGTCGACGCGGAAATCGATGCCGATCCACTTGAAGACCGTGTTGATCAGGCCGGTCTTGGGCGAGGCGAGGATCGACCATGCGACGCCTGCGACCAGCGGCGGCACGAACAGGGGAATCATGCTGGCGCCGGCGATGAAGCGTTTGAACGGCGTGTTGGTGCGCACGACGATCCAGGAGAAGGAGAGGCCGATCATCACCGCGAGGATCGTCCCGCCGCCGCACGCGGCCAGCGCGTTGAAGAAGGCGAGGTGGACGTTCTCGTTGCCCATCACCTCGAGGAAGTGATGCACCGAGGGCCGGAACTTGCCGAAGCCGTCGACCACCGGGTTCGAATCGCTCAAGGCGCCGAACACCAGCATCAGCAGCGGATAGACCACCAGGAAGCTGAGAACGAGCAGCAGGGCGCCAACCCATAAGGGCGCACTCCAGCGCCGCGGTGGCGCAGCTTCCATCGCTTCGGCCAACGCGGCCGTACTCGTCGCCGTCAAACGCACTCCTCCCCGAGGCGGTCGCGGGTTCGGCTCCCGCGGCTATTCAGTCTGTGTGCACCGTAGCCTATCGCGATTTCCGGCGCTACGCCCGGGTGAGGATCATCTTTGCTGGGAGCGCGGCACTCCCGTGCCGCTCATGGTCATCGCCGGGTGGGCCGCAACCGGACGTTCTCAACTTTGCGTGGCGCGATTATGGCAATCGCGTCGGCGCCTGGTATCTGCTCGATACATTCGACGCGCTACAGCTGCCGATGGCGGCGCTGGTCAACAGCAGCATGTACGACTATGCGTCCGCTCTGGTGGCGGCGCATCGCGCGCGCGGCGACGAGATCGTCGGCCATGGCCGCACGAACGCCGAGCGGCAGGGCATCCTCGACGAGGCGGCCGAGCGGATGCTGATCCTCGAGGCAACGATCCGATTGACGAAGGAGGAGGGCCGCGCCCCGGAGGGCTGGCTGGGACCGTGGATCTCGCACAGCCATCTGACGCCCGACCTGTTGACCGAGGCCGGCTACAAATACCTCTTGGACTGGTGCATGGACGACCAGCCGGTCTGGTTCCGCTGCCGCGACAACCGCCGCATCCTAGCCGTGCCCTATCCGCAGGAGCTGAACGACATCCCGGCGATCGTCGGCCGCAGGGAGAACGGCGCCGACTTCGCCGACATGATCGTCGACCAGTTCGACGAGATGATGGAGCTGTCGGAGAAGCGTCCGCTGGTGATGGGCGTGGCGCTGCACGCCTACATCGTCGGCCAGCCGCATCGCCTTCGGCATCTCAAGCGCGCGCTGCGCCACATCGCCCGGCATCACGATTCGATCTGGCTGACGACGCCCGGTGAGATCGCCCGGCACTGCATGGGTCTGCCGAATGGCATCGTTCCCTAGACTCATATCCCTCTCCCCCGCTAGGGGGAGAGGTGAGGAGAGGGGCATCGAGGGCTATCTGTAACCCCCTCTCCCAACCTCTCCCCCTAGCGGGGGAGAGGAGAAAGAAAGAGGGAAGGACCCAGAATGCGTCTGTTCACCGCCACGCTCGCCACGGAGACCAACACCTTCTCGCCGCTGCCGACCAGCCTCGAGAACTACAGGGAGTCGGTTTTCTTCCGACCCGGCGAGCATCCGGCCGATGCACCGCGCATGTGCACCGCGCCCTTGTTCGTCGGTCGCGCGCGGGCCAAGGCCGAAGGCTTCGAGCTGATCGAAGGCAGCTGCTTCGCCGCCAGCCCGGCCGGCACGACCAACCGTGCCGACTACGAGTTCATGCGCGACGAGATCCTGGGGCAGCTGAAGGCTGCGCTACCGGTCGACGGCCTGCTGCTCGGCCTGCACGGGGCGATGGTGGCGCACGGCTATGACGACGTCGAAGGCGACATCATCGAACGCGCCCGCGCGATCGTCGGGCCGAAATGCGTGATCGGCGTCGAGCTCGATCCGCACTGCCATCTGACGATGAAGCGCGTCTCGAAGGCCGACATCATCGTGCTCTACAAGGAGTTTCCGCACACCGACGTGGTCGAGCGGGCCGAGGACGTGCTCACGCTGGTGCTGAAGACGCTGCGCGGGCAGATCAAGCCGGTGATGTCGGTCTACGACTGCCGCCAGATCCAGAGCTATCCGACGACGCTGCAGCCCATGCGCTCGCTGGTCGACCGCCTCATGGCGATGGAGGGCAAGGACGGCATCCTGTCGATCTCGATCGCCCACTGCTTCCCATACGGCGACGTCGCCGAGATCGGCACGCGCGTGCTGGTGATCGCCGACGGCGACAAGAAGAAGGCCGATACGCTGGCGACGAAGCTCGGCGAGGAGCTGGTGAGCCTGCGCGGCAAGACCACGCCGCCATATCTCGACGTCAAGGCCGGCGTGAGTGAGGGTGTCGCCTTCAACGACCTGCCGGTGGTGATCGCCGATCCGGCCGACAATGCAGGCGGCGGCGCGCCCTCGGACAACACCGACATCCTGAAGCAGCTGATCGAGGCGAAGGTCGAGAATGCCTGCATCGGCCCGATCTGGGATCCGATCGCCGTGCGTATCTGCTTCGACGCGGGCCTGGGGGCGAAGATGAACCTGCGCTTCGGCGGCAAAATCGCCATCACCTCGGGTTCGCCGGTCGATGCCGAGGTCGAGGTGATCGGGCTGAAGCGCGACGCCTGGCAGCGCTTCGGACCGACCCAGGTGCCGGTCGGCGACTGTGCCGCGGTTCGGGTGGGCGGCGTCGACGTGGTCCTGATTGCCAACCGCACGCAGGCGACCGGGCTCGAGCTGTTCCGCAACGTCGGCATCGAGCCGACCGAGAAGAAGATCGTGGTCGTGAAGTCGACCAACCACTTCATGGCGGCCTACGGGCCGATCGCCAAGAAGGTGATCTACATCGATTCCAACGGGCCGCTGAAGCGCGACCCGGCGAAGATCGCCTACACCAAGGTCGAGCGTCCGGTCTGGCCGCTCGATGCCGACGCGAAACCACGCGGGCTGATTTTCTAAGCGCCCCCGTCGTCCCGACCGAAGCCGAGCGCAGCGAGGCGTAGCGGAGGGACCTTCTCTCAACGATTTGTGGCTAATCGCTGAGAGAAGGTCCCTCCACTCGCTTCGCTCGGTCGGGACGACGGGGAGGGATGACGGAGGGCCTGTGGATAAGCGTTCCCCCCGCAGACCGCTTTGGACAATGGACTACGGCCGGCCCCTTGATCCGTCGTGCAAAAGATCGCGTCCAATGCCCGGAATAGGTGTTCGTGAATGTTGCTGTCAGAATTGCCGGCGCGATCCTTCGGTCTGCACATCGCGGCGCTCGAGAAACAATGAAAGCAGGGGTGGGGGTGTCGCGGATTTGGGACTTTCAGGCGAAAAACGCCGGTACGACAAAGGCTTGGAGTCGCGGACGGTGGGACGGTTTGGGACTCCAGTGTGTACATTCGCGGCGCATCGCATAGGGTGTGCGCCGCAGTTGTTCGTGGGGAAAGCATGATGGTTCGGGTTCTGTTGGCGCTGGTCGCCATGCTGCTGCCGCTGGCGGCGTCGGCGCAGGAGAAGGTGCTGCGCGCGGTGATGCATGCCGACGTGCGGGTGATCGATCCGGTCTGGACGACCCAGACCATCGCCAACATCCACGGCGCGCTGGTCTACGACACGCTGTTCGGCAACGACGCCGACCAGAAGCCGCAGCCGCAGATGGTCGACACCTACACGATCAGCCCCGACCGGCTGCACTACAGCTTCACCCTGCGCGATGGGCTGAAGTTCCACGACGGCTCGCCGGTCACGACCAGGGACGTGATCGCCTCGCTGAAGCGCTGGGGCGCCAAGGACGGCGTCGGCCAGCGGCTGCTGGGCTACGTCACCGAGATGAAGGCGGTCGACGACAAGACGTTCACCATGGACCTCAAGGAACCCTACGGCATGGTGCTGGAATCGCTCGGCAAGAGCGGCAGCTCGATCGCCGCCATCATGCGCGAGAAGGATGCGCTGACCGACCCGCAGCAGCAGGTCAAGGAATCGATCGGCTCGGGTCCGTTCATCTTCGCCAAGGACCAGTGGGTGCCGGGCAGCAAGGCGGTCTACCTCAAGAACAAGGACTACGTTCCGCGCAAGGAGCCGCCGTCGTCGTTCGCCGGCGGCAAGGTACCGGGCGTCGACCGCATCGAGCTGATCTGGATGCCCGACCCGCAGACGGCGATGCAGGCGCTGATCAACGGCGAGATCGATTTCTGGGAGAACCCCAACATCGACTTCCTGCCGATCCTGGAGAAGGCCAAGGGCGTGAAGCTGCTCAAGACCGGCAAGATCGACAGCACACAGGGCATGATCCGGCTCAACCATCTCCATCCGCCATTCGACAACATCAAGATGCGGCAGGCGATGTACTACCTGATCAACCAGGAGGACTTCCTGCGCGCCATCGTCGGCGACCCGAAGTACTACAAGGTGTGCCCCGGCCTGCTGACCTGCGGCGGCCCGTACGAGAATGACGGCGGCACGCACTGGATGAAGGAGTACAATCCCAAGAAGGCGCTGCAGCTGATGAAGGAGGCCGGCTACAAGGGCGAGCCGATCACCGTGTTGGCGGCGACCGACCACAACACCATCACGCCGGCCACCCAGGTGCTGATCGAGGCGATGCGCCAGGCCGGCCTCAATGTCGATGTGCAGTCGATGGACTGGGGCAGCGTGGTGACCCGCCGCGCCAGCAAGAACCCCTCGAACCAAGGCGGCTGGGACATTTTCGTCACCACCTCGGGCGGCGTCGGCTCGGCCAATCCCGTGCTGCACACCTGGATCGGCGCGGCGTGCGACAAGGGCCTGTTCGGCTGGCCGTGCGATCCCGAGGTCGAGAAGCTGCGCAACGCCTTCGGCATGGCCAAGAGCGAGGACGAGCGCAAGAAGATCGCCCACGACCTGCAGGAGCGCGCCATGGACGACGTGGTCTTCCTGCCGTTTGGCCAGTTCGACGCCCCGCTCGCCTACCGCGCCGACCGCATCTCGGGCATTGTCCCGAACACGGGATTGGCGGTGCTGTGGGGCATCACCAAGAAATGACGCCTCCCGTCGTCCCGACTCGCGCGGGGCATCCCCGCGCTTCAGCGCGAAGCGCGCAGTGGAGGGACCTTTTTTGTAAGCGGGCGAAAAGAGGCCCCTCGGCTTCGCTCGGGGCGACGGTGTTGTGACTGCCTACATCATCCGGCGCCTGTTCGCCGTCGTGCCCGTCATGGCGGTGGTGGCGTTGTTCGTGTTCTTCCTGCTGCGCTTCGCGCCGGGCGATCCGGCCGCGATCATCGCCGGCGACGACGCGACCACCGAGGCGATCGCCGCGGTGCGCGCCAAGCTCGGCCTCGACCGGCCTGTGATCGAGCAGTTCGCGGTCTGGGTCTGGGGTCTCGTACACGGCGACCTAGGCGTGTCGATCTTCTCCAACCTCGCCGTCACCCGCCTGATCGCCCAGCGCCTGGAGCCGACGCTGGCGCTCACGCTCTCCACGCTGGTCGTCAGCCTGGCGCTGGCTATCCCGATCGGCGTGGTGGCGGCGTGGAAGGCCCGCAAGCTGGTCGACCGCCTCGTCATGGGTTTTGCCGTGATGGGTTTCGCGGTGCCGGTGTTCGTGCTGGCCTATGTGCTGATCTACTTCTTCGCCGTGCGCTGGCAGCTGCTGCCGGTGCAGGGTTACTCGCCCATTTCCGAGGGCTTCTGGCCGTTCCTGCAGAGCCTGATCCTGCCCTCGGTGGCGCTGGGCGTGACCTACATGGCGCTGATCGCCCGTATCACCCGCGCCTCGATGCTCGAGGTGCTGCAGCAGGACTATATCCGCACCGCCAACGCCAAGGGCCTGGCGACCGACCGCGTCCTGCTGCTACATGCGCTGAAGAACGCCGCCGTGCCGATCGTCACCGTGATCGGCATCGGCATCGCGCTGCTGATCTCCGGCGTGGTCATCACCGAGACAGTGTTCAACATTCCGGGCCTCGGCCGGCTCACGGTCGATGCCGTGCTGAAGCGCGACTATCCGATCGTGCAGGGGCTGATCCTCGTCTTCGCCGCGGTCAAGGTGGTGATCAATCTGTTGATCGACATCTCCTACGCCTTCCTCGATCCCCGGATACGGTACTGACATGCACTGCCCGTCATCCCGAGCGAAGCGAAGCGCAGTCGAGGGACCTGTTCTTCTGTGGCACAGGCCGTATGAGGAGGTCCCTCCCCTGCGCCTCGCTGCGCTCGGCTTCGGTCGGGATGACGGGAGGAGGAGCCAATGGTAGCTCTCAGCGACGACCTCCCTCTGCAACGCCGCTTCTCGCCGGCGACGGCGATCCGGCGCAACCCGACGATCACCTTCGGCGCGGTCCTGCTGGTCCTGCTGATCGCCATGGCGATCGTCGGTCCGTCGTTCGTCGGCGATCCGCTGAAGATCGCGCCGGTCTATCGCCTGCGCCCGCCCTCGGAGCGCTGGTGGTTCGGCACCGACCAGTTCGGGCGCGACCTGTTCACCCGCACCATCTACGGCAGCCGCGTGTCGCTGATCGTCGGCCTGTCGGTCGCGATCACCGCCAGCATGCTGGGCCTGGCGCTCGGCCTGCTGTGCGGCTACTTCCGCGCCCTGGACGCCATCGTCATGCGCATCATGGACGGCGTGATGGCGATCCCGTCGATCCTGCTGGCGATCGCGCTGATCACCCTGACGCGGCCCGGCCTCGGCATCGTCATCGTCGCGATCGTCATCCCCGAGGTGCCGCGCATCGTCCGCGTCGTGCGCTCGGTCGTGCTGGCGATCCGCGCCCAGCCCTATATCGAAAGCGCCATCGCCGGCGGCACGCGCAACGTGAAGCTGCTGTGGCGGCACGTGTTGCCCAACACGCTCGCGCCGCTGATCGTGCAGGCGACGTACGTCTGCGCCTCGGCGATGCTGATCGAGGCGGGGTTGAGCTTCCTCGGTGCCGGCGTGCCGCCCGAGGTGCCGAGCTGGGGCAACATCATCGCCCAGGGCCGGACCTTCTTTCAGATCGCGCCGTGGAGCATCCTGATCCCCGGCGGGTTCCTGGCCCTTACCGTGCTGGCGGTGAACCTGCTGGGCGACGGCCTGCGCGACCGGCTCGACCCGCGGCTGGCGAGGCGCCTGTGAGCGGCAATTCGGGCGCCATCCTCGAAGTCCGCGACCTGCATACGCAGTTCAACACGCTCGACGGCGTGGTGCGCGCGGTCGACGGCGTCTCGTTCGCCCTCGACCGCGGCGAGACGCTGGGCATCGTCGGCGAATCGGGCTGCGGCAAGTCGGTGACCGCGATGTCGATCCTGCGCCTGATTCCGCCGGAGACCGGTCGCATCGCCTCGGGGTCGATCAAGTTCGAGGGCGAGGAGCTGACCACGCTCTCCGAGGAGGCGATGAAGCGCCTGCGCGGCCATCGCATCTCGATGATCTTCCAGGAGCCGATGACCAGCCTCAACCCGGTCCTGACGGTCGGCACGCAGATCGCCGAGAACGTGACGCGCCATCTCGGCGTCTCCAAGAAGGCCGCGCGCGAGCGCGCCCGCGAGATGCTCGACCTGGTGCGCATCGCCGACGCCAAACGCCGCCTCGACGAATACCCGCACCAGCTGTCCGGCGGCATGCGCCAGCGGGTGATGATCGCCATGGCGCTCAGCTGCGACCCGCAGGTGCTGATCGCCGACGAACCGACGACGGCGCTCGACGTCACCATCCAGGCGCAGATCCTCGACCTGATGCTCGACCTCAAGGAGAAGACCGGGACGGCGATCGTGCTGATCACCCACGACCTCGGCGTGGTCGCGGAGACGGCGCAGCGTGTCGTCGTGATGTATGCCGGCCGCAAGGTCGAGGAAGCGCCCGTCGAGGCGCTGTTCGACAATCCGCTGCATCCCTACACGCGCGGCCTGATGGCGGCGATCCCGCGGCTCGATGCCGATGCGGCGCGGCTGCAGGAGATCCCGGGCATGGTGCCGCTGCTGACGAAGCCAATCGTCGGCTGCGCCTTCGCCGCCCGCTGCGCGCTCGCGACCGGCCGCTGCCGCACCGAGTCGCCGCCGACCGTCGATGCCGGCGACGGCCATACGGCCCTCTGCTGGGAGGTGACGCCGTGACGGTCCTGGCGGTCGACAGGCTGGTGAAGCACTTCCCCATTCACGGCGGCCTGCTGCAGCGCCAGGTCGGCGCCGTGAGGGCAGTCGACGGCGTGAGCTTCACCATCGCCAAGGGCGAGACGCTGGGGCTGGTCGGCGAATCGGGCTGCGGCAAGTCGACGGTGGGCAAGACGATCCTGAAGCTGATCGAGCCAACGTCCGGCCGCATCGTGCTGGGCGGCGAGGACATCACCGCCCTCAAGCCGGGCGCGATGTGGGCGCACCGCAGGCGCATCCAGACGATCTTCCAGGACCCTTATTCGTCGATGAATCCACGCTTGTCCGCCGGTACCATCGTCGGTGAGCCGCTGGAGAACTTCGGCATCGCGCGCGGCCGCGAGCGCGATGAACGGGTCGCGGCATTGTTCGAGCGCGTCGGCCTGCGCCGCGACGCCATGCGCAAGTACGCCCACGAATTCTCCGGCGGCCAGCGCCAGCGACTCGGCGTCGCCAAGGCGCTGTCGGTCGGCCCGGAGGTGATCGTGGCCGACGAGCCTGTGTCGGCGCTCGACGTCTCGGTGCAGGCGCAGGTGCTGAACCTGCTGATCGACCTTCAGGCCGAGTACGGGCTGGCCTATCTCTTCATCAGCCACGACCTCGCGGTGATACGGCACATCAGCCATCGCATCGCCGTGATGTATCTCGGCCGCATCGTCGAGCTCACCGACAAGCGCACGCTGTTCGTCAAGCCGCTGCATCCCTACACCGAGGCGCTGCTGTCCGCCGCGACCGCGCCCGATCCGCGGCGCAAGCGGCGCAAGAAAGCGATCGTCCAGGGCGACGTGCCGAGCCCGGCCAATCCACCGTCCGGCTGCCATTTCCACACGCGATGCCCCTATGCCGTCGCCGAGTGCAAGGTGAAGGATCCCGCGCTGCGCGAAGTCGCGCCCGGCCATCGCGTGGCCTGCCACCTGCGTTAGCCTTCGAGGTCCGAAAACCGCGAGCCATGAATCGTCCGAACACCGTACTGAGCGCCATGCGCAAGGACATGACCGGCCTGGAGTTCGTCCAGGCGATCGTCGACGGCACGCTGCCGCACAACTCGATGGCCGATACGCTGGGCTACCGGATCGTCGAGGCGGAGAAGGGGCGCGTGGTCGTCACCGCCACGCCGAACGACACGCTGCTCAACCCGCACGGCACGGTGCATGGCGGGCTCGCCGCGACGATGCTCGACAGCTGCATGGGCCTCTCGATCATGACCCTGCTCGACAAGGGTGTCGGATCGACCACGCTCGAGTTCAAGATCTCCTTCGTGCGCGCGATCACGCCGGACACCGGCGAGATCCGCGCCGAGGGCAGGGTCGTGAGCCCCGGCCGCCGAGTCGGCACCGCGGAAGGGCGGATCACCGACGCCAACGGCAAGCTCCTCGCCCACGCCACGACGACCTGCCTGATCCTGTCCTAGCGCTGCGGCGTCTCGGCGGGATAGGTGGCCTTCATCGATGGCCGCTCGGCGATCTGATCGTACCACACGGCGAGCTTGGGCGCGGCGGTGCGCCAGTCGCGGCCGTAGCGCCAGTCGTCGTAGCTGCAGGCGACGGCGGTGGTGATCTGGGCCAGGTCGAATGTCGGGCTGAACGTCGGGAGATGCTGCTCCAGCGCGGCGAGACAGCGAAAGGTGCGATCGCGCATCTTCGCAATGAAGTCGTTCGAGCGCTCCTTGTCGGCGCGCAGCGTCTCGGCGCGGCGCATGATCTGCGCCTCGAGCACGGCGTTGGCCAGCGCCATGGTCGCCAGCGCCTGCCAGCGCGCGGCGCCATCGCGCGGCAGCAGGCGATATTGGCCGAACTCGGCATTGAGGTAGTCGCAGATTGCGTGGGAGTCCGTGAGCGTCACGGTGTCGGTGACCAGCGCGGGGATGCGCAGGGCGGGCGTCGCGTCCGCGAAGTCGGCCGGCATCGCGACGGTCTGCGTGCCCCAGCTGTGCGGCCATCGCGTCTGCACGAACTCGAAGCGGTCCTCGATCCCCAGCTCGAGGATCGTCACGCGCACGCGCCGGACCCACGGCGAGGCCGGCGTCACGTAGAGCCGCATCGATCAGCCCTGACGCGCGCCCGGCGCGGTGTCCTTCAGATAGGTGAGGGCGGCCTGCACGCCGCCGGTCTTGTGCGGGACCTTGGCCAAACCCAGCGCCATCTCGACGCCCGACAGCGTGCCCATCAGCATCAGGTCGTTGAAGTCGCCGAGATGGCCGATGCGGAACACCTTGCCGGCGACCTTGCTCAACCCCTGGCCGAGCGAGAGGTTGAAGTTCTCCAGCGCCACCTTGCGGAATTCGTCCGCGTTGTGCCCCTCGGGCATGACGATCGCCGTCAGCGAGCCGGAGTAGGCCTTCGAATCGCGGCACAGGATCTCGAGGTCCCAGCCGGTGACGGCAATGCGCGTCGCCTCGGCGTGGCGGGCGTGGCGGGCGAACACCGCGTCGAGGCCTTCCTCCAGCAGCATGTCACAGGCCTCGTTCAGGCCGTAGATCAGGTTGGTTGCCGGCGTATAGGGGAACCAGCCGTTGGCGTTGGCCGTCAGCATCTCCTCCCAGTTCCAGAACGACTTCAGCATCTTCGAGTTCTTGGACGCCGCGACCGCCTTCTCGCTGACCGCGTTGAAGGAGAGGCCGGGCGGCAGCATCAGGCCCTTCTGCGAGCCCGCCACCGTGACGTCGACGCCCCAGGCATCGTGGCGATAGTCGATCGAGCCCAGCGAGGAGATGGTGTCGACCAGCAGCAGCGCCGGATGCTTCGCCGCATCGATCGCCTGCCGCACGGCGGAGATGTCGCTCACCACGCCGGTCGAGGTCTCGTTGTGGACGATGCATACCGCCTTGATTGTGTGGCCGGTATCCTCCTTCAGCCGCTTCTCGATCGCGGCGGGATCGGCGGGCTTCGTCCAGTCGCCGCCCATGAACTCCGACTTGATGCCGAGCCGGTCGGCCATCTTCTTCCACAGCGAGGCGAAGTGGCCGGTCTCCCACATCAGCACCAGGTCGCCCGGCGACAGCGTGTTCACCAGCGCCGCTTCCCAGGCGCCCGTGCCCGACGCGGGGTAGACGATCACCGGCTGCTTGGTCTGGAAGACCTGGCGGACGCTGCGCAGCACCTTCTTGGCCAACGCGTTGAACTCGGGGCCGCGGTGATCGATGGTCGGATTGTCCATCGCACGCAGGATCCGGTCGGGGACATTGGTCGGGCCGGGAATCTGCAGGAAATGCCGGCCGCTCGGATGCGAGTTCAGGCGCATGGTTTTTGTCCCCTCTGCTTTCGATTGTATTTTGTATGCAATCTGCGAGACTGTGTCCAGCACCATGGACGGAACGACCTTCCCGATCGCGCGCTCGACCCTGCCGGAGGCGGCGGCGGAGCGGCTGCGTACCTTGATCATCGAAGGCGAGCTGGCGCCGGGCGCGCGGCTCAACGAACGCGAATTGAGCGAGCGGCTGGGCGTCTCGCGCACGCCATTGCGCGAAGCCTTTCGCATGCTGGCGGCCGACGGCTTGCTGGTACAGTTGCCCAATCGCGGCGCGCAGGTCGTGTCGCTGTCGCGCGAGGACGTGCGCCATGCCTTCGAGGTGATGGCGTCGCTCGAAGGGTTGGCGGGCGAGCTCGCGGCATCGCGCGTGACCGCTGCCGATCTCGCCGAGCTGCGTGCGCTGCAGGCGGAGATGGAGCAGGCATATGCCCGCCACGACCTGCCGACCTACTATCGCGTCAACCGCACGATCCACGACCGCATCAACGCGATCGCCGGCAACCCGATCCTGACGCACAGCTTCAAGACGTTGAACGCGCGCCTGCATGCGCTGCGCTTCCGCTCGAATCTGGTGCGTGCCAAATGGGATCATGCGGTGGCCGAGCATCGTGAGATGATCGAGGCGCTGGCCGCGCGCGACGGCGAGCGGCTGCGCGACCTGCTGGTCCGCCATCTGCGGAACAAGCAGCGCACGGTGCTGGAAACGATGGAGTGAAACAGTGAGTTCGCTGCAGGAGACCCTGCGCCGCACCATCAAGGGTGACGTGCTGTTCGACAAGGCCTCGCGCGGCCGCTACTCGACCGACGCCTCGATCTACCAGATCGAGCCGGTCGGCATCGTCGTGCCGAAGGATGAGACCGATCTCGCTCTGGCGCTCGACGTGGCGCGCGATGCCAAGGCCGCGATCCTGCCCCGCGGCGCGGGCACCTCGCAGTGCGGCCAGACGGTGGGCGAGGCGTTGGTCGTCGATTTCTCCAAGTACATGCGCAACGTCGTCGGCTTCGACAAGGACCGCGCGGAGGTGCACGTGCAGCCCGGCGTGGTGCTCGACCAGCTCAACGCGTGGCTGAAGCCGCACGGCCTCTGGTACCCGGTCGATGTCTCGACCTCTGCGCAATGCACGCTTGGCGGCATGGCCGGCAACAACTCCTGCGGCAGCCGCTCGATCCGCTACGGCAACATGGTGCACAACGTCGCCGGGCTGGATGTGATCCTGGCCGACGGCACGCGGGCGCGCTTCGATTCCAAGCGGCCGGAGGACATGCAGCCGGCGGTGCGCGCGATCGCCGACAAGGTCGCGGCGCTGGCGTTGGCCGAGCGCGACGAGATCGAGCGCATGTTCCCGAAGGTGCTGCGCCGGGTCGCGGGCTATAATCTCGACATCTTCTTCCCGCAGTCCGAACGCCCGTACACCACGGACAACTCCGTCAACCTCGCGCACCTGCTGGTCGGCAGCGAGGGCACGCTCGCGGTGACCGAGCGGCTGACGCTCAAGCTCTCACCGCTGCCCAAGCACAAGACCCTGGGCGTCGTGAACTTCCCGTCCTTCTACAAGGCGATGGAATCGGCCCAGCACATCGTCAAGCTGAAGCCGGTCGCGGTCGAGCTGGTCGATCGGACCATGATCGAGCTGGCGCGGGCCAACCCGGCGTTCCGGCCGGTGATCGAGGCCGCGCTGATCGGCAAGCCCGAGGCGATCCTGCTGGTCGAGTTCGCCGGCGCCGAGCGCGAGGACCAGCTGCGCGACCTCAAGCGCCTCGTCGAGCTGATGGGCGATCTCGGTCTGCCGGGCAGCGTCATCGAGATGGCCGAGCCGGGCCCGCAGGCGGCGCTCTGGGAAGTCCGCAAGGCCGGCCTCAACATCATGATGTCGATGAAGGGAGACGGGAAGCCGGTTTCCTTCATCGAAGACTGCGCGGTGCCGCTCGAGCATCTCGCCGACTACACACAGCGACTCACCGAGGTGTTCGCCAAGCACGGCACGCGCGGCACCTGGTACGCGCATGCCTCGGTCGGCACCTTGCACGTGCGGCCGATCCTCGACATGCGCAACGATGGTGCTGCCAAGATGCGGGCGATCGCCGAGGAAGCCTCGGCCATGGTGCGCGAGTACAAGGGTGCCTATTCGGGCGAGCACGGCGACGGGCTGGTGCGCTCGGAATGGGTGAGCTGGCAGTTCGGCCCGCGGCTCACCAGGGCGTTCGAGGCGATCAAGGACCTGTTCGATCCGGAGCACCGACTGAACCCCGGCAAGATCGTGCGGCCCTCGAGGATGGACGACCGTTCGCTGTTCCGCTTCAAGCCCGGCTACAAGGGGATCAATTTCAAGCCGGCGCTCGACTGGTCGGCATGGAACGTCCAGAACGATCCGCGCACGGAGGAGCTGACCGAGCCCGGCAGCGGCGGCGATCCGACCGGTGGCTTCGCGAAGGCCACCGAGATGTGCAACAACAACGGCCACTGCCGGAAGTTCGACGCCGGCACGATGTGTCCCAGCTTCCGCGTGACCCGTGACGAGATCCACCTGACGCGCGGCCGCGCCAATACGCTGCGGCTTGCGCTCTCGGGCCAGCTCGGCAAGGAGGCGATGACGTCCGATGCGGTGGCGCAGGCGATGGACCTGTGCGTGAGCTGCAAGGGCTGCAAGCGCGACTGCCCGACCGGCGTCGACATGGCCAGGATGAAGATCGAGGTCCGCTCGGCGCGCCGCATGAGCAAGGGCCTGTCGCTGCGGGACCGGCTGATCGGCGACCTGCCGGCGATGGCGCCTTATGCGCGTCGGCTGCCGTGGCTGTTCAACCTGGCGGGCCTCGTGCAATCGTTCGCGGGATTCGCGAAGAACCGCTCGCTTCCGAAGTGGCGCAGCGACACCTTCCTTGCGACCACGGACGTCGATGCCGCCGATGCGACGGTGGTGATCTTTGCCGATACATTCTCGAACAATTTCGAACCGGAGATCCTGCACGCGGCGCGGCGCGTGCTGACGGCAGCCGGCCATCGCGTCGCTGTCGCCTGGCCACAGATCGGCCAACGCGCGCTATGCTGCGGCCGCACATATCTGGCGACAGGCCAGGTCGGCAAGGCGCGCGACGAAGCGAAGCGACTGATCGAGGCGCTCTATCCCTACGTGGAGCGCGGCGTGCCCGTGGTTGGTCTGGAGCCGTCCTGCCTGTTCACCCTACGCGATGAGTTCCTGGCGCTCGGCCTCGGCGAGCCCGCGCGCAAGACGGCGGAGAATGCCCTGCTGTTCGAGGAATTCCTGGTACGCGAGAGGAAGGCAGGACGGCTGTCGCTCAATCTCAAGCCGCTCGCGCACAAGGCCGCACTGCTGCACGGCCATTGCCACCAGAAGGCGTTCGGAGCGATGAGCGCGGTGCAGGAGGCGCTGGCGCTGATCCCTGGTCTGGCCGTCAAACCGATCGACTCGAGCTGCTGCGGCATGGCCGGCAGCTTCGGCTACGAGGCCGAGCATTACGACACCTCGATTGCCATGGCAGAGCTGTCGCTGCTGCCCGCCGTGCGGCAGGCCGACAAGGATACGCTGGTGGTGGCGGACGGCACCTCCTGCCGCCACCAGATTGCCGACGGCACCAACAGGCAGGCGCTGCACGTCGCCCAGGTCCTGGATAGCGCGTTGGCATGACGTTGCTCACGGGCTTCAAGGTGGTTCAGGTCGGCGGCGGGCCGGCGGCTGCCGTGTGCGGTCGGCTGCTGGCCGACGTCGGGGCCCGAGTGACCTGCATCGATCCGGACGCCAGCACGACGCTGTTGACCTACCTCAATCAGGACAAGGCTACCGCGACGCCCGGAGACCTGGCCGCAGCTCATTTGATCGTGCGTGAGGGTCAGTCCGACTCGGCCGAACTACGTCGAATGAATCCGTCGGCGACGATCGTTACCATCTCACCCTATGGCGAAACGGGACCGAAGGCCAACGACCCCGCTACCGATCTGACCCTGTTCTTTGCCAGCGGCATTGCGCGGCAGCTTACGGGACAGGTCGACGATCTGTCCGAAGCGCCAATCCGTCCCGTCGGGGAGCAATCCGCCTTCATCGGCGGACTGGCGGCGGCGTGCGCCGGCATGAATGCGGCGCTGGGCGGCCAGACCGGTGCGTCGATCGATGTCTCGATCCAGGAAGCCCTGGCGACGTTCTCCGTGACCGAGCTCGCGCGCGCCGGTCGCAACGGCAAGAACTGGGAGCGCAAGCGTGTCGGCGACGGCAACGGCGCGACCGTGACGATCCTGCCGGCGAGCGACGGCTATGTGGCGATCTCGCCGCGCGAGGAGAAGCAGTGGGCGGCCTGGCTGAAGGCGATGGGCTCGCCGGAGTGGGGCGCCGATCCGCGCTTCGTGCCCAAGGCCAATCGCGTGAAGAACTGGGACGCCCTGCATGCGCTGATGTCGCACTGGAGCCGGCGGCACGACAAGCAATGGATCGCCGACGCAGCCCAGCGCGAGCATGTGCCGAGCTTTCCCTTGCGCGGGGTGTCGGAGCATCTCGACACGCCGCAGATGCGCCATCGCGGCTACTACCGGCCGGGCAATATCGACGGACGCGCCGTTAAACTGCCGGGTCTGCCGTTCGGGCTGAGTGTCGCCGCGTCGAACCGCAATCATTCGAAGTCGACAGGACCGATGCCGCTGTCCGGCGTTCGCGTGCTCGATTTCAGCTGGGTGATCGCGGGGCCCACGACGACGCGCTACCTCGCGGCAATGGGGGCGGAGGTCATCAAGGTCGAGGCGCCCGCCGGTGATCCGGGCCGGGCCACGGAGCTGCATGCGGTGCTGGGGCAGACGAAGAAGAGCGTCGTCCTCGACCTCAAGAAGCCGGAAGCGGTCGAGATCGCGCGGGCGCTCGCCGCGAAGTCCGACATCCTGATCGAAAACTATGCCACCGGCGTGATGGACCGGCTCGGCCTCGGCGCCGAGGCGCTGAAGGCGATCAACCCGGACCTCATCTACATCTCGGCCTCGGGTATGGGCCGCACGGGGCCGGAGGCGAAGGCCGTCGCCTACGGCACGCTGCTGCAGTGCTACGCCGGGTTCGCCGGCCTCAATCGCCATCCTCACATCGCGCCACGTGTCGGCTTTGCCTGGCTCGATCCCATGTGCGGCCTGATGCTGGCCTTCGTCGCGGCGGCGGCGCTGTGGCATCGCCAGCACGAAGGCGGCGTGGCGCGAGTCGATTTCTCGATGATCGAGGCGATGCTGTGGACCATGGCCGAGCCGCTGATCGCGACCCAGCTGGGTACTCCGCCGACGCCGATGGGCAATGCCTCGGCGCGCCATGTCCTGCACGGTGTCTGGCGCTGCGCCGGCGACGATGACTGGATCGCCATTGTCGCGCGCACCGAGGAGGAACGGCAGGTGCTATGCCGTATCGTGCCCGGCGCCACCGACGAAGCGCTGTCTGCCTGGGCCGCATCGCAATTGGCCGCCATGGCTGCTGAAACGCTGCTCAAAGCCGGCATCCCTGCCGCTGCTCTGGCTCGCACCGGCGATTTGGCGAAGAGCCCGCACCTCGCGGCGCGGGGCTTTTGGGAGGATGGCCTGCCGGGCCTGCCGTGGCGCGCCAGCTTCGGCCACGCCAGAGGTCCGGCGCCGGCGCTGGGTGCGGACACCGATCGGGTGCTGGCCGATGTCCTCGGCCTGACGCAGGAGCGTATCGCCGCGCTGCGGGCGAACGGCGTGCTGGGATAGAGTCGGCTCATGACCGCGCGCCTCAGATCGAGCATCACGCGCAGGCGTTGCAGCGGCATTCGCACTTCATGGGGGCGCGGGTTGGCGGCGCCATTTCGGCGATCGACATCGCGCTGCAGGAATACACGGGCGAGTCCGATCCGCCCAAGCGCGACACGGTCGTGCAGCCGCTGGTGCTGAAGGATGGTTACGTCGAGGTCCCCGATGCACCGGGCCTCGGCATCGAGTTGAACGACACCGCCCCTGGCGCGGTGACCGAACCGCCGATCGGACGGGATGGCTCGGTGCAGGATTGGTGACGGGGGCGCGATCACCGGACCGCGGGCCTCCAGGCCCGCTCATGAGCGGAGCTGGAGCTCCGCGGTCCGCTGAGCGTGAAGGAGATCAGAATTCGCCGCTGCGATAGGCCTCGTCGAGCCGTTTGGCATCCTCTTCTGAGAGCTCGGGCCAGGCTTCGCCGCGCTTGCGCAGCTTGCCGTCGAAGTTCGGCTTGCGCTTCTCGTTGAATGCCTTGCGGCCTTCCTCGCCGTCCATCGTCGTCTGGATGAGCAGCGAATTGATCAGGTTCTGCACGTGCCAGGCCTGGTCGGTGGGCAGGTCGCCGAAGCGCACTACGAATTCCTTCATCATGCGTACGGCGGTCGGCGGCAGGGTGCAGATGTGGCGGGCCATCTTCTCCGCCCGCTCGAGCAGCTGGGCGTGCGGCACGACCTCGTTGATCAGGCCGATGCGCAGCGCCTCCTCGGCGCCGAACGGCTCGTCGGTCAGCAGGATCTTCATTGCATCGATGTAGCGCAGCTGCTTGGCGAGCAGGCTGGCGCCCGGGCCGTGGCCCAGCCAGCCCTGGGTCAGCAGGGCGAACTTGAACCGGGCGTGCTCGGCGCTGGCGATCCGGATGTCGGTCGAGGACAGCAGGATGTAGAGGCCGGCGCCGGCGGCCCAGCCGTTCACGGCGGCGATCACCGGCTTCCAGACCCGCGGATAGTGGTCGCCCATGCGGCCGTCGACGCCGGTCTTCTGGCCGTGCACGGTTCCCGCCAGCGGCCAGAAAATCCTTTGCGTCCGCAGGTACTCGCGCTCCTCCTCGGTGATGTTCTCGCGCGGTGCCAGATTGTGGCCGCCACAGAAATGCGTGTCGCCCTTGCCGGTCAGGATCGCGCAGCGGATGGAGCGGTCCTCCCAGAGATCGATCCACGCCTCGGAGATGGCGTCCGACGTGGGCCTGTCGAGGATGTTCGCCTTGCCGGGATTGTTCAGCGTGATGTAGGCGACGCCGTCGCGCTTCTCATAGTCGATGGGCAAGCGGTTCCCTCCATGGGTTTGGCGAACCGTCACTTGCGTCTATTGGCAGGTCAACCGCAATGTTACGCTCGGCGCATGACCCTTCGTCAGGCGTGGGCTGGCCTGCCGGCCAGGCTGAAGATATTGGAGCCGGTGAAGTTCTCTTCCGGCCATTGGTCGTTGATCGAACGCCTGCATGCCAATTTCAACGATCGCGAGGCCCATACTCATCTGCCGCTCCCGATCGCCCGCTTTCGCGACGCTGCGACGAAGGAGATTTACGAGCACGCACGGCAGTTCGACGATGTCGAAACGGTGACTGTCGATGGCATCGCCGTCGGCGATTCCCCCGATGCGATGGCGAATTTTGCGCGCCTCTACAATGAGGATGTCGATGAAATGATGAGCGTGCTGGTGCCGTCAGCGCGCTATCGCAAAGGGCACTATGCGTACGGCAGATTCACGGTGCCCGCTCCGCACGGCCTGCATACCGACCATAGCGCAGAGGATCCGGGCAGTGCGGGAGAACCGATCTGCATCGCCAGGATCGAGACTCTGGGTACGTACTACGTCGCCGGTGATTACAAGGCGCAGGACGCCCGAACGCAGAGCATGCTCAAAGCCTTGAGATATTGGATCACCGTGCCCGAGGGGACGCCGGACGACATTCTCGACGATCTGCTGAAGCGGGACGTCATCAAGGCCATTCCGGTCAATCATGTCATGCTGATGGTCGCGGGAAACGGTTCGGAGAATACCCAGGTGACGCAGCACATCGCCGCCCGGCCGCCCGTCGGCGGACTGCATTCGGCGTTCTTTCAGAGGCAATACAAGCTCACCTAGCCGAGCCTGCGATCTTCACGGTCTCGTCGGCGTTGGGCTGCCGATCGAGCGTGAGGGCGAGGGCCTTCAGGCGGTCAATCTCGTCGGACGTCAGCAGGCCGGAAAGGTTGCCGACGAACTTGCGCTCGACGTCCTCATGCGTGACGGGGTTCTCCGGGCTGCCGCGGCGGTTCAGGACCTCGCGCTCGAGGATGCGGCCGTCGGCGGCGCGGACGCTGACGCGCGCGGCATGGCGAAAGGCCGGGCCCATCGCCTCCAGCTCCTTGTCCACGAACACCCTGATGCGCGGGATAAAGGCCAAGGTCTCGGGATCGGCGATCCGGTCCTCGGTGTAGTCGCGCGCGGCGACGTCGCCGTGCAGCGCCATGACAGCGATGCCGTAGAACATGTTCATCTGCGCCGCCGTCACGCCGGCCGGACGATAGTCCCAGGCGGTGTGCACGAACGTCATGTGACCGACGCCGATCTCGATCGACTGGATGTCTCGGGGCGCGATGCGGATTTCGCGCATGGCGTCGAGCGCTGCATGGATGCTGGTGACATTGGGGTACATCTTGAAGCCGACCTTGGCGGCCTCCCAGTCGGTCCCGAGCCCGTCGAGCAGCCGCGCCGGATTGGGCGTGCGGGCGATTGCGCTCAGGAAGCCGCCATAGCCGGCCTCGACCACGTCGCTGATGCCGGTGAAGTCCTTCTTCGCCAGCAACGCGGCCGTCATGCCGGCCTGCGCCGCGCGACCGGCATGCAGGCGCTTCACCATGGCCCCTTCCTGCGCTGCCATCAGGCCGGCGCCGAGCGAGCCCGCGATTCCGATCGCGTGCTGCATCTGCCCGGGCGTGAGCTTCAGCAGATGACCGGCCGTGACGGCGGCGACGAAGGCGCCGGACGTGCCCTGCGGATGGAAGCCGTTCAGGAACAGCGCCATGGTCGCGGCATTGCCGATGCGCGTGCCGATCTCGGCGCCCAGCGTGATCGCCGCGACGATGTCTTCCCCGGTGAGCGTCGGGTCGGCTTCGGCGAGCGCCAGGGCGGTCGGCACCGACAGCGAGTTGGGATGGAGGATCGATTCCTTGTGGATGTCGTCCATCTCGAAAGCGTGGCCGGCCGTGCTGTTGACCAGCACCGCGCCGGTGAGCCCGACTTTGGCACCGCTGTTCCAGATCGAGGCGATGGGATTGCCGCCGTCGGCCAGCACCACATCGCGCACCTTCTGGGTCCAGGGCAGCGTTGCGCCGTGCAGGCAGACGCCCAGCCCGTCGAGGATACTGAGCTTCACCCTTGCAATGACGGCGACCGGGATGTCGGCGTACCGCGCTTTGGCGGCGAAATGCGCGAGGTCGCGCGTCGCGTGCGGGAGGAGAGGAGGCAAGGAACTGCTCATGGCTCGCAGTCTAGCCGGGCTCGCGGAGCGACGCGGAACAATTGCAGGTCCGGAGCCCCTGTGGCACGGTCCGGACGCATGCAACGACCCCGAAATCCCTATTCCAGCGCCGAAATCGACCGCGCCTCCCATGAGCGCGAGAATGACGAGCGCATGATCGAACTTGCCTCCTCGGGCGCCGCGCGCTTCGTGCCGATCGACAGCGAGCGCAACCTCGTCAACAAGGGCAACGGCAATCCCGAGCCGGTCTTCCTGCAGGGCATGATGGCCCGCGCCGTCGTGGCGACCGCCGAGCATCATATCTTCCTGGGGTACGTCGAAGGCACACCGTACTTTGCCGTCGACGTCACCGGTAAGGAGACGCCGCTCGCCGAGATGGGCGAGTTCGTCGACCTCCGCCAGGTCGGCGCCTTGCTGTTCGCGCGCGAGGGTTCGATCCTGGCCTATGCCCGCGGCATGACCTACTGGCACCGCCGCCATCGCTTCTGCGGCGTGTGCGGCTCGCCGACGCGCGCGACGCGGGGCGGCCATGTGCGCGTCTGCACCAACGAGGCCTGCAAGACCGAGCATTTCCCGCGCACCGACCCGGCGGTGATCATGCTGGTCCATCACGGCGACAAGTGCCTGCTCGGCCGCGGCAAGCAGTTCCCCAAGGGCATGCATTCGACCCTCGCGGGCTTCGTCGAGCCGGGCGAAAGCTTCGAAGATGCCGTTGCCCGCGAGGTCTATGAGGAGGTGAAGGTTCGGGTGAAGAACGTCACCTACCGTTCCTCGCAGCCCTGGCCGTTTCCGGCCTCGGTGATGATCGGTTTCCACGCCGAAGCCGAATCGCTCGACTTCGAGGTCAACCAGGACGAGCTCGCCTCGGCGCTGTGGCTGAGCCGCGAGGAGCTGCGCCCCGAGAACCTGCCCAAGGACGGTTCCTTCTTCATGCCGCGCCGCGATTCGATCGCCCGCCGGCTGATTGAGGAGTGGTTGGGCCACGAAGCCGGGCCTTCGATCAGCGGCTAGAGGAGCTTCCCGAATGAGCGTTCTGTTCTCGCCCGTCGACCTGGGCGGCGTCACCTTGCCCAATCGCATCGTCGTCTCGCCGATGTGCCAGTACGCGGCGATCGACGGCAGCGCCCAGCCCTGGCACCACGTGCACTACGGCATGCTGGCGATGTCGGGTGCGGGGCTCCTGTGCTTCGAGGCGACGCACGTCGAGCGCGACGGTCGCATCACCCAAGGCTGCGCCGGGATGTACAGCGATGCGAACGAAGCCGCCCTGAAGCCAGTGGTCGACTGGGCGCGAGCCTGGATGCCCAACGTCAGGCTCGGCATCCAGCTCGGCCATGCCGGCCGCAAGGCCTCGGCGCAGCGGCCGTGGAAGGGCGGTGGGCCGCTGACGCAGGCCGATGCCCCGGATCTGCCGTGGACGACCTTCTCGGCCTCGGCCATCGCCTACGACACCAAGTGGCATACGCCGATCGCGCTCGACGAGGTCGGGCTCGCGCGCGTGAAGCAGGCCTTCGTCGACTCGGCCCTGCGCAGCCTGCGGCTGGGCTTCGACGTGATCGAGCTGCATGGCGCGCACGGCTACCTGCTGCACCAGTTCCTGTCGCCGCTTTCCAACCGCCGCGCCGACCAGTATGGCGGCAGCATGGAAAAGCGCCGGCGCTTCCCGCTGGAAGTGTTCGAGGCCGTACGCCGACTCGTGCCGCGCGAGAAGGCCCTCGGAATCCGGCTCAGCGCCACCGACTGGGTCGAGGGCGGGCTGACCGTCGAAGACACGATCGAAACCGCGCGCCAGCTGAAGGCGCTGGGCTGCGACTTCGTCGATGTCAGCTCGGGCGGCAACTCTCCGGCCCAGAAAATCACGGTGACGCCGGGCTATCACGTGCCGTTCGCGGCGCGGGTCAGGAAGGAGGCGGGCATCAAGACCTGGGCGGTCGGCGTGATCACCGAGCCCGCGCAGGCCGAACACATCGTTGCCACTGGCGAGGCCGACTGCACGGCGCATGCTCGTGCCTTCCTGCTCGATCCGCGTTGGGGCTGGAACGCGGCGCGGGCCCTCGGCGTGGAGACCCCGCCCTTGCCACTGCCGGCTGCGCGCGCGACAACCATCCTGCCGTTCAAGCCTCAGCCGATTCTGGCCAAAGCGGCCGAATAGGAGCCATATGTCGAGCGTGCTGCTCGCCGAGGACGAATTCCTGATCCGGGCCGTGCTGGTCGAGGCGCTGGGCAGCGCGGGCTTTTCCTGCATCGAGGCGCCGACCGGCAAGGACGCGCTCGACGTATTGGCCGGCGGCCAGCCGCTCGCCGCGGCGATCGTCGATCTCGGCCTGCCCGACATGCCGGGCCTGCGGGTGATCGAGGCGGCGGTGAAGCACCGGCCAGGGATGCCGATCATCCAGTGCTCGGGCTCGCACGTGCCGGCGCCGGCGATCGAGGGCAGCAAGATCCATGTCTGTCCCAAGCCGTACAATCCCGAGGAATTGTCGAACCTCGTCGCAAAGCTGACGCGCGGCGCCTGAGGCGTGGCTACCAGTCCGCCGACCGACCGCATCCTGCGGGCCATCCTGTCGACCATCGTGGCGATGGCGTGCTTCGCCTGCCTGAACGCCATGTCGAAGACGCTGTCGACCAGCGGCTATCCGGTGATCCAGGTCATCTGGGCACGCTACGTCTTCGCCTTCCTCTTCATGCTGGCGATGTTCCTGCCGCGCAGCGGCCGTCAGCTGTTCGCAATCCGACGGCTGTGGACGCAGGTACTGCGCGGCATGCTGCTGTTCTTCTCGAGCTACCTGTTCTTCCATGGCGTGGTCTACCTGCCGCTCGCGACGGCGGCGGCGATCTCGCTGTCGAGCCCGATCATCGTCACCGCGCTGTCGCCGAAGCTGTTGGGCGAGCAGGTCGGCCCGCGGCGCTGGGCGGCGGTGGCGGTGGGCTTCGTCGGCGCGCTGATCGTGGTGCGGCCGGGCCACGCGAATTTCGACTGGCATGCGCTGCTGATCGTCGCCAGCACGATCTGCAGCTCGTTCTACCAGTTGTTCTCGCGGCGCTACGGCCAGACCGAGCGGCCCGACGCCTCGGCAACGGTGGCGACCATCGTCGGCACCGTGGCGGCATCGCCGTTCGTGCCGTTCGAATGGGTGACGCCGCACTCGGCCTGGCATGCGGCGCTGTTCGTCGGCATGGGCATCATGGCGGGCACCGGTCACTACTTCCTGACCATCGCCTACAGCCAGGCGCCGGCGTCGGTGGTGACGCCGTTCAATTACACCCAGCTGATCGGCTCGACGATCCTGGGCTACGCGGTGTTCGGCGACTTCCCGGACTTCTGGACCTGGGTCGGCGCGGCCGTGATCATCGCCTCGGGCCTGTACATCGGCTACCGCGAGCGGGTGCGGTGGCGCGAGAAGGCTAAGTGATCAGCTTGTCCGGGAGCCACAGGGCGATCTCGGGCAGGAAGCAGAGCACCGCGACGGCCAGCGTCATCAGGATCACGAAAGGGACGATGCCCCACACCACGTCGCCCAGCGGGATGTCGGGCGCGATGTTCTTGATGACGAAGATGTTCAAGCCTACCGGCGGATG